>Ga0307516_10009977_pt1 | contig 10515 bp, 5 predicted proteins | sample 19_EM_MG_FD_203310 | JGI IMG/M metagenome (GOLD analysis project Ga0307516, IMG submission 203310) | Populus trichocarpa ectomycorrhiza microbial communities from riparian zone in the Pacific Northwest, United States - 19_EM | ecosystem: Host-associated > Plants > Roots > Unclassified | place...
TTCCTTCTCCGATCATGCAAGCGAGTCTTTCGGGGGTGAACTCGTCGTCACCATTGTTTTCTCCTTCCTCCTTACCCTTCCCCTTTTCCTTTTTACGGGTCTGGGGTCCAGGTGTGGAGTAGAGATCAGTATCGTCGTGGTCGCCATCCTCAGATGGCTCGCTAGGAGCCAGGGGGACCTTTGGAGGTCGTGGCAGTGGCCCGGTACCTCCGGATCCCCCGGCAGCGACTGCAGGTTCTTCCAGAATGGCAGGAGGTCGGGTGGTCCTGTGGGCCGTTTGGAGGTAGGTCGGCTTCCGAGCTTTGAGCTCTTCAGCCTTCTTACGGATGGCCGCGAGGTCGGCCTTGATCGCAGCGTTGTCGGCTGCCAACTTCTCAGTGGTGGCCTGCTATGTAGCAGCCCATTGTTCCACGTTGTGGTTGAAGTTGGCTTGCTCCTGACGCCTTTGCCCGTCGGCAGTCTGGATGAAGGCAAGGGCATCATTAAGCCTGGCGATCTGAAGGCCTCGCTGGTGGTCGGCCATGGTGGTATCCGCATTCTTCTCCACGATCATCCGCCAGACATCTGCGGTGCACTGTTGCGAAGCGTTGGCTGTTCGCATCAGCTCTGTCTGGATCCATTCGTGGGACACTGTGGAGTCGGCCTCCTGCTGGGCGTACAGGTATTGCACCGCTTCGCAGAGGACCTGATAGTTGTGTTCGATCTCAATGACCTCGAGGTCGGTTTGATCGAACTTGTCGGCTAGGGCTCGTTTGAGTTCCCTGAGGTTTCGGTGGGCCTGTCACTGTTGCTGAACTAGCAGACGGACCCAGGCAGCGGGCTGCTGGATCTCGACGGTATCGAGGGAGGGTCAAATACCGTGGTAGATCTCGATCGCCATTTGTGGTTGCTCGATCCCCAGCATGTCGACGTTTGAGGATGTGGCTGCGGGAGTGGAGGGGGTCGTCATTGTGAGGGACGAAAAGTAAGGTGACTAAATCCTTAGATTATAGTGTGAGCCTGGGGTGTAGGAGTACACGGTAGGGGAGGTAACTCGAGAAGAGTGGAAGTAGGTGGAGGAGTCAGGTTTCTTTTCGATAATTCACAGCGGGATAATCTAAGGTTTGTTGTTCGGGGTGGTTGGTGTTCGTGTGGGCCTGATGTCGAGCTTGCTTTGCTGCGCTGGGAGCTCGGATATATATGGCGAAGAAGGTGGTCAGGTGACCTCTCCTCATACACTGCCGGAGGGCGAGCGTCCGAGGGCGAGTTCGTGCGCGGAGTGGAGAGGCCTGTTTGCACAGATCTCTTCCTCGTGAGTCATGGCTGCTGCCTAGCTGAGGGGGACGTGTACGCTCGTCACCATACGAGGGGCGTGGGTGAATACCCAGAGGTGATTGGTCCTGGTTGGTGATAGCGACAAGGATGCGTAGGTAGTCGGCTGTTTCATGCAGAGGGATGTGGGGACCACGTATTGGCGCACAGGGGAAGACCTGTAGGATAATGCCTCAGCACACATGTGTTCCGCAATCTAGCCCGCCTTGCGACTCCAGAGTTAAGATAGCGTACGTCCGTTACGGCTGTAGTTCTTAACCCCGTACCTTATCTCCCGCCTAGACTCTCTCGGCCCTGCGTATACGTCATGCTTCTGCATATGGCATGCTATGACCCGCGAGGGCGTATGTTCGTCAGAGATAGCGCTCGTGGCTGTTTCGTCCGTGCCAACTGCGTATGGTGCCCTGCCCATATCAGCCCCTCACCGGAGTACACTGCAGACCCCCTCGCGGCTATCCAACGCACCCGTGCCGTGCGCTCGACTATGAAGTCGTCACTCTCGGCCCGAGTGTTACGCTGACTTCCCAACACGTGACTATGTACCATATATTCCTATTGCCATCCCCGATCTACCAGGGTGTGACACCTTGGCACTAGATTTCATCAGCGTAAAGAGGATAACTCTCGATTGGGTCAGACAGTAGTGTAACACTCGGGTGTTTCACCAACGGCACAATCGCCCAGGTGGTCACCAACAGTCTATCACCCTTGAGCGGGCAACATGTGTATGATGGCAGCGGAGCGACTGTGTAGTTCCTAAGAATTCGCACGGGAGCGGGTGGGAAAGTTCACTAAGAGATTCGCGTTCGAAATATCACTAGAGAGTTGATCCCAGAAACAATGTAATATTGTTAAGGCTCAACTTCCAACTTATCATTGCTGATGCCTCTCTACATAGGAAACTGGCGCTCTTTAAATGTCACGCTGACTCTTTGGCCATCCTCCGTCGGGCTGACTCGGAAAGCGCAATACCTCGGTATTACGCAGCAGCGTCTCTCCTCGTCCGAGGGAGATATGGTTAATTGGGACGTGGCACTGATTGATAGGTATGGACCCCGAAGATCTTCGATCTGAGCACTTGCGAACAATCTCCGTTTTGTGACACTGGGGTTGTATCGTAACCGGAGTGTGGGAGATTCAAAGGTAATCAGGCTGCTTTCGATGATTCACAACGGAATAATCTTAGATCTTGTGTGTGGGTTTCGGTGGTAGTGTTGGTGAGGATGTTCGTGCTGATGAGTCTTTCTTTCGAGGGGGAGTTCCTTCTCTTTTTATCCTCGCGAGCCCTGAGTGAGATCCGGTGAGTCGGCCTAAGGTTCCCCCGAGGCCCTTGAGCCACGGGGAGGGTTCATTGGTCCTGGCCGGGGTGTTGATAAGGGAGGCGGGGGTCTCCTGCAGCTCGGCGGGGTAACCGGAGTAAAGTTTCCTGCTTCCTGCAATCTCCCCGCGCCTCCGGGTTTAAGGTCCTAAGTCTGTACTCTTACGGCCGTAACTCTTAACCCCGTTTCTTATCTCCCGCCTAGACTCTCTGAGCCCGAGGTTCGCTTCCAAGCGGCTAGGACTGGAGTAAGGTCCTCCCGCATTCCGCTCCCCTCTCCTTCAGTCTCCTCCTCCGGGGTCTCTACGGGGTTGTCTCTTTTCATCCGACACCTATGTGTAACACTACCTCCCCTCCCCCTTAGCTTCGTCCCGAAGCGTCTTCCTTCTATCTAAGTAGCCCTCCTCTTTTGATGGGTGTAGTTCTTTCAACGCTGAGTTCCCATCAGCGTCACGGACTGCAGTCCTCCTCCCCTGCAGCCCTCCCAGTCACCGGATCAGGTCATGTAGTCTGTCGAGACCCTCTGTAATCCGTCGAGATGGCCGGGCCCTCGGAGTAAGCCGGTGCGTACTCCTACTGTCGTCCAGTCCTATGCCAGACCTCGCTTCGCCCCTAGCGGGATCCAGTTCTTCGGGGAGTCGGGTAGGAATTCGGTGGGCCGAGGGCTGGTAACCGGGATTTAGATAGAGGCCACGACAACTCATCTGGATGAAGCAAGCGTGTCAGAAAGTGCCCGCGCCTTCTCGGTCGTCGTCCCGTATCTTCCTTCCTGGCTCCCCAATTCCTTGTACCGGGTAGTGAGGTACCCCGCATAGGTCTGACAGGGAGGCTGGTAACTCTGGTGCTTCGGTGTCCGAGAAGCGGGTCTCGTCGTTCGGTCGGTGCCTCGTTTCGGACTTCAGTTCCGGGGTCGGTTCGGTCCAGGCTCTTTGCGTACGGGGAGAGCCTATGGTGCCCTTCATGCTGGTAACCGAGTTCCGGGTAGTGGCCACTCTGTAGGCGTGCCAAGGAGTGCTCGCGCGGTCGGGGGCGGGGTGCACCCGCGGCCGGGTTCCGAACCGCCGGTTCCTTATTCCGAAAGTTGGCCCACTGTGCCGTGTGGGTGTGGTCCGTCGTCCCTTTCATCCCTACTACCGCTCGTGCTTCGTCGGGCCCTTTCATGGCCGTCCCGCTTAATCGTCGGAGAGCCGGTAGTCCCTAGGCGCGTCTGGGTTTCGTTGATGAAACTCTCGGAGTTTCTCCAGTCCGCCTTCCGAAAAGTTGTCGAATGGTTCTTCCGTCCAGTCTTTGCGTTCCGGATTGTCGAGCCATTTGACGAGGTAGAAGATCCTTCAGTTGTTTCCTCGGCCGAGTTCGACTGACGACATAACCTCATCCACGTCATATTCTTCTGACTGCTCGATGTCGTCCGCCTCTCGCAGCACCTTCGAGGGATCCGGGGGTGCCCGGTGCTCGCTGGTTCGGTAGGGCTCCAGTAGCGACACATGGAAGACGTTGTGGATCTTCCATTTCCGGGGTAGCGTGAGGCGAACGGCCAGCGGGGAAACAATTTTCTCAATTTGGAAGGGACCATGATTTTTGTGGTCCAATTTCTTCGTGGGGCGGCGCGTTTTGATGTTGCCGCCGCTGAGCATTACCAAGTCCCCTACTTGGTATGCCGGGGGTTCCGTGCGTTCCGGGTCCGTGTGTCGCCGCATTCTTTCCCGTGCTTCTTCGAGTCCGATTCGTGCCTCGTCGTGTACTGCCTGCATCCAGTGACCGTATGCTGTGCTAGCCGGGTTGAAGGGCTCCGAGAGCGCGGGTCCTACCGCCACGGGGTGGAAGCCATAGTTAGCGTAAAACGGGGACATACCATTCCCCGTGGTGGCCGAGTTGTTGTAGGCGAACTCTGCCATCGGCAGCAGTTGCTTCCAGTCGTCTTGTTCCTTGTTGACGAACGCCCGCAAGTAGGCCTCGATCGTCTGGTTGAGCCGTTCGGTCTGTCTGTCGGTCTGCGGGTGGAATGCGGTAGACATGCGAGGCCGGATTCCTGAAGATCGCAGGAACTCCTTCCAGGTTTCCGACGTAAATCTGGAGTCTCGGTCTGACACTATGTCAGCAGGGAGGCCGTGGTACTTCCATATTTCCCTGGCGAAGATGACTGCCAGGTCAGCCGCCGTCTTCTTTTCCTTTTTTAGCAGAAGGAAATGCGCCATCTTGGTGAACCGATCGATGACCACCCATAGCTGGTCGCAGCCCCCTGAGAGGGGAAGCTCTGTAATAAAATCCATTGCTATGGATTGCCACGGGGCGTACGGTAGTTCCAGCGGGGAGGTCAGGCCATACGGCTGGTGTCGGGAGGCCTCGTTTTGTTGGCAATCGGGGCAGCTTCTGACGAAGTCAATGATTCGTTCTTTCATTTTTGGCCACCAGAAGTTTCGTCGGATTAGCTCGATGGTTTTATCCTGTCCCATATGCCCGGCCACCTTGGTGTTGTGTTCTGATTCCATGACCCGTTGTACGATCCCTTTTGGTACCCAAAGTAGCTTCCCCCGGTAAAGCGCATCGTTTTCCCAGCTTAGTTCCTTGACCTTTCGGTCCTTCGGCGACAGTTCCTCTGCCGCCGCTTCCTGTTTCCTGGCCTGTTTGTAGGCCTCGTCCTTCTTTCCTTCCTTCCTGACTTGTGCCAGGAATTGCTCTGACCATTTCCTTGTGGGGAGCGACCTCATTCGGGCCGATGTGCATATGAGGGAGCGCCCTAGCCTTTCTTCGAAGTGATTTTTTTCCAAAACCGTCGTTATCGGCTGGTTTTCTATCCCCCCTTTCTCAGGGTGGTACTCCGAACGCCTTGATAGCGCATCCGGCTTGCCGTTTTGGGTTCCCGGGCGGTAATAGATTTTGAAGTCTATACCCGCCAGTTCTTGCGCCCATCTCGCTTGTCGTCGGTTGAGAATTTTGGTCGTGGTGAAGTATTCCAAGTTTTGGTGATCCGAGAAGGCTTCCACTTGATTAATCGCTCCTTCGCAGTAGCGTCGCCAGTGCTTGAAGGCGTCCACTATCGCCAGCAGTTCTTTGTCGTGGATTTCGTAGTTGATCTCTGCCGGGGTGAACTTACTCGAGTGGAAGGCGACCGGGTGGAGACGGTTCTCCTCGTCTCTTTGCGACAGGATGGCTCCCAAAGCGAAGTCCGACGCATCCGATTCTATTATGACGGGTTTGGTTGCGTCGAAATGAGCGAGGATCGGGGCCGTGGTGAATCGTCTCTTCATCTCCTGAAATGCCCCCTCCGCTTCTGGGGTCCATGACCATTCCCTTCCGTCCCCTTTTTTCGTCAGTTCCGTGAGCAGTCTTGCCACTCGGGAATAGTCCTGGATGAACCGTCGGTAAAAGTTGGCAAATCCCAGAAATGATTGCACTTCCCTGAGGGATCCCGGTGTTTTCCAGGACAGTACTGCCTCCACCTTCTCGTTCGACATTCTGATCCCGTCTCTTCCGATCATGTAGCCCAGGAATTCCACTTCCTGAGCTTTCCATACGCATTTTTCCGGCAAGACTGCTAGTTCGTTTTCTTGCAGCCTCCTCAAAACTTCTTGGACCAGCCGGTCGTGCTCCCCCTCCATCTTGGCATAGATTAGGATGTCGTCCATATATGCCAATACCCCTATGTCCAGGACGTCAGACAGAACATGGTTCATCATGTCTTGGAAGGTGGACGGGGCGTTGGTTAGTCCGAAGGGCATTACGTTGAATTCGAACAGCCCGTATCTCGTTCGAAAAGCGGTTTTCCATTCGTCGCCCTTCCGAATCCGGATCAGATTGAACCCGTTTTTAAGGTCCAACTTGGTGAACCATTGGGCGCCTTGGATGCGGTCCTGCAATTCCTGCATCAGCGGCAAGGGGTATCTATTGGGGATAGTTATTTTGTTGAGGCCTCGGTAGTCCACGCAGAGTCGTAGTCCCCTGCCGCTGGGCTTTGGGACGAACAGAATTGGGGATCCGGCTGGGGATGTGGATCGTCGAATTTTCCCCGTTCTTTCCATTTCTTTCAGCCACTCTCGGAGGGTCTGTAATTCCGTTTCGGACAGGGGGTATATCGGTCCCCACGGGGGTGTACTTCCTTCCTGAAGGTCGATTTTGCAGTCGTATGGTCGGTGCTTGGGTAGTACCTCGGCGGCTTCTTTGCTCATGATACCCAGGAACTGCTGGAATTCGGGGGGTACCTGTTCTTCGAGGCTGTCCTGAACGGTCATGACGTGCCCAATTATTCCCGCTTCTGGGTCCCCTAGTATCGTTTCGTCCCAGACTAGGGAGAATTCGTTGGTCCCGTACTTGGTGCATTTTTCCAAGCATCGGGGGCTGTTGAATCGTACTTCCTTGTTCGTCCAGGCGCCTTGTGGTGGGTGGCCCATAATCCAGTCGAACGGCAGGAATATGTCGGCCTCCGGGTCCATTACCGAGATTTCGAATTGTTCCCAAGAGTAATGTTTTCGATGTTGCAGTCTTATGGCCTCCGTGTAGTACTGCCCTGCTCCTGGAACTCTTTCCCCCGTGTAGTTTTCTATCGTTCTGGGGTGCCGATGTTTTTTCTTCCCGAGTTTCAACCGTTCCACTAGGCGTTCGCTAATATGGGCTACCGAACAGCCTGTGTCCAGTAGTACTTGTACTGAATGCTTCGCTTCTCCCTGATGTAGAAGCATGGTGATGATCGGCCTGGTGTTTTTCAGTTTTTTGGAGGTTCCCGTACTTGGTTCCTCATTTTTCCGTTTTCGTGAGGCCACGATTATGGCTAGTGGCGTCTCGGGGTGCGGCTGTCCCCGACGTCCTAAAAATCCGAGTCGGAGTCCTCCCAGGGGCCTGTAGTGGTTTTTTCTGCCTCCATAGGTTCCACCGCTGCCACCTTCTGCTGCTTGACTAGGCGCTCGTCCGGTTCTTCCGATGCTTTCCTTTTTCCTGCCGCGATGGGTTTCTTGGCAGCCACAGTTTTTCCCGTGAGGCTGGTTCCTTGGGATGTGGTGAAGGCGTAGCACTCGAAAGTTCTGTGTCCGGGCCTCCCGCACCTCCAGCAGTTTTCCGTTGCCCAATATTCTTCTTGTTCCTTCGGTGGAACCCCCTTTAGCGCGGCTTCCAGGTTTGGCCATACCCTTTTTCCCTTGCCTGCTGGTTTTGGCTGGGTGTTGCCGGGGCCCCTTTCTTCCCTCTCTTTTTCTTTTCCCTTCTCCTTCTTCTTTTCCTCCGTCTGGGTGCTGCCAGTGGGCCGGGCGGCTTCTCGTGCCTGCTTCAGGGCTTTCTTTTTTTCCACCTGTAGGCCGGCTTGGTGAGTGGCCTGTAGGAATCCTTCGTCGTCTGCGAAGTCTTCCAGGTAGTGGGCAAAACGCATGTCCAGGATTGTATCCGGCATTGCTAGGTCTACCTTCTCCCGGAGGGCTTCGCCTGTTGCCCTTGCGAAATTGTTGAGGGCTCGAAACTCCGTAAGGTATGCGCGAATGGACCCCTGGTACTTGAGCTGCCCCAGCTTGAGTTGCGCGTCCGCCGCTTCTCGCTCGTTTCGGTACTCCGCTCGAATTGCCGCAGAGTAGTTGGCCCACGTGTCATTCTCTCCTAGTTCCCGATACCGGTGGAGGTGCCACACCAGCACGGAGTCTGCCAGGAGGGTGCCAATCCATGCGATCTTCTGGCGGTCGACGGTTTCCGGGTAAAATCCCAGGTACATGGTGACGGCCTCCCACCATTGGTTGAAGGCGGTCGAGCTTTTGCCGTCGAAGGTTTCCGGCGTTTTCATCTTGAGTCGGGCGATGTTGCTTTGTTCCCGTCGCTCTGGTCGGTCCTGCCGGGCTCGTTCCACCCCTTCTGCTACCAATCGTACGAGGTCCTGTGTAGAGATCGTGGGTGCAGGGTTTTGCGGAGGGGACGGGGCACGGTAGGGCTGAGGAGGTGGTCGCAGTGGCGTCGTCGGTGGGTTCCCTCCACCTCCCGTTATGGAAGCAGGTGGCCTTGGAGATATGTGGCTCCTTAGTTCTTCCAGACGCCGCCTCATTTCTGGCGTCGTGGGTACCGCTGGGGGCCTTTGTCGCCGAGGCATCGGCAATGGGGCTAGTCGCAGCGGGCTTCCTAGTGCCGGTGGCGAGTGTGCTGAAGGGGCACTAGTGCTGGTTGGCCGTGGGGGGCTTCTCCACCCGTGCGGGCCGGCCGGTGCTGGTGGTGTTGCTGGTAGCGGGATCCTTGTTGCCAGGTGCTGGATTTCCACTCTTGCCGTCCGCAGTTGGTTTTCCAGGGCGCCCACGCGATCCTGATGCGCCGCCGCCCATAACTCCACGTTTCCCTGGAAATTGGCCAGGTGCTGGTTCCGGGCCGCGTTTGCTTCCGCTAGGAAGGAAAGAGCATCGTTTACCCGCACCAACTGAGTGGCCTGGCATATCTGCCGGTCGTTGGCTTCGTTGGTGCGTTCAATAATAGCCTGCCAGAGGTTGCTGGCGATGGATTGGTACGCGTTCGCCGCGTTGGATAGCTCGCTGCGTATCCATTCTTCCGCTATTTTCTCGTTAGCGTTGATGCGGTCATAGACGTACCTAGTTCCTTCGGCCAGGGTTTGGTAGGCTCGCTCGATATCCCGCGTTCGTTTGTCGGTCTTGTCGTAGGCGTCGCCGCACAGCTCCGTGAGTCGCTGGAGGTCCGTCTCGGCTTGACGTTGCTGATTTACTAAGGTTCGGACCCATACCGCGGGATTGGCGATCTCCACAGGTTGTTCCAGGCTCGGGGTTCCGTCGGTGATTTGGAATAGATCCTGGGGGGCCTCGAGCCGGAGCATGTTGAAATCGGAGGACATCATTCCGCAGGTTAGGTACAGGTCGAGAAAGTGTCCGGTGTAGATAGTTTCGTCGTCGATAAACTCGTAATCGCAGATGTCTCGAAAGTCGAGTCCTGTGAGGTTTGCGCACTGATGGGCGAATGCGCAGTTGTACCAGTATTCGGTATACCAGTGTTGCGGTGTGCAGTCGACTGCTTCCGAGGGTATGGGTCCGTCCGTATGTGGGTCCCAAGTTTCTTGGTCAAGAAGGGAGTCAATTGAGGAGTAGGTGTAGTCGAAGTGGTAGCTTGACTGTGGTTCGAAGATCGTAGACAGTTCGAGTAAGAAGAAGTGGTCTTGTTCGAATGAGGGCATGTGCTGAAAGTAGGGTGATTTTTGAGATCAAGATTATAGTGTGACACTGGGGTTGTATCGTAACCGGAGTGTGGGAGATTCAAAGGTAATCAGGCTACTTTCGATGATTCACAACGGAATAATCTTAGATCTTGTGTGTGGGTTTCGGTGGTAGTGTCGGTGAGGATGTTCGTGCTGATGAGTCTTTCTTTCGAGGGGGAGTTCCTTCTCTTTTTATCCTCGAGAGCCCTGAGTGAGATCCGGTGAGTCGGCCTAAGGTTCCCCCGAGGCCCTTGAGCCACGGGGAGGGTTCATTGGTCCTGGCCGGGGTGTTGATAAGGGAGGCGGGGGTCTCCTGCAGCTCGGCGGGGTAACCGGAGTAAAGTTTCCCGCTTCCTGCAATCTCCCCGCGCCTCCGGGTTTAAGGTCCTAAGTCCGTACTCTTACGGCCGTAACTCTTAACCCCGTTTCTTATCTCCCGCCTAGACTCTCTGAGCCCGAGGTTCGCTTCCAAGCGGCTAGGACCGGAGTAAGGTCCTCCCGCATTCCGCACCCCTCTCCTTCGGTCTCCTCCTCCGGGGTCTCTACGGGGTTGTCTCTTTTCATCCGACACCTATGTGTAACAGTTTGCACCCCCTTGTAGGCGTCGTCACCCTCGTGCTCCTGATCGCAGCCCTTACTAGCTAAATGCTTCTCAGGTGCCTCCGTGGTCGCAATCTATGAGTCTAGATGCTTCCAGGAATGTCTGGTGACGTCGGTACAAGTGCCG
>Ga0307516_10009978_pt1 | contig 10514 bp, 4 predicted proteins | sample 19_EM_MG_FD_203310 | JGI IMG/M metagenome (GOLD analysis project Ga0307516, IMG submission 203310) | Populus trichocarpa ectomycorrhiza microbial communities from riparian zone in the Pacific Northwest, United States - 19_EM | ecosystem: Host-associated > Plants > Roots > Unclassified | place...
AAATTATTCGAGGTTCCCCCCCCCCCCCCCCCCCCCCCCCCCAATTGTATTTCTAAGAAATATATTGACTTGATCGTTACAGGGTAGCCTAAGGAGGAGTGTAAATTTATGGAAAGACTTTATTTACTTTTTTTTTCTGGTAATAATTTATGTACTCTTCAAGCTGAAACTCATTCCATATGAATCTCTACGAATAAAAAAGCATGTAATAATCTCCGAGAATAATTTGATTAGGGCCATATTTAACCAATTACAAAACAATATTTATTTATTAGGCTTTTATATTTGTCAACTTTCTTGAAAATCGGCATCTTAAAAATAGAATTGAGTAATGCACTGCATAACGTGGAAAAGAATCCTAAAGTTTCTTTATGCAAATCAATGATAATATTAAAAAAAAATTAAAATTCCCTATTTCATACAATCAAATTATGTCAACTGATAAAATGGGAGTTAGTTTCTTCGGACTTTTAATTATTTCACCTTTTGCTCCCAGAAATTTTTTTTTTGATGAAGATGGTTAATGTACAAATAATCCATTAATCTTTTTGGTTTACTCATTAGATTAAGTGATTAAGAAAACCACTGATTTAAATAACTATATATATAATCTTTTATATATAATTAGGTATCATGTACATTTCTACGCGTGTAATGGAAGAGCTAGCTATATCTAGGGTGATATAGAGCCAAGGGTGGTTGTATTATCGTGGGAAGCTAACTACATTATTATTATTTATTTAATTCATTTGATTTGAGAAGACTGATTAGTTAATTAATCGTGTGTGTGTGTGTTTCTATATATATATATATATATATATATGGGGCACACGTATTCCATCGAAGCAGACAAGAACTTGCCTCATCATCATGCAACCCACCATGCATATTGAGAAATGTAGATTGTTAGCATGTCTTAGTCTAATCTACCAGACTTGTTCTTAACTTGGATGTCTTAACCTTCACCCTCTAGTTCAAATTAACGCAGTGAGTTGACTCACATTGTCGGTCGAAGAATGAGCTTATTTGTTATAAACAAACCTCGCAGGTTAAGACGTCTTAGACTACATTGGCATTGCTCGTAAACTAGCTAAGCGAAGTGTATGTTTGATTTTGTCGTTGTATTTGTTTTTAGCAGTAGAATTCATCACTAAAGCAAAAAACACAGCAATAAAAGCATAAATTTATTACAGTAAATCCAATATATAGCGTTGAATGCACTTCACCTTTTAAGTCGTGTTCATGTTGTGCAAGCTCTAGGTACCCCGATTATATAGAAAAATATTTCTTGAGGCAGACTAATTAACTACAGCGAAGGCTCTAATATATTGTTTATTTTGTTTATACCTTTCAAAAGCTGGAATCCAAGAACGGCATTCAAATTATTTTCAGAATATGCAAGAAATATAATACCTAACCACTTAATTATAATCATGATAGGAGATGTTTGTCATTACAGTCAACCACAATGTCCCTTTCAAGTGCCCATAATTTCATTCATTTGGACAATCTTCCTAGAGCTAACAGAATATACGTGAGGTTGGAATAGTTTTCCAATAATAATAATAATAAACCTCAACGTCCTCTTATTGAGATACTTTAATGGCCTCAAGATTTTGCTTTACCACACCTATTATTGAACATAGAGTGCTTGACAACTAGATTAGAAGCTTAATATGCGCAGCTTCTTCTCTGACCAAAGATTTTAAAGCCTGTTCTTAGCCATAACAGAACAATGTTTTAGTTGTGCGAGAGATCATACTTTGTAGGGTTTTGCTTAGGCTAGTGAGGATGATTTATGATACCGTGCTTGCTAGAAGCTTCAGCAAGCATGAGCAAAAGAGGTTGGGATACTGGGCATTGATTGCTTGCTTGTTCATTGTGTTGAGTTTCTTCACCATCTTTAAACCTTACTTGGGCCCTCTACAAGTTTGTAAGTCCTCCATTATTCTTGCACTTCTGCAGTCGAAGCTTAGAATATCAATTTCTCCACATTTAGTTGAAAGTTTTAGATTTATTCAGTATGCTATTCGCGGAGTTCGCCATCTTAACTCCAATTGGTTTTGCAGTGAATTTGAGGTTATCAATGGGAGAAGACGAGAAACTTCATCTTTATAATGATACAACCAGCTCCAGGCTGATAGCCAAAGAAGGTAAGTTTTGATCAACAAGAGTGTGTCGAGAGCTATATATGGACTATATATCCATATGATATTATATTATATCCATATGATATTTTTAGTGTATATATATCTAACTTTCTTGTTTTGATAGTTTTTTGTTATATCTTAGCTTATATCCATATATTGTTGATTTCTGATGGTGCAGAAACTATAGACAGTACTTTGATTGTCAATGATAAAAGAAGCTCCCAAGAAGAAGCAGAAATTATGAGTGGGGCATTAATTGTCAATGATACAGATAGAACTCATGAAGAAGCAGAAAGTAGTGGTAAATTCTCCATTTATGTATTTTCCTTTCAAGAAAATCATCTACACACACACACACACAAATTATGCCAAATAATGTTTACGGTATGATCTGTACTTGTTTAATTATTTTTATTATAATTGGTTTGTAGAATACTTGTCTAACATAAAATCAATTTAATTGATTGTTGAAGTTGCAGAAAGTATAATGAATATTTCTTCAATTGTCAATGGTACGAGCAACTCTCAAGAGGTATTTAGGGGTAAGTTTTTCTTTATATATATAAAATCAGCCGGTAAAGGATCATTTCTATAGTTCAGCTTGTGTTTAATCTCTTAAGGAATCCAACTTAGAATAATTTATTCTTGATTTTAATGCAGAAAGTGTTACACAGAATGTGAGGACCATTGATACAATTAGTAGCTCTCCACAAAAAGTCAAAGGCAAGTTTTCATAAATGTTTACTTCGAAGAGAAGAAAAAGAAAAGTGACACTGATAATTATGTCAATGCAGCATGGTTAGCTGTGCAATGATGAGTTCAAGAATGTTGGTTTATTGTGACATGAGTCAATTGATGTTGCAGAAATTACAAGCAAGGATGATTTCATGGTCAACAATACAAACATCTCTCTTCCAAAAGCAACAGGTGAGTGCTCAAGTTCATTTCTTAGAAATCATTACTGATTAGTCTAAAAAATTGAACAATTGAGGATGTGAAGAGAGTGAACATCGCATGATGATGAAAGTTCATGAATCTCAGGCTTAAGTCTGATAACCATGATTACTTTTTTTGAAGATGCAGATGCTGTAACAAAGAACAACAAAATGGAGCCTCTATGCACTATCATGGGTAGATCAGATTTCTGCGAGATAAAAGGGGACATCAGGATTGATGGAAGTTCCTACACTGTCTTTATTGTTTCATCTGAGACTGATATCCTGGCAGCAGAGAATACTTCATGGAGGATTAGACCTTATGCGCGAAAAGGTGACCAGACGGCAATGGGCGCGGTTAGGGAATGGACACTAAAACTTGTGGCTGGTGGTTCAGATATCCCTCAATGCACTCAGAATCATAGTGTTCCGGGGATCCTTTTTTCGGCTGGTGGATATGCGGGAAACCATTTTCATGCCTTCACTGACATAATTGTTCCCCTATTCTCGACTGCTCGACCCTATAATGGAGAAGTACAGTTTATTATCACCAACGGTTGGTCTGCGTGGATCGCAAAGTTCAAAACAATACTGAAAGCACTGTCTAGATATGAGCTCATCAATATTGATAATAGAAAAGATATACATTGCTTTGGTAGCATGACAGTCGGCCTTAAACGTCCATCCTACAAAGAGCTCAGTATTGATCCTTCAAAGTCTCCATATTCAATCAAAGACTTCAGGCAGTTCCTGAGAAGTTCCTATTCTTTAAAGAAAACAAGGGCAATTAAAATCAGGGATGGGATGAAGAAAAGGCCGAGGCTTCTAATCATTTCAAGAAAAAGATCGCGAGCATTTACAAATGTTGGTGAAATTGTTAACATGGCTGAGAGATTGGGTTTCAGAGTAGTTGTTGCAGAACCTGGCATGGATGTATCAGGATTTTCTCAGATCATTAATTCCTGTGATGTGGTGATGGGAGTTCATGGTGCTGGGCTAACCAACATTGTTTTCCTTCCTGAAAAGGCTGTCTTAATCCAAGTAATTCCCTTTGGAGGAGCAGAATGGCTTTCAAAAACTTTCTTTGAAGAGCCTGCAAAGGACATGAACATAAGGTACTTGGACTATAAAATCAGGGTAGAAGAGAGCACTTTGATACAGCAATACCCAGCTGACCATGCAGTTTTGAGGGATCCCTCTGTAATTGGGAAACAGGGTTGGCTTGCATTTCAGTCAATATATTTACAGAAGCAAAATGTAACGATAGATGTGAATAGGTTTAGACCCACTTTGGTAAAAGCCTTGGAGCTTTTGCATCAGTGAATACACCACGATTTTTCTCATGATATTTTCTTTGCCTCATCACCACAATTTTCAATTTTATTCTTAAAGCAAAACCTTCGAGACCTGGGTTATCATTGCGGGACATACAGGATTTTGCCCACAGATAAATACTGTGACACGCATTCGGCAATGATATCGTAATTTCAGTAGACCTGCGCTGGCTAGTAACCATTACTGTTATAGGATTCAAAAACAATTATGAGATTAATTTTGAATTAGTCTATCTTCAGAAGGCCTACAATCATTTTAAAACCCCACTGATAAATCCCACGAAATCGATCATGCTGGTTGTTGGTGTAACACAATCCTCATTCGTTTACAAGTAACTGCTCTTACCAAGCAAATGAAGAAAATGACAGCAAGGAATTCAAGAGGGAGACTTTGTATAGACAACTTGGCATGGAATACTTATACATGTGCCTGACCTAATCCCGCCGTCAACCGTGAGATTAAAGGAAGAAAGACACTGCTCCTCCACGGCCATGTTGACCTGAAGCATATTTTAGTTAGCTGTCCTCAAGGATATACATACATACCAAGGCGCATTTCGTAACATAAAGTCTCCAAGATTAGAATGATTAATCTTACAGACAGTTTGGGTTGCTTAATCATCAGTCATCATGGCATTACAGCATCCCCGCAAGCCGGGCTCTTCTTGTGCAAAAAGAAGGTGGTAAAATCCACTCATGCATTAGCAAGATTGAGGAGGATTATGAGACATGGGGATTGGAGAATGATGGTCAATTGACACCTAAAACATCTTTAATTGATGGGCAATTAACAGCCCTTTGGGCGATAGGTGAATAAACTCCTATATATGCATGTGGTTGGTTATCAAACTCTGAAAAGATGAACACCTACCCCAACCCCTCTCACGCGCATACAAAATGAAAGTGAGAAAAAGGCAATCAAAGGTCAAACCAATGTACGTTGGATTGTAAATTATAGCGATTGCCTTAGATTAACAAAAACTAGTTCTACTTGGAAAAAAACACCTCATCCAGAGAAAGTTAATGTTTACTGAACAGTGTAATTGTTAGTGTGCGTATATATGTCTTGGAATAAATTGATTGGTTACATATCTCTTTTTTCATATAAATATATTTAATTTATTAATAAATATTTATTTATATTTAATATTCATCAAATATTTAATTAATAAATTTAAAGTAAAAATAGAGTCATAGAGATAAAAAATATTTTGCAAATAAAATTATAAAGTTGTTATAATTATGATATTTTTATTACATTAAATTAAGTATTTTTCCTAAATGTTCCTGGTCAATATTTTATTAAAACTGAATATTAATTAGAGTTGTTAAGACTTATGTATATTTTGTTCTTTCTTGAAATGAAGCAGATGTTCTCACAAGTTGAGGTATGAAAGATACCTAAAACTAATATGTAGGTGTTTATCAAATGATATGTACATTGAACTAACCTGTATGAGAATTTCACAAGGAGATATAATATATGTCTATGAAAAGACTCACATGACGGTTGTGTAAGTGATAATTACACTTGAGATCACTAAGTTATTTTATATAAAAAATATTATGCTTTAATCCTGCTACAGGTTATCCTAATTAAGAGTAACAAGCGGGCAAATATTGGGTACAACATGAACTATATGAGTATATTTGAGTAATCAAGAGAGGTTCATCACCCTAGGTGAATTAGAGAAAATATTTCATCTATTCATAAATTGTATTAATTGTAAATCCTTGCACAAGGTGGAATAAAATTTGAAAAGAATTTCAAATCTTATTCAAACAATCAATGACTATGATGTTGAGAACAAACATGATTTGATAAGGTAGACAACACTTCATGCTATAATGTCTAAATCAGAATATTGTTGTTAAAATTATAATAATTATACTGAGAAAATAGTGACTAAAATTTTAATTCAAATCATTTATAACTTTGCAAGTATTTAAGAAATCATGTCAAGTTGCTAGAAATTATACATGATATTCAAATATAAATCAATCAATTGTTGAATTGATAATAAATTAATTTGTTTAATTTATTTAATCTTATTTTATTTAGAATTGTGCTTTATATTTGAGGAAACTTATTACGGAACCAAATAGGTCACACATATAAGAATCATTTGTCAAAAATTAAACTGGGATGATTAATCAATTGTGACTTGATTATAAATAAGTTTTAAAAATTGAGGACTGAAATGTAATTTATACAGAGAATTAAAATTCTAAACCAAGAAAAATCAAGTAGGGACTTGATTAAATAAATTTATATAATTTTTCTAAAACAATATATGTGATATTATTCAGAGGGTAAATTGATATTTTGTTTTTTATAGGTTTTCAGGTTTCCCTATAAATAGAATCGTATGTCTCTAATTTTACAGACAGCACACAAAACAGTACAGAACACTTGAAAAACACAAAAGAAAAAAAGCTAGTACTCAAAAGTATAGCAATCCCTCTCTTCTTAAAGGGTTTAAAAGATTTCTCACTAGTGGTTTGTGTGGATTATTGTTAGAAATTGGACACTTCTATGACTTTTGATTTGCGACAACTCAACATTAAAGCAATTACTCAAAGCTAAAAAAAATATATGATATTTAAGTAATCTTTGTATAAACTTTAAACAACTCTAGATATGTCTAATGAGAGCTTGGGATTGCTGAAAAAGTTTTAAATATATCATTTCCACTACGTTTATGTGCTTCAGGAAACCCAACAGTAATGATGATTTTGTCCTTCACATAAAAAAAATCATTGAACTAGATATTAGAGGTAATTCGATCTTTTCACAAGACTCATTAGTCATTATTAGATTAATTAAGGAAAACTATGTTTTTTTACATCTCGAAAGCATAGTAAATTACCTACAAAAGAAAAAAATTTAAAATTAGCATACAGAAGCTTTTTCGTACTTTCAGCCTAGTTTTTTTAGTTATAATCAAGTTCACTAAGGGTAACTTGGTATTTTAATAAATATAAAATATAAAAAAAATGTATAGGGCTTGCTGTGATAAGTACTTAAAAGTGCATTTTTATTAAGGTTTTATATCATTATATTGCACTTGAAGTATTATTAAATTCCTTAACTTAAGCATGTTTTGTACTAATAAGTCTGATAATATAATATATTTTTAATTTATGGTAAATATTCATTTTAAATGCAAGTTTTGAAAATAAACATGTCTCACAATTCAGAGAATTGTTTGATGTGTTTAACTATTGAAATTGAGGAGACAAAGACAGGTCTAAGCTTAGAGAAGAAATTATAGTTGGGCTGATTCAATTCAAACTGGAACACCATTCGATTTTTGGGTCATAACTAGAGTTACCTTAGATTTAGGTATGGTTTAGATTAATGAAAATATAAGGCATGTGCCTAAAACATTCATGAAGAGTCTAAGATTCAACACTACCGTTTTGAAGTTCCAATCTTAATAAATACAAAAGAAGTCTGAATTTATCATGCAACCCAAACAATGTTCGATGTTCAACCCATATCTCAAGTTATAGAAGTCAAAATAAGCCCATTATTTTTTTTTGTTGGGAAACTGAGACAAATACCCACAACTTTCATGAAGACCATCTGTTCAAATTTCATTGTTATCAATGATGTGTTGTTCAACCATTAAATCAATAGTTAGCCACCAAAGCAATAGTTAACTACCAAATCAATAGTTCTAAATTTTAGCTTATAAAGGAGGTATTTGTCATATATTTAGACATCTTGGTTTTCAGAGCAAGATCTTGCTCTTGCTTTCTTTCTTTATATTTTTGTAATGTTCAAATTTTATTTAATGTTATATTCTCATTAATATCTTATTTATGTTTATCATTTCTTTTACAATACTTAGTTAGTTTCTGTCATAGCTATGTTCTTATCTTGTTTATATATGTTTTTCTTCTTCATTATGTTTAGTTAAGTTTATTTTTGTCAAGGTGAAAAGGTTACATTAATGGTGTAAGAATAAGTATAGTACAAACTTAATATGGACTTTAATGTTTATATTCAAGAAAGTTTGCTATTAACATGTTTTATAATTGTTATTTTCCTCATTCTTAATACCTTACTTGTTAAGTGGTGAGTCTAGATTTCATGGTGTACAACCTTTGGCACAACAAATACTTGATTCTTTCATAGCCTACTGTATGGATAATCGACACTTATGCTATAAAAGGAACTCGATTTGTTGTTAACATAAGTTAGTATTATGAATACTTGATAAAATTTACAAGCATTGACGTTACTCAAATAAGGCAATTAATATGATTATGTTAATAAATTAAAATGAGTCATTAATGATAAATCATTCGATTGGAACCTCCTTTATGTTTAGTTTCCAAAAGAGTAATAAAAAGAGTTTAGACTGTACTTATTTGAAATACCATTAGTGAATCCTCTGACCTTGGCAATTGTTTTATCTTCGTTTAATCTTTACATTAATATCACATCTCAATGTTCTCTTTAACTTTATTTCTTTTATTATTTGTGGTTTTGTATAATTAACATCCAGGTGGATCGACCTCAACTTTGTTGGGTTATTTATTACTTTGACACCCCTACACTTATAAGAAGGCATCAATCATTTGATCGTGTCATGCAGTACCGTGCCAGTGTGTGAGAGATGCTCGTGGTCTTCTGGCAATACTTACAGCATCTCCCGCATAAAAAATTTCCTTCCAGTATGTCATTAGAACCATCACGGCATCTTCTTCCTGTTAGGGATGTGTATGGTGTCGGTGGTGGGGTGGTTTGTCGCCAATGGTGCTTTCTTTCTTTCTTTTCTTCTTTTCTCTCCCCTCCCCTTAAAAAGTGTGTTGACCATTCAAAATTTCAAAGTTGTTCTCTTATTTATTGAGATTTCAACTTCGGTCCTTATTTTTTTATTCTAATTTTTGTTCTTGGTCTTTTTGTAAAATTTTAATTTGTTTTCAATTTCATCCTTTTTATTTTTCAATTCGGTCCTTGTTTTTTTTTGTTTTTTTGTCATTTTTTAATTTTACCATTCAATAAATTTTTTATAGTTTTCCTCTAATTTTGTTTTTATTGTAGTTTTGATCCTCAATATTCCTTTAATTGATATTTCTTGTTTTGAATCCTTTTGTATAGTTGTTTTTTTTTTTCACTTTCATTCTTTAATATTTGAATAATTGGGAATTGGACTTTATGGTTTTTTCAAATAGGATGCTTCCAACCTAGTAACCTAAGTCACGAGTTTGAAAAATTAACACGGGTTGACATCATTTTATTTATTTATTTTCTTTTATGATTTCATCATCATTCCACATTGGTTTTTTTTAAAATAGGCTTTGTGATTTTTTTTATTTTTTTTTCAATCGGGTTATCCCATCTTATGACCTGGGTTACGATTTTGGCAGGATAACTTAGGTTGGCTCAGCTCTTTTTATGGAGTCAATTTTTAAAAAAGGAATTGTAATTTTTTTTTCAATTCCGCCTTTTAAAACTTGGTTTTTTTTTTATTAATCTTCATCATTTTTTATGTTTTGGGTTTTGTTGGGTTATCCGATTTGCATAATTTGGATCGCGAGGTTTGTCTTACCTGGTTTTAAATTTTTTTAAGTTAATTTTGTTTGTTGATTTGTTTTTCGATTTCATACTTCTACAGTTGGTTTGTTAAGAATCAAGCTTTTTTAATTTTTTTTTTCATTTGCTTTCTATTAGATTATCTTGTCTTTATTGCCTAGATTATAGGTTTGTCATGTTAATTCGAATTGACTCAAGCCGAGTTTTTTTCTTTTTTTTATTCAATTTTATTTTTTTGTGATCACTTTTTGGAATGAGTTATATTGTTTTTTTGGGAAAAAAAATTCAATTTATCGTTATTATTTTTTTATTTGATTATTTATTATCATTATTTTTTTATTTATTTTTTAATTAAAATAAAATCATCGGATTTATAACATGAGTAGCAAAATATATGTTTGTTAAATAATGAATAGATACTCTTTATGTCTTATGAATTTAACACTCGTGTGTGTTGGACTCCCTATTATAAATTTAAATTATATTATATACATTATCTAATTTGTATTTCAATAAATACTTGCAGTGTCTTATAAAGTTTTTTAAT
>Ga0307516_10009979_pt1 | contig 10513 bp, 7 predicted proteins | sample 19_EM_MG_FD_203310 | JGI IMG/M metagenome (GOLD analysis project Ga0307516, IMG submission 203310) | Populus trichocarpa ectomycorrhiza microbial communities from riparian zone in the Pacific Northwest, United States - 19_EM | ecosystem: Host-associated > Plants > Roots > Unclassified | place...
GCGACCCGAGATACCCCTTCACGTCCTTGATCGTGTCGGCGGACAGATCCTGCGCGTTGCGTACGACCACGACCTTGCGCTCCGCGAAGAGCGACGGGCTGGTCAACTCGGCGAGTGTGCCGGGCTGCAGCTGGTCCGAGGTCAGGTCACGTACGTCCGTGTCGGCGTCGGCGGCCCTGGCGGCGGCCACCACCTCCTGCACGGCACGGTCGAGGAGGAGGTCCTCCTGGCCCACGGCAAGCGTCACCGGGGCGAGAGGGTCGTCATTCGCAGTCTTCTTGGCCATCTCGTAAAGCATCGCACGCGGCACTGACAACGGGGGCGGGTGCCGGTGAGAGCGGGTGCCAGTGGGGGGTGGCATGGAGCGGGGTGCGTGTCGGCGCCGTCGGCCCGTGGGTGGGCTCGTGACTGTTACGGCTCCTCTACGGCTCCTCGCGCCAGCCGTCCCACTCCCCCGCGAACGCGTCCAGCTCGCCGGGGTCGAGCCGTCCTCGCTCGTCCCGCAGCACCAGCAGCCACTGCGCGTCCTCGGCGTCGTCCTCGCCGGCCAGCGCGTCCCGCACCAGCTGCGGTTCCTCGTCGAGGGCGAACCGCTCCCCGAGCGCCTCCGCCGCCTCCTCGGCCGCGTCACGGTCGGGCAGCACCAGCACATGTCTCACATCGCTCACGGGGACATTTTCCGGTACGGCCGCGGGCTCGCGCGCACCCACCCACGGCTACGCGGGCGCACGCACCTTCGGCACCTCCTCCAGCTCGATCCCGAACCGCTCCCGGTACACCGCCAACACCTCCTCGTCCGTTGCCAGTTCACGCACCTCCCGGCTCCCGTCCGGCGCCGTCACCGTCAGGCCGCGACCGCTGAGCGTGATCCTCCCTCCGTCGTCGGTGAGCCGCGAGCAGACCAGGGACTGGGTGAAGTGCGAGGCCGGTGATGTGGTCTGCCACCACGCCGCAGCCACGAAGTCACCGAGCACCCTGGGCCGCGTCTCCAACCGGTACTCGGGCTTGCCGTTCCGGACGACGTCCAGGTCCGTCGGGTCCGCGAGGCCTTGCAGGTCCGGCATGTCCGGCTGGTCTGGCAGGTCCCCGGGGGTGGCGGACTCGGCGATCCTGAACTCGCCGCCGGGATCCGCCTGTTCACCCCGTTCCTCGAAGGCGAGGGGATAGTGGCTGTGCGTCCCGAACCCCACGTCGGCCAGCCACACACTCCCGTCCACCGTCCGCACCCACAGCGCGAGATGGTCGTACGGGATTCCCACGCGCCCGCCGTCCCCGTACACCCGCGCCGACAGCAGCGCGACCTCGAACCCCAGCGCGGCGAGCAACGCGCCGAACAGTCCGTTCAGTTCGTAGCAGAACCCGCCCCGGCCCGCGCCCACGACCTTGTCCAGCAGCCGCTTCTCCTCCAGCACGATCTCCTCTCCCAGATGAATCGACAGATTCTCGAAGGGCACGGTCTGCAGATGGCGCAGATGCAGCTCGCGCAGAACATCGACGGTGGGCAGCGCCGGGCGCGGAACTCCCAACCGGCGGAGGTAGGCATCAACCTGTGCGGGATTCATGCCACCAGTCTCACGCCGACCGCGGCTCGACGCCCGTGTCGCCGGGCTCGACGCCGGGAAGGCGGGTTCCTGTCGTCCTCAGTCCCGTGTGACCCGCAGCCCGGCCCCCTCGCCTCCCACCGCCAGGGCCCCGTCCAGGTCCGTCCGCAGGACCACCGCGCCCATCGAGCGCAGCGCCGCGACCGTGCCGGGGGCCGGGTGTCCGTAGGGGTTGTCCTCCCCACAAGAGATCAGCGCCAGCCGTGGGGCCACCCTGCGTATCAGGTCCGGGTCCTGGTAGGCCGAACCATGGTGGGCGACTTTGAGGACGTCCACGCCTCCCAGCAGGGGGGCCGCCGGTGACCTCAACAGCTCCTGCTGGGCCGGGGGTTCGAGGTCCCCGAGCAGCAGTAGCCGCAGCCCGGCCGTCCGGACCAGCAGCGTGACACTCGCGTCGTTCGGGCCGTCCTGGTCCGGTGCCGGTTCCGGTGGCGGCCACAGCACCTGCCAGGAGAGCGGACCGGCGCGGCGCTGTTCACCGGCGACGGCCCGGGTGATCGGGATGTGCCGTTCCGCTGCCGCTCTCCGTACGAACTCGGCCTGGTCCGTGGGCTCTTCGAAGGACGTCGTCTCGATCGCGCCCACCGAGCGGCCCCGCAGCACCCCGGGCAGTCCGGCGACGTGGTCGGCGTGGAAGTGGGTCAGGACGACCAGCGGAATCCTGGTGATGCCGAGCGTGCGCAGACACTCGTCGACCAGCTTCGGATCGGGTCCTGCGTCCACGACCACGCCGGTGCCCTTGCCCGCCGCGAGCACCGTCGCGTCGCCCTGCCCGACGTCGCACATCGCGAACCGCCAGTCCGGCGGCGGCCATCCCCTGATCACCCGGGTGAGCGGCGCCGGCTCGGCCACGACCAGCAGGAGCAGCAACCCGCAGACGCCGCACAGCCACGGATGCCTCAGCAGCCTTCGGCCGACCAGCACGAGGACCGCGACGGCCACGGCGAGCAGCAGCGCCCCCGTCCAACTGCCCGGCCAGTCCACTCCCCCACCGGGCAGCGCCGCGCCGGTCCGGGCCACGTCCGCGATCCACCCGGCGGGCCAACTCGCGCCCCACGCAAGGACCTTGGCCACCGGCATCAGCATCGGTGCCGTTGCCAGTGCCGCGAAGCCCAGCACCGTGGCCGGTGCGACGGCGAGCTCCGCGAGCAGGTTGCACGGCACCGCCACCAGACTCACCCGCGCCGACAGGACGGCCACAACCGGCGCGCACAGCGCCTGCGCGGCGGCAGCCGCGGCCACCGCCTCGGCCAGCCGCGGGGGAACCCGGTGCCGCCGCAGCGTCTCGCACCAGCGTGGCGCGAGCGTGAGCAGCGCTCCGGTGGCCAGCACGGAGAGCAGGAAGCCGTAACTGCGGGCCAGCCACGGGTCGTACAGCACCAGAAGCAGTACGGCCGTCGCCAGCGCCGGGATCAGTGATCTACGGCGTCCGGTCGCCAGGGCGAGCAGTGCGACGGCACCGCAGGCCGCGGCCCGCAACACGCTCGGGTCGGGCCGGCACACGACGACGAACCCGAGTGTGAGAACCCCGCCGAGCAACGCGGTCGCCCGGAGCGAGATCCCCAGGCGCGGTGCCAGCCCCCGGCGTTCGACGCGCTGGGCGAGGCCGGGCGGTCCGATGAGGAGGGCGAGCAGGATGGTCAGGTTGCTTCCGGAGACGGCGAGGGTGTGCGCGAGGTCCGTCTCCTTGAAGGCCTCGTCCAGCTCGGGTGTGATGCGCGCGGTGTCGCCGACGACCAGCCCCGGCAGCAGCGCCCGCGCGTCCGCCGGCAGGCCGTCGGTGGCCTCGCGCAGCCCGGCCCGCAACCGCCCCGCGAACCGCTGGGCTGCGGACGGCTTCCTCACCACCTCCGGCACCGGCTGGTTCCGTACTCGCAGCACGGCCGCGACCCGGTCCCCGCTGGTCAGAGAGGGTGCCAGCCGCGCGGTCACCCGTAGCCGCGTGGACGGCAGCAGCCCGAGCCAGGGCGAACGCTCCGGGCCACCGGCGGATGAGCCCGGATCGACGATCAACAGCACCGGCGCCCGTGTCTCCACGACGGTCCCGTCCGTCTGCTCCACCCGCCGTACCTCGGCCTCGATCAGTACGGAGACCGGAGCCGCGTGATCCCCGCTGATCCGGGGCCGGGTCAACCGTGGGTCGGAACCGACCTCCACCTCCGCGGTCGCGGACGCGTACTGCTGCGCCAGCTCCGGTACCGGCCCACGGCGCAGATCCGCCCCGTGCAACCCGGCGGAGGCGGCGGCTGCCGCGATGGAGAGGAGCAGGGCGGCGATCGAGGCACGGGGCCAGGAGGCCCGGGAAGGGTGGGCCGGTGTCGGGGGTGCCTCGGGGTGAGTGGGCGGCCGGGAGGGGGCACGGCCGCCGCCCACCCCGCCCCGCCGTCGCGCCGGCAGAAGCACGAGCCCCGCCACCAGGGCGGCGACCGCGACACCCGTGACCCAGGCCGGTGACGCGTCCACCGCCAGCGCGGCTGTCGCCCAGGCGGCGAGCGCGGGCGGTACGAGCCGTAGGTCCGTCGGGCCTTCCTGGTGGGGATGCGCGGCACCCCGCCGGTTCCCGGAGGAGGCATGCACGGCACGGCGGGACGCGTCGTCGTGGATGTGGGTCATGGCCGTACCAGATCCCGCAGATCGGCGAAGCGGCGGTCGCCGATGCCGTTGACCTGGCGCAGTTCGTCCACCGAGCGGAAACCGCCGTGCTGGGTGCGGTAGTCGATGATGTGCTGGGCCAGCACGGGGCCCACCCCCGGCAGGGTGTTGAGCTGGTCGGCAGTGGCCGTGTTGAGGGAGACCGGAGCCCCTGGGGCAGCCCCCACGCCGGTGCCCGTTGCTCCCGCCGCACCAGGCACCGCGGCGGGAGCGGGCCCCCCGACGACGATCTGCTCCCCGTCCACAAGGAACCGAGCGAGGTTGAGCCCCTCGGTGTTCGTGCCCGAACGCACCCCACCCGCCGCCCGCAGCGCATCCGTCACCCGCGAACCGGCCGGAAGCCGATGAACCCCGGGTTTACGGACCTTGCCGCTGACGTCCACGACGATCTCGGCGCCGGCGGCGCTCGCCGCACTCGATACGCCCCGCGCTCCGGCCGAGGTAGGCGTCGACTCGGCCCCTTTGCCCGGCGTGCTGCTCCCTTCATCGCCCCCTGTCCCGTAAGGAGCCACCGCCCGCACCACCTCCGGGGCCCGCACAGGCTGGGTCCGGCCCACCCAGAAGTGCTGTACGGCGAAGACCGCGGCCACCACGAACAGCACACCGAGCGCGACCACACTCCGCCGCTCCAGCCCGCACCGCGTCTGCACCCACACCGGCATCCGCTCCCGCAGAGCCGACCCGGCCCGCTCGCGCCAGGCCCCCACCCCTACAGCGCGGCTGTCCCCGACACCGGCCTCCCCGACACCGCCGAAGTCTCCGCCGTCTCCGGCCCTTGCGGGCCCCGCAGACACCGCGGGCCCCGCAACCACCGAGGTCCCCTCGGACCCTCCGCCGTAGGGGACGTCAGACGCCGGCCCAACACCCACCGGCGCTCCCGTCCGGGCGGACGCCCGGGCCACCACCCACTCCCCCGGCGCCGGAACTCCCCGTTCCTCCCCTGGCGGCCCGTTCCCCAACTCCCGCCGTTCCCCTACCCGTTCGGCGAAAAGAAGCTCGGCACGTCGCCGGAGTTCGTCCGCCGAAGCCTGGCGGTGGGCCCGGCCTCGGGTCGGTGCGCGGCGATGGCGGGTGCGGCCGTCCGAGGACGGGGCGCGGCCCGGGCCGCTGGTCGCGGTGGCTGTGTGTGAGCGTGATCGAAGTGCCATGCGCCGAGGATCGGGCATCTCGCCACTTCGCGATGATCTTGGTCAATTCCCGGGGACGGTCGCCCAGTTGTGGATAACTCCGTCACCCACACGAGTTACCGGCCAGCGCCGACGAACACCCGCGCATACCGCAGGCCACCGTCACCGCGGCGAGACCACAACCCCCAACAACCCGGGCCCGGTGTGCGCCCCGATCACCGCCCCGACCTCGCTCACATGGAGGTCGGCCAGTCCGGGCACCCGGACCCGGAGCCGTTCTGCGAGGGCCTCCGCGCGCTCGGGCGCGGAGAGATGGTGAACGGCGATGTCGACCTGCGCGCTGCCCGCCCGCTCGGCCACGATCTCCTCGAGGCGGGCGATCGCCTTCGACGCCGTCCGGACCTTCTCCAGGGGTTCGATGCGCCCGCCCTCCAGCTGGAGCAGTGGTTTCACGGCGAGCGCGGAGCCCAGCAGGGCCTGGGCCGCGCCGATACGGCCGCCCCGGCGCAGATAGTCGAGGGTGTCGACGTAGAAGTAGGCGGAGGTGCCCGCGGCCCGTTTCTCCGCGGTCGTGACCGCCTCGTCGACCGTGCCGCCCGCCTCCGCCGTCTCGGCCGCGGCGAGTGCGCAGAAGCCGAGTGCCATCGCGATCATGCCGGTGTCCACGACCCGTACTGGTACAGGTGCCTCGCGGGCGGCGAGGACCGCCGCGTCGTAGGTGCCCGAGAGTTCGGCGGAGAGGTGGAGGGAGACGATGCCGGTGGCGCCGGACTCGGCGACTCTGCGGTAGGTCTCGGCGAAGAGCTGGGGGCTGGGCCGCGAGGTGGTGACCGGGCGCCGCTTCTGCAGGGCCAGGGCCAGGGAACGGGTGGAGATCTCGGTGCCCTCTTCGAATGCCCGGTCACCGAGGACCACGGTCAGCGGCACCGCTGTGATGCCGTGGCGCTCCATCGTCAGCGGCGGCAGGTAGGCCGTTGAATCGGTGACGATCGCGACATGGCGGGACATGAGCTGGAGGTTACCTGCCGTAGCGGCCGGGCGGCAGCCCGACCCCTTTCACCTGGGCCGGAACCGGCCGGATCACACCGTGCCGCACGCTCGGGCGGTGCCGCCCGGTCAAGTCGTGCTCTCGGGGCGGGGTTTCTTCTGCCAGGGGTAGCTGGGACGCCGTGTCGGCGGGGTGATGGCGGAGGGGGCGGGCTCCTCGGCGGCGGGGCGGGAGCGCGGGGTCTCCGGCCATGTCTGGTGGGCCGTCGTGGCGTCGGCGGCCGGGGCGTCGGGCCACGGGGGTGGCGCGTGCTCCGACTTCGTCCAGTGCCGCAGGGCTCCTGCCTCCACGTCTATCTGGGTGCTCAGCGCGTCGAGGTCGTCCTCCGCGAAGCGGCCGGCGCGGTCGCGGGCGGCCCAGCGGAGGGAGTCGGCCGATTTCGTGATGCGCTCGGTGCGCTCGCGCAGGGCGGGCAGCCGCTCGGCGAGCATTCTGCGGTCCGGCTCGGACTCCAGGCGTTTGAGTTCGCCGTCGAGCTCGCGGCCGTGTGCGCTGAGCCGCTCGAAGAGGCCGAGGGACTCCTTGAGCGACTCGTCCTCGGTCACGCCCGCGCGCAGCGCGTCCTGGGTCGCGCGCATCGATGTGCGCAGCGCCAGTCGCAGTTGGGCCACCTGTCCCTGTGGGCCGGGCTGGGCAAGGGACTTGGCGCGCAGGGTGTGGTCCTCGACCGAGCGCCGGGCCTGCGCGACCGTACGGTCGACGCCTCGCTTGGCCGCGCCCACCGCCTTGACCGCCGCATAACCGCCTGCGACCACGAACAGCAGGAAGAGAAGGGCGAAGACTGCGATCACGGCTTCCAACGCTCCTCCACCGGCTTCGGGCGGCACACGCCGCGCCGCTCTTCAACGGTAAACGCAACGGGCAGGTCCGGAGTTCCAAAAGAACCCCGAACCTGCCCGTAGGGGACTACCCCGAGGCGCTCGCCCCGAGCCCGTCGAGGGATCGCACCGAAGGGCTACGCCGGAACGATGTTGACCAGCTTCGGCGCCCGCACGATGACCTTGCGGATGCCCGCGCCGTCCAGCGCGGCGACGACCTTCTCGTCGGCCAGCGCGACCTTCTCCAGTTCGGCGTCGGAGATCGTCGGAGGGACCTCCAGGCGCGCCTTGACCTTGCCCTTGATCTGCACGACGCAGGTCACGCTCTCGTCCACGACGTACGCCGGGTCGGCCACGGGGAAGTCCTGGTGGACCACCGTGTCGGTGCGGCCCAGCTTGCGCCACAGTTCCTCGGCGACGTGCGGGGCCAGCGGCGCGATCAGCAGGACCAGGGACTCGGCGACGGAACGCGGCACCGCCCCGCCCGCCTTGGTCAGCTGGTTGTTCAGCTCGGTGATCTTGGCGATGGCGGTGTTGAAGCGCAGCCCCTGCAGGTCTTGGCGGACGCCGTCGATCGCCTTGTGCAAGGCACGCAGCGTCTCCTCGTCGGGCTCCGTGTCGACGACCGTGACCTCGCCGGTCGTCTCGTCGACGACGTTGCGCCACAGCCGCTGCAGCAGCCGGTACTGGCCCACCACCGCGCGCGTGTCCCACGGCCGGGACACGTCCAGGGGGCCCATGGCCATCTCGTACAGGCGCAGGGTGTCGGCGCCGTACTCCTCGCAGATCTCGTCCGGAGTGACCGCGTTCTTCAGGGACTTGCCCATCTTGCCCAGCAGCCGGGAGACCTTCTCGCCCTGGTAGTAGTACTCGCCGCCCAGTTCCTCGACCTCGGTGGCCGGCACCGGGAAGCCGCGACTGTCCCGGTAGACGTAGGCCTGGATCATGCCCTGGTTGAACAGCTTGTGGAACGGCTCCGGGGACGAGATGTGCCCCAGGTCGAACAGCACCTTGGACCAGAACCGCGCGTACAGCAGGTGCAGTACGGCGTGCTCGGCGCCGCCGACGTACAGGTCGACGCCGCCGTGCGGCATGCCCGCGCGGGGGCCCATCCAGTACTGCTCGATGGCCGGGTCGACCAGCTTCTGGTCGTTGTGCGGGTCCAGGTAGCGCAGTTCGTACCAGCAGGAACCGGCCCAGTTGGGCATGGTGTTGGTCTCGCGGCGGTACTTCCGGGGGCCGCGTCCGTCGCCCAGGTCCAGGGTGACGTTGACCCAGTCCTCGTTGCGGGACAGGGGCGTCTCCGGGGAGGTGTTCGCGTCGTCCGGGTCGAAGGTGCGCGGCGAGTAGTCCTCGACCTCCGGCAGCTCCAGGGGCAGCATCGACTCGGGCAGCGAGTGGGCGACGCCGTCCTCGTCGTAGACGATCGGGAAGGGCTCGCCCCAGTAGCGCTGACGGCTGAACAGCCAGTCGCGCAGGCGGAAGTTGACGGTGCCCTCGCCGATGCCCTTGCGGGCCAGCCACTCGGTGATGCGGGCCTTGGCCTCGGCGACGGGCAGGCCGTCCAGGGAGATGTCCTCGTTCGAGGAGTTGATGATCTTCGCGTCGTAGGACCCGAAGGCGTTCTCCCATGTCGACGTGTCGGTGCCGCGGCCGTCGGTGGGCTCGACGATGCAGGTGATCGGCAGCTCGAAGGCGCGCGCGAAGTCGAAGTCGCGCTGGTCGCCCGCCGGGACGGCCATGATCGCGCCGGTGCCGTAGCCCATCAGTACGTAGTCGGCGATGAAGACGGGGATCCGGTCGCCGTTGACCGGGTTGGTCGCGAACGCGCCGGTGAAGACACCGGTCTTGTCCTTGGCCTCGGCCTGCCGCTCCACGTCGGACTTGGTGCCGGCCTGCGCGCGGTACGCGGCGACGGCCTCCCCCGGAGTGGCGTGCGAGCCGGTCCACACGTCGTGGGTGCCCTCGGGCCAGGTGGCCGGGGTGAACTTGTCGACCAGCGGGTGTTCGGGCGCCAGCACCATGTAGGTCGCGCCGAACAGGGTGTCCGGGCGGGTGGTGAAGACGGTGATGCTCTCGCCGTCGACGGGGAAGTCGACGCGGGCGCCCTCGGAGCGGCCGATCCAGTTGCGCTGCTGCAGCTTGATGGCCTCGGGCCAGTCCAGCTCCTCCAGGTCGGACAGCAGCCGGTCGGCGTAGGCGGTGATGCGCATGTTCCACTGGCGCAGCTTGGCCTTGAAGACGGGGAAGTTGCCGCGCTCGGAGCGGCCGTCGGCGGTGACCTCCTCGTTGGCCAGCACGGTGCCCAGGCCGGGGCACCAGTTGACAGGCGCGTCGGAGGCGTAGGCCAGGCGGAACTCGCTCAGGACGTCGGCACGTTCGGTGGCCGTCAGCTCCGGCCACGCGCGCGTGTGGCCCGGTACGGCACGCTCACCGGACTCGAACTGGGCGATCAGCTCGGCGATCGGGCGGGCCTTGTCGGCCTCGTCGTCGTACCAGGAGTTGAAGATCTGCAGGAAGATCCACTGGGTCCACTTGTAGTACTCCGGGTCGATCGTGGCGAACGACCGGCGCTTGTCGTGGCCCAGGCCCAGGGCGCGCAGCTGGACCTTCATGTTCTCGATGTTGGCTTCGGTGGACACGCGCGGGTGCGTGCCGGTCTGCACGGCGTACTGCTCGGCGGGCAGGCCGAAGGCGTCGAAGCCCAGGGTGTGCAGCACGTTGTGACCGGTCATCCGCTGGAACCGGGCGAACACATCGGTGGCGATGTAGCCCAGGGGGTGGCCGACGTGCAGGCCCGCACCGGAGGGGTACGGGAACATGTCCATGATGAACTTCTTGGGGCGGGCGGCCAGTTCGGGGTCGCCGGCCAGGTCACCGCTCGGGTTCGGGGCCTCGTAGGTGCCCTCGGCGTCCCAGAAGTCCTGCCAGCGTGCCTCGATGTCCGCGGCCATGGCGGCCGTGTAGCGGTGCGGCGCGACCACCTCGGCGGCGGCAGCGGGGTTCGTCTCGCTCATGATCCTCAAAGCTCCATCGATCGTCTCTGCCAGCGGCTGCGACATTCAGGCTGGACATCCACCAAATGAAAAATCCCCTCGCACAGGAGGGGACGCCGCGCCGATTCCGACCTCACCGTTCGCCGGTGGTCGGGACTGATCAGCGCGGCCCGCTAAGCAGAAGGCGTACGGCACGCATGGCATGAGGGTACCGCAGCGCTTGAGCACAACGCGACGCGCTTCCGTATCACCTTTGGCACCCTGACCGCAC
>Ga0307516_10009980_pt1 | contig 10513 bp, 9 predicted proteins | sample 19_EM_MG_FD_203310 | JGI IMG/M metagenome (GOLD analysis project Ga0307516, IMG submission 203310) | Populus trichocarpa ectomycorrhiza microbial communities from riparian zone in the Pacific Northwest, United States - 19_EM | ecosystem: Host-associated > Plants > Roots > Unclassified | place...
CTGTTCAGCATCGTGGTATGTGCCTCTGCAATATTGGTCTGAATCATTCACTCTGAAGCACCATTCTTGTGCTGGGTGTAAAGCGCAGCAGGTTCATATGCTTGCATCGCCGGAACCAGGTATTTCCGTCTTCGGGAGGCTTTCTGTTTCTCATTCTGCTCCTTGGCTGGGGAGTCCAACTTGTACCACTTCGCAGTGGATTGATCCAGATCCGGTTGATAGCCATCTTGTTCTGCTTGCGACGTTAACGGGTATAGGCTTGAGTTGTGATCGGAGGTCTCGCAAGAATTCAGTCTGCAGGCCTGATGGTGGGAAGTTCAGGAATCGATATGCTAGTTCAGTGAGCCTTTCTCAGATGTCGCTGCTTAGGCATGCAACTCAGTCGAGTTGTAGTCGGTACTGTCGTTTACAGCGTAGTTTCTGGAGATGGTCTTCTTTTGTGCAGTAAAAGCATTTTCCGACTGACAGTTCATAGGGCTTGCGTCCATTGCCACGTCCTCTTTCAGATCCTCGTCCTCGTGTGCGGCCATATCCTCTTCCGCGACCACAGGAGGAGTGGTTGGTATTGCCTTGAGTTTCAGCGACTAAGGTATGTCTGTCGACAACAGTACCAGCAGTGATTGTATTTGATCCAACTTGTGCGATGAATAGGGCGTTCGAGGTCTCGTACTCGATCAACTCGGTGGTGTTGGAGTCAACCTTTTACGATCTGTGGGCGACCAGAGCAGGATGTGGCTGTGTTGAACTTCTCTCCAAGTACAGTCCTTGAATGCTTGGTTCGACGGATGAGTAAACCATTCCGGTTGCAAGTCCAAGTCGCTTTTTGTAGCTTTCCCTCATGGCAAAAGATGCATTGGCAAGTGGTGGATCTTCATTGCCGAGTACTATCTCGAGAGCATTTTCACATATAAGAAAGACCATAATGTTAGCCTTCCATGTGTGATAATTGCGAGGGGTGAGCATTTCGGTAGAGCCATGCTTGCAGGTGTATGTAGAACTCATGGTGACGTTGGGTGATCGGCGGATCGGCAGATCGATGGATCGTCAGAGATAGTACTGAATTAGGATGGAGGATCAACAGATCGACAATCGATAGGGATAAGATTCTTAAGCGAGGTGGGGATTTTCAGGTGCGAAGAGTATTGTAATCAATTCGGTGTTGAGGTTCCGGCCTCATAACCTGTCAAATATATTCATCCATCGATAGGTAGGAATTCCATTGCTTAATCTTTTCACCAAGACCGGAGGACCACTCTCTATATATACAGGCACATCCAACCCATTACCAATCACCAGCCTCTAGATCCTTTGGTGGCAACTTGCCACCGCCAGGCCTAGATGTCACCGGTGGCCATTGGCCACCCGCGCCACTCAATGCCTTCTGCGTATCTAGTCGTATCGGCCTAGATGTCACCGGGCCTAGATGTCGCCGGTGGCCATTTGCCACCTGCGCCACCTGATACCTTCCGTACCGGCATCTGCCCGCAGCGGTCCAGGCAGGCCTCGGCGGGCCTCATTGGGTGATCGATATATCTAACAGACACTTATACAAGTGTCCATGTGCTAGCGCTATTGTGTGACTGTCTATCTACAGAAGCCCTTAGGGCAGCCATGTGCCAAGTCCCACAAACTCTAGAAGCCACGCTAGTGGTCATGCTAGCCACTCTAGGCATGGTATCCGTGACGCCCGGAATGCTCCTCCTACACCTGTTCTTTCTTTAGAGGATGCACTCTTTCCCCTATGTCAGTGGTCCCCCTCACCGGTTTTTTAGACGGTTACGAGTTTTAATGAGGTATCTGAGAATTCTTGGTCTTGTCTGATATTGTCCCTCCATTATCTTTTCCTCCTGTGTTCCTTTGCACCTTTGGTACGAGGGGAAGTGTCAGAATAATGGGTGTGCGAAAATGACTAAGTCCCCAAGCACTGGCTTGGGCTCAGTCTCCCATCCATTGTCATGACGGCCCTCCTGTATATAGAGAGAACTTGCTCACCAGAAGGTACTGTAACACTATCTTTACCTTTATCAATCTATATATTCCCACAAGTTTCTGTGAACCGAGGGGGTGTGTTGCAACTACTTCGCGACACTCGTGGTATGTAAATGCGGGACACTGGCAAGCGAAGGGTGGTGTAACAACGGTTCGCAGTGTACTTAGTTCTTTCTTTCTTTCTTCTTCGTTCTTCCTTTCTTTTAATACAAATTCAAACAATCGTTACAATACGAACATCACTTCTTCCTCTCAAACAGTTGCATCTCCACCACAACCATTGTTCATCCCATTACAGGTTTCTCTCTCTCTCTCTTTCTCTCTTGTGAAAAACTCCCTGTTCCTACAGTTATCCGGTCAATTCCTAACAGCATCATCTCATTTTTCCCACGCTTCTCACCTCACAAAAATGACGAAGGAATCTGAAAAACTCAAAGTAAACAGTCTCCCTCCTTTCCTCATTTCCTCTCCCCTAAAACTACTAAGTCCTGACCTTGTGTAGTATCAAACAAGGAGTCCACTTATTGGTTGGCACTGCTGCCCTCTATTCTCTCCGATCCTTTGACTCATGCAGATGGTCTGAAGAGGCTCCCTGAGCAGCAGCTCATCCGCGACTGGAGTGCCTCCCGACTAGACCCAACAGGTACCACCTCCCACATCCCTTGTGCCAAGGCAAGCTAGTGACCGAGCGGGAATGAGTGAGGCGGTGGGGACCTTGCGGTATGATGCAGGCACAGCTTCCCAAAGGGAAGAGAAGAAGATAGCAGGGGCGCTCTTCATGGATGTCAAATCGGCATTCAACAATATGGACAAAACATTCCTGCGGAAGTGCATGGAGGCCTTGGGGCTGGAAGCAGACCTTATCTGGTGGACGATGAGCTTCATGACGGACCGACGGGTGAGGTGTGATACTGGGGTTATATCGTAACCGGAGTGCGGAGAGAATCAAAGGTAATCAGGCTACTTTCGATAATTCACAACGGAATAATCTTAGATCTTTTGTTTGGGGGTTTTCGTTGAGAGCGTGTTCGATGCTATCTCCTCTTTTTCTCCACGGGCAGAAACCTTGTCGGCTATATAGTCTTTTTTCGGCGTCATGTGGTTGCACTTGGGAACCTGTACTTCTCATCCTTTCCCGAGGTTTCTGTCCGCTAGTCAAGCCCCCGAAACCCCACGGGCCCGGTTCTTACAACTTCATTGGTCCTGGTCGGTCTAGGGATAAGCCGACTGATCCCTGCACCGCGTAATTCCCTCAAGCCCTGTGGGTGAGCGAATTACCGACCTATCAGAGAAAGAGAAGATATCGGTTCTTATGACCTCACCACGCGTATCTCGTATTTAGTTGTATTTGCAGTTCGTCCCGAGATTAGCCCCTTAGGTCCATTACGGCCGCAAGGTCTAATCCCGAGGCCATCTCCCGCCTAGACTCTCTGAAGCCGACTACACTCGACTTTCGCCTCTAAGTGGTTTGAGTAAAGTCTCACATGCCCAGACTATGTAACTAACTAAGTACCTTTCCCGTGTTTCCTTTGAGGTGTAACACTACTCCCCCCTTCTCTAGCTTCGTCCCGAAGGTGAGAAAGATCCATTTCCCCTATCTAAGTAGCCCGCCTCTTTCTGAATAGATGTTTTCTGGCAACCCGACTGGGTTCCCGTGACTGTAGTCCTCCTCCCCTACAGCCCTCCCAGCCACCTGTTACACCTAAGGAAATCACGGCTCGGTACGTATCCTTAGAAATACGTACCAGAGAAAGATAGGCGCCGGTAGTTAGCTAGTTCCGGAAGGATCGGCTCAGAGAGTCTAGGCGGGAGATAAGGGAACAGAGTTTAGGCTTACGGCCGAGACCGGTCGTAAGAGTGTTAAACTCCGGGATGAGGAATTTGATTGCACACGAACCGGAGACTGACTAGACTTGGGCAGACTCACGAAAGGAGCTGCCACGTCACCCGAAAGGTGTACGTGAAAAAGAGTCTAGGCGCAGCGACTCCACCTCGGTGCATAAAGAACTCAGCTCTCTTATCTAGACCCCGGCCAGGACCAATGAGTTGCCCACGGGGTTGGAAGCCTCGGAGGAATAGTTAGCCCGAGTCATCAGGTCTCACGACGCCGCAGAAAGATATATAACCTGGCTCTTCGCTCCTGGAAAGAGGGGAAAGACAGCACGAACATCCTCACCAACACTACCACCGAACCCACACACAAGATCTAAGATTATTCCGTTGTGAATTATCGAAAGTAGTCTGATCACCTTTGATTTTACCCACACTCCGGTTACGAGACTACCCCAGTGTCACACTATAATCTTGATCTCTAAATCACCCTACTTTCATGCCTTCATTCGAACAAGAACATTTCTTCCTGCTTGACTTAGCCACGATCCTCGAACCCCAGTCAAGCTACCAATTTGACTATACCTTAGGCTCAATCGACGAAGAGATAACCACCACCATAAAAGAAGAAAACGAGTGGGACGAATACGCCGACGGACCAGCCCCTGTCGAATCGGACGACATCACGCCTTGGCACTGGTACACCCAATACTGGTCCACTTGCACCCTGCTTCGACAGAGCGCCAATCTCAACGGACTCAAATTCCGGGAAATCTGTGACTACGAGTTTCAAGACGACGAAACCATTTACACAGGACACTTCCTAGACCTATATTAAAAACCCACAAAAAATGGCGTCTACCGACTTCAACATGCTCCGGCTTGAGGCTCCCCGGGATCTGCTCCAGATCACCAGTGGAACGCCAAATCCGGAACAGACGGTGGAGCTCGCCAACCCCGCGGTCTGGGTCAGAACTCTGGTACACCAGCAGCGGCAGGCCGAGAGCGACCTCCGACGACTCACTGAGCTATACGGTGACGCCTACAACAGAACCGACCGACGAATGCAGGAAATTGAGCAAGCCTACCAAACCTTAGCGGAAGGCACTAGGTACGTATATGGCCGGGTCAACGCTAATGAAAAAATAGCCGAAGAATGGATACGCAGCGAGCTGTCGAGGGCCGCGAACGCGTACCAATCCCTTGCCAGTAATATCTGGCAGGCCATCCTCGAGCACACCGACGAGGCTAACCAACAACAAATATGTCAGGCCACCCAGCTGGCCCGGGTGAACAACACCCTATCCTTTTTGGCGGAAGCTAACGCAGCCCGGAATCAACACCTGGCCAACTTTCAGGGAAATGTGGAGCTTTGGGCAGCAGAGCACCAAAATCGGGTGACCTCCCTGGAAAACCAACTCTGGGAAGCCAGAGCGGAAATCCAACGCGTTGCGACTAGAATTCCACTACCTGCAACGCCACCAGCACCCCCAACATGGAGAAGTCCTGCCCGGCAAACCAGTACCAGCGCCCCTTCAGCGCACTCCCCACCAGCATTAGGGAGCCCGTTACACCTAAACCCGGGACCAACGCTCCGACGGCGGAGACCCCCAGCGGTATCCACGACGCCCAAAATGAGACTGCGGCTGGAACAGCTCAGGAGCCACGTACCTCCAAGACCACCAACCTTGGGGCCAGTGACAGGACAAGGAGGGAACCCCCCCTCCACACCCCCCGGATCAGCAGCCGGACCGCCGTCGGGCCCCCCCTCGGAACCGCCCCGACCGCCTTCCCGGCGCCTCCGCTCGCCATCGCCACCTAGGAACCCCGCGCCTACGATTACCACGCGCGACCTAATACAACTAGTGGCGGAAGGAGTAGCACAGGCCACCCAGAGGGCCACGGCCGAACCCAATCGGATCCGAACCTCCCTCCTGAAAATGGAGAACCCCGAGTCGTTCGATGGCAAACCAACGACCCCCTTCAACAACTGGTGGAAAACGGTAACCAAATACCTAAGTTTCTATCCCGAAACGTCCGACCAACAGAAGATCGTCTGGGTGGGAACGCTCCTAACCGGTACGGCCAAAGCATGGGACCTGCACAGATACGATACGATGGGCGAGAATGATACCTGGGCGAATTACTCCGCGGCCATCCAAACCGAATACTTTGACTCCCGCGAAGCAGCTGGCGCCCAACTCAAGCTGAGCCAGCTTAGGTACAGCGGGGACATCAGGGCTTATATGACTGAGTTCCGAGCACTCAATAACCTCGCTCAAGCCACGGGGGAAAGTCTACAGGAGAAAATTGACCTAGCTATGCCTGAGGCGGTGATCGACATGCGGTTCGCCCACTACCTGGGGGAGTTTGCCGACGATGAGGGATTCCTACACGCTACCTACCAGGCAGCACTCCAGGTAGAGAGAAAGAAGGCCCTGAAACAGGCGAAGAAGCAGATGAAGGGACATACGGCCACCACCGTTACTGGCAAAGCGGACAAAAGAGAAGATAGGAAAAGCGACACCAAAACGAACCCCAGGCCAAAGGAAACCGACCAACGGGGGAACCCCTCCAACACCAAAAACCCCTGGTTCGGGAGAAAGGACACGTGGAGCACGCAGGACGAAGCCATGAAAGACGTGCCCATCGCAGAAAAGGAGGAATACCGTCAGGACCGGGACGGCTGCTGGCGGTGCGGAAGAACAGGCCACAAAATCTTCGAGTGCCTATCCTTCCAGACTCGCAGGGGAACGAAGCTACCACCAGCGCCCTGGAAAGCAGCGGCAGTGTTCACCCCGACCGGAAAACGGGGAAGGGAGGAAAATAAGGAGGAACCGGCAACCAAACAACAAAAGGTAGTGGCTGTGGAAACAATGGAGGTCGACACGATGCCCATGTGGGAGAGTGACGACTCGGATTTTTAGAGGGCCCGGCAATGCCGCACCTGAAGGCCTTCCCTATCACATGTGGTGTATCCCGGAAAAGACCGAGCGGAGAATCAAGCGCTGAGACTCCGCCCAAAAAACCGAGGACCACCCGCGGCACCCGACCGATAATACAAATGATCATACACAAAGGAGGAAAGCAACACCCCGTCAAGGTGCTCCTGGATACCGGCTGTTCCATAGCCCTAATCAATCAGGACACCGCAAAAAGGCTCCAAATTCCTCTCCAAAAACATCAGAGGGAGAGAATCTTAGAGAACTTCGTCGGGCAAAAAGTACAGGGGGCCGGAACTCACCGTACGAATCCGACGCTGTTGCAACACCGCCACCACTTCTCATCGGAAGTTTTTGAAGTCTCCCCAATGGACGAAGAGGTCGACATATTTCTCCCCTACGACTGGATCGTCCGACACCCCCCTCAAGGACAATGGGAATCCGCGGCAGTACGATTTACCAGCCCGAACTGCCGAGCAAAATGCACAAAACACAAGACGGCGGAATTTTCCTTGACCTGGGACGAGGACGTATGCCTCGATACAACCACCCGCATCATTGGCTACGTCTCCCGGGTGAGCTCTGAGAACCCACTGGAGCAGGTGCCAATGGAATTCCGCCAATACCTGGGCGTAATGAGTAAGGAATTAGCAGACGCATTACCCGAACACCACTCCTACGGCTGCAAGATCGACCTCAAGGAAGGAAGCACGGCACCCTGGGGATCCATTTACCCCCTCTCCGAAATAGAACTCCAAACTCTCAGAGAATGGCTGAAGGAAATGGAGAAGACCGGGAAAATACGGAGGTCGACGTCGCAAGCGGGGTCCCCAATCCTGTTCGTTCCAAAGCCAAACGGTCGGGGGCTTCGACTATGCGTGGACTACCGAGGCCTGAACAGCATCACGATCCCCAACCGATACCCGCTCCCGCTCATGCAGGAGCTCCAAGATCGAGTCCAAGGGGCCCAGTGGTTCACCAAGATGGATCTCAAAAACGGGTTCAACCTCATCCGAATAAGGGAGGGAGACGAATGGAAAACTGCGTTTCGAACCCGCTACGGCCTGTACGAGTTCCAGGTAATGCCATTCGGCCTCACCAATGCGCCATCGACCTTCCAGGACATGATGAATCATGTGCTCTCCGACCTATTAGATGTGGGAGTATTAGCTTACATGGACGACATTCTGGTATACGCCGGCACCCAATCCGAACATGACCATCTGGTGAAGGAAGTGCTACGGCGGCTGCAGGACAAGGGACTAGCAGTGTCCCCTGAGAAATGCGTCTGGAGAGCTCAGGAGGTGGAATTCCTGGGCTACGTCATTGGGAGGGAAGGAATCAAGATGTCGAATGACAAAGTCCAGGCGGTCCTAAGCTGGAAAAGTCCGAAATCCCTAATGGAAGTACAATCCTTCCTGGGATTTGCTAACTTCTATCGACGCTTCATCCGAGATTACTCCAAGGTCGCCCAACCACTCACGGAATTGACCAAAAAAACGGAGAAATGGGAATGGAATGACGAAGCGGGACGTGCATTCGAGGAACTAAAGCAGAGATTCACGTCAGCACCAATATTGGCCCACTTCGACGCCCAGAAACCAGTAATAATCGAGACCGATGCCTCCGACATCGCCATTGGAGCAGTACTCTCGCAACGAGACGACGAGGGAAGACTGCACCCGGTGGCCTTCCATTTCAGGAAGTTCCAGCCCACGGAAATAAAGTACGAAATCCACGACAAGGAACTCCTGGCAGTCGTCGACGCCTTCAAACACTGGAGACGCTATTGCGAAGGGGCCGCCCACCAAGTACAAGTATTCTCCGATCACCAGAACCTGGAATACTTTACGACGACCAAGGTACTTAACCGACGACAAGCCCGGTGGGCCCAGGAGTTAGTGGGAGTCGATTTCAGAATCTACTACCGACCAGGCACGCAAAATGGCAAGCCCGATGTGCTATCCAGGCGTTCGGAGTACCGCCCGGAGAAGGGGGGGTAGAAAACCAGCCAATTACGGCGGTTTTGCAAGAAAAAAATCTAGCGAACAGAAGAAACCAGTCGTTCATCTGCTCCTCAGCAAGACTTGCATCACTCCCAGCAAGGAAATGGAAGGAGGAGTTCCTGGCAGAAGTAAGAAAGGAAGGAGAAAAGGATGAGGAGTACGAGCGAACGAGGAAACAGGAAGCGGCGTCAGAAGGACTGACGCCGGAGGACCGAAAGGCCAGGGACGTAAAAGAGGAAAACGGGGTGCTATACAGGAGAGACTTGCTCTGGGTACCCCAGGGGCTAATACCGCGGGTACTGGAATCCGAACACGACACCAAGGTAGCAGGGCACATGGGTCAAGACAAGACCATCGAACTTATACGACGGAACTTCTGGTGGCCCAAGATGAACGAGCGAATAATTGACTTTGTCCGAAGCTGCCCAGAGTGCCAGCGGAATAAAGCATCCCGGCACCAACCTTACGGACTGTCCTCACCACTAGAACTCCTGTACGCTCCATGGCAGTCAATCGCAATGGATTTCATCACGGAGCTACCCGGCTCGGAAGGCTGCGACCAGCTATGGGTGGTCATAGACAGGTTCACCAAAATGGCGCATTTCATCCCATTAAAAGAAAAAACGGCGGCAGATCTAACTAAGATATTCGCCCGAGAGATATGGAGGTTCCATGGACTCCCCACGGACATAGTATCGGACCGGGACTCATGTTTCACGTCAGAAACATGGAAGGGATTTCTGGAACTTCTGGGGATACGGCCACGCATGTCCACTGCATTCCACCCCCAGACTGACAGACAAACAGAACGGCTCAATCAAACAATTGAGGTGTACCTCCGGGCCTTTGTCGCAAAGGAACAGAACGACTGGGTCTCCCTACTGCCAATGGCCGAATTCGCCTACAACAATTCGGTCACGATAGGAAACGGGATGACGCCGTTCTTCGCGAATTACGGTTTCCACCCAGCAACCATCAACCCCCCGGTCGAAGAACCCTTGAACCCAGTAAGTACAGTCTACGCTCACTGGATTCAAACGGTACATGAGGACTCACGGCAAGGATTGGAGGATGCGCAAGAACGCATGCGCCGATACTCCGACCCGGCCCGAAAGGAACCTCCGGTATACCAAGTGGGAGACTTGGTAATGCTCAACGGACGGAATATCAAAACCCGCCGACCAACGAAGAAACTGGACCACAAAAACCATGGCCCTTTTCAAATCGAGAAAATCGTCTCCCCACTCGCGGTCCGCCTCACACTGCCTCGGAAGTGGAAGATCCACAACGTCTTCCATGTCTCGCTCCTCGAACCATACCGAACAAGTGAACACCGAGCCCCGCCGGATCCATCCAGGGTACTCCGGGAGGCGGATGACATCGAACAAAGCGAGGAATACGATGTCGAAGAAGTTATGGCCTCAGTCGAGCGTGGCCGTGGAAATAACAAACGAATTCTATACCTCGTCAAATGGCTCGACTACCCGGAACGCAAGGACTGGACGGAAGAACCCTTCGACAACTTTTCAGTAGGCGGTCTGGAGAAACTCCGGGAGTTTCATCAACGAAATCCAGACTCACCGAGGGACTACCGGCTCACCGAGGGCTAGACCAGATCCGTATGCGCCGCTGTAGCTGCTCTGTACTTCGACGAGATTTGGGACGTTGGACTTTGTATCATAATGTATATATAGATTTTAAATACAATAAGTGATTTTCTGTGCGATCGAAGAGCATAGCCAACTG
>Ga0307516_10009981_pt1 | contig 10512 bp, 10 predicted proteins | sample 19_EM_MG_FD_203310 | JGI IMG/M metagenome (GOLD analysis project Ga0307516, IMG submission 203310) | Populus trichocarpa ectomycorrhiza microbial communities from riparian zone in the Pacific Northwest, United States - 19_EM | ecosystem: Host-associated > Plants > Roots > Unclassified | place...
GACCTAGGGCGAAACGCGGTGCTCGAAAGATTCGAATTGACCATCGCGACAATCGACCTCTCAGAGGCTGGTGGGGGGATCTACTGGACTCTCCGAACAATAATTTCGCCCCTGTTCAACGAATTCGTGATTTGTTTCCTGGGTTGGGAGGCTCCCCAGAGTCCGATGGGTGGTGGCGGTTGGAACCTCGTGGACGCGTTGCTGATTGCCCTGGCCGAACGCAATCCCAATTTCAGGATTGTATTTAGGGGGTATGCCGACCGGTGGTTTATCGCGAGATACTTGCCACTCGTTTGGTCAAGGGGTTTGACGCAGTTTCATTATTCTCCCCGTGCAGAGAACCGGTTTAGGAAGTTGGGTGTTGTTCCCAGGATCTAAAAGGTCCAGGGTCTTAGTGACTTTTTTCACATTCCCATCCGCCAAAACCTGATTTTACACCAGTCCGTTACATGTCACTTTTGTGACGTCCTCATACCCATGTTTTTTCCCGTTTATGGACACACCCGCGTCCCCTCATTCTCCCCCCACTCCATGACCACTACACCTTCCCTAGCATTTATTGGACAGCCCCCTGTGGTGATCTTCCCAGACCCTTCTTCTGACAGTTCCATGTCTCCCCAATTCTCGTTCAAAAGCTTGATCTCCCATGTTTGTTTGGGAAATACAGTATCCAATTCGCAACCGCCAACCTACGTGTCCTTACAGGAGATGGCGGTCGCGATTCCCGCCTCTCTTTCTTTGTTTCCTATGGCCTTGCCTCCGGTGTCATTTTGGGGTTCGTCTCGTTTCTTTGATCCGCTCACGGCCCGCCCAGCTTTCATCTGGCTTGCCGAAAGCCTCCGCGATGACACTGAAGCGCGTGAGGCGCTGGCATCCCCGGTAAAGCTTAAAGGGTTGTTGCTCTATTGTACTGTTCCGTTCTGAAACCGTGCCATTGCCTGACATGCAAGTCGCTCATAGATTTGGTAGCACACTTTCTTCTGCTGGTGGCTGCAGGGGTAGCAACTTGCTCTGGTGTTGGGGAAATCTGCAAGGATGTTTTGAAGGAACGGCGATTCGAGATCAACGTCGCTGTCGAGATCGAACATTGGGTTCCTGTCCGCGGGGCTCCTGTCTTCATCTTCGTCGTCATCTTCGTCTTCACTCGGGTCATCGACCGTTGACCGGGTGTCATGGTATGGGACGGTGTCAGTGAGGTTATCCAGAAGGTGTCTGAGGCGCGCAAGCTGCTGGTTCTGAGAGATTCGTTGCCCGGGTGTTGAGGAGGGTGGGGCGGGGTGCGGAGAGGTTGAAGGTGGGTAGGTTTCGCGTTCGGGAGGGGGACCCTCACCAAATCGAGGTGCCGTCAGTTGTAGGCTAAGTATTCTGAAACCATGTCGCTACTTGTAGTTCTTAGATCGGTGTAACCGTACGGGCGGTCACAGGCCATATGATACGCGGTGTTAATAACAGGCCATTTGAGCCCCCCGACTTCCTCACGGTCAGTAACAGTTATTAACGCGGTTATTAACAGGCCAGTTAACAATCCAAGTATTTGGGGATGGGCAACCCACTGCCAAATTTTAGCTCCGATCGTCACCGTTCCTTGCCCTCCAGACGATTGTCTAAATAGAACCTTTTCTAGATAATATAACCTGTATATTACAAGCTGAAGTTGTCGAGAATAATCCAGTGGCAGAAACCCCCTTATTTTAACCGTGCCGGCCTCACCCCCTGAGCCAGGGTGACGCAGCCGTATATGTACCACTTATTGAAAAATGCTAACATGATGGTCGGGTGTTGCCCCGCATCTGAGGATGGCATCCACACCTTCTTCCCCGATAAAAAAAGCACAGTGGGACCACAATTGGGTTGTTACGCTCGACGAGTCGGGCGGGGGGGAGTTACTATATTTGTGGACGCGCTAGTTACATAATAGTGAACCCGGGATATGTGCGAATCCGCCTGTTGAAAGGAGGTTTAAGCTCCTTTCTCTCTATTTCCCTCCAATCTATCATCTGAGCCCTGCGCAATGCCACTCAAAGGCCACCAGAGGACCGAACATCAAAAGGCCCAAACTGCCGCAATGCAAAAACGCCGGTGGCTGTCAAAACCTTCCGTTAAGACCAAGGTGATCGACCCCACAAGCTCCCGTCTTCTCTCCCAAGAACGAAAGAAGCATAAGAAGGAACTGGAGATGGCTGAAAGGTCGGAAACCAACGCCTGGAGGCGAGAGCGGGGACTGCGGGAGAAGCTGGGCAAGGTAGAACAGAAGCTGAGCAGGGTAGAATGGGAGTCACAGGTCCGGGTCGACAAAGCAATTGAAGCGGTGGAGGAACGGTACGAGGAACGACTCGAAGAGTGGAGGAGGGTGAGGGTGAGCCTGAAGAAGGAGCACGCAAGACTCGGTGCTCGCGACCGTCGAGAACCATTGAGGATCCAACACGCTGTTCAGAAAGCCTTGAAACACAGCGGCGACACCATCACGGTTCAACCAACCGTCTGTTATGTCAAGGGCAAGCGAGGAATCATCCAGGACTGGGCACGAAATGCGATTGTAACCCTGGTCAACGAGGGAGTTCCAATGTCGAAGACGTGGGTGGTCACGAAGGTGAATGCGGTGGCGTTGGGGGTGGAGATCGTTGGGGAATGGAGTACCCGAACGAGTCGCCGAGTGGTCCGTGAGGGAAGCATTGCGGCGGAACTTATGATTGCCAACTATGTTTTAAACTGCATCAGTCCGTGGTGAAACTGACAGCCATTTTTGCATATTAACTCACCACTTATAGCGCTTACTGTGAGCGGTGATGGGACCAGCCACAAAAATATTCAGTACTCATCGAGACATGCGGTCACAATCCCCAAAAATGGCGACCCACCAAAGGATTGTTTCCTTGGGATCACTCCTGAGGTGAACCACACCACCACCACACAGTTCGAGGGATGGAAGGAGACAATCAAATGCCTCTGCGACAACTACAACAAAAGTCCCCTTGGAGGTGAAGTACCTGCCAATCCAACTCGCGTATGGGGAAAGTTGAGAGGATACATGAGCAACCACGCCTCAGACCAGAAGAAGCTTTCGAGCACATTGCAGGAGTATCGGTGGGAGTGCGATCGAGAACTCCGAGGAGAAGCTGTGATGTTCTCAGACAAATGTGCGGAGGAATGGGAACAGGTGTTGAAAGAGAAAGGGAAGGAGTTGATGGAGGAAATTGGTGGTTCGGAATGTTATCTGGCACTCCCCATTGATGAACAGATCCAGTTTGCGAAAAGGTTGGTTTGCAAGGCACAGATTTGCCTTGGCGAACGGGCGTACCAGCGACTGTTGCCTGAGGAGAAGGAAAAGGTGGACTACTGGGTTTGGTCCGGGTGCGCTATGCACAAGGACCTGAACGCTATGAAAGGGGGGGTGGGCGGGATGTCAAGCTGGTGGGCCAAATTTGGAGATGGGATGGCTCTGGTTGCGTTGGCAAGCAAGTTCAAGGTGATGGCCGCAAAGTCTGGCACGGTCCCAGAAGAAGACTTGATCACACCCGGAGACAGAGGAGGGGTGAAGTTGGCGAGCCTTCTTGGTTCACTGGTCAAGCACAGGGAGATGAAGAAAGGGCACCAGGAAAGGTTCCGGACATTCTCCGTTGAATTCCTCAAGGTCCCACGGCCAGTCCAGTTCCCGGATACCAGCAACAATCGCTACCAGAGTCATGGCCACGCTGCCACCAAAATCCTTTGTCACCTTGACCTCTACATCACTTTCTTACAATCAATAGCTGACTCAAAGGCCCTGGGGGGTGAACTCAATCACCTCGAACAGAACGTGGCAGCTGGCCTCAATGATCCTCCCACTCTCACAGAACTCTCCGTCATGTCCCTCTACTCCCAGGCAATCAGCATTCCATTCGCCGAGCGCATCCGTACTTCAAGCAACATGCCTTTGAATGGGTTAGACCTCGGCCCAGACTATGATCGCATCAAACAACACATAGCAGCTGTGATCATCGGTCCTAATCTCTTGCTTGGACAGGAGGCCTCACATGAAGCTGGGACGTTGTATGGATAAAAGTGGGATAACAAGAATGCGATCGAGTTCATTTGAGCCAATCAAGATTCCCTCCCCCACCTACAAGAAGTTCTGATCGCCTTCTTTCAAGGTGCCCTTGAGACATGGGGGGAGTTCACCAAAGATATTTGCAACAAGCCTAAAGTCACAGGAGCAACCCCAGAGCAACGTCACCTTTCCTTCAGACATGCGGCAAATGACCTCAACGAGGGTGCACTTGGAGATCTCTGGCGCAAGTACTGCACCTACCCCAACATGACATTTGGCATGGCCAATGCATTACTGCTGTGCAAGTAAATCACATTTCTATCTACACATGGAATTGCAGGATTTATCAGTACCCAAGGCTTAACCCCGGTGTTGTTGACTACATGTCAACCCTTTCCCCAGTGTGTCGGCGTTACCTTCGAGGTGCGGCCCAGGAACAGGACCAAAGCAAGACCTATCAAGGTTTCCTCCTCTCACAAGCACATGAAGATGCCAGGACTGCTAAGGAGAAGCGGGCGGCAGCAGACAGGTGCAAGGAGCGAGTCCATGAACGGACAGTCAAGTTAAACGCGTTTGAACCAATTCTTAGTCTCAAGAAGTTGAAGAAGATGACGGTGGACGGAGACAATGTGGCCCGAATTAAGCAGCAAATATCTTGGCACAAACGAATTGGTGGGGATCTGAACATCCCACCCCGTTTTCATGGGTTCCGCAAGGCGAAGGCCTGGGTGGCTATGGTGTGGGCGGTTCAGAGGCACCAACGTGGCGTGGTACAAAGGAAACTCAAAGGTGTGTATATTGAGTATATGTGAATGTATCATGCTCAGAGATGCCACAGAACCAGAGGAGATTGACAAGGGCATCGACCCCTTTGCAAATGTGGAAATTTCATCGGACACGGACTCTAGTGACAGCAACAGTAACAATAATCGCTCTGACATGATGGGCAGCAACAACAACAGCAACCTCAACGCCAATGATGGTGATGACACCGATGCTATTCCAGAAGGTACTCTGGCCTACGATATTTTACTGGATTCAGTCATCAACTCTGAGGACGAAGAGATCGATCTCGATCGTGAAGGTACTGGTTCCAGGGGTGAGGGCACCAGCTCTGAGGGTGAGGGTATTGGCACTTGCGATGAAGAGGATGGAGAGGAACTTGAAGACGGGCAGAACGAGGAGGAAGGTGAAGAACCGGCAGAGCCCAACTGTGGGTTCATCATACACCTTGGTGTCGTTCCACCGCGGCCTATTCGCAGGGCCGGGGATCAACGGCCACTGCCGTATACTGCTGGGTGTGTGTGGACGGAGGACTGGTCATGCCCATACGACGCCGTTTTCATGGCCTTCTGGACCCTCTACGAGCAATCATTGGGAAGTTGGCGCGATGACTGGGTGCAGCATGTGCCGGACTGGAACGTACCACTCAAGAACAACTTCGACCACCTCATCATCCTCGCTGATACGCCGGTCGATGTTCAGGACCATGCGACGTGGTTCTCCCGCTATCGCGACCGGTTCCGCGATCACCTCTCCCACACGGACCCGGAGTCATTCCCCCGCAGCGGACCAGTCCCAGCATCGGTCAGCCACATCCTAGAGGTCATGTTTGGCCGGGTTGCCGGACCATACCTTGAACAGCACCTCCTCTGTGGCGATTGTGGGGTGTTGTCTCAAGCAGAGCGCGAAATCCGCTACCTCGCAGTGAACTATGGACAGGGTAACAAGACTCCTGTCTGGCTCAATACTGTTTGGACGGAGTTTGTTCATCGCAACAAAACAGTCGCGGCTCAGTCGCGGCTCAGGTGTTCTCACTGCGGGGGCCCAAACAAGGTACACGTCTTGAAGATGCCGGACTTACCATGGATCTGGTTTGAGCGGGGCCAATATTCTCCTGTGTGGCCGTCGTTGACCCTCACATTTGACTCCCCATCCCAACAGCTCAACTACAGCCTACGGGCGATCATCTACTCTGGTGGGAAACACTTCTCCGTGCGTTTCCGTGCAAAATCTGGCGAGTGGTGGAGGCAAGACGGCCTGGTGGCATCGGGAGTCCCGGAACTTGACGACATCCACTCCGAGGCGGACCTCCTCATGAACGGTACCCGTTTCGCTTACATAGTGATTTACCGTCGCGATGGCTATTGAAGCGCAGCCATGGTTTACTCTCCCGCATTGTTATTGATCCACCTTCGTTGCCCCGGTCGCTGTTGTTGACCCCTATCCACGGCCACTTATCTTATGTATTTTTATCAACGTAAATCCCACGGTTACACGCTATAAGGGTCAATCTCTACATCCCGGGCACTCTACGCGCGATGTCTGGCACATATAATTTATTATCGCCGAAACCGCTCGAAAGAGCTTTTTGGCAGGGATAAACAAATGTAAACAATTACGATCGCGTTTGGTGGAGCTGCCCATCCCCAAAGTATTGTTCACGGCACCCTACTCCACGTGATATGATTGGAAGAGCGCAAACCTTGAAAGGCGTAGAGCTGGCAAGCAACAAAACCCAGGACTGCGTAAACGGCCCTTCGTACATACCATCCCCCAGGCGCGTCTTTGTTGGACTGGCGGCTCGAGAACCTGACCTCATCTGACCACCGTTCTAAACTGTCGGTTGACTCTTCCTCGGCCCATGCTCTGACATGTACTCACAGAACGTATGGATTTGGCGTGGCCGGGTGGAGAGGAATGATGGAACGTAAGCAGATCCACGCCTAGGACTACGCTGTAGTTCCATACCAGCGCCGGACGCTCTACAGGCACCCAGTAGACACCTCACCACCTTCCTCACTACGCTCGCTGTCCCGGTCCACTTATCCACGTACTCTTTACTGCTCCTGTCGTCCAACCAGATCGCAAGGATGGTGGGAGTTGTCGATAAGACCGGCGGAAGAGAGTTCGCAGCGATACTGAAGGATGGGCGAACTACGAACAAGACTCACGAAGTGGCGGGAGTCAACACCGTATCATCGGGCATCAGAGCCGACAAACCGCTTCCACCTTGATTATGTCCTGGGCGGGCAGGTGTAGCAGGTGTAGCAGTGTCCGTTCAGAGACCTCGGTAGGCAGCTCAGTGAAATGGGTTGGCGGTGGAGACATGATGGTGGTCTGAGGCCAAGCGATGTTGCGGAGTAAACGCCCGTTGACCGGACGTAAGGTTTTCTTCTCGCCAGCATGTCGTCCTCTGTAGCCATCCCCCCAGAGATACACGATCTCATCACCGACCATCTACACAACGATCCGACTACACTCAAGGCCTGTTGCCTCGTCTCCAAATCGTGGATCCATCGGACGCAAAAACACCTCTTCGCTAGCATCGATTTCCGAGTTCAGAGCTCCTCCCCTCTGAACTCGAGGTTGAATTCCAGCCTAGACTACCACCCCTTGGAGCGTCGTGTTGAATCGTGGAAGAAAACCTTTCCGGATCCTACCAACTCTCCCGCTCGCCACACACGGACTCTATTCATCGCGATTGCGGTTGGAGGGAGAATCCCCGTCACTTTGCACGGATTATTCCCCGCTCTCAGGTCGCTCCGCATGGCATTCACCAGCCCAAAAAATTCGGAGGTTTTCGGCCTCGTTTGTTCCTTCCCCTGTCTCGAAGATTTGGCGGTGGACTTGTTTGGCTTCGTACAGGATGGGCTATGGAACACTCCCTCGACCTCACCCAGACTCACCGGGTCCCTCGAATTGCGTAGTATGGCCCAAGGAATTCAATCCATTACCCGTGGATTACTGGACTTCCCAAACGGTCTCCGCTTCACGAAGATCACAGTATCATGGATCGTCAAACAAGACGTCGGGTTGACGGTGGATCTGGTGTCGAGGTGCTCTGACACCCTCCAATCCCTTATCATCGTTTCCCTCCGAGGTGGGTTTCCCTCCATCTCTGTACCAGATTGATAACTCAGAGCCATACACACAGACGTGTCCGGGACGACTGAGCTCAACCTGTCCGAACTAACAAGGCTCCGAGACGTCGCGTTTTTCTGCCGAGAGCCGATCGTCGGGTGGATCACAAAGGCACTTGACACCATCAGGTCCAAACGCCTCCAACAGGTGTCGCTAGAGTTTGATCATTACGTCGCCATCGGAGACGCGATTTGGGAAAGGGGCCGCCAGGAATGGTCGGACCTCGACTGCTTTCTGGTTCGATTCTTGGATTCAAACCCACTCCGCTTGAGGGTCACGTACAAGCCAGAGGAGGGTATGAGTGATCACATGGCAGGGTTGTTGCCAGAGCTGACGAGGAGAGGGATTGTCGAGCTGGTACAGAGAGAACACTGAACCGGGGGGTCACGGTACCTATCGCGACGAGAAACAGCCATGCTTCCTCCGAGGATGCAGTTTATCCTCTGTTTAATTGTGCGTGCATCTATCGTTGTTCCCGGTGTCTTCAATGTCCCAGGCTCTAATCGACCGTTTTGCATCAGGTCCGTTACGTGCTGCTTCGGCGCCCTCGCGCCATTCCCTCCTCTCGGTCACAACCATGGTCTTCCTTGCATTTGTCGAGATTGCGGAGTCCGGCACTCTCCCAAGCCTGTATTTCCCTACGAATCATGACGGCCATGATACCACCTCTTTTCCACAGTTCCCTTACGGCCTCGTAACCGATCTCCTCTTGAACTTGGATCTGAGATCAGGGTTCTTGAAGCTGTGGTACGGCCATCTGACAAGGTGTAAACCCAGATTGTTCCGTTGATGGACGGAATCGCTTAGCAGATCCCAGCACTCTGTAGGTTGGTTCGAAAGTCGTGATTCGTTCACTGCTCACGTGTGCTGCCTCAGGGTCGGATATAGTAGACGATGGGAAAGGGATGTTGCTGAAGGTGGTGCTCGTCTGCACCGTAACCTCTTTGGTCGAGGTTTGCACCTCCTCCGTCAGTGAAGGTACCCGGCCAGAGCGTGCGCTGTAGGCATCAAGAGAGGCATCTCATCGCCTAGTCGATCTGGTCTACCCCCTAGTTTTGGAATGCTTCACTCCCCAGGTACCTGACCTCCAGACTTGACAACGGAAAGAATGTGTAACCCACCAACTAACAGACAGCTACAACACTCGACGAAGAAGGCATCAACCTCTGGCTTGCAGCCCTTCGCAATTCCCCTCCCCTTCCTTCACAACAGCACAAGTACTATGATCTGCTGGAGAAATTGGTTTTGTTACTCAGCCAGAATTTCGACCTTTTGGGATCGATAACGGATTTACTCGTGTCGGATTTCGTCTCGAGCGTGATGTTTGGCTTGCAGGTTTGGATTACCGTTGCCGTTTTCGGCGGACGCCGTTAGCGTAGCTAACCGAGTTTATTCACCTTCCAGCGATGCGCAGTTCCACTGTTCGGAGCTTACGGGCCACCCTTGGTTCAAAGCATCACGGTCAATTACAGAGGGTTAATCAATTCCATCGCTTTGGTGATTGAGCTTGCGCCTTCTGCGACTTGGGGCAGCCGCTGCACGTCTCTGGATTGTTCAGTATATTGGTGGATGACCTTCGCAGCGACAAGGTGAACTGTGGCTCTCCGTCTCTCGGAGACGTGACTGACAGATTGTGCAGCTTTTGGCCATCATCCCCAGGGAACACATCCTGTTGTTTTCCCGCATCGCTGTTGTGGACGTGTAGGTGTTCGCGGCTCTCGTGGTAGAGACGGCGAACTCGAAAGGCGTACCGGAGGTGGAAATTTTGGAAGTCGTCATGACACAGTGGTGGAATAGGGTGAGGGTGGTCACAGGTGGGTGCGCGTTCCGGCGTATTGACTGGTGAACCCTAGTTCGACAACATGTTGGAACCGCGACACAGGAAGCTGGCCGTTATGGGGGTCTCGTGTTTGATTCCGACAGGGAAGCATGTGGTGTTGGATGGGTTCGCCTTTGAGATTCCAAATATTTGGCTGGATGTGTTGGGTGAGATCAAGGAACAAGAGGAGTAGAAGGAAGACGACAGGTGTGTACTCCAGATTTTTCACCTTCCGGAAAATTGGTGCTTGATTGTCTATTCGCAGTGGCCTGAGCTTGTTCTGGGATAAGCCTAGTGACGTCGTTGGTGACCGGTGAAGTCCTCGTTACCAAGTGGTCTCAATTCACGCTGCCTGGCAACTTATTAAACGATCGAGCCTTGTTATCTACAGTGGCCGAGCCACTCGCCGGGCAAGGTTGTTACCAAAGCCTAGCCGGGATCCGGAGAATGTGTCCTCGGGGTCACGCTGCTCGCTCGAAGACTTCCACGGCACCGTCCACCTCCCAGTTCTGTCGAAGGTTTTCACAAAACCTCGCAGTTTTTCTCCCCCTTTTGTGTATAGCTGTCCATATATTTACACGATACCCAACTTCTCAAACACGTTCTCTTCATGAGGAAAATGAAACTGCATCAAACCCTCTGACCAAACGAGTGGCAAATAACTCGTGATGAACGACTGGTCGCCATGCCCCCTGAATACAATCCTGAAATCGGGATTGCGTTTAGCTAGGGCGATCAACAA
>Ga0307516_10009982_pt1 | contig 10512 bp, 6 predicted proteins | sample 19_EM_MG_FD_203310 | JGI IMG/M metagenome (GOLD analysis project Ga0307516, IMG submission 203310) | Populus trichocarpa ectomycorrhiza microbial communities from riparian zone in the Pacific Northwest, United States - 19_EM | ecosystem: Host-associated > Plants > Roots > Unclassified | place...
TGTTCTAGAGTTCCTGAAGCTACAAAATGATAATAAAGAATCTGTGTTGAGTTCTTCGGTCTTGTAATTTTCAATAATATTAAAAATATATGGTGTATTGTTTGTAAGAAGATAATTGAAAATCCTCGCGAGAAATAAGTTTTTACTTGCAAATGATTTGGTGGACATTCTTCAATTTGGCATCTTACTAATTACATAATCATCAGGGAAATGAATAAATCGACTTATCATAAATAATTGTCCAAGAATATTTTATATTATTTTTCTTATAGTAGTAATACATATTATGTATAAATATATGTTTAAGACTATTTTTCAAAGCGCTATAAAGAGTGTTAGAAAGAACAATATCATTATAAAATTTCTTATATTTGCTTTTACAGCCCAATTACGTATAATCAGTGTATTATTATTATTATTATTATTATTATTATTATTTTATTTTCAAAATAAATATAGTTAGAAAACATCACAATAGGAGCTTTTATACTTAAAGCCTATTTGAACTTGTTGTTGTGTTGTGTTATAAAATTAAATAAATCAAACTATTTTGGTAATGAATTGTTGAGATACACTTTTTTATGAGTTACATTGATACCAAACACCCATGATGAAGTGTTTGTTATTGTAGAATTTTTTAGAGCTTGTCTCCCAGGTGTATAGGCTATGTCAAATCTACTTTAGCTTCTCAATCAATTTGTTGTGATGTGCAAGGCGTTGAATGATAGATCTATCTTTTAAAAGTGATAAAAAAAAAAGTTTTGTGTATAATTATAAAGTTATGATTATAAAATTTGAGAGACGCCATCTAATATTATGGTTATTATGAAATCTATGGTATGTGAGAATCTGAGTAATTGACTGGTTGTGTAAAGGGAAGACGCATTACTCACAATGCAACCCATCTAAGGTAGGCTATATTATTATTTGATTATTTTCCTGGGTTAAGTTTCTATTTGTTGGTCCCGTCTAAAGTTCAAGGCAAATCTTCCCTAGTGAGAAAGTATATACTTTATTGGATTAAATCTTAATCATTCTAAGGGTCACACTCTTAGATATAACTAAGTCCTAGCATTCCGCATGACAAAATAATTGTTATGGTTTTTTTTTTTACATTTTGGTCAAACTCTTATGAATAATTATAAACTAGTTATAATATCCATTTTTGTATTTAAAAAAATGATAAAAAAATAATTTTATCTTTTAGAAAAAATGCATGAAAAACCTTTAAGATTTGGTTGTACGCATGAAAACCAAACAATTTTTTTAAAAAAATGAAAATTTATTTTTGGATTTTTTTTGAAATTTTGTTTTATTTCTCGAAGTTTTGGAGGAAACCGAGTATTTTTAATACTGGTTCCGTATTTTACAGTGTAAGTCTACAACCCGATATTATACAAAATAGTTGGAAAAACATGCGAGGGACCCGCAAATATTTTAAAATGCCACTTGGAAAATTTGAATTTTTTTCTTCTTTGTTTATATATATATATATAAGTTGGGTTGGACCCAACCTAGCCATCCGGCTAGGCTGAAACGGGTTCAGCCCACTGCCCACATGATCGTTGGCCCAACCCAGCGACCATGTCTATTGTTTGGGCATTGCATGCAAAATCATGCAATTACCACCATCTTGTGGAGGGGGGGAGAGGGAGGCTTGTCTGACCAAAGGAGAAAAGGTGTTGGTGGCGTTCTTGGTGGTGCAGGGAAGTCTGGCGTGTGACTGGTAGCGGCAATGACAGTGGAGGAAAAAGGGAAGAGGTGGCCGAGAGGGGAGAAAAAAACTAGGGAAAAGAGCTGATTTTTTCTCAAATTTGGCCTCAGATTTCTTCCTCTTCAATGTCTAGAATCCACCCTTGTTTATAGGGGGTAGAAAAGCGACACTTTGTCTTTATTGGGGACAAACTTTGGCCCTTGTTTCAACTGGGAAAAATCCCAACCATTGGCTCAAAGATGTCATCATGGTCTATCAAAATGGGATGCTAAAGGCTACCTAAGTTGGCCTCTTTGGGGCAATGTCGTGGCGTTGTGGTGTCAATTAGTCGAAAAGAACAATACCGGTGTGTAGTCAAATATCAAGCCATCATGGTGGTATATGTTTTGTCAAATTTAGTGAAGAGAAGAAATATTAAATCCCCCTGAAAGTAGCCATTTGGGCAATTTTTTGAGTAAAAAGAAAAAGTTGATGAGGTGTAATAACCCGACTTTTTCAATGCCAAAACAACTGAAATTTTTTTTTTTCACCATATCATTCTGAAAAATTGATAAACCAACGTTCACTTATTATTGTGGCACAATCCATATGCAATAACATCACTCAACATTTCATAAGGAGTAGTTCTCACACATACACATAGTCACATTTGCATAAATACAAGTTTACATCATAAATATATGAACATAGTCATAAGTGCACATACTAAGTAATAATAGTCATTACGAGTTTAAATAAAAGTACCGAGTAACAATTATACATTAATACATTTTACTTGTACAAAATACATTGTAATTTAATGCGACTACATAATTCTTTGCAAAAGTAGGGTCCCGTGAAATCGGGTTCCTAGACACCTCGTTGGTGTGACGTCCCTACTGCAATACAAATATTTACAAGAATTATAAATAATTAATAATAAGCAATTAAATAGTTTAAGGAAAGCATTATTGTTATTTTCTGTTTAAAGAAAAACAATCGTGGTTCTTTCATTTACTTGGTACACACAAAACGTAATACACATGAACGCATCAATTCTTGAAACTAACTCATAACTTCCCAATCCCGCTATCCTCTTAGGACGCCCTTAGTCAAAGCTAATTATCAATCACAACCCAGTCATACGCTTCAAATGGCATTAGTCAGAGCTAATCATCTATTCATCTCGGTCATCTACTTGGGATGCCATTAGCCAAAGCTAATCATCTACTCATCTTGGTGATCCACTCCGGATGCCATTAGCTGAAACTAATCATGTATTCATCTCATTCATCCTTTTAAAGTGTCATTAGCCAAAGCTAATTATTTATTCATCTCGGTTATCCACTTTAGATGCCATTAGCCGAAGCTAATCATCAATCACAAAACGAACACTCCCATGACTGCTTGGTATTCATAATAACACGATATTATGACATTCGTAATAAGACATTTCTTAGTCGGTTAAACATGTATCACAACACAATAATATATCATCCTTAAACAAGTCATTTAAGAACATTAACATTTTCATCAACAACTTAATCAACATTTCATAGTCGGTTTAACATTCATCACAACGCAATAAAATATCATCCTCAACAAGTCAATTCAGAACATTAACATTTTTATCAACAACTAAACCCACATTCCGTAATCGGTAACATTCATCAACAACTCAATCAACATTTTATAGTCGGTTTAACATTCATCACAATGCAATAATGTATCATTCTCAAACAAGTAATTTCATAACATTAACATTATATAAGAAAAAGGTGGAAGCCACTTACATGTCCCACCTATGGGGTGTCCTTGTCCTAACGAAGGTTCGATCCCAATCGCACCACCTAAAACATCAATGGGCACAAATCATTGCATTCATATTTAGTAATCACACCACTTGTCACCATGCATATTTCAAGCATACACAAGTTCATATTCAAGTGTTCCACATATTACAATCACACAATACAATCATTTTAATCAACGGACCAATCCAGATATGTAAATCTGCTGCAAACTAATTAGCAAAAACTAGTTTTGCTAGTGATGCAGATTCGTTAGCGAACTGATTTGCTGGAATACAGAATCGTCAACGAAACCAGTTTACTAGTGCTACAAATTCATCAACGAACTGATTCGCTGGAACAAAGAATCGTTAGTGAAACTGGATCGCTGGGACACACACTCATCAGCAAATGAATTCGCTGGAACATAGAATTGTCAGTGAAACTAGTTCGCTGGTGACGCAAACTCGTCAGTGAGCTGATTCGCTGGAATATAGAATCGTCAGCAAAACTAGTTCACTGGTAGAGCAAAATTTGGTAGCAAAAACTGTTTTGCTGGCGACACAGAATTCGGCAGCGAAAACTGGTTCGCTACTGACACCACAATTCGACAGCGAAAACTAAGCTGCTGACAACATATTTGGCTTAAATCGCCAGCCCACATGGGCTACTATTGACTCAGAAATTGTTAATGAAAGTCGAGTCGCTACCAACTCAGAAATCATCAACGCAACACAGTTTCACGGCTGACGTAGAAATTGTTGATGAAAACTGAGTCACTATTGACTCAGAAATCGTCAACGCAACCCCTGTCGTTGCCAATTCAGAAATCGGCAGTGGCGATGAATTTTTTGTTTTGTTTTACTTCTTCCCTTCGGCCAAGCATAATGCTTATGTTAGTCTTCCCTCTACCAATGTTTCTCACCCTAAATAGACATAGAACTCACCGAATCACACTCTATTCATCATCAAACAACACAAACATCAACACAAGTTCATTTAGCAAGGTTTTCCCAATTCATTCCTTCCAACATTAGCATCTAGCATTGCTATTACATAAATTCATGCATTCTCAATTGCATTATGGTAATGTACCAATACAATTCACAAACACATGCTCACTTTCTTGATTCATTACCTATCCATTCAACGCATCAATAAACCAAAGCATTAACTAGAGGGAGTCTCGTTTCAGTTGCAACATGTCCTTTTAAGGTTTACCAACAGCACAATTGCATTTCAATAATATTTCAACACATTTCCATAGAATTTTGTCAGAGATATATGCAGAAATTACATCATTTATACATGAATGATTTTGTTTTTCTGGTTCAAGTATGACTCTAAAGTCTTGACAAGGTCATCCTTCAAGTATTTGGTCACTTAAGTTCATGGTCTGTCCAGCCATCATTATGGTCGACCATCTAACTAGGTTTGTACCTTCAAAATTGTCCATCTTTCTTGTTGCATGTTCTGGTTATAGGTCCCTTATTCAGCCTTATTATTGTCTTCCTTTTTAGTTTAGTTTTTCCCCTAGCAGCTAGTGTAAAATTTTAGGCATTCTCTCATGGTTTTCTTCTTACTTTCGGTTCCAAGGATTTAAGAACAGGTGGGGAAAAGATTTGGTTCATACACTACTATTTTCAACAGCTTTAGGAAGGGATTTAACAAGTTTTTCTCCCTCCTCTACTCATGGTTTTATGTTTCTTCTTCCTTTCTGGTTTTGATTTTTCCTTCCTTCCTTCTCTACTTGCACCAATCGGCTTGTTGCACACCCTCTCTTTCCATGGTTTTAACCATTTTCGATACTCCTTAACTCTCCTTTCCTCTATAGGGTTCAAAAGGGATGCATGCAGCTGGGTTGGGGGTCTTCTCTTTGGGAAATATGGAGAGGTTCAATTGCATACAGCTGGATGGTTTTGGGGAAAAGCAAGGGTCACCCTTTCTCTCTCTCTCTCCTTGCATTTATACCCCCTTTAAATAAGGTAGGGTGTTTAGGGCTGGTTTAAATGTGTTTTTGTCCCTGCTTTGATTTCTCTAAAACCAGTTTTCTGCCCCCTCTCTTAACTCCTTAAGGCATACCGGTTTGCTCCCCTAAACTCTTACTTAGCATGAGCCAACATTTTACTTAGATTTCTGTCAGGTATTACAGCCACGACTGACACATGAATTTGTCAGTGCACACAACGACTGTTGATTCAGATATCGTCAATGAAAACTGAGTCACTACCGATTTAGAGATCGGTAATGAAAACTGTGTTGTTGCTGATTCAGAAATCGGCAACGATAGTGGAGTCGTTTCTAGCTTTACCTTTTTTTTTGTTGGGTGATTACATTCTCTAATTTAATCCCTAATTGACCCCCAAAACTTTGATTTTCTTGTGATTTTACCTTGATTTGAATCAACTAACTTTGTAAAAATTAAGTTTGGTCCTCTAAAATTTCAATTTTCTCAATTAAGCCTAAATTGGGCTCCCAAACTTAATGTTTCACTAATTACATGCCTAATAAAATCAATTTGACCCATTTAAAGTATAATTAAGTCCTTACACTTAATTAAATCCTTTAATTTGACCCAAATTAATTCTTAAACATAATTAAACTTTTAATTTGGGTCATGATTAAATCAAATTGGCCTATTAAAAATATAATTATATCCCTAGAATTAATTTTTTTATAGATTTGTCCAACAATGATTTGATTTGACCTTGAATCCACATCGTCTTTCCAGTTTCTCCCAAATCATTCAAAATTACAACTTGATATTCCTTTAAATTTGAAATCCTCTCAACTTGCTTTTGCCAAATCGTCAGTCTTCTTGCTATTATTATTATTATTATTTTAAAAAGAAAAGGGGGTAAAATTTTGGAGAATAACCCAAAAATAGGTTATGACAGTTGCCCCCTCTCTTTACAATGCTTATGATAGAAAGTCTCATAAGAGACTTTAGATAGTAAACTTTGTAAAGAAGAAAAACGAATGAGAGATAACGGATTCACCAGATCAAGAAATGGTGAATCCTTCTGAAAGTGTTTGAAGTGAGAGCTAGAAAGTGTTTGAAGTAAGAGCTAGAAAGTGTACTAAGAGAAAAAAGAGACAGGGCTAGAAACCACACTATCTTGGATGAGGGCATAAAGACAAAGATATATATATATATATAGGGGGCAATAAAGCGCACTATCTAGTAGACGAGGGTTGGAAAACACACTCGGAAAGAGAGATGGGGCTGAAAGCACATTATCCGAAGAACGAGGGCTCAAAGGCACACTTAATGACAAAGATAAGGCTAGAAAGCACATTATCCGTTATGCGAGGGCTAGAAAGCACACTCAAAATGAAAAATAAATAGGGCTAGAAAGCGCACTCAGAATGAAAAATAAATAGGACTATAAAGCGTACTATCTGGAAGACGAGGGCTTTAAAGTGCACTCAAAACAAAAATAGATAGGATTAGAAAATACACTATGTTGAAGATGAGGGTTAGAAAACGCACTCGGAAGAGATTGGGTTTGTATAGTAAAAGATGATCTTTATAAAAAACTGAAAGATTTTTTGAAGTAGTATAGTTGTACAAAACAACCTTTCTATTAATAAAATTCAAAGATTTTTAAAATTGTCAAATTGTCATGAGTAACTTGTCCAGGTGAAGAATATAAATTTTTTTTTCAAATAATCTCATTGTAATAAGTGATCTGTTCATGTGAAGAATTTAAAGATTTTTTAAAATAATCTCATGACCTGCTTATGTAAAGAATTTAAAGATTTTTTTAAAAAAAATTTCCAAAGAACGTTTTGGAACATCCCTTTTTTGGATTTGGCATTTTGATCATTCATGACGCCCGCGCGCTACAGACAGCATATCCAGATCAATAGTTTATTGATTCAAAGTTTTGTCCTCTTCATCTATTTAACTAATTAGATAATTAATTTTGGTGATTAACTATGATGGTTGTTTCAGGGGTAAGGACACCACTTAGAATCATCACTGTTCATTGAATATTTATTTTAAAGCTAATTGACAGAGCGTCTCATCGTTCCATCGGCATCTAAAACAGAAAGAGATTTAATTCGAATCTTTGGAACAAGAAAAGCCTCAATCTGTTATCTCTATCAATAGCAAATCAAGTTCTACATCCTAAACATTAATCTTCAAACCCAAGCTGATCGACATTTATCTTCACATTTAATTCCTCTTCATTTGACCATCTTCAAACTCTAGCAGATATATGTTATCATGGGAGTTTTCACTTACGAATCAGAGGCTTCTACTGTGATCCCACCAGCCAGGCTGTTCAAGGCCCTTTTCGTTGATGCTGCTGAAGTCATGCCCAAAGCCCTGCCACAGGCTATTAAAAGCATTGCCATTCTTGAAGGAGATGGAGGGCCTGGAACCCTCAAGCAAACCTATTTTGGCGATGGTCAGTACGTAGCTTCACTAGAAGTCTAAGACATGATTTCCGTAACAGTCACAATCCATCATTTTGAATAGAGTGGTTTCACTTTTTTGCTCCATCTAGTAAACAAAAATGAGCTAAAAAACTAACAATATGGATTTGCATTTTGAACTTGTGACCAAGGTCGAGTCTTACATACATATGAACTAAAGAACTATGCATGCTTGTTGATTCCTCAGGTAGCCTATCTTTCAAGGAGAGGACTGATGCTATTGACAAGGAGAATTTATCATATGCGTACACTGTGTTCGAAGGTGCTGTCTTGGCAAACACATATGAAAAAATCTTTAACGAATCTATGATTGAAGCCTCCCCCGACGGAGGATCGGTGTGCAAGACCAGCACCACATACTAACTGTTGGCAACATGGACGCAAAAGCAGATGAAATTAAGGATGGACAAGAAAAACAAATGGAATTATTCAAGGCCATTGAAACCTACCTGTTGGCAAATCCTGATGCTTAAATGTGTCATGTCTGGTCTTTTTCTTCATAAGTTAGTGTTGGTGTTTGTTTTAGTGTTCCTGAAGGTTCATTTGGTTTGGTAACAAAGAGTGTCTGTGTGTTCTTCAGTCCTGCTATTTCCAATAATATTAAAAGATGAGGTTGTCATTCTTCTCTTGCTGTCGGTCTGCATGCGTGGGTTCATCTGTGCGTTGTGGACGTCCAGTTGGTCTCTCTCTTGCTGCTGTGATAGTGGCCTCGCCTTCCTCCTGGTATCTGTGGGTTGAGGGCCATTTCGATTCGCCTGTTCTCTCTATTGGCGGGTTCTTGGTTCCTTGCAATGTAGGCTGCCGGGTCCTCTTGGCTGTGTTGTTGCTATTTGTGCCTGGGTTAGTTTAGGCACCTTTTATCTGGGTTGTTTCCTATCTTAACCTGTGTTTATGTTTATGTTTATGTTTAATTGTTTCCCTTTTTGAGCCTTATAATTGTTTGTCTAGATTGGTCTTTAAGGGAGTCTGTTCTCTTTTTGTTCCCACCTTCCTGTGCATGTATATGAACTTGCTGGCTTGCCAGCATAGTTATTTTGATCTTTAAACATATTTATATTTTGATAAAAAAAAATAAGGATAAAACTTTTACTTCCAAACGATTTACTACATACTCTTCATTCCCACATCTTGCTAATTAAGTCGGTATGCAGTCCAGCTACTAATTAGTTAAGCTGTGGCCTCCTCAATAATGAGTAGACAAAAAGATCATCTTAAAGGATTCATGTTTCTGTTAACTAGGTTATGTTAGGATGTCAGGTTTGAATTTAATCTTAAAATCAAGTTTGAATTTGATCTTAAAATTTAAAATTTTTACTCACTATATTTATGAGATTGGACATATCATTTAAATTATAAATCGGATTAAGTTGAAATTTTATAGGAAAATACTAGATATATGAAATTATATTATGGTACATTTTCAGTTCAAATGAAATTTGAAAATATGTTATTTCAAATGGTAGAATTTACTAGATAAATTTTGTCAAATTTGTCAAACTAGATCTTCATGTATTGTTTGTGATATATCTAGAACTACAAGTAGAATTGTTTTGTGATTCAAGTTGGGTTGGAAACTAGACATTTCAAACTTTACATCCATATATAGTATGCTCAGTGATTCATCCATAAAAAGGAATGATGTGTAGGAAGTCAAGACTAAAATCTGTCAGGAATGTGTGAAAATTAAAAATTCGGGCTATATGGAGGAATTTTAGCATGAATGCTTTGTTTTATTACCCTATTTTATTTGTTCATTTAATGTTAAATAATTATTTTTAATTTGGATTTTTTTTTTTTTGCTATTAGACATTATTTAGGGGTATTGGACTTATGCTAGATGATTACTAATTTAGGCTCATTAGCTTGCAACCCAAAAAGGATCCATTAGGGCTAGTCATAAGAGACTATATTATGTTTTTTTTAGCTCTAAATTTGGGCAACAAGTGGAAGAAAAAACATGAATTTTCTTTTTGTTTGTTTGTTGTAAAACAACCTTTCTTTCTAAGAAAAAAGATCACATACTTACTTATCAAGGATTAACCGGTTTTGTAGCGTCATTCACATACTTAGAGTTTTTAAATACAAGGTTATTGTCTAAGTCTTTTTCCAATATCTTTGGTTCTTAGGTACAAGGTTACTCTGGGTCAGGATTCTATCAAAATTGATTTTCGGCTTTTCGGGTTGTTATCTACTTCGTATGAGGTTGTTTGACCATGTGATCAAAAGGTCTATATCAGTTAGTATCAGAGTTAGACTCCAAAATCAAGTTATATCCTTTATTTTTTTCTTGTTAGTTTTAGCTACCTTAGCTTTAATTGTCTTTGATTCGATTTTCAATTATTTTATGTCTAGAGTTTAGTAGTTTGCGTTTAGGGTTTCTTAAAAAATATTTTATTTTAGTTTATTGTTGTCTTAGAATATATTAGTAGCATAAAGATTAAAAAAAAAGGAAATCTAAAAGTCATTTTTGTCAAATTTGCCACTGTACACAAACAAGAGAGAATTTGATCCAAATCAATTAAAAAATTGTCTAATTTTATATAATATTTCTAGGAGTTCTAATCATACCCCATATAAAATTTA
>Ga0307516_10009984_pt1 | contig 10511 bp, 12 predicted proteins | sample 19_EM_MG_FD_203310 | JGI IMG/M metagenome (GOLD analysis project Ga0307516, IMG submission 203310) | Populus trichocarpa ectomycorrhiza microbial communities from riparian zone in the Pacific Northwest, United States - 19_EM | ecosystem: Host-associated > Plants > Roots > Unclassified | place...
CTTTATAAGTACTGTACCTCATCCAACTAATCGGTTTCTCCTTCTCTCGACTCTCCCGCTCTCCCAGTTTCTTACGACCCCCTCTTCAAACAGGATAGTCCAGCCTCTGGCTAACCCCACAGCGTAACCGCTCAATCTCCGTTTGAGTCAATCCAGTGCTCTCGGAGCACCTCGCTTGCTGGCATTGACTCTGCGCATGGATCAGCCCCGAAGGCATCTCCAGTCGACCTCAAGCTCCTCCGCAGTGGATTACACGGGGACACCAGCAGGGCTGGCCGCCTCCCTCCCCCCTTCCCCCTCTTTGTCCCCCAGAGATCGCCCAGAATCGGTCGCCAGGCGGCGCCCGAGTTGGTCAGCGTCCAGGGACCCGTTTCCTCATCCAACGGTGCAAACCAGCACGCGAACATTCTCTATCGATGACGATCCATTCGCTTCACCTCCCGTCTCACCTGACGACGATACACCCCCAAGATCTCGACTGGGAAGCGCATACTTGACCACCCAGGCCGGTCCTTCTTCTGCTTCCCTCATTCCAACTTTCCCAGAAGATGAGGACGACGAAGCACACCTTACCGCCAACATTTCTCATCAACACCCACCGGGCTGGAGCGCACACGATATCAAAGACCCTGAACGTTTAACTGGTGCCAGTCCCAGGTCTCGTCGGAAGTCGAATCGTTACAGTACTTCTCCTTCTCCACTCAAAAAGACGGGTACAACCCTACAATCCGTCTCTCGAAGTATTCGACGCATGTCTATCCGCGTCGTTAATCTCGCTGGGCGGGGCTTGGATGACCACGTAAAGCTAGATGATGTAGACGAAGAAATGTCCTCCAAGCGAAAAGGTGAAGATGACCCCGAGGAGCCTGAATACCCTGCTCTACCCGACCTTAGGAAGAGCTTGCCTATACGAGGGCGTTCACTTGGTTTCATGGGTCCCACAAACCCCACCCGACTATTCATGTACCGATTTCTGCTCCTTCCGTACGTCGTCTCCCATCAGCAAAGGGGCCACGACCGTCTGTTAACCTCTTGCGACTAGATGGACAGAACCTATCATTCTTCTTTTGATCTTATTCCACCTTGTCGTTTTATCTATCCAGTCCGCTCGTTCCCTCACCGTCGCCGGTCCTGGTGCAGAGCCCTTCCGACCAGTGAGAGGCTACTTCCACCAATGGGAAGACTACGCACTGTTCACCCTCTTCGTTTTTTTCACGTACGCAAATCCGCACAACCTTGTGGAACTTCGCTTACTTTCACTTCCGCAGAATTGAATGCTTCGCACGGATATGCGTCTCTGGTTTAATCCTTGATCCAGAGGTCCCCTCCATCTCCATCTTTACCTCTCCATTCAAACGCTCAGAGGACGAACCAATCCGCAGCGCTGTCGCTCCCAGCCTAGTCCATAGTCCATCGACGAATCTATCTGGCATGGCTCGGGCACAAACCCTGAGTCATCGGCTGCGCCGGATGGAAGACAACTTCTTCAAGCCGTTCGCATTGAATCACAAATCGGCGGCGGATCCGACCGTCAGTGACGCGTCAGCGGCCACGCGGACTCGATCGGGGACGGAAACAAGGACCCCGATGATGGAGAAGACCATGGGTACAATCCAGTGGGCTCATGACATGGTTCGAGACGATCCCAAATCTACCTTCCTGACAAACGCGCTCCGTTCCGACAAACCCGATACAGTTTCACTTCCTTTCAAACTCATCATCGAACAAACTCATCAGTCCACGAGGAGGAACATGCCTTACCTTCGCCAGAGCTGGAACAGGATTGATTTCCTGTCCATCCTTTGCTTCTGGGTCTCATTTGCACTCGCGACCGGGGGAATGGAGAGGGGTCCCATGTATATCGGAATTTTCAGGACTTTAAGTGTCCTCAAGGTTTCCCGATTACTGGCCGTCACATCCGGTACCACCGTAAGCGTCCCGCCACCTTGTCAAACCCTTATGCTCAATGGCGTCCAGACCATAATGCGCTCCTTGAAGACCGCCCGCCCTCTACTGGCCAGCGTGGCTTACTTTGTCTTGTTTGCGATGCTGCTTTTTTCGTGCGTGGGCTCTGGATTGTGTGGATACCTGACATTAACTCAATTCAATAGAGTGATCGGAATTGAGTCTTTCAAGGGTTCGTTTCGTCGCTCTTGTGTCTTACAACCCACTTTGGGCGAGCTGGAAATCCAAATCTCGGACAAGGCATGCGGAGGGTGGATTGACCCACAGACGTTGGGGAAGATGCCCTACACCAAGAGGGATGGGACCCGAGGGGGAACCAAGGGGTATATTTGTCCTATTGGCCAAATCTGCAAGGCACGTCGACCGTTCGGGAAAACGCGACCCCCTACTTAGCGATTTTTCAGGAAGGGGACAACCCGTTCAACAACATCGAGAGTTACGACAATTTCTTCTACGCTGCGCTTCAAGTTGCGATCATCTCGACCCAGACCGGCGTATGTTCCCATTTTCAGCTCGTCTGCCTAGGCGCTGACACTATTTTATAGTTCACTAGCCCGATGTACATGACGATAGATTCGGAGTACTTCTTGTCCTGCTTCTTCTACATTATCTGTGTCATCGTACTAAACTTCTGGCTCATCAACCTTTTCGTCGCTGTGATCACCAACACTTTCTCCGCGATCAGGAAAGAAACACGCAAGAGTGCATTTGGCGCAGCTCCGTAAGTTCTCGTGTCTACTAGGGCGTTCCTCGTGTGTTTATCGCCGCCTTTTTTCCAGTTTGGTCGTCAACATCGATGGAGAACACGACGAGAACCCCGGTATTATCGATGGCCGCCTGATAGCTATCCGACGGAACAAACTCAAAGCCTACTACCAAATGACCAAGTGGTTTTGGGTCATCCTGGCTCTCACCTCTCTGACAATACAAGCAACCCGCACAGTTGACCCAGGGCCCATTCACAGAGAGCTCCTCAACAACGGAGAGCTGGCAATTACCATTGCTTTCGACGTCGAGATTATTGTACGGTTCGCGACTTACCTCCCGGACTGGCGCGACTTCTTCCGGAAAGGGAGGAACTGGTTGGATCTTATTTTGGCCATCGGCTCGACCGTCATCCAAATCCCCCCTGTGCGGAGTTCGCCTGTGTACCCGTGGTTGACCATTTTCCAGCTGTTGCGGTTCTATCGGGTTATCCTGGAGGTACCCAGGATGAAGCCCTTGCTCGTGAGTCAACTGGACGCCTGAAATGATCCTTTCGCCTCGGCTGACTCCCATAAGCTCGCTGTCTTTGGAAACATGTATGGGATGACCAACATGATCCTGTTCCTGCTCCTGGTCAATTTCATCGCTTCTCTGATGGCTGTTCAACTCCTTCGGGGGTACATGAATTCCGGCCAGATGATAAACTTTGGCCACATCTACAACGCATTCTTGGGCATGTGGCAGATCTTCACCTCAGAGAACTGGACAACGTTGTTGTATGCCGCAGCCATTGCGTCACAACCAGTGCGGCAGTCAATCGTCGTCATTCTGTTCTTAACGGGCTGGATGCTTTTCGCAAACTGTAAGCGGTCCAACCCTGTTGTGCAAGCTTCCCTCACCTCATTTTTCGGTACACTCGCAGTCATTATGATGCAGATGTTCATCGCCGTCATCAATGAGAACTTCGATGTTGCGGAGGAGGCGAAAAAAGGAAGGCAAGCGTCTCATTATTGGGCCAGCCAGCGACAGGAGAAAACTCAGGTTTCCTGGACGAAGAAACTCAATCCATACCGTTGGTTTGCCCCCGCTCCGAAGGCAATCGCTGTGGACAATCTCCCCTCCGGCCTCGTCTTGCCGATGCAGAAAGCTTTGGTTCAAGACTACAGCGTCCCGAAACGGGAACCCAGTACCAAGGTGCGTCTCACTCGAACACGGGCCGGAACATTTACCGATCGCCGGAGCAGGTTTCTGCCGGGGTGAAGAAAGGCCCAGGGCATTACCCCTCGCGCTCGCTCAAGCTCCTACAAACGTTTTTCGTTGGCGAACAAATTACGACCGAAATACCACTTACCAACCTCAAGAACCTACGCCGGGACAGCACAATCCCACCGGACCCCAATGACGACGAAATGGAAAGCCATCTGTGAGCGTTCTCGAGACTCAGCGCCGACTTTTTCTCAAAAGGGTCCAGAGAAATGCTCGCCGCGCTGAACACGGAGAATCAGCTATCTCAGGACGTCAACGACGCACTGTACGAGCGACGCGCGCAGAAGGCCGATTTTATACGCGACCACCCATCCTACGACAAGACGTTTTGGATGTTCTCCCAGAAGAATGTTGTCAGACAGTGGTGTCAAAAACTTGTTGAGCCCACTGGCGGAGAACGGATATTTGGCCAAACGCACTCTCGATTAGCGCATCCCATTTTCCAGCTCGTCATCCTTTGTACGGTTATAGCCGGAATCGCAGTAGAGAGCATCGCCACTCCGGTCTACCGGCGGGGATACTATGCAAGGGTAGGTCTCATCAGGGGGTCTTGGTTCGATATCGCCGAAGCCTCCCTCGGCCTGGTACTGTTTCTCGAATTCCTTATCAAAATCACCGCGGATGGACTATCCTTCACCCCCAACGCTTATTTACGGAGCATTTGGAACATCTTTGACTTCTTCGTCCTAATTGGTCTTATTATCAACATCGGCACTGGTCTCATCTTCGTCGGCGGTCTCAGCCGTTTGACTCGATCGCTGAAGGCTCTGCGTGTATTGCGGCTTATCACGCTCATCGAGAAAATGCGGACGACATTCCAATCCTTGATCATTTCCGGCGCCCTTCGTATCCTCGACGCCGCAGTCCTAGCAATACTCTATATGATTCCATTCGCGGTGTGGGGCCTCAACATCTTTGCCGGACGCATGGGCAGCTGCAACGATGGTGGTGTGGGAGGGTTGTCGGACTGTGTGGGCGAGTTCGGTTACAACGCCATCAAAAACTCGAACGCATTCCCCTTTCCAGTGCCCAGGGTTTGGTCTAACCCCTCACCTTCGACTTCGTTCTCCTTTGACAACTTCCGTGATTCGCTCCTTATCCTCTTCGAGATAGTCTCACTTGAAGGCTGGACCGATGTCATGAGCGTCGCCACAAGCATCACGGGACCGGACCAACAGCCTCGGACCAACTCGGCAGAGTTCAATGCCTTCTTCTTCATTATCTACATCCTTCTCGGTGGAATAATTATATTCACTCTGTTCGTTAGGTGAGCTTTGCACAGTGTCATGATCAGCACTCGACATTCACTCATCTACGTAGTATCATCATAGGTAATTTCAGTGCGAGGACTGGCGCCGCTTTCTTGACACAACCACAACGCGAATGGATCGACTTGAAGAGACTGATATCACGCCAGCGGCCATCAAAGCGACCTAAGGTCAGGCCCACCTCTGCCCTCCGAGCGTGGTGCTTTGATCGTGCAGTGCACAAGCGAGGATGGTGGAGTCGCGTGATGACCTTCCTGTATGTCCTGCACGTCTTCGCCCTCATGACACAGTCCTACGCTGCCAGTAGCGTTACCGATGACGTTCGCAGTACGTCTCTTATCTTCTGTTCTCCGCTCGACTCCTCCGGTCTGACGAGCTGTAGACGACTTCTTCTTGGCAATCTCTGGCGTGGTCATCTTGGATGCCGCTATCCGCGCTTACGGGCTTGGATGGCGCAGTTTTCGCGCGAATGGCTGGAATATCTTCGATACGGTTGTGGGTTTGGGTAGCTTGAGCACGACACTCGTGGTCCGATTTTGGTCGAAAGAGGGCGCCTTTACCACCTTGCAAAAATTGTTCATCGTGGCGATCGCCTTCAAGCTTGTCCAGCGGGCAGACAGCTTGAATAAGTTATTTAAGACGGCAATGTACGTACAATCGTTGGTTTACCCGGTCTCGACTGACATCGGCTCCAGTTCGAGTCTCCCCGTTATCCTCAGTTTGATGGCGCTGTGGTTGATTTTGTTCATGTTCTTTGCCATCATGTTCGTTGAGGTTTTCAGCCTAACAAAGTGGGGCTCTGGAGAGAATCACGACCAGAATTATGCAAGCATCGCAAACGCGTTGGTCATGCTCGCTTTTATGAGCTGTGGTGAAGGTTGGAACCAGTATATGCACGACTAGTGGGTACCGCACCACCCACACAAATCCGGTGACTGACTTTTCATTGTAGCACTCTCACTTACCCACGGTGCACGAGCCCGAGGTCGGATCGGGAGACAGATTGTGGTAGTCCTGGGTGGGCGTTCTGCCTGTTCATTGCCTGGAACGTTGTCAGCATGGTGACCAAATTATCTGATCGATCACTTTTTCCGTATTGACATGGTTTATCTCGCAGTACATCTTTATGAACATGTTCACCGGTAGTCTCCGAACCACCTACGGATCTCTCTGACGCTGACTCTTGGAACCCAGGTGTGGTCGTGGAAAACTTCTCTTATGTGTTCCAGTTAACTGGGGGGGCAAAATCAATCACCCGAGATGAAATGCGGGCATTCAAGAAAGCATGGGCTAAGTTCGCGAACCCCAAAACTCAGCACCTCGAGAGGAACCGTTTTGTACCTTTCTTTGCGGTATGCCTTCCTTCGTCCCCATTCTTTTTATCTGACCCGTCCCAAACCAGGACTTGAGTGGGATATTCGAAGTTCGGACTTACCCCCTCCGGTACAACTTGCGCAACCTGAAAGCAACTGCGACGACGAGCGAAATGGACTGGAACTCTTCGCACGTTGTCCAAGGTATTGACCTCATGAAACTGAAGCACGCTCTCGACGGGATCAACTACTTTACCGTGAAGAAACAGAAGGCTCTCTACAGCCGCTTGTACCATGAGGCCAACGTGACCCATCATTCCGGAAAGGGGATGTCATTCACAGAGATGCTCCTGCTTCTGGCCCACTACAAGTTTATTGTGGACCGAGATGCCCTCGTGTGCGTTTGTTTTTGTGCTGAGCATCGGGTTGCCGAGTCGTTGACACCTCTCTAGGCTCAAGGATCTCGTGGTTCGAACAGAGACCAACAAGCTGGTCACGGATCTGGTCAATTTGGATCGAGTCAGATCCCTCCTCAAGATGATTATCTATCGACGAAGGTTTAAGGACCATCTCCGTCGTACTCGCGAACAAGGTCTACCTTTTTGTTCTGCCAGGAGGGATAAAACTGACCCTTCTTTCAGAGATACCCTCTATTGTCGTCGATAACATGCCAACGACACCCCCCAGTACAACACGAGAGCTCGGGGGGAGCCCTTTGTCTGTTTATGGGGACCTGGAAACCCCATCACCCTCGAACCGGGATTCTAGGGGGTCTGAGCTTGGAAACGTTCGGTCACGTCCTGGCGGTCTCCAGCGACGTTCCAGGGCAGAAGTTTCTTCCGCCGAGTTCAGTCCCGGCTACCGGGATACGTTATCAATGGCAAACGTATCCGCAAGCACGGACGCGGACGATATCCTCTTCTCGATGCAGAATTCTCTGTGGGGTGGTGAGTCCTGGTGCTCACGCGGGCCATAGACCTCGTTCTCATGCTTTCGACAGATATGCTTGTTGAAGCCGCTGAGGAGGACGAGAGGCTGTAAACAGCTTTTGGGCGTCCCCCTGTCTACGTTGCTATCCAGATTTGCTTTCGCGGTCTCTCTCCTTGTCGCACTCATCACCGTAACTTATCACCCAGGGACTATTTAGTAGTAGAGTGTAAATAAATGTGTCTGATCTTGTAAAAGCATGGCATACAGGGTTTACGAATAATACAAAATCACGGCCGGGGTGCTCCACGCGTGAGTCTTGATGATCGCCAAACACCCTTCTTTTCGATAGTTTGGAAACCTTCACCGTCCGCCTGAGAAGTTGGGGGGTTGGAAGGCTCTTCGGCAGCCTTGCGTTCTTCAACGGCCTTGGGTCTCCATGGCTGCCTAGACGCAGAGTCCTCCGACTTCAACGGGCCCCTCCTCTGCCACGTATCTTCAGTCCTGGTAGGGGCAGGGGAGGAGGTCCTTTCGGGGGGTTGTGTAGGCTGTTGTTGAGCCCGCGCAACACTGTATACACCATGTCTGTACTTGGCCGTGGCAGGGGCTGGGCTTTCGGAGCGTGGTGGAGTCGAAGGAGTGGTCCCTTGCGGTGTTGACCTTCGCCAGGGTGTGGAGGTACTCGATTGTGGCTGACTCTTGGCGGCGGCGTTGCGTTCCCTCCTTCGCTTCTCGGCCTCATCTTCACGTTGCCGTTGCAATTCGGCAACCCTGTCCAAATCCTCACGTTCCTTGCGTCGTTGCTCGATGAGAGCTGCACGCTTCTCTTCTTCCTTCTTCCTCTCGGCTTCCGCTGCGGCTTCCTCTGCTTCTTTCTCGAGGCGCAACCGTTCCTCCTCCTCAAGGCGCTCTAGAGCGGAAGGTCATTATCCAAGCCGGGCACAACGAGAGATACGGGAACGGACCTGTTTCGCGCCTCATCTCTTCCTCCTCTTCCTCACGAAGTTTCCGTTCTTCGGCTTCCTCGCGAAGGCGCTCCTCCTCGCGAGCCTTCCTGACGGCGGTAGTCCTCTTCGCCTTGGCTTCACGAAGCTTATCGGAAGCCTCCCTCTGTTTCTCCGCGTACTCTTGGCCCCTCCTCTCCAGCATTTCGTTCTTGAACTTCCCAAAGTCAGCTAGCACGCGGGAAAGACGGGCCTTGGTCTCGAGGTTAAGCTGGTGCTGCTGTTTGGAGCTCTCGATCCGAGACTTCTGAAGCGACTCAAAGGTCAGACGGTCGTTCTCCTGTTGTGATTCGTAATCCTTGGCAAGGAGTGGCCGTTCCTCCTTCCTGTACGCTCGCTCGACATGGTCTAACCACTTGCCAGTTACGCGCATGCGGTCAGCCAATTCCCGTTTATCCTTCTCCAGTTGTTCAACGTGCATTCGGACGAGGGTGTCAGCGCTAACGTCTCCGAGGGCCTAAACGGAAATATCCCAAACGTGAGCTAAAAGGCGAGGGAGGCACTAGCAGGCGTACGTTGATGTCCACTTTGATATTTCCCTTCTCCTTGAGACTCTGAGCGAGTTTCTTTGCCTCTTCGGTCCTGATGTTCTCAATATCCTTCTTGGCGTTCTCGACCTCCCGCCTGCGGCGTTCTTCGATTACCCTCCTCTCCTCTTCTTCTTTCTGCTTCTTGGCAAACTCAGCGCGACGTGATATCTCCTCCTTTTCTTTCTTCTGAGACAGCTCGGTAAGGAGTTCCCGTCGGCGAGCAACGAGGGCACGTCGGTTCCGGAGTTCTTCCCTCTCAGCGTTTGCAGCGGCCGCAAGTTGGGAAAACCTGACCTGTTGCTCCCCTTCGGAAAGTTTCTCGTGCCCTGGGCGGACGGCGGACAAGGAGGCGTGTAAGCACAACGCGAGTGAGCTCAGTCTGGTCCTGACTAAATCGGCAGTGGAAGGTTGAATGGGGGTTTCGTGCATTCGAGAGGTGGAAGATGAAGGATCATCTGTGGAGACGAAGGGGTCGTCGATAAAGGTGATGGAGCCCGCACTGTGGTCGACGTGCACGTTCAGTTCGCTGCGGCGAGCGCATCCCATAATATACGCTTCGACATTCTCAGCGTCGTAGGTGCAAACGTCGGGGATGCCCGATTCTTTAAGAGGCTGTAGGAGCTCCATGAGGTTAGAAACCTTGATAGTCGAATAAACCTGGGATAGTTGGGATAGCAAACGAGAGAGCAAAGCACGCTGGAGGAGTGGGAGGTACTGGGAGTAAGCGGTATCGTCCGAGAGCGCACGTAGGAGGGGCGCAACGGAGGCGCAGAGAGTCAGAGGGTCAAAAGTGACCTCGAGAACTTCATACAGTATTTTTACTGTCTCTGGGGAGATCTTGTGAACGTTACGGAGGAGGGCATCTCGAAGAAGGCCAGCGCGTGTGGGAATGCGAGATAGCCGAAGGAGGGAGCTGAGGCGATTGTTTTTGCCTTTACCATCTTCAACGACGGCACCTTCATCGGCCTGGGCGCCAACGGGGACGGCGAGGGCACTGACTAAAACCTGCCCAGCCAGCCTAGCGATCTCTGCCTCGGACTTCGAACCCATGGAGGTGACGATGGCGTAATATCTGCTCCAGGCGGCGGCATGGTAGAGAGCGTTACCGCTCATCAAGAAGATCTTTGTGAGTTTTTCGTAGTAGTTCGCCATCATAGAAGGCTTGGGAGCCTTCTTGGACATGGTCAACAGGTTATGGACATCCTCGACGGAACGAAAAGCCTCCTGCCATAACTCCAGTTCGACCGAAGCATTGAGCTGGGCGAAGCGGGTGTCGAGGTGGTGTTGGAGGGTATCGGCGTCGGAGAGGTTAATCGCATGGGGTTGGGACGCATATTTGGCCACGTTGGCGAGGTGGAGACGAAGTGTTTCACATAGACGGCGGAACTCGACTTTTCGTTGATGCTTTAAGCAGAACTTGAAGGCTTGTTGGGCGATTTGCTAAATAAGGTGAGGGTGAGACGAGAGGTCGGCCGCGGGGAAGGGGCGGTGACATGCCTGGTAGATAACTTCTAACCGAGCGTTATTCTTCAG
>Ga0307516_10009985_pt1 | contig 10510 bp, 12 predicted proteins | sample 19_EM_MG_FD_203310 | JGI IMG/M metagenome (GOLD analysis project Ga0307516, IMG submission 203310) | Populus trichocarpa ectomycorrhiza microbial communities from riparian zone in the Pacific Northwest, United States - 19_EM | ecosystem: Host-associated > Plants > Roots > Unclassified | place...
CCCTTAGCCCGGTCCAGGCGCAGCCCATCAGCATCTAGACCTCGGCCTTGATCAAACCCCGGTGATCGTTTCACCTTCATCAAATGACCTTCCCCCATATGGGTTTATTCTCTCACACTCCTTATCTTTCTATTGTTCCCCTTATCTTTCGTTCCCACGTTTCATCAGATGATTACTCACTCTCATTCAGTTCTGACTCATCATCCGTTCACATGCCCTCCCCTGTTTGTTCCCATCTTTGGTTGATACATGGTCTGTGCGCACTGCCTGCCCTAAACTCGGTCCCTATATATAGTGGTAGACAGTCGCTGTTATTCCCTAGATTTTGTCAACTCAGGATACTCCTTCGGTTCTCACCAAACACGACATTGGTCCCGAGTGACTCCGACTTCTCCCTTGTTCCCTCTTGCTCTCACAACCCTCCTCTACTCTCCCCTCTGCGTACTGCGCCTTGCGCTCCCAGTAGCACCCCAGCACGAACTCCAGACCAGCGTCGACTGTATTTCAGGTGACTGCCGAGGTCCGCCCTGACACATTACAATTCCCATGACCAGGTAAGATGTCACAGTTTGGTAATATGTCACATGTGTCATGGTTTGGTAACATGTCACATCCGGTAACATGTCACAGTCTGGTAACATGTCATGGTCCAGTAACTTGTCACAGTCCAGTAACACATCATAACACATCACAAATACATAACATGTCATGGTCCAGTAATAGGCAGGTTTAGTGGGTGGGTATACCCTTGTATGACCCATGGGGTGAATATACCCTTGTACAACCCATGACCCATGGGACTTTGTCACCTCGCATAACCCATGACCCATGGGGGAAAAATAGCTGAACCCTGTGCGGAGCCGATGCTTCCGGTTCCCAGTCCTTCCTATTCATCCCCTACTCCTCATTCTACTCCTGCTAGTCCTCCTTATGTTCCAGGGGACATGCCTGTTAATCCCAACATGGTGTATATGGAGTGGTTGCGAAGGATCATGCCCTCTGAACGTGAGGAGATCACCATCGTCAAGTACATGCGGAGGTTGGAAATGGGGGAGGAGGTTCAGTGTCAGCTAGAAGTTCAGGAGGAGTAGACACCATTGTGCCTCTGTAGTGCTCATGTTCATCCCAATGATAAGCCCTTGTCCCATCTGAAGAGAAAGATAAGAAAGTTTAAGAGTAAATAATCATCAAACAAGTGGAAAAGAAACAAACAAAATGAGGGTTCATGACAGTGAGAAAGGAGACAAAAGGTATAAGGTGTGATAAGGCACAGATAAACTTGAAAAATATTATGACATAAGGCTCAAGTGAGCCCGTGGGCCCAAAGCTTGAAGCTTGATGCGGCTTAAAGGTACCGAAGGCAAGAGGAGTTACTGCTACTGCTTTGTCTCAAAGTTTGTCTTGGCCAATCAGAGCATGAGAAAAACACTATTCCCTTGTATTATAGATATTATAGATAGATTATAGATTATAGATTATAGATTATAGATTATAGATATTATAGATTATAGATTATAGATTATAGATATAGATATAGATAGATAGACAATGATATAGGCGGGAGCCGTTCTCATTGGCTAGTGCATGGCATACTTAACATTTTTCCATTCACTTTATTCTGAGGATATGGTTGAGGAAACAAAATGTGTTTTCAATGATTAAATCCCCCGGTGTCAGAGGAAGGTGACAGGGTTGGGGACCGTTCACCAACCAGTGGCTTTAAATGCTTCTTGTGACGTGACCTAGCCATGCGTGTGGTTGGCCGTCGTGGTCAGTGTTTTATCCCCACAACCGAAGGGAGGGGGTCTTGTTTTTTGTCCGATCAACTTTTGGCACAACGACTTTAATTTCTTGTAAATTTGAAATCGTTTTTACCCACGACCCGATTCCGGTTTAGTTCGATGGCTCGCGTGGCATCCGCCGTCGGGTTCGAGGCCACCTGGCAAACTGGTTTGGGTGTCTGGGAACGGCAAGCTGCGGCGCCATGGTCGGTGTGACCAATGGTTAGGCCCAGAGTGTCATTAGGCGTACGGACTGAGCAGTTATTGATAATTCATGATCCAGGCCTCCGGGGCTCACTGCGACCCGGCGCTGCATGACTGCCATTGAGTAGAGCCCATTACTGTAGTACTGAAGCCGGAGTTGTTCAAACAAACATGACGTTCATCGAGACAACTGGAAAAGCTCTATCCATTGCCTGAGCGAAGAATTGGTTCGCACAGTTCTCGGGATTGCTGGGGATCTCCACACTTGTGTCCTGTGTTTCGTCTGGCGTAGGATCTACTGCATGTGCGGTGTGAATGCGGACCCAAATCCGAAGTTGGTGAATCTTGGAATGTACCCCGGTCGTGGGCGCTGCCGCTTGCCGGCCCTATGGCTTATATATATTGTGCCCGGTTTATTGTGCTAGTGGTGGTCAGTGGCCGTGGGAATGGCATGGCCGTCTCACAGCGTTGGGGTTTCCAACAGTGGCACACCTCTCCTTTATGCAAAAGAGATGAAATATCGCTATTCTGAAGCTCCACAATGGGGTTAATTCTGGTTGATTCCACCAAAGGCGGGAAGCGTACCTTAGCCCTCCGCTTATTACTCTTTCGCGGATTTGTTTTTGGGCTACGACCCTCCAGCCACTCCGTGAATCGGAACACCACGTCCAGCTTCTCCTTCTCCTTCTACTCTATGTTAGGCGAGGCAAACAGCAAGGAGAGATGGAGGACCTGAAAGGACAGGTCGGAGGGCAGGGGGCCGGTATGATAATGATGGGAGGGGAGGAAGAGGCTAGGAAATTGGGGTCGTCGCAGGCGACTTCAATCTCAGCCCCGTGTGCCCGTTTTCGCCCAGGAAGTTCGCGACCGGGGTTCCACGGGTGTGACCTCATTGTTTCTGCTGTGCGTCTGTTTTCAGGTAGCGAAATGGCCCCGGGGCGGGGTCGCTACGGAGAGTTCGTTATACCTGAGCCCACTTACCAACACTCGTCCATTCGGGAGTCACTGGGAAGAATAAAACGAATCGTTTCACTTGCCCCGGAATTCCAAGCACCACACTCAATAACACGAAGAGGACCAATAAGTTCGGACGCGATTGTGCGTCTACCATTTGTGGGCGGTTGGGAAGAACATATACGGGGGAGTAGGGAAAGGCCGCTGCAAAGAAACGCCGTAAAAATCCAAGGCGGCATTGGAGGAGGGCATTACGATAGGTTAGCGAGAGCTCGAGAGTGGCGATGTGGAGAGATTGCAACAAAATTAAACGGGCTGGTATAATTTCTTGTCCTTGAGGAAGATGAAGCGAGCAAGGCCGTGCGCTGTCCGCGAGCGGACAGGCCGAATCAGATTGGCGGTTTGAGGAAGAGTTGTGAACAGTGCCTTGAGATATTCAAGTACCGGAAGATTCCTCGATTCCACTAGTAGTTTTGGTGAGACGTTTTATCCACGCTCGCGCGTTCGCAGTGGCAATGGGAGTTGTACGTGTCTCTGGTGTGGAACTCGACCTCTGAGATAGGAACAAGGCGGGGCCGGTTCGATAAACAAAACAGCTCTGACAATCTCTTTAGGTCGTCCAGTCCGACGGGTTGTTGAACACAACTACCGCATCGCTCCTGAAAAGTAGATTTAGCATTGGACGCGAGGGCTATAATGACAGCGTCTCGAACCTTTTTTCCGTTCCCTGGATCCCACACACCACGAAAATTAGAAAGGGAGCTGGGCAAGACAAAATTCCTTGGGAACTTACGGTCGCAGAGTCGACCCAGCCGATCTGTGCCTTCAGCTCTGTGAGTCCGACACGCAATATCACATCAAAGTCCCGCGTGTAGCACGCCTTGCGCTTTCTTTTTCGCGGTGTATAATGATATGGAGCAGTCGAGAGGTCTGCCTGTATAGTGCACAACGTCTCGAACTTGTCTGTTTGACTTGAGTGCCCTTCACAAACTGTTTTAAACCAAGCCCATTACCTTGTTCTGTGTCCATCCATTGAGGGGCGCTTTGCGCACCGGTGTATTTGACAACCGATTGGGTGGCCTGTCGCTGTGGGGCGCCTTTAGTCACATAACACAAGTTGAATCGGATTTCTCGGTCCCGCAGAACCTTAGTACCCTGTGGCGGAACGAAATTGGCAAGGGAGATCGATTAGGAGGTGGACAACGAACCCGCGGGAGCATGGTTCTGAAACAGTCAGGTAAAAGGGTATCCCCTGAGGGATCCAAGTATGATTTATGTTTCCGCTTCACATGTTCTTGGTTGAGGGGCTGGTAGATAACCTCGTAGGGTGCACCGTATGTGAATCTTGAGATCCTTCTAGTCACGAAATGGTCCACATAATATGAAATCGCCCCAACCGCAACTGCCTTGTTGCTGTGCGTATCCGGCGTGAGAGTTGGCCCGTCATATGAACGTGTCACTCACGTATTTGTCTCTGGCTTACAAACCTTCAACCCGATATCCAATAGCTGTTTCTCGAGCTGTTCGGACAGCCACGGGCTCGTAGCGAAGCCACCGACGAGGAATGCGAACTGTTTACGGATCGTCAGGAACAGGGTTTAGAGAACTCCAAGGATACAAACTGAATTGGTGGCAGGGTGTTGGCTGAAGTTATCCCCGATGGAGGCCACAGTGGATTGAATTGAGGGTTCGAAGAACCCAGAAACTTGCGTGCTACACACATGAAAGTTTTGGTACTAATTCGTTGATAGAGCGAGTTCGGACTCACCCAGTCAGCGTCAATCTCCCAGCCTTGATTCCACACCTGGGGTCGTTATCCCTCGGGGAGCCAAATTTAACGTATTGAGGTGCCTGGTCGCTCGAGAAGACCCTCTTTACACCTTCGTCGAACTTCTGGGCAAATGCTGCCAGGTCCTCGGGGGTATCGAATTTGGAACCCTTGAGCTTCTCTGGGCGCGGGTTGAGCGATCGATACGTGAGTGGAATACTAGAACGTGCCATGGACCATCGCTCTCGCCCTGGCCGTGACAAACTCTCCGCCTTGGAGCAAACCTAAAGAGAATGTTATTGAATGGGAAAATCTGCTACGGTGATTGATACGACTCACACATAGGTTCATACAGTTCTTCCACCTGCAGGGGCCTATTATTGAGGACCGTGTAGGTACTGATATCGATTGTCCCGCCACCCGCATCAATGATCAAAACTTGCTCGCCACGCTGCGAGAGCGTCAAACAACGAACTCTGGATAGGAATAGTGTGGCGGACCTTTAGGTCTCTTCCCGCCTGGGTATGGGTAGCGCAGAAGTTGAAACTTGCCTCGCCTTCAGTCACGAACTGAACACTAGCATGTCCAACAGGTGTATCGGGGACAATGCCGGCTCGCACTGCGGCGGTTCTCAGTTGCGCCTGCTGTGGGCCGCCCCATCCGTTGGGATGGGTCAATACCAACTCGATATTGTCTGAGACGGAGTCCCATCTGAGCTCTCCATTCGGCTCAGAGGCCTTGAATAATGCCTTGGTGGAATCAAAGAGATAGCGCATAAAATCGGCGAAGACATCGATGATTGTTTTTCCCTTTGGGAGTTGCGTGCACATTAGGTCCCTCATCGCTGCGGAGGGTTCCGTGGGCGAAATCATCAACTTCCACCTAATCTGCCATCAGCGCCTTGCGAAGGTGAACACGTTGCAGGGTCGCACCATCTGACCCTCAGGAACTCTTCCTCATCCTGAAAATTCACCCCGTTCTCGACGCCGCAGAAACCGCCATCGTGATCGTAATACAATATGGAGGGGACTTTTGCGGACCCAAGGTTCGCAGTGTTTGGGTACCTACATCTCATTCGTCACCTAGTAGACCGGAGCACGGAGGAGGTACTTGCCTTGTAACAGATTGTATTTGAGGGACTTCTCCGGGGTCTAACAAGGCATACGCGGCACCACTGAATGTAGTCCCGATATCGAGAGCGACAACGAGTTTTCGCGAAAGGCCGGAATAACGGGGGCGGGCTGTATCCATAATGGGAGCCGGGAAAGGGCAACAGGCGTCAAATATTTCCTTGTGACCCGCCACATTTTTCCTTTACATAACGGATATGAAAGCCCGTCGGAGGGAGCACCCACACATCGAGGTTGATCCCATCAACGAGCAAGACGCACTTAATCTCCCGCATTTTCTCCCCACATAACCTCTCTCGACTACCATCCTATTCAGGAAACGGCGAATGTCCCTGGCGGGACAGGGACGCTCCCGCCCACTCGACGGTCACTCGAACCTGCCAAAGACGTGGTGGTCAAGAAATAGGATAGGATCAATCGTTCGGCTCTCCCCGCGCTCGGAGTTCATGTCCATGGTGGAGGTCACATCCAGCGACGTGGCCCTTCAATTTGAAGAGACAGACACCGTGTCCGATGGCACAATGGCGACAGGTGAATACTGGTCCGACGGGCTTCCACCCTCGGGAGGCAAGATAGAGTTGTGGGGACGAAGGAAGTCGCGGTTTGGAAAAGGGTATGCGGGGGACTGGGCGAAAATCGACGCGAGGAAATTCGGTTGGAGAATAGGGTGGTTTTGGAGAAAGGCGTCGTGGGAGGCGGAGGCGGAGAGTAATGGTACGGGAAACATTGACAAAGTGAAACGGGCTGGTCGATTGCGTTTCCATAGGCCGTTCCCACAGAATAGGACCAAACCTGTTTACCGGTGACCAATGAGTTCAGGTCCGGTGGTGCGTCAGTCCCTGGGGGATAGGATTGCGGGGACAGCGGAGGTGGGGGAGCAGGGGGAAGTAGTTGCGTGGAAATTCTGTGGAAACCCGGAGTGGCTTTTGTAGTGAAAGGGGCGGTGGAGATCGACGGAGACCGCTCACGCTGGTTATCATCGGGCGTGGCTGAGGTTCGTTCATCGCCACTCGTTTCGCCCTCTGGTACCCCCAACGAGTGCTGGGTGTTACCCAGTAAGTGTCCTCTGGACTCGAATCCGGCCCTTCCTCAATCACAGCTTAAGTATCAGTTCCAGCTAGGAGCGTGTTCCTCTCGAAGAGGTCGTCGAGAAGATTCCCTTCCCGCCTCGTAATGGTTACGTTCAAGCCCCAATCTTCAACATAGTGCTGTCCACCTCACTCCCTTTGCGCGAGGCACCTCGTCACTCTTGCGCATTTAGTGCCGATGGCCCAAGCATGGTCCGACATGGATTTTGACCGTTGAGATGGGAACAAGGCGAAACCGATTCGATAAACAAGAAAGGTCCAACAATCTATTTAGGTCTCCTCTGAGGGGTTGTCGTAAACAACTACGGCATCGCTCCTGAAAGATGAATTCAACCTTCGGAGCGAGGGACTCTGGGAACGATATTTCGAACCTTTTCTCCGCCCCCTAGTTCACGAAAATCAGACTGGGTGGGGAGCAAGATAGAATTCGATGGGGACTTACGGTTATGGAGTCGATCCAGGCGATCTGCGCCTTAAGCTCCGTGAGGCCGACAAGCAATACCACATCGAAGTTCCGTGTGTAGTGTACCGTGTCTCCACTCCCACATTCAGTCTCAAACGGAGCAGTGGAGAGGTCCGCCCGTATGTTGCATAGCATCTCGAATTTGTCTACTTGACCTCAATACCGTTCACGGGGTTGTTAAAACTAACCACGCTACTCACCCGGTTCGACATCCGTCCACCGAGGGACACTGCCCGTCCCGGTGTACTTGAGAACTGATTGTAAGGCCTGCCGTTGTGGGGCACCTTCAGTTACATAGCAGAAGCTGTGTCGGACTTCTTGGTCCTCCAGAACCTTAGTACCCTGCGACAGAATGAAATTGCCAGGGAGGATCGAGAGAAGGGGGTGAATGACAAACCCGCGGTAGCATGGTTTCGAAGTAGTGAGGGAGACGTTTCCACCCCGCGGAATTCAAGAATGATGTATGTTCACGCCTGCGATGTTCTGGCCAGAAGAACCGGTAGGCCACATTGCAGGCCACACCATATGTGAATTTTGAGATCCTTCCGGTCACAAAATGGTCCACATAATATGAAACTGCCCCAACCACAACTGCTTTGTTGCTGTGCGTAAACGGTGTGAGAGTCGGCCCGCCATATGAACGGGTCAACTCACGTATACGTGTCTGGCTTGCAAAGCTTCAACCCGACACCCAAAAGCCGTTTCTCGAGTTGTTCGGACAGCCACGGGCTCGCGGCGAAGCCACCGACGAGGAATGCGGACTCCCCCCAGGTTGTCAGGAACAGGACTTAACAAGTTTCAAATATGCGAACCGTATTGGGAGCAAAGCGTCGGTTGAGGTTATCCTCGACGGAGTCCACGGTGGATTGGATAGAGGGTTCGAAGAACCCGGAGACTTGTGCGCTGTGTGCGTGAAAGTTTGTGTCGATTTATTAATAGAGTGGGTACGGGTTTACCCAGTCAACGATAATCTTCCGGTCCTGATTCCAAAATTTGGATCATTATCCCAATGGGACCAAATTTGATGTATTGGGGTGCCTGGTCATCCGAAAAGACCCTCTTTACGCCTTGGTCGAACTTCTGGGCGAATGCTGTCAGGCCCTCTGGGGTGTTGAATTTGGAACCCTTCAACTTCTCTAGTTGCGGGTTGGGTAATCAGTCTGTGAGTGGAACGTTAGAATGTACCTTGAATAGCCGCCCTTGCCCTAGCTGTAATGAACTCCCCGCCTTGGAGCAAGCCTAAAACAAAAACTACTGAACGGGAAAATCTACCACGGTGATTGATACGACTCACACTTGGGTTCGTATAGCTCCACCACCTGCAAGGGCGCATTGCTGAGGACTGCGGTTGATGGTGTTGGTATTCACTTTCACTCTAGGAACTCTAATCCGAGTTCTCCTTGGTACTTGAGGAACTTGACAGAACCCAGGTTCTTTGTAAACATATCTGCGGGGTTTTGATCACCGTTTATGAAGAAAACACAAGTATACTTCGGGGAGATGACCTCTCTAACATAATGATACCTGATGTCAATATGTTTGGAACGTCGCTCGGTGACAGGGTTGGATGCAATGAAGATAGAACCCTGGTTGTCTCCGCAGATTGGGATTGGCTTGAGGCTGTATCTGAGCTCCCCCATAAGGGTATGCATCCAGACAACTTGGCAGCTACAATCGGAGAGTGCCATGTACTCAGCCTCGGTGGAGGACAAAGCAACGGTTTTTTGTGCTTTTGTTGTCCATGATATAAGACCACCTGCCAACTTGATAAAGAAACCTGAAGTGGATTGTTGTGTGTTTACATCGGAGGCCCAGTCCGAGTCTGTACACACATTGAGTCCTTGACCAGACGCGCCATCATACTTGAGTCTATAGTTGGGGGTGCCAACGAGGTAGCGGCAGATGTAGAGCGCATGACTCAGATGGTCTTCCGTTGGGTTGGTGGCGAACTGTGCCATTTTGGTAACCGCAAACGAAATATCTGGTCTTGTTCCAAGCATGAGGTAGAGTAGAGAACCAATCACGGTTTGGTATCTCTTCCGTAGCTCTGGGTCTGCTGCCTTGTCTAAAGATTTTACTGGCGCATAACCAACAGGGAGAGGAGTGGGAACAGCCTTGGCGTTGACCATTCCACATCGCTGCAGCACGGCCTGCAGATACTGCGCTTGGTCAATGTAGATACCTTGACCAGCACGGCCTATGCGCATATGGAGGAATTCTTTCAACTCCCCCAGGTCCCTTGACTCCCAGCATTCCATAAACCTCTTCTTCATTACTTCAATTGCGGCTTTTGATGGCCCAAGGAATATGGCGTCATCGACATAGACAACTGCGATGATGAACATTTGGGAGGCTTCGTCAAAGCACTTGAAGAGACCTGCATCTGAATCTAGGTTGACGAAACCTAACTCTTCCATTGACTTCTTTAGGGCTCGCCACCATGCAAGACCTGCTTGCTTGAGACCATATAAGGCATGGCGAAGTCAAAGAACGTGCCTTTATTTACCTCTGGCATGGAATCCTTCTGGTTGTTCCATGTATATCTCCTCTTCTAGTTCCCTGTAGAGGTAGGTGTTTCGAATGTCGAGACTGGAGAAGAACCAACCCTCAAGTGCAGCCAATGCAAGGATGAGGTGCACAGTCTCGAATCGTACAACAGGGGAGAAGATTTGGTCGAAGTCCTTTCCTTTGACCTGAGAGAAGCCCTTTGCTACAAGGCGGGCTCTCTTTCTACCATCAGGTTTAATGTCAAATACCCAACGATTCTTGATGACCCTGCAGCCACTAGGGCGCACTACCATGTCAAAGACGTGTCGTTTAGTAAGGATTTCTATCTCCCGCTGACAGGCAGCTTGCCATTCCTCTAATTGGCCAGCGGGGAGCCCAATCATGTCCTTATAGGTCCACTCCTTTGGTTCCTTCTCTTCACGGACCAGAATAGCTTTTGAAACAAGGAACGACAGGAAACTGACTCCCCCTTCCTGGGAGAGCCTGGAGACGACAGCTTCCTCTTCCTCCTCTCCGGAGGGAGAGGGAGACCCAAGCATCTCGTGGGTCTCATCCTCAGAGTCACCTGACTCATCGTCATCTCCCCCTTCCTCGTCACTGCTATAGTAAGGAAC
>Ga0307516_10009986_pt1 | contig 10509 bp, 11 predicted proteins | sample 19_EM_MG_FD_203310 | JGI IMG/M metagenome (GOLD analysis project Ga0307516, IMG submission 203310) | Populus trichocarpa ectomycorrhiza microbial communities from riparian zone in the Pacific Northwest, United States - 19_EM | ecosystem: Host-associated > Plants > Roots > Unclassified | place...
GCCGGGGTGGTCCTGCGGGACCACCCCGGCTCTGCGACATCCGCCTATTTTTCGGCGTAGCGGACCAGTCCGTCGATCAACATGTCCAGCCCGAACTCGAAGCGCTCGTCGCCGGTGCCGGTGGTCAGGATCTTCGCGTTGGCCCGGATATTCGGGAAGCGGTCGGCCGGCAGGCTGGTGTAGTAGTCGGTGAGCTGGCTGACGAACTCCTCGAAGTACTCGCGGGTGCCCTGGCCGCCCTTGTAGTTCTGCTGGTGCAGCGAGTTCTCGTACGCGTCCGCGACGATGTAGAGGAACAGCCGGTCCAGTGACCAGGCCGCCACCTGCGGCGGGACGCCGCCGGCCAGCATGATCGCCAGCATCGCCTCGGACATCCGCAGCGCGTTCGGCCCGGTCGGCACGGTGGCCAGCGCGGCTCGGGCGATGTCGTTGTACTTCTCCATCACGGTGTGCCCCCGGCGGCACATCACCTTGATCTGCTCCTGCCAGCGCCCCGGCTCGGGCTCGAGGATCTCCACCTCGCCGCAGATCCGGTCGAACATGAGGTTGAGCAGCTCCTCCTTGTTTGCCACGTGGGCGTACAGGCTGGAGGGGCCGGTGTCGAAGACCGCGGCGATGCGCCGCATGCTCACCGCCTCGATGCCCTCCTCCAGGACGATCCGCAGGCCGGCGTCGACGATCTGGTCCTGGGTCAGCGGGGCCCGGGCGGCGTGGGGGCGCTTCGGGACGGCGCGCCGCCACGGGGGGAGGGGAAGGTCGCTCATCAACGTACAGCGTACTTGACGCGAACGGTGTTCGTCTGTAGAACGGTGTTCGACATCAACGAACACTGTTCCGGGGGGACGCGATGCAAGCCGTACTGGAGAAAGCCGTCGAGACGCCGTACCGGTGGCGGTGGGTCGCTCTGTTCGTGATCCTCGCCGTCGAGGTGATGGACCTGCTCGACTCGCTCGTGACCACGATCGCCGGGCCGGTGATCCGCGCCGAGTTGGGCGGCTCGCTCAGCCTGATCCAGTGGCTCGGTGCGGCCTACACCCTGTCCATGGCGATCGGCCTGCTCACCGGCGGTCGCCTCGGCGACATCTACGGCCGGCGCCGGATGTTCGTCATCGGCGCCGCCGGCTTCACCCTCGCCTCGCTCGTCTGCGCGGTGGCCTGGTCGCCCGGGGTGCTGATCGCCGCCCGCGCGGTCCAGGGCCTGTTCGGGGCGCTGATGCTGCCGCAGGGCCTGGGCATGATCAAGCAGATGTTCTCGCCGGCGGAGCAGGCCAAGGCGTTCGGCGCGTTCGGCCCGGTGATGGGCCTCGGCGCGGTCGGCGGTCCGATCCTGGCCGGCTGGCTGGTGGACGCGGACTACTTCGGCACCGGCTGGCGGATGATCTTCCTGATCAACCTCCCGCTCGGCCTGTTCGCCGTGCTCGGCGCGGCCAAGTTCCTGCCCGAGTTCCGCAGCGAACGCCGGCCCCGGCTCGACCTGGCCGGCGTGCTGCTCGCGGCGGTCGCCGCGGTCCTGCTGGTCTACCCCCTCGTGCAGGGTCGCGAGCTGGGCTGGCCGGTCTGGATCTTCGTCATGCTGGCGCTGGGTGTCGCGCTGTTCGGCCTCTTCGGTGCCTACGAGTCGCGCCGCGAGCGCAAGGGCCTGGACGCCCTGGTGACACCGACGCTGTTCCGCAAGCCGGCGTTCACCGGCGGCCTGTTGCTGGGCCTGGTCTTCTTCGCCGCGCTGATCGGCACCGGCCTGATCTTCACGCTCTATCTGCAGGTGGGTCTCGGCTACTCGCCGCTGAAGGCGGGCCTGACCACGCTGCCGCAGGCGCTCGGCACGGTGGCCGGCTTCATCGTGGCCGGTGCCGGGCTCAGCGAACGGCTCGGCCGCAAGCTGCTGCTGATCGGCACGGTGATCATGGCGCTCGGCACGGCCGGCGTGGCGGTGACCGTGCAGGTGGCGGGGGCGGACATCACCCCCTGGCTGCTGCTACCCGCGCTGATCCCGCTCGGTGCGGGCATGGGCCTGGCGATGGCGCCGTTCTTCAACATCGTGCTGGCCGGGGTCGACGACGAGGAGACCGGCTCGGCGTCCGGGGCGCTCACCTCGGTGCAGCAACTGGGCGGCGCGTTCGGCATCGCCCTGCTCGGGACCATCTTCTTCGGACTGCTGCCCGGCGCGGTGGGCGACCACGTGGATGCGGCGGGGCTGCGTCCGGCCCTGACCGCCGCGGCCGTGCCGGCCGAGGCGCAGGCGGGCGTCGCCGCGGGGATCCGGTCCTGCCTGCGAGACCGTACGGCCGAGGAGGACCCGTCGGTGCAGCCCGCTTCCTGCCGGGCGGCGGAGGGAACGGCGGCACCGGAGATCGGCGCGTACGCCCAGCAGGCGGTGCACGCCGGCTTCCGGGACACGACGGTACGCAGCCTGCTGGTGGCGCTGCTGATGCTGGTGGCGGCGTTCGGGCTGGCGTTCCTGCTGCCCCGGCAGGCCCGGCCGGACGGCGCGGGCCACTGACCGCGGCGGGCGGCGCCGGGGTGCGGGATCGCACCTTGGCGCCGCCGTGGCCACAGTGCATGGCCAGGAACTAGCGGATCGTCGGCAGGCCTGCCTCCTGCCAGGCTTTGAAGCCGCCGTCGAGATCCGTTGCCCGCCGCAGGCCCAGATCCTGCAGGGCCGCCGCGGCCAGGCTGCTGGTGTAGCCCTCCTGGCAGGTGACGATCACCTCAAGGTCGTACCGGGTGAAGGACAGCCGGGCGTCGCTGCGGGGGTCGAGCCGCCACTCCAGCACGTTGCGCTCGATGACGATCGCGCCGGGGATCTCGCCGTGCTCGGCGCGCTGCGCCGCCGGGCGGATGTCGACCAGTACGGCGCCGCGGCCGACGGCCCGGTATGTCTCGTGCGGGCCGAGCCGGGCCAGCCGGGCCCGGGCGCCCGCCAGTAACTCGTCGATGCTCCGGGCGCCTTCGGGCGCGGAGGTGAGGGCCGGCGCGGCGCTCACCACTGCGCCCCCGCCCGCTCGACGGTGACGACGTCCAGGCCAGCGGCGCCGATCCGGTAGCGGGTCATGGTGGTCAGTGCCGGGCCGTACGCGTGGATGCTGATCGCGGGCCGGTTGGAGCGGTTGGTGATCCGGTGGATGTGCCGGGTGCCGAACCTGCGGCCGGCGCCCTCGCCCAGCTCGCGGGCGGTGATCCGGGGCGCGCCGTCCGGGCCGGTGGCGACCGTGTCCTCGGTGAGGGTGCCGGAGTAGACGTGGAACGCGCCGGCCGAGCCGCCGTGGTCGTGCAGGTCGGTGCTCTGCCCGGGCAGCCAGGTCAGCAACCACACCTCGTGGTCCGGCTCCTGGGCCAGCCGGTGATACCACCGGTCGACCGCGTTGAAGCGGGGCGCGACGGGCCAGGAGTTCGGGTCGGCGGCGTACCGGGTGGCGGTGGCGAGATGGTCGAGGCGGATGTCGACGACGGTCACGGGAGCTCCTCGCTTTGCATATATTGCCTATCAACTCTATAGGTTTACCGCCACAGTACGGCCGAGGACGGGCGACGCGCGGAAAGAACCCTGAAAATCGGCGCTCAGGCCGGGGTGGCACCCGAAGGGGTGCGGAAGGAGCAGGTCAGCGCGGACAGCGCGCGCTGGCGCAGCGCGCCAGGTCGATCACCCGGCGGGCCGTGAGGGGAATACCCTGCCGCTGCATTGGACCATCGTCGTCGGCCATACGGGCCGAAATCAAACCTGTACCACCATGCGGGAACGGTGATCAGGAGAGGCTGGCGAGGACCAACCGCAGGTACGGCTCGGTGCCGGTCCAGTCCTGCTCGGGCGTCGTCCACTCCACCAGGTACGCGCGCTCCTCGGCCACCGGGAGCAGGAGCCTTCGCTCGTGCCGGCGGGCCGGTTCGCCCTCGGGCTGCCAGGTGAACTCCCACGCCGCCCCGCCCCGCTCGTCGGGCAGTGAACTCAACGTCACCTGTTGATAGCCCGGGAGCTTCCCGGCGGCCAGGGCGTTCTGCTCCTGCTCCTGCCAGTAGGGGAGCGCGGAACCGGCCAGCCGGGCCGAGGCGTCCACCCGGAACGAGCGGCTGCCGCCCGGGTCACGGAAGCACGCGGCGGTGCCGTCCTGCGACCGGGCCCAGCCCCGCGGCACCGCCACGTCGAAACCGGTCGGGTCGGAGTGCCACAGCCAGCCGGCCGGGACCGCGTACCCCCCGGCTCTCGGTCTTTCCGGTCACGGCCCGGCCGCCCGCGGCACAGGCGGCGACCGGTCCGGCGCTCGCGACCGTCGTCGTTACGGCGGGGGCGGCGCCGGGCCGGCGGTCGACGGCCAGGGCGGTGCCGGTCGTGCCGGCCAGCAGGACGGCCACGGCGGCGACGACGATCTTGGTGCTGCGGGCGCTGCGCCGGCGGGCGCGCCCGGCGCCGTTCATCCGGCCGAGGATCATGGACATGCTCAGCACCGACGTGCCCGACGCGGCGATATCCGGCGCGGCCAAGTCCGGCTCGGCCATGTCCGGCGTGGGCACTCCGAGCGTGGGCCCTCCTGGCGCGGACATGCTCGGCGCGGCCACACCCGACGTGTCTGCCGCGACGGTGCCCACTGTGGATCTTCCTGGGGTGAACGTGCCCGGCGGTGATGTGCGCGGCGCGGGTGGGCCGGCCGGCGTCGGGGTGTGCCGCCGCCTGGCCGGCATCGGGACGATGCCGACCGCGTGGTCTGCCACCCATTGCAGCTGGGACTGCGCGTCGTCCGCGGTCATCCGGTCGGCCGGCTCCTTGGCCAGCAGCCCATCGATGATCGGGGTGAGGGGACCGGGGAGCCGGGCGGGATCGGGCGGCTGGGTCATCATCACGGTCAGCGAGCCGATGATGGTCGCCCGCTGGAACGGCGCCTGGCCCTCGACCGCGGCGTAGAGCGTGGCGCCCAGCGACCACAGATCGGCGGCCTCGCCGGCGTCGTCGCCGCGCAACCGTTCGGGCGCGACGAAGTAAGGCGAGGCCATCAGGGGCTCCGACCCGTTTTCCGTACCCTTGATTTTGGCCAGGCCGAAGTCGGTGAGCACCACCCGGCCGTCGGTGGCGAGCAGCACGTTGTGCGGCTTCACATCGCGGTGCAGCACCCCGGCCCGGTGCGCGGCCCGGAGCGCGACCAGCACGCCGAGGCCGATCCGGGCGGCTTCGCGGTGTGGCAGGGGGCCGTCCTCGCGCACGACGGCGTCCAGCGAGCGGGACTCGACGTATTCCATGATGATCCACGAGCGGTCGGGGCTCCGCACCACGTCGTAGATGCCGACCACGCCGGGGTGGTCCAGCCGGGCCGCCGCCCGGGCCTCGCGGATGGTGGTGAGTTGCGCGTCGAGCAGCCGGGCCGGGCCGACACCGGCCGGCGTGCCGATCTCCTTGACCGCGACCCGGCGGCGCAGCAGTTCGTCGTCGGCGAGCCAGACGCGGCCCATACCGCCGGCGCCGATGATCTCCAGGAGCCGGTACCGGCCGCCGACCAGGTCCTGTGCAACGTTCATGGTTGTGCTTCGGCGCAGCGAGCCTCGCGGATGGCCGAATCATTTTGCGGGCCGTTGCTACGTTGCCGAACGTGAGAATCCGTTATGTTCTGCACAACGCCTACGGCGGTGGGGGAACGATCCGAACCGTTGTCAATCAGGCCAACGCATTGTGCGACGAGCATGACGTAGAGATCGCCAGTGTCTACCGCACGTCTGACAAAACGGTCTTCGAAATCGACCCGCGGGTGCGCCTGGTGCCCCTGACCGAGCTGAGGGAAACTGGCTCCCGCCGCACCGACCGGCCGGGACAGAAGAGCCGGCTGGCCAACAAGACCCGGCGTTTCCGCAACATACTGTCGCATCGGCACGACTCCCGTTACCGCCGCTGGGATCCGCTGGTCGACCTCGCCATCATCCGGTATCTCCGGTCCGCCCAGGACGGTGTGCTGATCACCACGCGACCCGCCCTGAATCTGCTGGCGGCCTGGTTCGCGCCGCGCCGGCTCATCCGGATCGCGCAGGACCACATGAACCTGGACAGCTACAAGCCGAAGCTGCGGGCGGCGATCCTGCGGGCGTACCCGCGGCTCGACGCCGTCGCCGTGCTGACCGAGCACGACCGCGACATCTACCGGGCCGCGCTGGGCGGGCAGGACGTGCGGGTGGTACGCGTGTCCAACGGCATCCCGCCCTGGCCGCTGCCGCCGGCGAAACTCGAGAGCAAGGTGCTGGTCGCCGCCGGCCGGCTGGCCCGGCAGAAGGGGTTCGACCTGCTGATCGAGGCGTACGCCAGGGTCGGGGCCCGGCATCCGGACTGGCGGCTGCGGATCTTCGGCTGGGGCGGGCTGCGCGACAAGCTGGCGGCGCAGATCGAGGAGCTGGGTCTCACCGGCCAGGTGCGGTTGGAGGGGCCCACCCGGCAATTGGACAAGGAGCTGGCGGCCTCGTCGGGCTATGTGCTCAGTTCCCGCTTCGAGGGACTGCCGATGGTGCTGCTGGAGGCCGTCACCGCCGGGGTGCCGGCCGTCGCGTTCGACTGCCCGACGGGCCCACGCGAGATCATCGACCACGGCCGTACCGGGCTGCTGGTGCCGCCGGAGGATGTCGCGGCCCTGGCCGACGGCATGCTGCGGCTGATCGAGAACCCGGACGAGCGCCGTGCCATGGGCGCCGCCGCCCGCGCCGACAGCGGCCGGTACTCGATGAGCGCGGTGCGCCAGGACTGGGAGCGGCTCTTCGCCGAGCTGACCGCCGCGCGCGGGATCACCACCAGCCACGCCTCTTTGCCCAGGTGAGCAACAAAGTGGACATGATCGCCATCACCGTCAGCACCACCAGCAACTGGGGCACATGGGTGTGTTCATTGACGATGATGTTCATGCCGTAAATAGAGGAAAGCGCGGTGATTGGTAGCGTGACGACGGCGATCACCGCGAGCCGTTCCGCGGCAATGGTCATTTTTGTCTCCGCCCGGGCCCGATAAAACTCGATCACGCCCTGCAGGTATTCGCGTTCGCCGTCGGCCAGGGCGCGAATCCGGGTCAATTGATCCACTATGTCGGCGACCAGCGGGAGGTCGTGCGGGGCGACCCGCTTCTCCAGGGCGGCGATGCGGCCGTAGACCTCGGCGCCGAGGCCGCCCATCGTGCGCACGGCGAGCAGCCCGTGCCGGGCCTGGAACAACTCCTCCAGGAACTCCTCCGGATTGCCCATGTGGCCGCCGGTCACCCGCTGTTCCAGCAGCCAGACCTCGCGGGTGAGCTCCTCGATGAACGACTCCAGGGTGTGCGCCAGGGCGGTGGAGATCGCGTACGAGAGCTCGTACGGTGTGCCCGGCCGCAGCCGCCCGGACTCCAGCCGCCGCCGCACCGCGTCGGTCTCGCGCAGGGCGACCTGGGGGTCGACGGCCGGGTTGAGTGGACCGTGCACGGTGACGACGTACTGGTCGCCGACGATCTGATCGAGCTCGATGTAGTGCACGTGGCCGGACGGCCCGCGCTCCGGGCCGTGCAGGATGAGCAACTGCTGATGGTCGTAGATCCGCACCCGGGGCACCCGGTTGCGCTGCAGGCAGTCGCGGACGGCGAGCGGGTGGCAGTTCAGCACGTCGGTCAGCAGGGCGACCGCTTCCGCGCTGCACTCTGGAATGTCCACCCAGAGCAGGGTGCCGGGATCGCCCAGTAAAGCCTCGACCTCGGACACAGGGTGTATTTCGACACCGTCCTGCGTCACCGCCAGAACCCGGATGTCGCCCATGTCGCCTACGCTAGACCCGAAAGAGCCTCATGGTGGTTAGCCTCTTTCTGAACAGCGCGCGAAAATGTGCCGCTCAGCGACGCTCTGAACACGTACCGTCGATGACAACCGCCGATGCTTCACCGGATCGGTGCGCGGACTCAGCCGTTCAGGCGGAAAGCCGTTCGACGAGGGCAGACGGTATTCAGAACGTTATATGGTCAGCACCGCCGCTGAGAGCCGGTGCCGGAGGCGCTGTCGCCTACCGCCGCCGAGCCCCCCGAAGAACGAGGACGGACACGTGTCGAACTCACGCCGTGGTTTGCTCGCCGCCGGCCTAGCCGCAGCCGTAGTCGGCTCCATGGGGGTCGTCTGGACCCTCAATGCCGACGCCGCCGAGACGTCCGGGGCCGAGACTCCCGCGGCCGTCGCGGCGCCGGTTGCCGACGCTGTCGCCGAGCCCGTCCCCGTGCCGCCGAGCCTGCTGCCCTGGGGTGCGAAGCCGAGAAAGCTCAAGCGCGCGAAGGCCGGGGCGAGCAGCAAGACCGTCGCGGCCGCCGGCGCCGACGCCGCGCCCGCCGACACGAGCGGGTCGCTGGTTCCCGAGCCGGAGTACGGGCCGAAGGGCCGCGACGGGCTCAAGTCGGCGCGAACCGGGGCCGTTCCCCCTGCTCCGCCCGGCGTGACCAGGGCCGCGGCTGCCGCCGAGGTCGAGGTCGACTTCCATTACGCGGGCTACAAGCAGGGAGGCGAAACGGACGGCAGCTGGGCGAACCTGACCATCGAGCAGCCCACCCTGGCCGACGGCGACTTCCACACCCTGGCGGAAATCGCCGTGCAGTCCCCCGACGAAAAGCATCTGCAAGCCGTCGAGGTCGGCTGGAACGTGGACCGCTCGGTCAACGGCGACACCGATCCACACCTCTTCGTCTTCTACTGGAAGGACGGGGTGCCGCAGTGCTACAACGCCTGCGGCTTCACCCAGTACAGCAAGACGGTCAAACCGGGCGACACCCTGCCGGTCAACACGCAGAAGCGCTTCGGCATCCAGCATGCCAGCGGGGTTTGGTGGATCGCCTACAACTCGGAGTGGATCGGCTACTTCCCCGACAGCAACTGGGCAGGCAAGTACACCAAGGGCGGCTACGTCCAGTGGTTCGGTGAGGTTGCGACCGTCAAGGGCGAGGTGCCCTGCTCCCAGATGGGTAACGGCAAGCTGCCCGACAACGGCCTCGCCGCCCGGATCGGCAGCGTCTCCATGACCAACGGACCGGTGGTCAAAATGGAGGAGCAGTTGCCGGATAAGTACTACGAGATGGCGATGGCGGACAGTGTCACGACGACAACGTTCCGGTACGGCGGCCCCGGGGGTTGCTGACCTCCCGTGCCGCCGTGGCGCCCGGCCCTCCCTCCTGGGAGGACCGGGCGTCTTTTTGTCCGCACTGATCGAACCGGCCACAAGAAGCCGGGGTACAACGAGGGGATGGGTCGACGAGGGAGCTGCGGATGAGGCGACGGGTGAGTCCCGACGAGGAGCTGATGACCGCGCTCTACACCGAGCACTACGCGGTGCTGCTCAGCTTCATCTCGCGGTATGTCCGCGACCGGCACAAGGCCGAGGACCTGGTGCAGGAGACGCTGCTGCGCGCGTGGCGGCACATCGACCACCTCGACCCGGAGCCCGGCCGCACCCGTTCCTACCTGCTCACCATCGCCCGCAACGTGGTCACCAACGCATGGCGGGCCGAGCAGCGCCGCCCACACCTGGTCGCGGACGAGGGCGCCGTCGCGGCGGTGCCGTCGGCCGACAACGTCGATCAGCTCGTCGAGGGCTGGCTGGTCGCGGAGGCGCTGGAACGGCTCTCCGACGACCACCGCGCGGTGGTCCAGGCCATGTACTACGAGGGGCAGAGCGTGGCCGACGCCGCGCGCAAGTTGTCGGTGCCCGAGGGCACGATCAAGTCGCGTGCCTACTACGCGGTGCGGGCGCTGCGGCAGGCGTTCGAGGAAATGGGGGTGCTGCGATGAGCGCCGAGCACGAAGAGCTGCGCCGGCTGCTCGGCGGCTACCTGCTGGGCGGGCTCGACGACGCCGACACCGACCGGCTGGACGCGCACCTGCTGAGCTGCGACGAATGCCGAGCCGAGCTGGACCGGCTGGCGCCCGTACCGGATCTGCTCCAATCCCTGGAGCGGGAGCAACCCGTGGCCGCCGGCAGCCGCCCAAGCCCCGCCCGGATCGAGAGCCTGCTCGCCCGGATGCGGGCCGAGCAGGCCCGGGAACACCGCCGCGGCCTGGGCCGGCGACTGGCCGCGGTGGCGGCGGTCGTGCTGGTCGTCGCAGCCGGGGTCGGCGTGATCGCCACCCGGGACGAGAACCGGCCGGCGGTGCCGCCACCTGTCGCGGCGCCAAGCCAGCCCGCGGTCACCGCGGTCTTCGAGGCGGAGGACGGCAGCGGGCTGGCCGGGCAGGCCGTGCTGACCGGCAAGACCTGGGGCGTCTCCGTCGACCTGACCGTGTCGAAGCTGCGGGGCCGGGGCCCCTTCGTTTGCCGGGTCAGGAACGCCGACGGGACGGTGGAACAGGCGGCGATCTGGGGGCCGACGCCTAGCGGAAACGCCAAGGTCACCGGCGCCAGCTCGATCCAGCTCCGCAACGTCAGCGCGGTCGCGGTAACTGACAACGACGGACACGTGCTGGGCACCGCCCGCCTGAACTGACGCCGGATCAGGACGCACCGCGGCCGCTAGTCGGTTGCGGGGGTGCCGTAGAGCTTTTCGCGCTGGGCCT
>Ga0307516_10009987_pt1 | contig 10508 bp, 12 predicted proteins | sample 19_EM_MG_FD_203310 | JGI IMG/M metagenome (GOLD analysis project Ga0307516, IMG submission 203310) | Populus trichocarpa ectomycorrhiza microbial communities from riparian zone in the Pacific Northwest, United States - 19_EM | ecosystem: Host-associated > Plants > Roots > Unclassified | place...
AGATCTCAAGGTCCAGATCCTCGACATGACGGTGCTCGCCGACAAGGTGGTCTCGCACGACCTGGTGACGGGGCTGGCCAGCGGCAAGACTTCCGAGGAGATCGTGGTGTATCAGGTGGATGGGGAGCAGATCAGCAACATCCTGTACGTCGAGCGGCACTTGCGCTGAGGCTGCGGACGCCTTTTGCCATGGCACCGACCAGCAAAAAGCAAGACCCGGCACCGTGACCCATGCTCGGCGGCGCAGGGCGGACTGGTTGCAATCACACCTTGCGATCTGAACATCTCAGGCTGACCATTCAAGACGTTGGAGGCCGCCGCATGTCACGTCGTCCGGGCGTCCGAAGACAAAGGGAGCGAGCATGAAACACACAGTCATGAAGACGGTTGTCGCCGTCGTGTTGGCAGCGATGGGTGCACCGTCGCAGGCGTCGACAAACATAGCCGAGCTGCAGAACATCAGCTTCGCATTCACCGACTTGAACCTTGGCGACGGCATCGATCCCATGCTCTTCGATGTCAATGTCGAGAGTTACTTCAGCATGCTTCTCGACGGATACTATCCCGGCGGGCCCGTGGTCCTCGCGCCGGGATTCCTCACGGCACACGACCTGCACAGTCCCATTGGTCACGGCTTGCCCGATGCCGGTGGGTCGGGTTCGATGTCGCCCGGGCACATCGTCGTGGAAGCGGCGTCGATTGGATTCGGGACGGCCGATATTGGCGGAAGCGCCGGGGGCTCCTATTTTGTGTCACCGTATACCCGCGTCACCCTGACCGCCGACGCCGTCTTCCAGTCCATCGGCGGCGCGGGCTGGGAATACCTGAGAATCTGTCTCGACGCCTGCCGCGACGACATGTCGTTTGCAGACGGAACGCAAACCCGTTCGTTTTCGCTCACCTATACAAATGGCACGGACCAGTACCAGGGAATCTTCGCCTCGGTTCTGGTTGACGCCTATGCGACGAGCGTTCCCGAATTGCCGACGACCGTGATGTTGCTGGCGTCGGGCGTGCTCTTCGCATGGCGACCCGTGGGTCGCCGCCCGAAGCGCCTGAGCGCTACGGTCGGACCGACGGACCATTCCAGAGTCGACCGTCATCACGACGTCTAGACTGCAGCGACGGTCATCAGGAATGGCACCAACGAAAAAGCCGACACGAAGTCGGCTTTTGCGTTCTGCTGAATGCGTGAAGATGATGGTGTCGGAGAAAGGAGTCGAACCCTCGACCAGCCACTGCGTATGCAGTTTGGCGGCGAGGTCGGCGAACTGCTCGGCCAGCGGGCGTCGCACCCAGGAGATGTCCGGCGCCGTCGACCGGCCATGGGTTCGCCACGGGTAGCTCCGAGCAACGCATAGAGCAGTTCTGCAATGCCGTCGCCGGAGCCATTCTTACACCCGCCTCTGACCTGGCCAAGATCAAGCTGGACACAGATGACGTGGACGAGCGGATCGCAGTGATCGCGAAGCACGCCGCGCAGTGGCGCGTTAGCCGCCAGATGCTCGCCTACGGACTGTCCGCGCTACGCGGAGGGTGGGCACGACCCGAACACGATCCCTCGAAGGCTTCACGCGCCCGTAGCGCGCCGCTCCGTCGGCGTCGCCGATGGGCATCAACTACGCGCCCGACGCGACCTGACGCCAGCCAGCAGCAGCAGGCCGGCGGCGAGCATCAGGCCCGAGTTCGCCTCCGGCGCGTCAATGGCGAGCGTCGACGACGCCACAGAGCCCAGAAAATTGCCCTTCAGCTCGTGATCAGTGGTGTTGAAGAGCGGCACGTCGAACGACCGCGAGAAGTCGATGTCACTGTCAGGACGATATGCGCCACCGAAAATCGTCGTGTACGCGGTGCCCGCGGAGTAGGGTGCCTCATCGAACCGGACATACGTGGACGCGTAGGCTACGACGGTGTACTCTTGCGACGAGTGAACTGCCTGCTCGAACGTTCCGCTGACGAGCAGTTCCGTATTGGGACTCAAGACGAAGTCGGTGTCCGTGCTGACATTGCCGCTGGCCAGCGCCTTGTCCGTAGCAGAGATGGTCGAGGTGCTCATCACGAATGCCGTCGCGCTGCCGGAGATGTCATACTTGATCACGGTCTCGCCTACCGTCAGAACGCCGTTTCGGGGGCCAGGAAATGTCGGTGCGGGTGGCGACCCGTCCTGATAGGTGTCTCCACCGTAGAAGTCGCAGATGCACACGTGCGCGCCGCCGCTGTTCGAGCCGTTCTTGAGGGTGATCCATGGAGTGATCCCGTCGTCAGGCGTCAGATCCACGAGCGTGAACTGGAAGGTGGCCTTGGAGCTCGCGGTCGCGGCGTCCACCGCCAGCACGTTTGCACTCCAAAGCGCCAGCGCAGCGGTCAGAGCCGCTATGAATTTGCGTTTCATTTCTTCTCCTGTGTGTGGTTTCCCGAAGGCGATCTGGACCGACGCGCGACCGAGGTTTGGTCCCTAGTTTCCCTAGCAGAGCAGCCCTCCCCCTAGATCGCTCGGGACCCGGTGCGGGGAAATACGTTCGCCCGCCGCCCGCCGACAGTGCGCCCCATTCACTCGGGGCGTCCATGGCATCACAGACCGACATCTGCAACCTGGCCATGCGCAAGCTGGGCGCGGTGCGGATCATCAGCATCTGCGGGTAATGGGGTCACATCTTGCCTTTTGCCTCCAGGCACCATGCCACGCTGAGCTCACGTGACCAAATTGCGAGAAATCGGGCCCAAGGACGGGAGCGTGCCCATTGGCAGCCTCATAAGCTCGACGCATGGCAAGAGCACTGCGCATCGAGTTTCCTGGAGCCGTCTATCACGTCACATCGCGCGGGGATCGGCGCGAGGCGATATTCGTCGATGACGACGATCGGCGACATCTTCTGAAGTTCTTCGCGCGAGCTATGGAGAGGTTCGACGCTGCGGTCATGGCGTTCTGCTTGATGAGCAACCACTTTCATTTGGTCCTTCAGACCCGGCATGCCAACCTGTCCCGGCTTATGCGCCACATCAACGCCGGCTATTGCCAGGCGTTCAACCGGCGACATGGGATCGTTGGTCACGTACTCGAAGGGCGCTTCAAATCCGGGGTGATGGGGTCACATCTTGCCTTTTGCCTCCAGGCACCATGCCACGCTGAGCTCACGTGACCAAAATGCGAGAAATCAGGCCCAAGGACGGGAGCGTGCCCATTGGCAGCCTCATAAGCTCGACGCATGGCAAGAGCACTGCGCATCGAGTTTCCTGGAGCCGTCTATCACGTCACATCGCGCGGCGATCGGCGCGAGGCGATATTCGTCGATGACGACGATCGGCGACATCTTCTGAAGTTCTTCGCGCGAGCTATGGAGAGGTTCGACGCTGCGGTCATGGCGTTCTGCTTGATGAGCAACCACTTTCATCTGGTACTTCAGACCCGGCATGCCAACCTGTCCCGGCTTATGCGCCACATCAACGCCGGCTACTGCCAGGCGTTCAACCGGCGACATGGGATCGTCGGTCACGTACTCGAAGGTCGCTTCAAATCGATCATCGTCGACAGCGACTCATACCTCATGGAGCTTTGCCGCTACGTCGAGCTCAATCCCGTGCGGGCCGGCATGGTCCGGGCGGCTGGGGACTGGGAATGGTCAAGCTACAGGGCGCACGTCGGCTTGGAGAGTTCGCCAGTGTGGCTCGACACAAGTGGAATGCACGGCCATGTGCTGGGGCACGATGCGAAGAACCTTGCGGAGCGTCAATGCGCGCAAGCGAAATATGCGGCTCTCGTGACGAGCGGGCGAGACGACGAACTGTGGGGTCGAGCGCTGCGACAGGGCCTGTACCTCGGTGGCGAAGCGTTCATCGAGCGGGTACGCGGTCAGGCTGAGCCGGCGCGCCTGGCACACAAGGAGATCTTGCGGACGCACCGCGGCAAGGCGGTCACGTTGTCTCAATGGCTGATGGAGGCGCCGACGCGTGAGGAGGCACTTCGTCTCGCGCACGTGGAGAGTGGTCTCAGCATGTCGGCGATCGCCGCTGAAATGCATCTCTCAGTCTCACGCGTCAGTCGATTGATCGCGCGCGCCGAGAGGCATGCGAGTGAGAATTTGGGCGGCGACCCTGTGCTGTCGGGAAGCAGCTAGGGTAGGCAAAAGGCAAGATGTGACCCCAGCTTCCGGTCGAAGCGCTGGCGGAGACTGTCGACCGCCTCGCCGCGCTGGAGAAAACGCCGTTCGAGTACACCGGTGCGCATGAGCAAGCCAAGAGCTATCGGGCCGGGCAGTTTTGCTCGTTCGATGGTTCCATGTGGGCCTGCCGGAACACGACGACGCAGCGGCCGGGAGACGCGCCGGCCGACTGGATCCTGTGCGTGAAACGAGGGAGGGACGCGCGATGAGTTGGACTGAAGACGAGGTGCGCGAAACTTGGCAGGATGCCCAGCGCGAACGGCTGAATGCTTGGCGTCGCCAGATGCGCGCCGAGGGCTGGCCGCTCGACGAAATCGAGCGCATGGCCGAGCTCGTCGTGGAGCTGTCGACTGTCAACCTGGAGCGCGCTCTGCCGCTGCTGATGCGTGACCTGCAGATCACGTCGGGCGCCGCGTCGTCGCACTGATGCCCCGCCTGCGCACGTACAGTAGCGTGCCAGCCGCGACGATGGGCGCGGCGTTCCGCGATCTGCAGGACGCGTACCGCGGACGCGGCCTGCGCCTCGTGTTCGACGAGCCGTCGCGCCGGTATGTCGCGCACCGGCGCAAGGGCGGCGCGCTCGTTTCCTCGTTCGACTCGGTCACCCAGGCACAAGCCTGGCTCGGCTCGCATACCTAATACCCTATCCGAGGCGCCGCTGAGATCGCGGCGGGCGAGCCGCACTGTGCAGAACCCCATCCCTGCGCCAAGCCACCAAAGAGCCTCGCTAGGCGTTTTTTCGAGTCGGCCTTACACACCCATTACCCATGTCGCGAAAACCTCGCTATCGAAGGCGTTTTTATTCAATTAAATCAACAGCTTAGATGTGCCATGCTTAATTTTTGTGCACCAATTAATTCCGCAAGGCGATAGTCGATGCGAGGAGCGCTTTGCGGTGCTCGAATATGAGGTTATTTATTTGTGTGGCACAGGAACTTAGGCGGGTATCGGACTCCATCAATCACCACCATTTCCCACGAGCGACCACTTGAAGACCGCGTCTTTTTTCACCTTCACCGGGCCGGGTCGGATCTCCATCGCGAGGTTCGCGCCGCGCAACACGCCCGCGGGGTTCAGGGTCTACCGAGCGCTGGCGCCGGGCGCGTGGTTCCACGAGACCAACTTCGCAGAGTACGCAAGGATGTACGCCGAGCAGCTCGCCGAGCTTGATGTCGAACGTGTGTGGGCGGACCTGCACCACCTGGCCTGCGACCATGAGCCGGTGCTCCTGTGCTACGAGCGCCCTCCGTTCACGGCAACGAACTGGTGCCATCGCCGGCTCGTCGCGAGCTGGTTCGAGCAGTTCGGTCACCAGGTCGACGAGATCGACTGAGCCGTTCAGCGCGGCCAAAGGCGTCCGGCTACTCTGTTCCAAGCCGCTCGTCTGCAAAGAAGTAATGCAATGCAGGCGGCTCCAAGATTGGAGCCTCGAAGCGGATCGGATCGGAGACGTTGGCGAGGACGCCGCTCGTGTGAATGAAGGCCTCCAGGCCGCGTGCGAGGCACCCGGTTACGGCTCTCAGGAGTTCGCCAAGCTCGTCGATCATCTGCCGTAGCCCCTCGAAGGGCTCGTTCGCGTTGACGTGACACATCGCAGGAAACGAGGCAGTCATCTCCGCCCAGTGGAAATAGGTGTCGCCGTGTCTCTTGCCGGTGTACGCATAGGCACCAGTGCACATGCTGTCGCCAAGGCCGGGCGCCCATTGGTTGGCGCTCATGTAGTGAAAGCCGCCCTTATTCCGAACCCATCCGAGCCACTCAATGGCTTCGTGCTTGGCAAGCGTTGCATCCCATTCAGCCTGCAGACCGTCAACCTGGCCGAAGTACTTAGCTCGAAGCACCTCGGCAACGAAAGGCTTGGCCAAGGCGTCGTCGTGAAGAGCCTCATACACTTTCGCAGAGAGCAAGCGCAGCAGGAACATCGACATAGCGACGGCTGCATCCTCTTGAGGGCCAGGATTGCCGGGGGGCCTGCGGCTCACGTGAATCCACTTCTGCAACAGCATCAGCTCGTTGAAGATGTGGCCCACGAGGGCGAACACGTAGCGCTCTTGTGCGGGCAATGCCTGCAGCACTTCGGCAGACAGCTCTAGTTTCCTAACCTCGGCTTGCATACGATCAGCTCCCTCCGGCGGCGACCGTGCCGCTAGCGTGATTCTCTCGCAGCGCCTCGTCAACGAAACAATCTTCCCGTAGAGCCCCGCCACGCCGCGATCGCCCGCACCCTCACCAACCCACCACCCACCTCGCGATCGCCTCGCCACGGCCTTCCTGGTGGGTCACGCAGCGCTTCTGCGGCCTCGCTTTCTCGTGCGCGGCAGCCTGCCGACGCAGTAGGATTGGCGCGGGGCTAAGCCGGCAGCCGAGACATCACGATGGACACCCGCGGTCCATCACCATCTCGCAACGAGTGCAGGGGAGCGATAGGGATATGCCGACGTACACGGCTACCGAGCTAGAAGCGGAGGTTCAGTCCAAGCTTCGAGGCGCAGGCGATGATCTGTTTCGCCCCGAATATGGGCGACTTCGGGAGACGTGGATTGCCTCACGATTCGCCACCGGGTACGGCAACAACTTGACCGCGTGCAAGATCGACATTGCCGACCGCGACGAGCAACAGGACTTCGACTTCCATCTGGTTCTGGAGGATGCGCGCCTTCCATTCCAGATCGTCGAAGTCCTCGATGAGGGGCGGCGCCGCGGTGACGAATATCGAAATTTGACCGAAGTAGAACGCAAGGCCATCGAGAGCGAACGACTGCGCCTCAATTCTGCGTCGTATGCGGGTGGCCGGATAAGCTGCGAACTTCAACGCAAGGCGGACAAGTACGGCGATCCGAGTAGGCTCCATGTGCTCGTCTACTTAAACGTCTGCGCCCACTCTGTGCCTTGGGCTGCGCTCGCGAATGGCGTCGAGGCAGCAGCAGAGAACTTCGCGTCAGTGTGGGTGGTGACCGGCGAGATCAAGTGCTGCATCAACCGGGGCAGTTTGCGGGCGGCTTGGGTCGGTTGGAAGGCAATAGACCTCCACGGGCAATCAGGTGATGCGTAACCTGGCCGAGCGCCAGGCCGGCAAGATGCTCGCCCAGGCGGCGACGACCGGCGAGCGCCATGATGGGCACAAGAATCTGAAGAAGGGCCCGGAGTTGAAGCCGACGACTCCGAGCGGTCCGACCCTCGCCGCCATCGGCGTCAGCAAAGACCAGTCCTCGAAGTGGCAAGAGGTCGCCGCGCTGACCGACGACGCGCAGGCGCGTCAAGGTGACGGATGCGGTGTGCCAGTTACATAGCCCATTACATGAGCACCTGAAAACGAGAAAGGGTTAGCAAGCGCTAACCTGCTAACCCTCATCAATCCTGGTGCCGGAGAAAGGAGTCGAACCCTCGACCTTCTCATTACGAATGAGCTGCTCTACCAACTGAGCTACACCGGCGTTTCAGCAATGCCCCACAAGTGGGATACCGCGAAGCCTGCCATTCTAGCGCAAGTTTTTCGCGCCTGACAACCAGGAAGCGAAATCCGGCGTGGCGCCAGGAGAACGCCGGTGTTGTCGGGCAGCCAGTCCGGCGGGTCGATGCGAGGAGGGTGGCGGGAATCCCTCTCGAATGCTCGTTGTCGGCGACGCATGGACGCGAGCCCCTGACGCCGGCGTGCCGTCAGGCGTGGCGCTTCTGCTCGTGCTCCAGCAACCAACGCGCGGCCTCGGCGAGGCTGGCGCAGGTGAAATCGGCGGGCGGGTCGGCGATGTCGCAGGATGCGTGGTCCATCGCGTCGGCGATGCGGATGCATGCGGCCACGCCGGCGGCGCGGCCGGCGACGATGTCGGAGGGCTTGTCGCCCACCATCACGCAGGCCGGGAGGTCGAGCCGCAGGTCGCGTGCCGCGCGGCGCAGCATGCCCGGCGCGGGCTTGCGGCAATCGCACTGGCGGCGCCAGGCGGCCAGCGGCGCGTCGGGCAGGTGGGGGCAGTGGTAGACGGCGTCCAGCGTGATGCCGTGATGCGCGAGCTCGCTGTGCATCCAGGCGGTGAGGTTCTCGTATTCGGCGGGGCCGTACAGGCCGCGCGCGATGCCCGACTGATTGGTCGTGACGACCAGCGCCCAGCCCGCGCGCTGCAGGGCGCGCAGCGCGTGCATCACGCCCGGCCGCCACTCGAAGTCCTCGGGTCGGCTGACGTAGCCGCGATCCTCGTTGAGCACGCCGTCACGATCGAGGAACACGGCACGGCGGACGATGCTCATGATGCGTCGGCCGCGACGGCGCGCGGCGTGGCGCGGATCCGATCCATCAGCGACCGGGTGGAGAAGCCGTCGACGAACGGCAGCGCCACCGCGTGGCCGCCCCAGCCGCGCACCAGCTCGGTCTCGGTGAACTTGCTCATGTCGTGGTCGCCGCCCTTGACGTAGACGGCGGGGCGCAGGCGCGAGAGGAGCGCGATGGGCGAGGGCTCGTTGAAGATCACGACGGCGTCGACGCTTTCGAGCGCCGCGATCTGGAACGCACGGTCACCTTCGCGGTTCATCGGGCGGTCCGGGCCTTTGTCCAGGATGCGGGCCGAGGCGTCGCTGTTGATCGCGACGATCAGCCGATCGCCGAGTTGGCGCGCCTCCGCCAGGTAGGCGATGTGGCCGCGGTGCAGCAGGTCGAAGACGCCGTTGGTGAACACGGTGCCCGGTTGCGACGCGAAGCGGGCCACGGCCTCGTCCACGTGCATCAGTTTTCTGAGCGGATCGAATCGGTTCATGAGCTGTCTGACGGTAGCGATGCGGTGTCGGCGTCGGCCACCTTGTCCGCGCGGAATGGCGCGCGCTTGTCGGTGCCGTTGTCTCCAGGCCAGTGTGGCGCCGCCGGCAAGTGCCGGCGCGCCTCCGCACTCAGGGAAGCATTCATTCGCGGATCGATTTCACGATCCCTCCGGGTTTTGAACGGGCAATCGGCTTGCCCGACGGTGGCCGTGCGAGCCGATCCTGGTATTACTTCAGGACGAAAGTTCGAACTTCAAGCATGCGCCGTGGCGAGAGCCTGCGACGGCAGTGATGCGACTGGTTGCCGCCGTCGCATCGAGCGTGCATCGCGCCTGGAGATCGACCTCAAGGGGTCAGCGGAGCTCGCTTCTGGCGACTATCGCCCGCTGATTCGGATAGGTGCCAGGATTTCCCGTGAAGTTTGCAGCAGGTTCGCGCGCGACGTTGCTCGTGGAGCGGCTTCGTCATTACTTGCAAGCGGCCAGTGCCCATGATGGCGGGATGAATACGGTACTTCGCGCGGTCAGCGCCGCAATTTCGACCTTCAGGGCGGCACTGGCGAGGCCGGAGGAAGCACGCAGCGATCCGGCGGGGGGACTCTCGCAATCGCACGAGCCGGTGGACCAGTTGACGGGCCTGCCAGGTCTGCAGACCTTCGAATCGACGCTCGCGCGATCCGCAAGGGCGGCGGACCTCAAGGACACGCAACTCGCGCTGCTGGTCATGAATCTCGATGGCTTCAGGACAATCAACCAGACCTTCGGCCACCTCGGTGGGGATCGTGTCCTGCGCGAGGTCGCTGCTCGCATTCGGGTTCTCGTCATGCCCGACATGGCCGTGCGACTCGCAGGTGACGAGTTCCTGCTGTTGCTCCTTGACGATCCCGATGGGAGGAAGGCCTCTGCGCTCGCTGTCCGATTGATCGCGGAGGTGGCGCGCCCGTTCAGCTTCGAGGGCCGCGAGGCGTCGCTGGCGTGCTCGGTCGGCATCGCGATGTATCCGCAACATGGCGCGATGCCGACGCTGGCTGCCCACGCCTGTGCAGCCATGCGAGCTGCGAAGGTCCTGGGCGGTGCCAGCTACGCATTTTTCGAACAGCGGATGCTCGAGAGCGTTCGTGACGAGATCGCACTGTTGCGGGATCTGCGTGTCGCCCTGGAGCGCCGGCAGCTCGAGCTGTACTACCAGCCGAAGATCCATGCGCCGACCGGCGAGATCACCGGCGTGGAGGCGCTGCTGCGGTGGAACCATCCGGCCCGTGGCGTCGTCGGCCCGGCAATATTCATCCCGCTGGCCGAGCGTTGCGGCCTGATCAATGCGCTGGGCCGCTGGGTCATTGGCGAAGCTTGCAGGCAGGCTCGCGCCTGGCGCGATCAAGGTCTGCGCATGCGCGTTGCCATCAATCTGTCGATGCACCAGCTGCGCCAGTCGGACCTCGTTGCCCAGATCTCGGATGCCTTGAAATATCACCAGATCAATCCTGATCTGTTGACCTGCGAGGTGACCGAATCGGCCGCGATGGACGACATTTCTGCCACGATTGCCATACTGGCGAAGATCGCCGGACTGGGCGTCCATATTTCGATTGACGATTTCGGAACA
>Ga0307516_10009988_pt1 | contig 10508 bp, 10 predicted proteins | sample 19_EM_MG_FD_203310 | JGI IMG/M metagenome (GOLD analysis project Ga0307516, IMG submission 203310) | Populus trichocarpa ectomycorrhiza microbial communities from riparian zone in the Pacific Northwest, United States - 19_EM | ecosystem: Host-associated > Plants > Roots > Unclassified | place...
CCTTGTCGTGTCGTTCGTACCGAGCACGCACCTCGCGACGCGCCTCCTGTCAGGCTGGAATGTCGCCGTGTGGCTGTACCTCGCCCAAGCGTTCTGGGTCATGTCGCGCAAGGATCACCATCACCTTCGGCACACGGCCATCGCGCAAGCAGAAGGCGCCGGTGCGGTACTGGCGATGGCCATAGCGTCCGTGCTCGCCAGCATGGCCGCCATTGGGCTGGAGCTTGCCACCGTCAAAGGAACATCACTCGAGCACGCACTGCCGCACGTCGCTTTCGCGCTGGTCACCGTCATGGGTGCCTGGCTGTTGCTGCCGACGCTGTTTGCGCTCAGCTACGCCAGCATTTTCTATCGCGTGCCCGAAGGCCACGGCCTGAAGTTCCCGGCGTCGGCGGGCGACAAGGAGCCCCCGGTCTATTGGGACTTCCTGTACTTCTCTTTCACCATCGCCGTCGCATCTCAAACCGCCGACGTGGCCATTTGCAGCACCGCCATGCGCAGGCTGGTGCTGCTGCAATCGGTGATGTCGTTCGCCTTCAACACGGCGATCCTGGCGTTCACAATCAACATCGCCGCGAGCCTCATCTAGTCTGAACAGGCCCGAACTACAGCAGCTGCGGTTCACCCTGGGTATGGGTCACGACACCGTTCTCGACCCGCAGCAGACCTTGCACAAGCCAGCGCACCGCGCGCGGGTACATCACATGCTCGCGCGACAGCACGCGGGCCGACAGCGTGGCTTCGCTGTCCCCCGGCAAAACCGGCACCACCGTCTGCGCAATGATGGGCCCATGGTCCAGCTCCGCCGTCACGAAGTGCACCGTGGCACCGGCCAGCTTGCAGCCCGCTTCGATGGCGCGCCGATGCGTGTTCAAGCCGGTGAATGCCGGCAGCAGCGACGGGTGCACGTTCACCATGCGCCCTTCAAACTGCTTCACGAACCCGGGCGTGAGGATGCGCATGAAACCCGCCAGCACCAGCAGGTCGGGCTCGTAGCGCCGAACCACGCGCGAGAGCTCCACATCGAAAGCGTCGCGGTCAGCGAAGGCCTTGTAGTCCACCACGGCAGTCGCAATGCCGCGCCCACGAGCAAACTTCAAACCCGCCGCATCGTGGCGACTGCTCACCACGGCGGCGATCCGCGCGGGCCAGCCTTCGGTCGCGCAAGCCTGCACGATGGCCTCCATGTTGGAGCCGCGTCCGGAGATCAGAATCACGATGCTTTTCATCGGGGCGCAGTGTAGCTTTGGCCCCCCAGTCGCTTTGCTCCTGCCCCCGAGGGGCTGAGCCCGGACACATCTCGTCCTGAGGACGAGATGTGCTTGGCGAAGGGCCGGGTCTTCGCCCGGCGCGGCCTGCAAGGCCCGCCCATCGGACCGGCAGAGCCGGATCCTTGGGCGTTGCTTGATGTGCGCGTCGCTTCGCTTGCGGTTGCCCTGCCGGTGCGTTCAACCCCCACCTACAATCCGTTTCCCATCGAGAAACACCTATGACTGAACGCGCGCTACAACGTGTCCTGACCGGCATCACCACCACCGGCACGCTGCACCTCGGCAACTACGTCGGGGCGATTCGTCCGGCCATTCGTGCGAGCCGCGAACCTGGCGTCGAAAGCTTTCTCTTTCTGGCCGACTATCACGCGCTGATCAAGTCGGACGACCCCGATCGCATCGAGCAGTCGCGCATGCAGATCGCGGCCACCTGGCTGGCTTGCGGCCTCGATACCGAGCGCGTGACCTTCTATCGCCAGAGCGACATCCCCGAGACGCCCGAACTCACGTGGCTGCTCACCTGCGTTACCGCCAAGGGCCAGATGAACCGCGCCCACGCCTACAAGGCGGCGGCCGACGCAAACCTCGCTGCCGGTGAAGACATCGACGCCAACATCACAATGGGCCTGTACAGCTATCCCATCCTGATGGCCGCCGACATCCTGCTCTTCAACGCACACCGCGTGCCGGTCGGCAAAGACCAGGCGCAGCACATCGAGATGACGCGCGACGTGGCACAGCGCTTCAACCACCTCTTCGGCCGCGGGCAAGACCTGTTCGTGCTGCCCCAGGCCGAGATCGAAGAAAACCAGGAGCTGTTGCCCGGGCTCGATGGCCGCAAGATGTCGAAGAGCTACGACAACGCCATCCCCTTGTTCGAAGGCGGGGCCAAGGGGCTGAAGGAATCGGTCGCGCGCATCGTCACCGATTCGCGCCTGCCCGGCGAACCGAAGGACCCCGACAACTCGCACCTCGTCACCATCTACGACGCGTTCGCCACGCCAGCGCAGCGCACTACCTTCCGCACCGCGCTGCGCCAGGGTCTCAGTTGGGGCGATGCCAAGCAGCAATTGGTGGATCTGATCGAAGCCGAGATCGGCCCGATGCGCGAGGCCTACGCCAAGCTGATGGCGCATCCCGAACAGGTCGAAGAGAAGCTGCTTGCAGGGGCCGCCAAGGCGCGGGCCGTGGCCCAGCCGTTCATCAAGACCTTGCGTAATGCCGTCGGCTTGCGGCCCATGCTCGCCGCGCCCAAGGTTCAAGCGGCCACGGTCACGACCAAGCAAGCGCTTCCGGTGTTCAAGCAGTACCGCGAGGCCGATGGTCGCTTCTACTTCAAGCTCAACGCCGCCGACGGCACGCTGTTGCTGCAGAGCGAGGGCCTGGCCGATGGCCGCGAAGCCGGCGGCTGGATCAAGCGGCTGAAGACTGAAGGCGCGGTGGCCTTGAACGACGCGCCGGTTCAGTTCACCGACCGCGCGCTCGTCGAAGCCGCGCTTGCCGAGCTGCTCGTCGCCGCCGCCGCCGCAGCCAAGGACTGAGCACTGTTGGCTTCTGTGCCCATGGCAGGCATCCACGTTACCGACATCGAGTCCGCCATCAACTGGTGGCGCGACCGCTCGCCCTCGCCCGACGGCATCACCGCCTGCCCCGAGGTGCTCGCGCTGGCGGAGATCTACGCGCTGATGGTGTACTACCACGAGGCCGAATGCGACGAAGACACCATGCCGCCCAAGGCGCGCGATGCATGGCTCGCCTGGTACGCCACCACACCCGACGCGCCTTGCATCGCCATCTGCTCGACGAGCCAGGGTGACGACATCTGCAAGGGCTGCGGCCGAACATTCGATGAAGTGCAGCACTGGACGGAGATGAGCCCTGGCGCCAAGCGCGGCACCTGGCGGCGCATCACGATGGAAGGCACCGCCTGGCGCTTCAACCGCTACAGCGAGCGAGTGCAAAAGCTGGCGTCTGCCCCTGCCGCCGAGGGCCCCGTTTGACGCATCACGGCCTGCTGAGCAGCGCGCGCCGCATCGCCCCGCTCGCCTGGCCGGTGTTCGTCGGCCAGGTGGCCGTGCTGGCCTTCGGCACTGTCGACACCGTGATGGTCGCGCGCTACGCCGCGCTTGACCTCGCGGCGCTGGCCATCGGCGCTGCCGTCTACATCACGGTGTTCGTCGGCCTGATGGGCGTGGTGATGTCCATTGGCCCGGTGGCCGGCCAATTGTTCGGCGCGCGCCAGCTGCACGAAGCCGGCGCACAACTGCACCAGGCCGTGTGGCTCGCACTCGGGTTGTCGGTGGTTGGCAGTGCACTGCTGTTGATGCCGGCTCCGTTCCTGCACGCGGCACAGGCGCAGCCGGCGGTCGCCGACAAGGTGCGCGCCTACCTCGGCAACCTGGCTTTTGCGCTGCCGCCTGCGCTGCTCTTCCAGGCCTTCCGCGCCTTCAACACGGCGGTGTCGCGGCCCAAGATCGTGATGGCGCTGCAGCTCAGCGGCCTGTTGCTCAAGGTGCCGCTGAACGCGCTGCTGATCTACGGCTACGGCGAGATTCCATCGCTTGGCGCCGCCGGTTGCGGCCTCGCCACCGCCATCGTGATGTGGGCGCAGCTGCTGCTCGCGTGGTGGGTGCTGCGGCGCGACCCTTTCTATGCGCCCTTCGGCCTGCATGTCACGCGACTCAACGCACCGCACCGTTCCAGCCTGAAGGAGCTGCTGCGACTGGGCGTGCCCATGGGCCTCACCATCCTGATCGAGGTGACGGGGTTCACCTTCATGGCGATCTTCATTTCGCGCATCAGCGCCACCGCGGTGGCCGGCCACCAGCTCGCGGCCAACATGGTGTCGTTGATGTTCATGATGCCGCTGGCCATCGCCAATGCGTCGAGCACGCTGGTCGCGCAGAGCATCGGCGCCCAGGAGCATGCCGACGCACGGCGCATGGGCTGGCACGGGCTGCTGATTGCAGTGCTGATTGCCGCCGTCGTGGGCAGCGTGATCTACCTGGCCCGCGAGAGCGTCCTGGGTGCGTACACCCACAACCCGGTGATCATTGCCGCCGCGATGCCGCTGCTCGCCTGGGTCGTGGTGTTCCACATCGCCGACGCGGCGCAGACGGTGGCCTCGTTCGTGCTGCGCGCCTACCGCGTCACCACGGTGCCGATGGTGATCTACGCGGTGGCGCTCTGGGGTGTGGGGCTGGGCGGAGGCTATCTGGTGGCGTTCGACACCACGGGGCTCACGCCCGAACCACTGCGAGGCGCGCCCGGGTTCTGGTCTGCTTCGACGACCGGTCTCGCCCTGTCGGCAGTGAGCATGTGCGCCTTTTTCGCCTGGATGCTGCGCCACAAGGTGCAGCGCTAGTTCGCGAGGCCGGCCCGCAGGTCAGGCCAGCGGAAACCTCAGTTCGAAACAGCTGCCGCCACCGTCGCGTGCGGTGCAACGCACGCTGCCGCCGTGTCGCTCGGCAATCTGCTTGACCAGGCTCAGACCCAGGCCAACACCACCGGCTTGCTCGGCGTGCCCCGGCAAGCGATAGAACGGTTCGAAGATGCGCTCGCGCTGTGCCGCGGGAACACCCGGGCCGCGGTCGCACACCTGCAGCGTGGCCTGGTTGCCGGCCGTCGCCACGATCACGCTGACGTCTCCGCCGCCATAACGGCGCGCGTTCTCCAGCAGGTTGCGCAGCGCACGGCGCAGCAGCCGCTCGTCGCCGGCCACGGTGGCCGAGCTGCCGTCGGCCGCAGCATCGACACGAGCGCCCTCCTCAGCCGCCAGCGCGAGCAAGTCCACCGGGTCGCGGCGGTCCACGCGCTGTACCGCATCGAGCCGGCTCGCGAGCAAGACTTCTTCGACCAATGCATCGAGTTCGGCCACGTTGGTGTCGATCTCTTCCTTGAGCCGCTGCTGCCGCTCTGGCGTCGCGTCGTCGAGCATGGAGACCGCCATCTTCATGCGAGCGAGCGGCGAGCGCAGCTCGTGGCTGGCGTTGGCCAGCAGCGATTGATGCGAACGCACCAACGTCTCGATGCGCTCGGCCGCCAGGTTGAAGCTCGCCGCCACCGCCGCCACCTCGTCACGACCCGACACCTCGACGCGGTGGTGAAGCTGGCCCGCACCGAATTGCTCGACGCCCTTCTTGAGCGCCTGCAGACGGCGAGTGAGGTGCCTCACTGCCGGCCAGGCACCCGCGGCCACTGCAATGAACAAGAGCACCAGCACGACCACCGGGCCCACACCGCGGGGCCATGGATCGGGGATGTAAGGGAACCCCGGCGGCGGAGGCCGGCCACCGATCTCGCGCGGGCCACCGGGGCCGGCTTGCCCGCGTTGCAGCTGGCGCATCAGGCCGGGCCGCATCAGCCACAGCTTGCGGCCGTCGTCCAGCGGGATGGCAAAGCCGCGTGAACCGCCGCCCTCGGCCTGGCGGCGCAGGTACGACTCGGAGGCCGCGATGCGCTCGCCTTGAGCATCATCGAGCGCCAATGGCAGACGCAGACGCTGCGACCATTCCACCAGGGCCGCCGCCTGGTCGGCCGGCGGCGCGTCGGTGCCGGGCAGCGAGTGCTGGATCAGGTCGCCCCAGGCCGCCATGCGGTCTGACAACACCGATTCCGAAGCCTCGCGCTCACGCTCCATGTGGCGCTGGAACAGCCAGCCGGAAGCGAACGCGAACAGCAACAACACCGCCACCACGGTCAGATAAATCCGCAGCGTCAACGTTCTCATGGAGCCCTCCAGTCCCTCCGCTCCTGCCCCCGCGGGACGCCACCCGGCGGACCGGCAAAGCCGGCTCCGCGGGCGTTGCTCGATGAAGGTTTCGCTGCGCTCACCTGCGCGTGCTGTGGCTCTGCGTCAGTCCGCGTCATCAGCGTCCTGCTTTTTCGCGAAGACGTAGCCCGCGCCTCGCACCGTCAGCACACGCCGCGGAGCCTTCGGGTCGTCTTCGATCACCGCGCGAATGCGCGAGATGTGCACGTCGATCGAGCGGTCGAAGGCTTCGAGCGGGTGGCCTTTGAGCAGGTCCATGATCTGGTCACGCGACAGCACGCGGCCGGGGCTTTGCGCCAGCACCACGAGCAGGTCGAACTGATGGCTCGTCAGGTCGCAGGGCTGTCCGCTGAGGCGAGCCACGCGGGCACCAAGGTCGATCTCGAGCCGGCCGAAGCGAAGCACTTCATCGGGGGCTGAGACCGGCGCGGCGCGGCGCAGCAGGGCCTTCACGCGGGCCAGCAGCTCGCGCGGCTCGAAGGGCTTGGGCAGGTAATCGTCGGCACCCAGCTCTAGCCCGACGATGCGGTCCATCGGCTCGCCGCGGGCCGTGAGCATCAGCAGCGGCAACTGCCGTGTGCGCGGGTTGCCGCGCAGCTCGCGGCAGAGGTCGAGCCCGTCGCCGTCGGGCAGCATCAGGTCGAGCACCAGCGCATCAAAGGACTCGACCGCCAGGCGCTCGCGCCCCTGTGCCAGCGAGCCGGCCACCTCGACCTTGTAGCCGGCACCGCGCAGGTAGTCGCCCACCATCGCCGACAGGCGGGCATCGTCATCGATCATCAACAAGCGAGCACTCATGGACCCAGGCCCCCAAAGAACGGCCCGCGACGGGAGTGGTGGTCGCGCGGCCAGGACCGAATCAGAACACACGGCGCGCCTGCCTTACTTGACGGGGGCACTGGCGGCGCCACCGCGTTGCATGCGCTGGTGCATGCGTTCGCCGCGCTGCTTGATGCGCTCGCCGATCTTCACGCGCTGCTCGGGCGTGAGCACCGCGCTGATGTCGAGCAGCGCCTGCGTCATGCGCTTGCTGGCCTGGTCATGCTGGGCCAGCGTTTGCTGGCGCAGGGTCTCGACGGCACGGGCATCGACCACCGGCGCGGTGAAGAGTGCCAGGCCTTGCTCATGCATGCCACGCGACGCTTCATGCTGAGCCTTCAGGTCGGCGGCCGCAGCCTGCACGATCTGCTTGATCTGGGTGCGCTGTGCGTCCGTGGCATTCAGCCCGTCGAGCAGGCGATCGACCGAGCGGGCCACGTGTTCGGGCGGGCCCATGAACATCCCCGGGCCGCCGAAGCCGCCACCGCGAGGGCCACCGCCATGCGGGCCGACCTGCGACTGCGCCCAGGCCGACACAGCCAGCGTACCCGCCACGGCCATCACCAGGCCCAGCGCCACCCGCTTGATGCCCCGGCTGCGTTCAGCGCCGGCGGCCTTGACTGTCGTTGTTTCAAACATCTCGAACTCCTTGCAGACATGGACACGATCGCCCATGAAGCCATGGTCGGCCTCAAGGGTGAACCAGGGGTGGCTGAGGGGTAAAGATGTGTGAACGCTTCGCCATGGCAACTGCCATTGCCCACAGAAATGGACGGGTGCAATCCGATGGCGCGGCCTAGTCAGTCGATGACGACGCTCCTATGCTCGCGGGTTGGCCTCCGCATCACTCGCGGCCTGTGTCGCCTGGCACCTGCGCCCCCGGTCAGCGGGTGCTTTGTGGTTCACTCCCATCTGGAGTGGGCGACTGGCCCGCCCCGCGCCGCTCACTGACAGACTTCTTCCAGATGCATGACCCTTTAGCTCTCTTGATCGAGCACGGACTTCTCCTCGTCTTCTCGGTCACCTTTGCCGCCCGTCTCGGTGCCCCGGTGCCGGCTGCGCCCATGATGGTGGTGGCCGGCGCGATGGCGGTGGCCGACCAGTTGTCGTGGCCAGCGGCCATGCTGCTCAGCATCCTGGCCAATCTGCTCGGAGACGGCGTGTGGTTCTGGGCCGGGCGCCACCATGGCCGCCGCGTGCTTCGCCTGTTGTGCCGCATCTCGATGTCGCCCGACTCGTGCGTTCGCCAGAGCGAAGCATTCCTGGGCCGCTGGGGCGGCGCCTCGCTCATTGCGGCCAAGTTCGTGCCGGGCATCTCGGTCGTGGCACCGCCCATGGCGGGAGCGCTGGGCATGTCGACCTTCCGGTTCGTGGGCTACGAAACGCTGGCTGCGGCCATCTGGACAGGGGTCATGCTCGGCATGGGCGCCTTGTTCGCCACGCAAATCCAGCAGCTGCTGGACGCGCTCTCGACCACCGGGTTCGTCGCGCTCGCCGTGCTGGTGTTGGTGGCAGCGGGATATGTCGGTTTTCGCTACTGGAGGCGGCGCAAGTTCCTGCGCACAGTGGAGATGCCGCGAATCAGCGTGGCGGAGCTGCAGGCATTGATGGACGGCGGACACGAACCGGTGGTGATCGACGTTCGCTCAGACGCAGCACACAGCGTTGACAGACAGCGCCTTCCTGGATCGATCGTCATCGCGTTGAGCGACATCAAGAATCACGCAAAGGAGTTGCGCCGTGATCGCCACATCGTGCTGTATTGCAATTGCCCCAATGAGGCCTCGGCCGCAAGCGGTGCGCTGCTGCTTGTCGAACTCGGCTTCGATCGCGTGCGACCACTGGCTGGCGGGCTCGACGCATGGATCGACGCGGGATATCGAGTCCTGTGACGGTAAAGAACGGGGTGTCGCCAAGTGGTCAACGCGACCCTTCATCCACTGCCACAATCGAGTTCCACTGCCCAGGCCATGCATGCATCGTGACGATGCACACCCTGCCTGGCGCTGTGTATTGGAGATCAAGCCATGAGTGAAAGTCTGTTTGCTTCCGTCCCCGAACTGGTCGCCGAGATCGCGGCCGGCCGCATGGTCGTGCTGGTCGACGACGAGGGCCGCGAGAACGAGGGCGACGTCATCCTTGCCGCCGAAAACGTCACGCCGGAGGCCATCAACTTCATGGCCCGGTTCTGTCGTGGATTGATCTGCCTCACGCTGACGCCCGAGCGCTGCGACGAACTGCAGTTGCCACCCATGGTTCGGCGCAACGGCACCAAGCACGGCACGGCCTTCACGGTGTCCATCGAGGCAGCAACCGGCATCGACACAGGCATCTCTGCGGCCGACCGTGCTCACACGGTTCGCGTGGCCGTAGCCTCAGAGTCGACGCCTGCCTCTCTCGTTCAACCCGGCCATGTGTTCCCGCTCCGGGCCGCCAGCGGTGGTGTGCTGATGCGAGCCGGCCACACCGAGGCGGGATGTGACCTGGCGCGTCTTGCCGGCAAGAAACCGGCGGCGGTCATCTGCGAGGTGATGAATGACGACGGGACGATGGCTCGCGTCCCCGAACTGGTCGAATTCGCCAAGCAGCACGGCATCAAGCTCGGAACGATCGCCGACCTGATTCGCCACCGCAGCCGCCATGAACGCCTGGTGGAACTGGAAGGCCAGCGCACCATTCCCACGCCGTACGGGCAGTTCGACCTGCGCGCGTATCGCGACAAGTTTGGCGGCGCGCACCTCGCGCTCACCGTGGGCGCATGGGCGGGCGATGAGATCGTGCCGGTCCGCGTGCACGAACCCTTGTCGGCGCTGGATCTGCTGGCCGAGGGCGATGGCCATTCGTGGCCGTTGCCGCTCGCGTTGCGTGCGATTCAGGCCGAGGGGCGCGGCGCCGTGCTTCTGCTCAATGCAGGGTCGGAGACGCCAGACGATCTCTTGGCACATGCCATGGGCAAGGAGCAGTCACCGCGGGTCATCTCGGGGTCGCAAGAGGCCGAGCTGCGCACCTATGGCGTGGGCGCGCAGATCCTGCGCGACCTGAACATCTCACGCATGAAGATCCTCGGCAATCAGCGCCGCTTCCCGAGCCTGGGCGGCTATGACTTGCATGTCGAGTCCTTCCTGCCGCCGCAAGCCTTGCGCTAGCAGCTTCTTCGCCGCTTACCAGCAGACGAAGCCGCCGTCGACGACCAGGTCGACGCCGGTGCAGAAAGAGGCGGCGCGGCTGACCAGGAATACGGCGGGGCCGACCATCTCGTCAACCGTCGCCATGCGGCCCAGCGGCGTGTCGCGTTCGAAAATCTTCACCTGGTCCGCCACTTCGGGGCGCAGGTTCATCGGCGTCGCGGTGTAGCCCGGGCTGATGGTGTTCACGCGCACGCCACGGGTCGACCACTCCATCGCCAGGCTCTTGCTCATGTGGATCACGGCCGCCTTGGAGCTGTTGTAGTGGGCCTGCAGCAGCCCGCGGTTGACGATCGAGCCCGACATCGACGCGATGTTCACGATCGCACCCTTCTTGCGCGGCAGCATCACCCGCGCCTGGGCCTGGCAGCTGAGGAAGACACCATCCACGTTGATGGCATGCACCTTTCGCCATTGGTCATACGGCATCTCTTCAGCCGGCGCGGCATTGGCAATGCCGGC
>Ga0307516_10009989_pt1 | contig 10508 bp, 10 predicted proteins | sample 19_EM_MG_FD_203310 | JGI IMG/M metagenome (GOLD analysis project Ga0307516, IMG submission 203310) | Populus trichocarpa ectomycorrhiza microbial communities from riparian zone in the Pacific Northwest, United States - 19_EM | ecosystem: Host-associated > Plants > Roots > Unclassified | place...
CAATCAGGCACGCAGCCAAGTGCGCGGCAAGCTCGAAGCGCTGATGCGAGATACCGGCCTGCAGGTGCGGCTGGACACGCCGGTGGAAGAGCTGCCGGTCGGTGAACGGCAGCGGCTGGAGATCCTGAAGGCGCTGTACCGCGGCGCGCGCATCCTGATCCTCGACGAACCCACGGCCGTGCTCACGCCGCAGGAGACGGAGCAGTTGTTCGACGTGCTCGCGCGGCTGCGCGAGCAAGGCACCACCATCATCCTGATCACCCACAAGCTGAAGGAAGTGATGCGGCTGTGCGATCACGTCACCGTGATGCGCGCTGGCCGCGTGGTGCACGAGTGCCCGATCGCGCAAGCCTCGATCGCGCAGCTGGCCGAAGCGATGGTCGGGCGCAAGGTCAACATGGGCCGCCAGGGCGACACGGTTGCGACGACCGGCGAGGTCGTGCTGCAAGCCAAGGGGCTGGCACTGCGCGATGCGATGAGGGTGACTCGCCTGCACGGGCTCGACCTCAGTTTGCGCGCCGGCGAGATCGTCGGCGTGGCCGGTGTCGCCGGCAACGGGCAGAGCGAGCTGCTTGAGCTCTTGTCCGGCCTGCGCGCACCGGATGCCGGCCAGCTGCAGTTGGGGACCGAACGCTTCGAGCCCGGCCGCTGGCTCGACCCACGCAAGGCGCGCCGCCTCGGCCTCGCCCACGTGCCTGAAGACCGCCACGCGCGTGCCATGGTGATGGACTTCGCCGCCTGGGAGTCGGCCGTGCTCGGCTACGAAGAGCTGCCCGCCTACAGCCGCGCCGGCTGGATGCTCCACCGCCGCATGCGCGAAGCCACTGCCGCGCTGATGGAGCGTTTCGACGTGCGCCCGCGCGACGTCTCGCTCGGCAGCGCCAAATTCTCCGGCGGCAACCAGCAGAAGCTGGTGCTGGCGCGCGAGATCGGCCAGGCGCCCCGCGTGCTGCTGGTCGGCCAGCCGACACGCGGCGTCGACATCGGCGCGATCGAGTTCATCCATGCGCAATTGCGTGCGCTGCGCGATGCCGGCTGCGCGCTGCTGGTGGTGTCGAGCGAGCTGGACGAGATCCTCGCGCTGTCAGACCGGGTGCTGGTGATGAACGAAGGGCGCATCACCGGCGAGCTGCCCATCGCCGAATGCAATGAGGCACGAATCGGCATGCTGATGTGCATGACCGAAAGCGCCTCTGACAACCAGGCACAAACCGCCGAGGGTGCGGCCGCATGAACTTGTCCTTGCCTTTGCCGCGCTGGGCCGATGTGCTGTTGATGCCAGTGCTCAACCTCGTCATCGCGCTGGCGGCCGCGGCCATCGTGGTCATGCTCGTCGGGCAGAGCCCGCGAGAGGTGATGCCGGTACTGCTGAAGGGTGCCTTCGGCTCGGCGCGCGGTCTGAGCTACACGATGTACTACGCGACCAGCTTCATCTTCACCGGGCTCGCGGTGGCGGTGGCGTTTCACGGCGGGCTCTTCAACATCGGTGCCGAGGGCCAGGCCACGCTGGGTGGGCTGGGCACCGGCCTGGTGGCGATGTGGCTGTCGCACAAGCTGCCGGCACCGGTGCTGCTGCCGCTGATGCTGATCGGCGGCGCGCTGTTCGGCATGGCGTGGGCGGCAGTGCCGGCCTATCTGCAGGCCTACCGGGGCAGCCACGTGGTGATCACCACCATCATGTTCAACTTTCTCGCCAGCACGCTGCTGGTCTACCTACTGGTCAACCACCTCAAGTCGGCGGGCGACATGGCGATCGAGACTGCACCGTTCGGCCCCGCGGCCCACCTGCCGGGCATGCACGAAGCGCTGGCGTGGCTGGGCATCGAGTGGCCGTCGTCGCCGCTCAACATCAGCCTGGTCCTCGCACTGCTGGCCGCGGCGGGCGTGTACGCGATGCTGTGGCACAGCCGAGCCGGCTATCGGCTGCGCGCAGTCGGGTCGAGCGAAGGTGCTGCTGCCTACGCCGGCATCAACCCGAAGCACCAGGTGATCATCGCGATGGGCTTGTCGGGCGCGCTGGCCGGCATGGTCGGCATGAACGAGATCGCCGGCGTCAACGGCAAGCTGCTGCTCGACTTCGTTGGCGGCGCGGGCTTCACCGGCATCGCGGTGGCGGTGATGGGGCGCAACCACCCGGTGGGCATCGTGCTGGCGAGCGTGCTGTTCGGCGCGCTGTTCCAGGGCGGTGCCGAAGTGGCGTTCGACGTGCCGGGGTTCAGCCGTGACATGGTCGTCATGCTGCAAGGTTTCATCGTGCTGTTCTCCGGCGCGATGGCGTACGTGATCGCACCCTGGGTCGCCGTGGCATTGCACCGCTTCGGCGGCGGCCACCGCCGCGCCGAAGGCGCAAAGGTACCAGGAGCCAGCCTTGGATAGCGAACTGATCGGCGCCCTGCTCGCCTCCACGCTGCGGGTCGCCACGCCGCTGATCCTGTGCGCGCTCGCGGGCCTGTTCTCCGAGCGCTCGGGCGTGGTCGACATCGGCCTCGAAGGCAAGATGCTGTTTGCTGCCTTCGCGGCCGGTGCAAGCGGTGCGGCCTTCGGCTCGACGAGCCTGGCGCTGCTGTTCGCGATGGGTTCGGGCGTGCTGTTGTCGTGGCTGCACGGCTTTGCGTGCGTGAGCCACCGCGGCGACCAGGTCGTATCGGGCGTGGCCATCAACATCCTTGCTCTGGGGCTCACGGTGGTGCTCGGCCTCGCCTGGTTCCACCAGGGCGGGCAGACGCCGCCGCTCAGCAACCAGGTGCGGCTGCAATCGATCTGGCCGGGTGCGGCCGCCGCGCTGCAAGGCATTCCCTTTATCGGGCCGGCGCTCGGAGATGGGCTGCTCAGCCACAACGCGCTCGTCTATGCAGCGCTGCTGCTGGTCGGCGTGGCGTGGTGGACGCTCTACCGCACCCGCTTCGGCCTGCGGCTGCGCGCGGTCGGCGAGAACCCGCACATGGTCGACGCGGCCGGCGTGTCAGTGATCCGACTGCGTTATGCGGCCCTCACGATCAACGGCCTGCTGTGCGGCCTGGCCGGCAGTTACCTGGTGCTGGCGCAGAGCGCCGCCTTCGCACCCAACATGACGGCCGGCCGCGGCTTCATGGCACTTGCCGCGCTGATCTTCGGCAACTGGCGGCCGGTGCCGGCGTTGTTCGCCTGCTTGCTGTTCGGTTTTCTCGACGCCACTGCCATCCGCCTGCAGGGTGTGAGCCTGCCTGGCATCGGCGAGGTGCCTGTGCAGGCCGTGCAGGCCTTGCCGTATCTGTTGACCGTCATCCTGCTGGCCGGCTTCATCGGCAAGCCCGCCATGCCGCGGGCGCTGGGCCGGCCTTATCTCAAAGAACGCTGAAACCATGTCCAAGAACGTGTTGCTCTCTGACGCCCAGCAGGCGCAGCTGCTTCAAGCCGCGCGCGATGCGCAGACGCGCGCCCACGCACCCTATTCGCAGTTTCGCGTTGGCGCCGCGGTGCTCGATGACCAAGGCCGCATCCACGCCGGCTGCAATGTCGAGAACGCGGCCTACCCCGAGGGCGTGTGCGCCGAGGCCGGCGCCTTGAGCGCGATGGTGCTGGCCGGCGGCAGCCGTGCGCGTGCGCTGGTGGTGGTGGGCAGCGGTGCCGCGCTGGTCACGCCCTGCGGGGGTTGCCGACAGAAGCTGCGCGAGTTCGGCGCTCCCGAGACGCCGGTGCTGGTGGCCGACCGGCAGCAGCTGCGTGCCCGCTTCACGCTCGGCGAGTTGCTGCCCGACAGCTTCGGCCCCGACCACCTCAAGCCATGATGACTTCTCCTTCCGCTGTCGACCAGGTGCGCGCCTTCGCACCGCAGGCGCAGCCACGCATCGCGGTCGTGCTCGGCTCGGGCTGGGCAGGGCTGACGGACCACATCCACCAGGCGCAGCGCATTCCGTATTCCGAACTCGATGGTTTTCCGCAGGCCACGATCGCGGGCCACGCTGGCCAGCTGTGGCTCGGCCGCATCGGCACGCACGAGGTTGCCGTGATGAGCGGCCGCAAGCATGTGTACGAGACCGGCGACGTGAACGGCATGAAGCTGCCGCTGCACACCTTGCGTGCACTCGGCTGCGAGGTGCTGGTGCAGACCAATGCCGCCGGCAGCCTGCGCGACGACATGCAGCCCGGCAGCTTGATGATCCTGAGCGACCACATCAACCTCTCGCAGCGCTCGCCATTGATCGGCGAAGGCGGTGGCTCCGAGCGCTTCGTCGACATGAGCAATGCCTACGACGCCGGCCTACGCGCAACGGCGCAGTCGGTGGCCGGCCTGAGCGGCCTCACGCTGCACGAGGGTGTGTACGTGTGGTTCGTCGGCCCGCAGTTCGAGACGCCGGCCGAGATCCGCATGTTCCGGGCGCTGGGCGCCGATGCGGTCGGCATGAGCACCGTGCCCGAAACGATCCTTGCTCGCCGCGCCGGCATGCGCGTGCTGGCCTTCTCGCTGCTGACCAACATGGCCGCCGGCCTCTCGGCCGAAGCGCTGAGCCATGCGCACACGTTGTCGACGGCGCAATCGGCCAGCAAGGTGGCCAGCACGCTGCTGGCCGACACGATCGCGGCGATCGCGTTGTGATTTCAATGGGAGCCCTTCATGGCTGACGCTATCGATCTGCAAGCCACCGCGCGGCTGGCGCTGGCCTGCCTGGACCTGACCAGCCTCAACGATGCCGACACCGAGGCCGACGTGGCCAAGCTCTGCGAACGCGCCCAGGGCCCGCATGGCCCCGTGGCGGCGGTCTGCGTGTGGCCGCGCTTCGCTGCGTTTGCTCGGAGGCAGCTGCCGGCGAACATCGGCGTGGCGGCCGTTGCCAACTTCCCCGATGGCAGCGCCGACGTCGAGCGTGCGGTGCGTGACACCGGCGAGATCGTGCAAAGCGGTGCGCAAGATGTCGACGTGGTGCTGCCCTACGCCGCGTTGATGCAAGGCGATGACCGTGCCGTGTCGCAATTGCTGGGCGCCGTGCGCAAGGCTTGCCCGGGCCTCACGCTGAAGGTGATCCTCGAGACTGGCGTGCTGACCGAAGGCGCGCTGATCGTGCGTGCATCGAAGCTGGCGCTCGCGGAAGGTGCCGACTTCCTCAAGACCAGCACCGGCAAGACGCCCGTCAGCGCTACCACGCGAGCCGCGACGCTGATGCTAGGTTGCATCACTGACGACGCTCAAGCGGCAGGCCGCGTGGGCCTCAAGCCTTCGGGTGGCATCCGCACCGTGGCCGATGCGGCGGTTTACATCGGCCTGTGCCGCGACGCGCTGGGGCCGCAGGCCCTGACCTCGCGGCGCTTTCGCATCGGCGCCAGCGGTTTGCTGAACGACATCGAGGCGCTGCTGAGCGGCCAGGCGCCGAACCAACCCGCAGCGGCTGGTATCTACTGAGCGACCCATGCTGGCGCAGGAAATCATCCGCCACAAACGCGACGGCCACGCGCTCGACCGCGCACAGATCGACGCCTTCGTCAACGGGTTGGTCGACGCATCGTGGAGCGAAGCGCAGGCCGCGGCGATGGCGATGGCGCTGTTCCTGAAAGGCATGACCGACGCCGAGACCGTGGGGCTGACCCACGCGATGACACGCTCGGGCGAGGTGCTGGACTGGGCCAGCGCAGCCTTGCCCGGCCCGGTGCTCGACAAGCACTCCACCGGCGGCGTGGGCGACAAGGTGAGCCTCGCGCTCGCGCCCATCGTTGCGGCATGCGGTGGCTATGTGCCGATGATCTCCGGCCGCGGCCTGGGCCACACCGGCGGCACGCTCGACAAGTTGGACAGCATCCCCGGCTACCAGACGGCCGTGTCCACATCGCGCCTGCACGATGCCTTGAAACTGGCGGGCTGCGCCATCGTCGGCCAGACCGGCGAGCTGGCGCCGGCCGATCGGCGGCTCTACGCGATCCGCGATGTGACGGGCACGGTGGAGTCGACTCCGCTGATCACCGCCAGCATCCTGTCGAAGAAGCTCGCCGCTGGTTTGCAAGGCCTGGTGATGGACGTGAAGGTGGGCAATGGCGCGTTCGCCTCTAACTTGCGGGACGCACGTGCTCTCGCGCAATCGCTGGTGCAGGTGGCGCAAGGCGCCGGCCTGCCAACGCGTGCGCTCATCACCGACATGAACCAGGTGCTGGGCCGCAGCGCGGGCAATGCGCTGGAGATACGCGAAGCGCTGACCTTGCTGCAAGGCGGATCGTGCGAGCCGCGCTTGCTGGAGTTGACGCGCGCGCTGAGTGCCGAGCTGTTGCTGATCGGCGGCTTGGCGGATCGCATCGAGGACGCGCTCGCACGTGTCGCCACGGTGCTGGCCGATGGCAGTGCGCTGGAGCGCTTTGCGCGCATGGTTGCGGCGCTGGGCGGCCCGTCGGATTTCGTCGAACGCGCCGACACCCATCTGCCGACGGCACCGGTGCAGTTTGCTGTTCGGGCAACCCGCAGGGGCTGGTTGCACAGCATGGCCACGCGCGAGATCGGCCTGCTGGTGGTCGAGCTGGGCGGAGGCCGCCGCCGCGCCAGCGATGCGGTGGACCCGCGCGTGGGCCTGAGCGACATCGCGTCGATCGGCCAGCCCATCGAGGCCGGCGCACTTCTGGCGACGGTGCATGCCGCCGACCCCGCCAGCGCCGAGTCCGCTGGCAAACGATTGCTTCAACTGATCGACGTGAGCGACACCGAATCGCCCCTCACCCCCGTACTGATCGACCGCCTCGCCGCGCCGTGACCCGAGATTCATGAAAACAGACTTCGAACCCTGCGATGTGGTGGTGCTCGGCAGCCTCAACGTCGACCTGGTCGTGCACGCCCCACGCTTGCCCGCCCCAGGCGAGACCTTGATCGGCAACGACTTCTCCACCGATGAAGGTGGCAAGGGTGCCAACCAGGCCGTCGCGGCCCGCCGCATGGGCGCGCGCGTGGCGATGATCGGCCGCGTGGGACGCGACGCCCATGGCGAGCGGATGCGTGTTGCGCTGAAGCGCGAAGGCATCGGCTTCGCCGCCGTCAGCGAAGACGGGGTCTTGCCCACCGGCGTCGCCTCGATCGTCGTGGCACACGGCGGCGAGAACACCATCGTCGTCGTGCCGGGCGCCAACCACGGCTTGGCGCCACAGCATGTGGATGCCTGGACCGTCTTGTTCTCGTCGGCACGCATCCTGGTGCTGCAGCTCGAGACGCCGCTGCCCACGGTGATGCACGCCCTCTCGCTCGCGCACCGCGCCGGTGTCACCACGATGCTCAATGCCGCGCCCGCCGCCGAGTTGACGGCCGAGCAACTGGCCTGCGTCGACTGGCTCGTCGTCAACGAAAGCGAGGCTCGCAGCCTGCTCGCGCAACCGGTGAGCGACATCGCCGAAGCCCACGCCGCGGCGCTCGCACTGCGTGCCCGCGGACCGCGCCACGTCGTGGTGACGCTCGGCGCCGCCGGCCTCGTGCACGCGAGTGACGAGGGCGCCGTTCACTACCGCGCCCCCAAGGTGCAGGCGGTCGACAGCACCGGCGCCGGCGACACCTTCGTCGGCGCGCTCGCCGCCACCCTGGCGCGCGGCCTGCCCGCACCCGAGGCACTGCGCTGGGGCCAGGCCGCCGCCGCACTCGCCGTCACGCACCGCGGCGCTCAATCGGCCATGCCCACGCGCGAACAGGTGTTGGCGCAATGGGCCGATCTCATTTCTGCACAAGGCACCTTTCCATGAAGATCCTGTTTGACACCGACCCGGGTATCGATGACGCGATGGCCTTGCTGATGCTGGCCCGCGATCCGCGTGCGCAGCTGCTCGGCATCACCACCGTGTTCGGCAACGCGCCGATCGACATCACCACCGCCAACGCACTCGCCTTGTGCGAGCGCTTCAATATCGACGTGCCGGTAGCACGCGGCGCAGCACAGGCTTTGGCGCTGCCGCCGCGCGGCTTCCCGGAGTTGATCCATGGCCGCGATGGCATGGGCAATGTCGGCATGGCACCGGCGCAGCTGCAGCAGGCCAACAAGCTGGCTGCTCCCGAGTTCATCAGCCGCACGGCGCGCGAGCACTCGGGCGAGCTGGTGCTGGTCGCGGTCGGCCCGCTGACCAATCTGGGGCTGGCATTGCAGCAGGACCCGCAGCTGGTCGAGCACGTCAAGAAGGTCGTCGTGATGGGGGGCGCCTTCGGCATGAACGGGCACAGCGGCAACGTGTCGCCGGTGGCCGAAGCGAACATCGCCAACGACCCGCATGCGGCCGACCTCGTGTTCACGGCCCGCTGGCCGGTCACCCTCGTCGGGCTCGACGTCACCCACGAGGTGCTGATGAGCACCGACTACCTCGCCGCACTGGGCCGCGACGGTAGGCAAGAAGGCCAGTTCATCTGGGACATCACGCGCTGCTACGAAAGTTTCTACAACGCGCGCACTGGCGGCGGCATCTACTCGCACGACGCCAGCGCCGTGGCCTGCGCGCTCGACCCGAGCCCCTTCACCTTGCGCCCGGGACCGGTGCGCGTGGCCACCGAAGGCATCGCGTCGGGCCAGACCATCCAGCTTCGTCCGGGCCAGAAGGTACCGGCCACCGACTGGGACGGCATCCCCGAGCAATGGGTCTGCGTCGCTGTCGATGCACCGCGACTGTTGTCGGAGTTCCGCGACTGCTTCGTGCGCTAACAACGTACATACGCGGCGCCCGTTCGGGCGGTTTTGGGGCGGGACGCACTCCCGCGAGTCAAATTCAGCGCAACCGTCGCTGAGGTCCGCGTACGCGCGCTGCTGACGAGCATCTCCAAGCGCAATCACTGCCTCGCGAGAGGGGCCTGCACCGGGCGTAGCACTCATTCGCGTCTCGTCATGACCGTGTCATGACGTATTGGCAAGCTCCTTGCATTGGCATTCACAAAGGCAGGCCACACCGCCTCAGTGCTTATTTCCTGGCCCGCTTGCTGCCTTGACACGAAAACGTTTGCGTACCCGCTGAACCCAACGCCGATTGCCATGCTTCACTTTGACGACACCCCGCCGCGCAAAGCTCGCATCGAGATCATTCCGATGATCGACGTGATGATGTTCTTGCTGATCTTCTTCGTGCTGATCAGCCTGAACGTGATCCCCGCGTTCGGCCTCAAGACGGCGCTGCCCGACAGTTCCACCGCGCAGCGCGCCGTGTCGGACCAGCAGCCGATCGTCGTCTCGCTCGCGGCCGATGGTCGCGTGGTGGTTGACGGGCAGGACGTGCCGGCGCGGGAGCTGGGCAGCCGCGTCAAAGCGGCGCATCAAAAAGACCCGCGCAAACGTTTCATCGTCAACGCTGACCAGTCCGTGAAGTGGCAAGCGGTGGTCGAAGTCATGGATGCGCTGCGCAAACAGGGCATCGAGTCGATCACGTTCGCAACCAAGCGGGTGGAATAGTGATCGACTGGCTGTATCGCCGCCGCGACCCGGCCGCGGCGGGAACCACCGTGGTCTTGATCGCCTTCATGTGGGCGGCGTGGCGCGCGCTGCCGAACCATGTGGCGCCACCACCGCCCATGCAGGAGATGCAGGTGGCCATGGAGGATCTGCCTCCCGAGCCGCCGGCACCGCCGCCTCCTCCCCCGCCGCCGCAGACTCCACCACCGCCGGCACCACCCGCCCCTGCGCCGCCCGTGCCGCGACCGACCGCGGCGCCGAGCCCGGTCGCACCGGCAGAACCCGCCCCGGCTGCACCGCCCGCACCCGCGCCGCCGCCTGTCGCCCCACCGGCCCCGCCGCCTCCCGTGGCCCCACCCGCGCCACCGGCGCCCACTCCGCCGCCACCTCCAGCCCCGTCACGCAACGTTGACGACGGCTACCTCGGCGAGCTGCGCGGCTACCTCAACGGCATCAAGCGCTACCCCAACAGCCGGGAGGCACGGCAGCTGAAACCGCAGGGCACGGTCAAGGTGTGGATCGAGCTCGATCGCGCTGGCCAGGTGCTCGGTGCCGGCGTCCATGCGGGCTCGGGCTCACTGATTCTCGACAACGAAGCGCTGCGCACCGTGCGCAACGGGCGTTACCCGGCCTTTCCGGCCGACGCGTTCACCGGCCAGAGCTTTCACCGCTTCGTCGTGCCCATCGAATACCTCGTGGAAGGCGGCTGACCCATGCCGAGCCACCCCCCGTCACCCATCTGTTTTGCTTTTCCCTGTTCCTTTTGCCAATCACCGCAACCCCTCTGAAGGAAGACAACGCCATGCGGACTTTCAAGCTCAACACACTGGCCCTGGCCATGTTCACGATGCTGGGCGCAGCCCATGCGCAACAAACCTCCGAGGTCGGCAAGATCACGGTCACCGGGGAAGGCGACAAGCTCGGTACCGGTTTGATCATTGACGAAGACACCCCCAAGGCCAAGAGCACGGTCACCAAAGCTCAGATCGAGAAGACTCGTTCCAGCAGCAACCCGTTCCAGGCGTTGGCGTTGCTGCCGGGCGTGAACAGCTCGAGCCACGATGCCACCGGCCTCTTTGGCGGCAACCTGCGCGTGCGCGGCTTCAACAGCGACCAGATGGGCTTCACCATCGACGGCGCCCCTGTCAA
>Ga0307516_10009990_pt1 | contig 10507 bp, 16 predicted proteins | sample 19_EM_MG_FD_203310 | JGI IMG/M metagenome (GOLD analysis project Ga0307516, IMG submission 203310) | Populus trichocarpa ectomycorrhiza microbial communities from riparian zone in the Pacific Northwest, United States - 19_EM | ecosystem: Host-associated > Plants > Roots > Unclassified | place...
TTGAGAAAGAGGATCGGTTCTTGGTCTCTCGTAGTCACGCTGCGGAATGCAGGCACCGCGATCGCAACCACACAAACAGGACTCCACAAACCCAACATAGGTGGCGCCCTCGGGGTTTCCCATCAGATCAGTAGACATGCTGCCCGCCGTTGACCCGACACACCCCATCTGAACCCCAGTTGAGGTGGAGGATGTGGGGGGTAGAGGTCGGTAGTGACCGGTTTCAGGGCTGGACATGGGGATTGAAGGCCAGTCATGCCACGAGAGAGGTTCGTAGTTTTCGTGCATCAACAATGCGGGGTCAATGGTTTCGTCGTGAGTGAGGGATGGTTGCTCGACCGTTGGAACGATTCGATTGCCATGGTGGCTCTCGGTGGGCTCGCGTGGAGGGTTATCGGGAGTAACAAAGTCCAGGTCCATGGTTGCGAAGGTGAAGGGAAGGAGGGTACAGTTGTGGTTTTATATGGTCGCCTTCTTGTAGGAAGCTTGAACGCAGGGCGATGCTTAGCCATGCTGTGTTGTTTGAGTAGGTTTTGACGCGGGGCCAATTGACGCGAGTACCGCCCATAGGCGCTCAAAATATGGTTTGAAGCCTGCTGTGGTGCATAGTGACTGGTGGGCGTTCCCGGATTGCGCTCCGGTGCAAGTGGGTGCAAGTCAGCTTATCGATCGGAGTCGGCATACTTCGTTCCAGAAGTTCGCGGACTTTGAATGCTCGTAGCTGGCGAGGGTGGGTGTGGAGGAAGTGCAATACCGCTCGTGGTATCGTTGACACAGCCCACCTCGCGTTCCGGATTCACGTCCCGATGCGTCCAAGTCCAACGTATCTGATCTTCTGCGAAGAACACGGTTAGGCGTTACAAAATTTGAATAACATGAGCGGTGTAGCTTGCACCGCCATACAGAGTTCAACGTTGCGAGGACATGGCTCCGTGGTATTAGCTCTTGTAAGGCATCCGCGTCAGCCTGTAATTCCAAACCGGAATCCTAGACGATACCCAAGGGATTTTCGACGGCTACAGGGCCATCACGCGTTAGAACGGTGGTCAAGGAGCATCCATACTAGATGCGACGGCAAAGGCCGAGGAGACCATCTGCGAGGACCTCTCCCGGTAGGAGAGATGGGTTAACCGCTGCCGTTCGAGCGACTGATGTATTGACTTTGATTCTGTGGTCAGCGACCAGAGAATCGTACTTGCTCGCACCGACCCGGCCAGGTTACGTGACGGGGATATACTGTCGGTGGAAATACAACAGACCTTTATCACCCCACAGACACTGGCCTCCCGTCGCACTCCCATCCTTCCCCAATCCACCAAATCTATCTTGAGTGACGTATCCTCAATTAGTTGTCCCACCGTGTATCAGCTGCAGTCCCTCAATTGCCTCAAAACTGACACGTCTGACACGTCCAACTTCTGCTGATAACACGCTTTATTGTCATGGGTGATAAAAAAAGATCCGTCATACGTTACGAAACGACTCGTGCGAGATTCCATGCACATATAAAGAGACCGACGTACTGCGGAAGTGGCCACAGCACGCGCTTCAGAAGACCGTGGGCCCAACGTGCCGGGAGTTGAACCAAGGCTGATATCGACAAGCCAACTAATTCGTGTAGTCGCGTTTAAACTGGATTTGCTGTGGGAGGCGGCGGTGGGGGGAGATACCGCGCTGGTCGGGGCGAGGAGATCAAACGGAAGTGTGGCATCCATGAGGATTTGGAGACCCTCTTGAGGGCAACGAGTTCCAAGTGGTCGATATCAACGATTCCCCGCTGAACACGATACTCCATGTATGACGGGTCTGCATCCCTTCTTTCCATTTCCTGATGCAATCCAAGGGTTAGCAGACAGCCACTCAAACCGGGAACTAGATATTACCTTAAAGAAGGCGCACATCCTCTTCGCCACCTCGGTAGCGAGCTTCGCGCGGTCAATGTAGTCCTGGTCCTTCCGCCAGGTCAACGTTCGAATCTTGGGAACCGTTAACGTTCGTGCAACGAAATGCGGGAGTCAGCACCGACCTGCCTTGTCCACTTCTTATACGGGAGCCACTGTAAACGGGAATCAAGTCTACCATTGGATCTCGCTGGCGTGGGTGGACTCACCTCAAGTCTAAGGGAGATGGAAGACTTGAAATCGACGAACATCTTGTCGTCTCTCCCGTCGAGGCCCCGGTACTGCTTCCTCAATGCGTCTACAAGAGGATACCCACACTTTCCGTTCACGCTGAACAGTATCATTTCCTGTAGATCGTGTTGGGAAACAGGGTGGGTCCTTTGTCTTTGATATTCGCGCTGTGGAATACAGGCCCCACCACTACAACCACAAACGCAGGAGTCCATAAGCGTAGAGTCGGCGACATCCTTGGATATTTCCATCACCACGGCGCAATGATACTTTAAGACGGAAGAGCGCTCACTCTGTTGCCCACCACGGGGTTGGTATGGCTGGACGCCGGTACTAAATCCCCGTGTCCTGGATAACCTATCTGGATCTCGGCGGAACCGAAAGGAGCAGGGGATGAACGCTGGTAATGACCGGCTCGGGAGGTGTCCAAGAGATTTGGAGACGGGTTGTGTTGTGGGAGGAGTTCGTTGTTTCCGCACATAATGAGAGGTTGGTGGGCCTGTAGTGAGGGGGAGACGGCCATGTGACTCCGAGTCTTGGAACAATTGGACCACTGAGGTAGTCCCGGGTGAACCGGTGCGGGTGTTGTGTTGTCGAGGTCACGGTATGGGCCCTGGTGTGGGAGGAGGAGACCCTAGCTTAAGTATATGTGGCGAGGACACCTAGGAGCTCGAACACATGATGACACTCAGTCAAGCGGGGTTAGCCGGGGTCTGTACGACCAAATAGCGTTAGCGCTGTTACTGCCCGCAGATGCTCGAAACAGGTTCAGAGTTGCCCATCCCTACTGGGGTTCCGAGTCGCGTCGACGGACATTCTAATGGACTGCGTTTCAATGAGGTGGGGTGAATATGATGAGGAATTTGGCAGTGGGACTCGTTTTGATTCATTGGGATTCGGCAAGCTTCGTTTCCGAGGTTCAGACCATTGGCACCCGCAACACGTCGGCGCTTGCAACTTGATGTAGCTCCCTGCGGATGTGCCACTTGGGTACGTCCATACACAGCCCGTTTTGCAATCCTGACTCACAATTTGACACGTCCATCTATCTGACTTTCCTGTAGAGAACATGGTCAGTGGCTGAAAACGACTGAATAGCTGATGCTTGCACCGCCATCCGACCCTCCACCACGCGGAGGCGTCCCGGAAAGATCAAGCGTCTTTCTGGTCTCCTAGTCTCGCATTTGCGAGGACAGGCGGGATGCATTGTTGGTACGATACGGTCTAAATGCGCACGACAGAGGCTGCTGACCCTGCGGGCCGTGTACGCCGGGCCACGGGTTGTCCTGGGGCGCCGGGATAGATCGGGTATGGCTGGGATTCCAGACGCCACAAAAAGACTCACGGGTTTCATAGGGCCACCACGCGTCGGAACGTCCGCATTTGTGGGAGGCAACGGTGGGGCTTGAAAGAGACATGGTGGTAGGTTACAACTCCGAGTGATGTGCGGTGTCGATTCTCCGATTACGACGGCGATAGACTCTCCCCTGATCACGAGACCAGGCAGCCTCGTAATTTCCCCTCCGAACTTGAGGTTGGATTCCAGCCTACTCGTAATGAGGGAGGGGTGGTATTGGACAGTTTACTCGCAAATTTTCACCGGCGCCCGGTGAGTTGCGTTTTCTACACGTATACCTCTTGTGCGACGGTCCAGTCTCCCGCCGGTTTCGTTTTGATTTCCCCTCCTTTTCCCGCCACCTTCCTCGAACGACGCATCCCCAGTCCGTCGACCCACCGCGTCTCGGATAGTACCCCTTCTCATCCGCCCTGTGTCAACCAAATACTTCCTTGTTACGAGGACGATGAGAAACAATCAATTGTGTACTACAAATTGACCCGTTTGGAATTCTCCACGCGCATACAAACAAACTGACGTGCTGCAGAAGTGGCGTGATTTGCCACGACATCCCTTGAGAAGCGAGCCTGATGGAATAGGCCACAAACCCGGTTTCCGCCGCTCCTACCGATGGACTCCTCTCGTACGGGATCCAATGGAGATGTCACAGCGACGGGGATCGTGGGATCAAACGGAAGTGTGGCATCCATAAAGATGTGGAGACTCTCTTGAGGGCAACGAGTTCCAGGTGGTCGAGGTCAACGATCCCGGGCTGGACGCGATACTCCCGGTACGCCGGATCTATGTCCTTTCCTTCCATTTCCTGACGCAGTCTAAGGTTTAGCAGACGGGCAATCAGACCGGGTACTAGATATTACCTCAAAGAAGGAGACCATCCTCTTCGCCACCTCAGTAGCGAGCTTTGCGCGGGTGATGTGCTCCTTGTCCTTCCGCCAAGTCAACGTTCGAATCTATATAACTCGTCAATGCCCATGCAATGGACCGTGGGGGCGCCACCGACCTGCTTTGTCCACCTCTCATACGGCAGCCACTGCAAACAAGATTCAAGACTATATTTTGGATTTTATCAGTGTGAATAGACCCACCTCAAGTCTAATGAAGATGGAGGATTTGCAATAAACGAACATCTTGTCATCTCTCCCGTCGAGACCGGTGTATTGCTTCTTGAGCGCGTTTGCGAGAGAATAACCACATACTCCATTCACACTGAACGGTATCACCTCCTGCAGTCCCTCTTGAGAAACAGTATCCGTTCTCGATCTCTCATATTCACGCTGCAGAATGCAGGCGCCACAATCGCAACCACAAATACAGGCATCCGTAAACGGTTTATGGGCGGTATCCTTGGGGATTTCTGTTAGCACGGCGGAATCACACTTCAACGCAAAGGAGCACCCACCCCGCTACCCATAGTAATTCCAGTGGTGTACGGAGAGGTTTGGAACAAGTTGGGTTGGGAGAAGAGTTCGGGACTTCCACCCATCCATAGTGAGGATCCAATGATTTCGTTCTTAAGCATTGGAACGGTTGAATCTTGACGACGGTCCTGAGTGAATTGATGAGGACCATCGCTGGGACCAACGAACTCCGGAGTCATGGTTGCGGAGACGATGGAAGGGGGTGAATCGCCACGGTTTATATATGGTTGGCCCTTTGCAGGAAGTTCGGGCACAAGATGGTAAGGGGGAGGGGATGGGTACTGGGACGGAAAGTGCTGAGGTGGTGGGAGAACGAGGGCTGGTACTGCTGGTTGTTGGATTCCGTGATGGATTATCCTCCCCACTGATGGGAGTAAGTCCCTAAATGTCCATTACAGCAGGAAGTGTTACTGACCTCCACTCTCGTCTACCTCGACGCGCGGTCTATACTTGGCCAATAATGCGGGTACACTATCCGTGTTCCCTGGCTGCCCCGAAATGAGTGCTCAGAATCACTGGGTTTGTTCGTCTTACCTTGCGGATCCCTACCAAATTTCTATGGGACATCAATGCGGAGACAGCATTAGAGTTCTTCCATTGAGAGAATTGAGTTATCTGGCGGCGACCTGGAGAGCGGGATTACCTTGAATATGTAGTCTGCAACGGGACTCCAGCTATCGTGTTCCTCATCCTGAGGGGAAAGGTCAGAACAGGAATGAAAGGGTATGACGAAAAGCGTACGTATGGCGTATTGCGGACGACAACGGCTGGTCCGGAACCAGCGTCCCCGGTGAGACCCCCCTCTCCTCCGAGGTCCTCATCGCTGCTCGTTGTAGGTTCAGCATCGGACTGGTTCGCTAGCTCTGGAAAGGTGTCCACTTCGTTGTCCCCTGAGCCGAGATCATGTGGTCCCGCGCCAGCTCGGATCACCTTGGGAAACTTCCATTTTTTCGAGCGCATCGTGTAATACCGAACAAAGACGCATTGGTTGAATTCTTTGGGGGCGCTTTCTGGGTGTACCATGGGATCTGCGGCGTGTTCGGGTGGAGGGGGACTGCATTGCTGGGGCCCGAAGTTGGTATAGGGTGAACATCTTGTATGCCATGAGCCCCAAAAAGCAGCAGAACCGGAGGCGACCATTGGAACAGCAACTGTTAAGTCAGATTCAAGAGAGCTTCCCTCTTCCGAATATGCCACCATTGCAAAGTCCCTCGTCATATCAAAGCCGTACACGAGAACGGGTTGAACGTTGTTCCCATACAACTTGTCATGGGCAAATGTAACCCAAGAGTCATAGTGGCGCTTCGTTTACCCCTCAAATGCGGTTTCCAATATAGAATCTTCCCTATACGTTAGATACTTCGTTGCCAGGGCCGCGCCACAAGTCCCAGTGAGCTCGAACGATAGATGGGCACCGGGTTCCAGGGCGCTGAGTGGCATGTTATTAAAATCGGTAGAGGGTGGCCTGATGGACAGAACGTACCCGACAACAGGTACAGTAGCACCAAGGCCAGCCCCTACCCTCCGAACAGCGTCGGTGCAGAGGCAGCCAGGCATTCGGGGCTGACTGAATACCGGAGTTCCAATGGTCAATTCTTCGAATGTCAAGGGAACGTCTACTCCTCGCTGTCGTTCCCCCAAAGGGCGGGCAGCGGAGAATAACAAATGGAAATGCCCGTTGCGGATAAAGCCTACGTCTCCGATACTGGTGCGTACACCGTTTGTGGGGGCAGGTTCCCTGGGAATGCAGGATTTCAGATTTTCGGACATCGCCCGCACCGAGCGAGGGAAGGACGCGTTACCACAAGGCATCACCGCAACAGAGAAAGTCCATTTGTCTATAAAAGTAAACCTTAAGCGTCGGGGGGCGACATGGAAACACAGATTTAAAAACCTACTTTTTGTATAGGCGCCATGCTGGTTGACGCTTTCGAGGCATGGGGTAGCGTGGGGGATGAACAATAGAGAGTAGATGATACAAGTGTACCCGTGCACCTCTGTTTATGAATGTTCTCTTGGTTCGCGACTCGCCTATGATGCATAGCCCGTTGTATAAGGGAGCGCAACAGCCCCGGTTTTCTGACAGCTGTCTGGATTTGATGTGGCACTTTACCCGGAACGGGTCCAACGTGTGTCGCTACGAGATAGAATCAATTTCTCGCGTCACACCTGTACGAGTTGAGGGTTCGTACCGTCGGGACCAAACACGATGGGTCGCTCGCGTTGGTGGGAAGACGACTTCCCGAACATCGAAAACCGCGCCCCTCTGCCGGTGAAGTGGTCCAACGTTGAGCAAACCCACCTGACCGGATACAGTTCAGATCGGAGCGGAAAGGCTGTGCACACTTTTAGTCGCAGGCCGCTATGGTGATCATAAAAGAGGGTGCCAGTTGCGCAGTCTTCGGCGCTCGTCAATTACGTACGCGGTAAACGAGGTGGGTTGGGAGCACAGCAAGCGCAATTGAGAGCATTCAACACAGCAACGCTCGGACCCGGGGACGGGTTTTGGTAGGCCTTCGGGTCCGGAAAGACGACTTAGACATGGGTTGGTCAGTCTCAGTTCTGGAAAGCTTCGTCGTGTGGTCATGTGGGAGGGTGACGCGGCCGGGACGACGGGTGGGACTCCAGATTCTCGGCTGTAACGCCCGAATGATGGTTAAATCGTATAGTACAAGCTCCGGGGCTTTGCCACGGTGCACGGGTGGTTGGTTCATTGGATAAAGGCGATGGCAACTCTTCCGAAGATGGCAATGTAGACGATCGTAGTTCTCCGTGACAAAGTGGGGTTAGCGGCACCCTGGGTGATCGTGGGAGGGGAAAGTGCACCTTTCCAGACCATCTGACCAAATCCCGCACACCCTCTATAGGGAAGTGCGGAAATACGTGTCCACTGCCAGGGAAGTCAACTCATCCCGTAGTTGCGAGCGGGAGATGAGAAGTAGAATCCAGACATTTGGCCGATCCAAACGCCTGGCTCGCCCCAAAGTTGCGTCATTGGTCATCCGTGGACAAGTTCATCGGGTATGCAGCAGCGAATAACAATCTGACTTGGGTCTAGGTGTGGGAGTAACCTCGGAGGCCGCTTCAGCGCAACACCCGATATATGGGGCTCAAAGGCGAAGAAACTGTGAGTATCTGCAATTGGTGAGTGCGGTCACCCGCCAGGCATATCAGCTCACCTCAGGATCATGCCCCGGAGAGGGGTTAAATCCATCGATTAACGAACACCGATCGTGGGACAAAGGTGGGGGTGTCCCCCTGGGATGGGGTACGAACTAGAAGCGGAGGGGACTGCGTTTTGCCGTCGCTTTCGGAATAAGATAAGCGTTGAACTCGTCCATCGCGTCCAAATGAGGTGCGCTGTCACACGACTGAGACAGCACGACTGAACGAGACTGGTACCCATGGAGATTCGGAGGCGGGTGAGGGCAGCGGGTTCCAGGTGGATCGGAGGTGGTAATACGCTGAATAGTTCTGACTCTACGGGTACCGCGGTGCACCAGTTAAACAGTCGGGCGTTCGACTGGTTCGGACAGAGGTGGCACGAGCCGCCCGGTCCGACTACTTCCGCCCAACTCCGGCCGAGTTCTCCCACGGTGGCATCCTTCGAACTCGACCTCCTGAAGCAATAACCCACCCCTGAAGTAGGAATACGATGCCGCCGAGGAAGACCCCCACATCCTCGCTATCAGGTTGGTGCACTATTCACTTCTCATCGTTCCATTTGATAGCAACTATCACTACAGTGATTGAGCTGTTCGCCAAGCGAGTTTGGTACCGAAGTCAGGCCAGAATCCAGAGGACGCGTTCCGGGGGAAGTCTTCCCAGTGAGACCTCTACGACATGCGTATCCTACGCCGCCAGGCTTGCCTTGGAGATCGTTGAGATGATCATTGCCTATCTCGCCTACGACACACCCAGTCTCCGCGCGTGCACCTTAACTTGTTACTCTTGGTATATCGCCGCCGTCCCTCACCTTCACTATAACCTCTTCATCGGTAACGACATCCGGGGCCGAAAGTTTCGGTGGCCCGATCCCCTTCGGCACATGCACAGGCTTGGTCTGCTTCCCCTCGTCAAGACATTCTATTTCCGCGGGTATAACAGACACGACGTGTTTTCTTTGAAACGGTTCAACTGCTGCATCCTACGCCAGTTTTCGATGTTGACCAACGTGCGGCGGCTCATGATAGACTACCTCGACATCCCCAGCTTCATGCCAAGGATCCGACGGTACTTTCGACACTTCCTACCAACGGTCCGAGAACTCTGCCTGAAAGAACCCAAAGGGTCCCGCCGACAGATCATATACTTCATCGGACTGTTCGAACGCCTGGGAGACCTCAGTATCCTCTACAATGGACCCAACTCCGGGGTGGAACCAGTGGATGACTTGACGCTGACGCCAACTTTTACCCCTCCACTAGGAGGACAGCTGAGGTTGGCGTATTTCAGGAGGGTGGGCCTTTTGAAGGACATGATTGACCTGTTTGGAGGGATCAGATTCTCCTTTATGGACCTCTTTGACGTGGAAGGGATGCCACTCCTTCTGGGCGCTTGTGCAAAAACTCTGAAAACCTTAGTGTTATGGCCATCTGACCCTCGCGGTAAGCAGCTTTCTCCGGAATCTACGCGCATTCTAGCCAACGATTTATCAGCCACTATCTCACTTCTGGACTTCGATCTATCTCGAATGAAGTGCCTTCGAACGATCCAGGTCATGGCGTGGTCAATTGATCGTGCATTGAGTGACGGCACACTGGATGCCTCGAGTCTTCTCAACCACGCACTCTCGACAATCAGGGCCCCTTCATTTTTTGAGGTTGAGGTCCTTTATCGGTGGGACGACTTCCGCGGCGTGGAGTCCTGGCAGAACCCGGACCAACCCCCTTTGCATGAGGTGTTGCCGGTCCAGAAGGCAGAAGAAGCCTCGCGACACCGCGGGCAATTCGAGGTACTCCGCAGAGTCCGCAATGTGCGGGACTTTCGGTTGGTCCTGATTGCAAGCGTCTGGCACCCGGTCGGGGAGTATTCGGTGCAAATGTTGAAAGAGGCGATAGCGGAGGAGAGAGCATATAGGGGGTTTGGTGAATTCTTCCCCGAGCCACTTGTGGCCTACTATCCGCGGAGGAGCCGCTTATGACACAAAATCCAGAGGGCCCACGCTGATTTTTGAGTGAGGAGTTTTCCGTTGTAGGGAGGGTTAGGTTGGGCTTCCAGTTTTGACCTTACTATATGGTGACCGAAATCCAGTTAGAACCGTATCCAGAGAATAGCCGGAGGTCAGGCGGCTCCGGGTGATGTGTAATGAATTGGCTAAAAGAACCCTTTCCATATCACAAGCGATGACGAAAGTAAGTTCAGACGAGGGTTCAGTGGGAAACGCTCGGGTTCAAGCTAACACAGTCACCCGAACGCGTAATATTTCCATGCTGACTAATGCCACTCGAGGTCGAGTTCGATGAGTGCAGGTACTTAGTTGGGCGCCCGAGAGGTGTACGTCCGATGTACAACCAGTGCTGGGGTCGTTTGCCCGCTCAGATGTGCGTGGTACATTTAACTTGGACCCAACAAAACTAGCTTGTCAAGTTATTATAACC
>Ga0307516_10009991_pt1 | contig 10507 bp, 6 predicted proteins | sample 19_EM_MG_FD_203310 | JGI IMG/M metagenome (GOLD analysis project Ga0307516, IMG submission 203310) | Populus trichocarpa ectomycorrhiza microbial communities from riparian zone in the Pacific Northwest, United States - 19_EM | ecosystem: Host-associated > Plants > Roots > Unclassified | place...
CATGGACGTGATTCGGCAACTGGTGCTGCGCGAACTTCAGGGCTGGATTTGAAGTCGGTCGATGGCGCCCATATCGCCGGCGACGAATTATCAGCTACACGGCTAGTTGAAGCAGCCGTTTTTCCGAACGAAACAAGCCACTTGCCCGGCATTCAGACACCCTACATCTGGCGGCCGGTAAACCGCTCCCTACGTAATGATGGCTTGAGAACAGCCGGCTGAACCGGCGCCACGGGCGCGTAGACCAACAGACGACCGCGCCCGGCAACGGTTTTTGCCGGCTTTGGAGGAGTTCATGACTGGTTTCGATATTTTCGCGATTGCGTTTTTGCTGCTTGTCATCGTTACCCTGTTCGCCGGCGTCAAGACGGTGCCGCAAGGCTTCGACTGGACCATCGAGCGGTTCGGCAAATACACCCGCACGCTGGCGCCCGGCCTTAACCTCATTGTGCCCTATTTCGACCGCGTCGGCCGCAAGATGAACATGATGGAGCAGGTGATCAACATTCCCGAGCAGGAAGTGATCACCAAGGACAACGCCACCGTGACGGTGGACGGCGTCGCGTTCTTCCAGGTGTTCGACGCTGCGAAAGCCAGCTACGAGGTCTCCAACCTCAACCAGGCGATCATCGTGTTGACCATGACCAACATCCGCTCGGTGATGGGCGCGATGGATCTCGACCAGGTGCTGTCGCATCGCGACGAGATCAACGAGCGCCTGCTGCGCGTGGTTGACGCTGCGGTGTCGCCGTGGGGGCTGAAGGTCAACCGCATCGAGATCAAGGACATCGTGCCGCCGGCGGACCTCGTCGAAGCCATGGGCCGGCAGATGAAGGCCGAGCGCGTCAAGCGCGCCGACATCCTGCAGGCCGAAGGCCAGCGGCAATCGGAAATCCTGCGCGCCGAGGGCGCCAAGCAGGGCCAGATCCTGCAAGCCGAAGGCCGCAAGGAGGCCGCGTTCCGCGATGCCGAGGCCCGCGAACGTTCCGCGGAAGCCGAGGCCAAGGCAACCCAGATGGTCTCCGAAGCGATCGCCAAGGGCGACGTCGCTGCGCTGAATTATTTTATCGCCGACAAATACATCAAGGCGTTCGGGCAATTGGCTGACTCGCCGAACCAGAAGATCATCATGCTGCCGATCGAGGCGATGAGCATTCTGGGCTCGCTCGCCGGCATCGGCGAAATCGCCAAGGCCACCTTCGGCGAAAGCGCCGCATCCGCTGCCGCCGCCGCGCGCCGCGGTTCGGTGCCAAGCGCCGGCCCCACCCCGCCGCCGTTTACGCCGCAGCGGTAAGCACACGACCCGGAGCAGCGGATTCCGTTGCTCCGGGAGGATTATTTTTCAACACCAGAGGTCGTGTCATGGCCGATATGTTTGTTACCCTGGGCACCTGGAACTGGCTGATCTTCGGCTTCATCCTGATGGCGCTCGAATTGACGGCGCCGGGTGTCTTCCTGTTCTGGCTTGGGCTCGCAGCATTGCTGGTGGGGTCGGTGTCGTTTGCGATCAACCCACCCTGGCAGGCCCAACTTCTGATGTTCGCCGTGTTCACGGCGGCAGCCGTGCCGGCGTGGCGATATTTTGCCAAGAGCGCTTCCAGCCACAGCGTCAGCAACCCGTTTCTCAACAAGCGGACCGAAGCGATGATCGGCCGGGTCTTCACGCTGGAGAAGCCGATCGTCGACGGGTCGGGCACGGTGCGGATCGACGATACGATCTGGCGCGTCGCCGGACCCGACGCGCCGGCCGGCAGCCGCGTCAAGATCGTGCAGGCCGACGGCGCCAGCCTGACGGTGGCAGCGGCGTGATTTCAGCCTGAAGCGACGACGGATCAGGCCACGCCCGCGCGCAGCAGATCGTGCAGATGCACGATGCCGACCGGTTTGCTGGCGTCGGTCACGATCAGCGCGGTGATCTTCGAGGAGTTGAGGATCTCCAGCGCCTCGCTGGCGAGCAGGTCGCGGCCGATGGTCTTCGGATTCTTGGTCATTACCTCGTCGACGGTGGCGGTCATCAGATCGGGCCGCATGTGGCGGCGCAGATCGCCGTCGGTGACGATGCCGACGATTGCGCCGCGGCTATCTGTGATGCCGACGCAGCCAAAGCCCTTCGACGACATCTCGACCAGCGCGTCCGACATCCGCGTACCGAGCGGCTTCAGCGGCACCGCGTCGCCAGAGTGCATGAGGTCGCGGGTATATTTCAGCAGCGCGCCGAGCTTGCCGCCCGGATGCAGCACGCTGAAATCGACCGAGGTGAAGCCGCGGCCTTCCAGGAGCGCGATCGCCAGCGCATCGCCGAGCGCGAGCAGCATCAGCGAGGAGGTGGTCGGCGCCAGATTATGCGGGCAGGCCTCGCGCGCCTTCGGCAGCGTCAGCGCGACGTCGGCCGCCTTGCCGAGCGTCGATTCCCGTTCCGCGGTCATCGCGATCAGCGGAATCCGGAAGCGCTTGGCGTAGGTGATGAGATTCTTCATCTCCGGCTGCTCGCCGGACCAGGACAGCGCCAGGATGACGTCGTCTGCGGTGATCATGCCGAGATCGCCGTGGCTGGCTTCGGCGGCGTGGACGAAGAACGCCGGTGTGCCGGTCGAGGCAAAGGTCGCGGCGATCTTGCGGCCGATATGGCCTGATTTGCCCAAACCAGTGACGATCAGCCGCCCCTTGGCGTCGCGAATGCGCTCGGCGGCCGCCGCAAACGGCGCGCGGAGGTCGGATTGCAGCGCCGCGGTGATCGCGGCAACCCCGCCGGCCTCGGCATCGAGCGTGCGCAGGGCCGACAAGACGGCGGCGTTGGCGGGATCGGTGCCGGATGATTTTGCCATCAGCGGTTTCGGATTGGCCATGTCTCACGTCCAGGGAGGAGGGGCTCAGCCCCGGACCCCTCCCTTAGCATGGCCGATGCCGCGATGCGACGCGGGGCGCCGGCTCTCAACGGCTCATTAACCATAATTGTTTTAACTCCATTAACGACGTTTTCCGGGGTGTTCGGAAACGATCAAATAAGTATCTGACGTTGTTGGAGTAATTTCATCGTGATGGCGGGTCCAGCAAGGGGCCGATTTGGGCGCGCGATCATCTCCGGCGCGGCTTTGCCATGCCTGGCGCTGATCGCTCTCCACGGAACCGCGGCGCAGGCCCAAACCGTCACGCCGGATCTGTTCAGCCCGACCCGCAGCAGCCAGATCACGACGCTGGATTCGCCGCTGCGCCGGACCGCCGCCGAGACCGGCGATCCCCTCAATAATCCCCGTGTGCGCGACAACGACAAGGACAAGCCGGCGCCGTCGCGCATCGGGCAGATCCCGCGCTATGGCCTGCCTGCCGCCAGCGGCGCGTCGAACTCGGGTTACGACTCGCTCAACCGCAAGCTCAAGAAGCCGAAATATTATCCGGGCCAGGCCAAGCCGAAACCGCCGCCGGGCCCCGGCACGCCGGCGCCGATATTGTCGAACACGCCGCTGCGGCTGTCGATTCCGCCGTCGCAATCCGCCAACAAGGCGCCGATCCCGCCGGCGATGGCCGGCACCGTGGTCGGCCAGCCCGCCCGCAAACGACTCAGGGTCGACGACGATCCGTTCGGCGCGGTCGGCGATTACGCCGGCAGCTTCCTGATCAAATCGGCGGTCGAACTCTCTGGCGGCTACGACACCAATCCGGGGCGGACCCAGATCGCGAAGGGCTCGCCGCTCTTTGTGGTCGCACCGGAATTCCTCGCCGTCTCGGACTGGGACCGCCACGCTTTGGTCGCCGATCTCAGGGGATCTTTCACGGGCTACGGCAACACTTTTCCGCCGCCGACCGACGGCACGATTTCCTCGGCGCCGACCGTTCTCGACCGTCCGAATTTCATCGGCCATGTCGACGGCCGCCTCGACGTCACCCACGACACGCGGCTGTTGGCCCAGACCCGGCTGCTGGTTTCGACCGACAATCCCGGCAGCCCGAACGTCCAGGCCGGCCTCGCCCGATATCCGGTTTATGCGACGTTCGGCGGCACCTTCGGCTTCGACCAGAACTTCAATCGCCTGCAGATTTCAGGCGGCGCCACCGTCGACCGCACCGCCTACACCGATTCCAAACTCACCGACGGCACCTCGACCAGCAATGACGACCGCAACTTCAACCAGTTCGGCGGCGTCGGCCGCGTCAGTTACGACCTGACGCCCGGCGTGAAGCCGTTCGTGGAAGCGCAGGCCGACAGCCGCGTGCATGATCAAAAGCTCGATCGCAACGGCTATGCGCGCGATTCCACCGGTGGCTACGTCAAGGCCGGCACCAGCTTCGAATTCTCGCGGCTGCTCACCGGCGAGATCGCGGTCGGCTACGCCGCGCGCGACTATGTCGACACCCGCCTCAACCGCCTGCAGGGCTTCCTCACCACGGCGTCATTGACCTGGACGGCGACGCCACTGACCACGGCCAAATTCTATTCCGACACCACGATTTCGGAGACCACGCTGCCCGGCACCTCCGGCGTGCTGACGCACATCTACACCGTCGAGGTCGATCACGACTTCCGCCGCTGGCTGACCGCGATCGGCAAGTTCACCTGGGGCAATCTCGACTACCAGGGCGACAACCGGCGCGACAAGATCTACACGGTGTCCGGCGACCTGATCTACAAGCTGAACCGCAATCTCTGGGTCAAGGGCACGCTGAGCCGTAACTGGCTGGATTCCAACCTTCCCGGCAACAGCACCGCCTCCACCGTCGTGATGCTCGGCGTGCGGTTGCAGAACTGAAGCATAAGCCGCAAAATCGGCAATCTGGGTGGCATGGTTGATTCATGAAGCGTTGGGACATGGCCAATTCGGCAATCTTGCTCGTAGCATTCGGGCTACGCGTTGCCTGGCATCTGCACTTCGGAACGGCTGACGCGACCCCGGATACCGCGGTCTACATTGAAACCGGAAGCGCGCTCTTTGCCACCGGGAAAATGTCGAGCTTCCTCTACATGCCGCTCTATCCGGTGGCCATTCATCTGCTCGGCGTGTCCGGTATTGTCTGGCTCCAGATCCTGTTGTCGACCTCGGCCGTCTATCTCGTCTATTCGGTCGCGCTGGCGATCTGGAACGACAGGAATGCCGCGCTGGTGGCGGCCGGCGCCTGCGCGGTTCACCCGGTCCTGATCTACTACGCCAACGCGCCGCTGACTGAAACTTGCTTCAGTTTCCTGGTCATGTTGGGGCTAATGCTGCTCTACAGAAACAAGGTCGCGTTGGCGGCGCTGGTGTTCGTTCTGGCTAACCTGACGCGGCCGACGCTGGATTTGGTCTACCCGCTCATTTTCGCAGCATCGGCGCTTGCCGCAGAACCGCCACTGATGATGTTGGCGGCAAGGCGCGTTGCGATCTATCTCGCGGTCTATGTTGCGCTGATGTGCCCGTGGTGGCTGCATAATTACGGCCTCTACGGAAAATTCGTCAGGCTCGACCTCGCCGGCGGGATCACCGCGATCCTGGAAAACAGCAAATCCTTCGAACAGCACGGCTTCGACTGGACGGTCGATCCTCCCTGGGTTCCGTACGGCTCGATTGCCGACCCGGTCGAGCGCGACCATGCGATGATCACAGCGGGAATCCGCTATATTTTCGAGAATCCGGGTCCCTGGCTGCGCGGGGCGGCCGACCGCTTTCTGAGATTCTTCACCCCGTGGCCGGCACCATCAACGCCGGTCAGGCAGAAATGGATCATCTCGGTCCTCACCCTGCCGATCTTTGTCTGCGCGTTTCTTTCCCTGGCCTTCAACTTCCGCAACTGGCGACGGCTGCTGCCGGTCGTTTTGCCGGTAGCATTCGTCGTCGCCGCCCATCTGGCGACCCATGCCAACATCCGATACCGGCTGCCGATCGATCCACTGCTGGCGGTCATTGGCGCCGGATTTCTGCCGCTGCTTTTCGGATATTTCGGCAGGCGGAGCGTCATCGCTCCGGCCCGGTAATTCGCGCTGCCGCAGCTTTCACGCGTTCGGGGTGGTCTCCGCGTGCGACAAGCTGTCAATCGGTCATTTGATGAACGTTCGCAGGGTATTGCTTGACCGCGAGAGCAAAGCAGCCAACTCTGCGGGTCTCACAGAAGGGAGACTTAATGGCTCATAACAAACCTGCGCATCGCAGCATTTTATCGCGTTCTCTGGCCGCGTTGATCCTGGTCAGCATCTATTGCTTCAGCATCATCGGCGTTTCGACGTTGATGGTTGGTGCATCGAGCACGGCGGCCTTTGCGCGCGGCGGTCGTGGTGGCGGCGGACGTGGCGGTGGTGGCCGCGGCGGCGGTCGAGGTTATGGTCGCGGCGGTGGCGTCGTGGTTCGTGGTGGCGGCTACCGGGGCCGTGGTTACGGCCGTGGATATGGTTATGGCTACGTGACGCCTGGCTGCTACTGGGCTGCCGGCGTGAGAGTCTGCCCGTATTGAGATCTGAGCATTAACGACGCAGTGCGCTCCGGCGCACTGCGTTGCTCCACTGACCGGCCGCCGCGGTTTACCGCGGCAGTGTCGTCGCCCCCATCAGATACTGATCGATGGCGCGGGCACAAAGGCGGCCTTCGCGGATCGCCCACACCACCAGCGATTGGCCGCGGCGCATGTCGCCGGCAGAGAACACGTTCGGCACCGAGGTCTGGTAATCCGTCAAATTGGCGCGGACGTTGCCGCGCTGGTCGAGATCGACGCCGAGTGTCTTCAGCATGCCGTCGTGGACCGGATGCACAAAACCCATGGCGAGCAGCACGAGCTGCGCGTCAAACTCGAATTCGGTGCCGGCGATCGGCTTGAACTTGTCGTCGACTTGCACGCAATGCAGCTTTTGCACCTTGCCGTCGACGCCTGAGAATTTCTGCGTCAGCACCGCGAATTCGCGCTTGGCACCTTCGGCCTGACTCGATGAGGTCCGCATCTTCAACGGCCAGTTCGGCCAGGTCAGGCCCTTGTTCTCGTGCTCAGGCGGCGCCGGCATGATTTCGAGCTGGGTGACGGATTTCGCGCCCTGCCGGAACGAGGTTCCGATGCAGTCCGACCCGGTGTCGCCGCCGCCGATCACGACCACATGCTTGCCTTCGGCGAGGATGTCTTTCACGCCATTGAGCGGCTCGGAGGAGACACGGCGGTTCTGCTGCGGCAGGAAGTCCATCGCAAAGTGGATGCCGTCGAGGTCGCGGCCGGGAATCGGCAGATCGCGGCCGGCTTCCGCGCCGCCGGTCAGCGCCACCGCGTCGTATTGCCGGTGCAACTCGCGCGGATCGATCGCGCTCGGCGAAGAGCCGCCGACATGGACGCCGTAATGGAAGGTGACGCCTTCGGCTTCCATCTGTGCCACGCGGCGATCGATGATGTGCTTTTCCATCTTGAAGTCGGGAATGCCGTAACGGAGCAGCCCACCGGCCTTGGCGAATTTCTCGTAGACATGGACGTCATGGCCGGCGCGCGCGAGCTGCTGCGCGGCGGCAAGGCCCGCGGGGCCAGAGCCGATGATCGCGACCTTCTTGCCGGACTTCGCGGCGGCGATCTCCGGCTTCAGCCAGCCATTGTCCCAGGCGCGATCGACGATGGCGCATTCGATGGTCTTGATGGTGACCGGGTTGTCGTCGATGTTGAGCGTACAGGAGGCTTCGCACGGCGCCGGGCAGATGCGGCCGGTGAACTCCGGAAAGTTGTTGGTCGAGTGCAGGTTGCGCGCGGCTTCTTCCCAATTGCCCTGATAGACGAGGTCGTTGAAATCGGGGATCTGGTTGTTGACCGGGCAGCCCGGCGTGCCCGGCTGAACCGAACCAGTGCCATGGCAATAGGGAATGCCGCAATTCATGCAGCGCGCGGCCTGGTCGCGGGTGTCCTTCTCGCTTAAGGGAATGACGAATTCGCGATAGTGCTGCACGCGGTCGGTGACCGGCGCATATTTGCGGTCGTGCCGGTCGATCTCGAGAAAACCTGTGATCTTGCCCATTAAAGCCAACGTCCCTGCCAACTAAAGCTTCGTCGTTCCCGTTACTTCCCGTCATTGCGAGGAGCGAAGCGACGAAGCAATCCATGTCTCGGCAGCTGCCCTCTGGATTGCTTCGCTGCGCTCGCAATGACGGTCTTTGATATCTCTCTGTTTGCTACGCCCCGATCGCGATTTTCGGTTCGGCGTCGGCGTGCGCCTTCATTTCCTTCAGTGCGCGGCGGTATTCGACCGGCATCACCTTGCGGAATTTCGGCAGCCAGCTCTTCCAGTCCGCCAGGATATCGGCGGCCTTCCGCGAGCCGGTCAGCTTGGCGTGGCGCGTGATCAGGACGTGCAGCCGCTCGACGTCGGAGTCGAGCAGGTTCTGGAACACGTCGACCCGGCCATGCGCTTCGAGATCGCCGGTGTGATGATAGGTGTTCTGGTTGATCATCTCTTCCGAGAGCACCGGTTCCAGCTCGACCATCGCCATGTTGCACAGCTTTTCGAAGTCGCCGGCCTCGTCCAGCACATAGGCGATGCCGCCCGACATGCCGGCGGCGAAGTTGCGTCCGGTCTTGCCCAGCACCACGACGATGCCGCCGGTCATGTATTCGCAGCAATGGTCGCCGGCGCCTTCGACGACCGCGACCGCGCCGGAGTTGCGCACCGCGAATCGTTCGCCGGCGATGCCGCGGAAATAGCATTCGCCCTCGATCGCGCCATACATCACGGTATTGCCGACGATGATGGATTCCTCCGGCACGATGCCGGAATCGCGCGGCGGCTTGACGATGATGCGACCGCCAGACAGGCCCTTGCCGACATAGTCGTTGCCTTCGCCTTCGAGATCGAAGGTGACGCCGCGCGTCAGCCAGGCGCCGAACGCCTGGCCGGCGGTGCCCTTGAGGCTGACCTGAATGGTGTCGTGCGGCAGTCCGGTATGGCCGTAGATCTTGGCCAGCGTGCCCGACAGCATCGCGCCGGCCGAGCGGTCGGTGTTGTTGATCTCTTCCTCGATTTTGACCGGCGCACCGCGGTCGATCGCAGCCTTCGCCTTCTCGATCAGCCGGCGGTCGAGCACCGCTTCCAGATGATGGTTCTGCTTTTCGGAATGATAGATCTTCTGGCCGGGCAGCTCCTTCTGCCGCACGAACAGCTTTGAGAAGTCGAGGCCCTTGGCCTTCCAGTGCGCCACCAGCGTTGACTGGTCGAGCATCTGGGTCTGGCCCACCATCTCGTTGAAGGTGCGGTAGCCGAGCTGGGCCATGATCTCGCGCACTTCCTCGGCGACGAAGAAGAAGTAGTTGATGACGTGCTCGGGCTGGCCGGTGAAGCGCTTGCGCAGCACGGGGTCTTGGGTCGCTACGCCGACCGGGCAGGTGTTGAGATGGCACTTGCGCATCATGATGCAGCCGGCTGCGATCAGGGGCGCGGTGGCAAAGCCGAACTCGTCGGCGCCTAACAACGCGCCGATCACGACGTCGCGTCCGGTGCGGAAGCCGCCATCGACCTGGACCACGATGCGGCTGCGCAGCCGCTCGCGCACCAGCGTCTGGTGGGTTTCGGCAAGCCCGATTTCCCACGGGCTGCCGGCGTGCTTGATCGAGGTCAGCGGCGAGGCGCCGGTGCCGCCCTCAAAGCCTGCAATGGTAACATGGTCGGCGCGCGCCTTTGCGACGCCTGCGGCGACCGTGCCGACGCCGATTTCGGAGACCAGTTTGACGGATACCTGGCCGTCAGGGTTCACATTCTTCAAATCGTAGATCAGCTGCGCCAGATCCTCGATCGAATAGATGTCGTGATGCGGCGGCGGCGAAATCAGGCCGACGCCAGGCGTCGAATGCCGGACACGGGCGATGATGGCGTCGACCTTGTGGCCGGGCAATTGTCCGCCTTCGCCGGGCTTGGCGCCCTGCGCCATCTTGATCTGCATCATGTCGGAGTTGACGAGGTACTCCGTCGTCACGCCGAAGCGGCCGGAGGCGACCTGCTTGATCGCCGAGCGCATCGAATCGCCGTTCGGCAACGGCTTGAATCGATCGGCCTCTTCGCCGCCTTCGCCGGTGTTGGACTTGCCGCCGATCCGGTTCATCGCGATCGCCAATGTCGTGTGCGCCTCGCGCGAGATCGAGCCAAAACTCATCGCGCCGGTAGCGAAACGCTTGACGATGTCCTTGGCGGACTCGACCTGGTCGAGCTTGATCGGCTTGCGCTTCTCGTCCTCGGCGGTCTTGATCCGGAACAGGCCGCGCAGCGTCAACAGCCGCTCGGATTGTTCGTTGAGGCTCTTGGCGAACGCCTTGTAGCGGTCGAGCGAGTTGCCGCGCGCGGCGTGCTGGAGCATCGAGACCGACTCGGCGGTCCAGGCGTGATCCTCGCCGCGGGTGCGGTAGGCATATTCGCCACCGACGTCAAGCGAGGTCTTGTAGACCTGTGCGTCGCCGAACGCGTCCGAATGACGGCGCGCGGTTTCCTCGGCGATCTCGGGCAGACCGACGCCTTCGACGCGGGTATGGGTGCCGGCAAAATACTTGGCGATGAAATCGGCCTTGAGCCCGACGGCGTCGAAGATTTGCGCGCCGC
>Ga0307516_10009992_pt1 | contig 10505 bp, 8 predicted proteins | sample 19_EM_MG_FD_203310 | JGI IMG/M metagenome (GOLD analysis project Ga0307516, IMG submission 203310) | Populus trichocarpa ectomycorrhiza microbial communities from riparian zone in the Pacific Northwest, United States - 19_EM | ecosystem: Host-associated > Plants > Roots > Unclassified | place...
GAGCCTTCTCGGTTGGTGATGCCGCTCCCTCCACCTCGTCCTCCTCCTCTGGGATAGCCTCCCGTTCGGCCCCCTCCTCTGCGATGATCTGAGCCTTCTCGGTTGGTGATGCCGCTCCCTCCACCTCTTCCTCCTCCTCTGGGATAGCCTCCCGTTCGGCCCCCTCCTCTGCGATGATCTGAGCCTTCTCGGTTGGTGATGCCGCTCCCTCCACCTCTTCCTCCTCCTCTGGGATAGCCTCCCGTTCGGCCCCCTCCTCTGCGATGATCTGAGCCTTCTCGGTTGGTGATGCCACTCCCTCCACCTCGTCCTCCTCCTCTGGGATAGCCTCCCGTTCGGCCCCCTCCTCTGCGATGATCTGAGCCTTCTCGGTTGGTGATGCCGCTCCCTCCACCTCGTCCTCCTCCTCTGGGATAGCCTCCCGTTCGGCCCCCTCCTCTACGATGGGCTGAGCCTTCTCGGTGGATGGCGAGGCCGCTCCCTCCGCCTCGTCATCCTCATCTGGGGTAGCCTTCCGTTCGGCTCCCTGTCCTACGGTAGGGAGAGGTGTGGCCGGCCGAGACCGGAGGATGCGGCTCTCGGGGACGTCGTGGACTGAGGGTTCTACCATTGGCTTGATGGGCTCCTCCGCGAGACCCATCTCCATGGACGCCTCCTTGGAAGCTTTGTCCGTCTCGTCGTCCAGACGCGAGCCGGCAAGGAGCTGCTCGGGAAGCATTGCTTTCGCGTCCGCCCCACTTGATTCATTCTTTGCCTCCTCCTGCTCGACGCCACCGGAGGTGATAACTGGTCCAAATAAAGACATGTCCATCGCAGTGAATGTGACCTCCCTGTTGTCGGTCTGGTCCACCACTTTGCTCGTAGGCTCTAACTCGGCTTCGTCCTCATAAGCAGAAGTTTCCTTATCGTCGACTTCGGTCTTGTCCATCTCTCCGCCCGATGGATCTCCGACGTCAGTGTCCGTCGTAGACGTCATGCTAACTGGGAACATCGCTTTGGTGTCCGTTTCACTCGGAACCTTCTCCGTCTCCACCTGGTCAGCGCCGCCTAGACCGAACAGAGCCGGTTCTAAGGTGGTCAATAACAAGACCTCCTCGGCGCCGCTCTGATCTGCCATTTCGCCCAAAGGCTCTTCAACCCGACCGTCCGAAGGCTCATCAACTTGATCGTCCGAAGACGTCAGACCAGCAGGGAGCATCGAATCGCTGTCCTCTCCGTTCAAGTCCGTCTCCGTCTCGTCCTGCTCGACGCCACCAGAAGTGACGTCGGGACCGAATAAAGACTTGTCCAACGCTGTGAATGTGACCTCCTTGACGTCGGTCTCATCCATCGCTTCGCCAGATGGTCCTTCGTCGCCACTATCCGTGGACGTCATAGTATCGGGAAGCATCGCTTCGGAGCCGGAATTGCTCAGTTCCTTCTCCGTCTCCTCCCGGTGGACGCCGTCTGGTCCGAACAGAGCCAGCTCCAAGGAAGTCACTAATGTGAACTCCCCAACAGTGCTCTCGTCTGCCACCCTGCCCGAAGGCTCTCGGCCGTCTCCACCCTTCGGAGAAGCGATGCCGACAGATCCGACTCTGTCGTCCTCGTCCTCAGAACTCTCCAAGTCCTGGAATTCGGACTTGCCCATCTCTCCGCCTGATGGCTGTTCGACTTTATCGTCCGTAGGCGTCATGCTGGCAGGATATCCGTCTTCGTAGTATGAACTCGTAAAGTCCGTATCGTCGGCCTCGTCCCTCTCCTCGCCCGAGGGCTCTCGTTCGTCTTCATTCCTGACGGAAGAAGCGATGCTAGCAGGATATCCGTCCTCGGCATACAAACTCACAAAGTCCGTATCGTTGGTCTCGTCGGTGTCGTCGGTGTCGTCGGTGTCGTCGGTGTCGTCGTTGTCGTCCATCTCTCCGTCCGATGGCTCTCCTTTATTCTCCTTGGTAGGCTCAGCACTACCAGGATATTCGTCCTCCTCATCCGAGCTTATAACGTCGATGATGGCAGGCGATTTCGGGCCTCCAGACAAAGCCAATCCCGCTGTGGGGGTAGCACTTGGGGCGTACGAAGCAGATGCCCAATTGGAGGGCTGCGCATACTCGTCCTGAGACATTTCCGCGTCGGAGTAAGGGTTGAATTCGGATTCGTCAACCTCGGTCGATTCCTCCACGTACGAATGCGTTACTGCGACCTCCATGGTTTGGTGGTCTTGGTTCGGCACCTCTTCCTTCTCTTTTCCTTGCTTCCTCTCTTCTTCCTTCTCTTTTCCTTTCTTCCTCTCTTCTTCCTCCCGCCTAAAGCGGTTTTCCTCTTCGCGGGCCTCTTCTTCCGCCTCTTCTTCGTCTCTCTCCGCTCTGTACTGCGCTAGCAACTTCCGAGCGTTCTCGATTCGCGTGTCACATTTCTCACCAGCCAACTTGCGTTCCCTGGCGGCTTCGCGCTTCGCCATGTACTTGTTTAACTCTTTGGTACCATGCGGCAGATTGCTAACGTGTTCCGCGATCTTGTCCCTCCACTTCGCAGCGACGCCAGTCTTGGGTGGGAACAATCCCGCGGCCGTGTTAGACGTAGATGTAGACGGCTTGAGGCTGATACCAGAGAAACTCTTGAAAATTCTAGGCTGAACGATACCTAGAGGGTTCGGTGATCTAGTAGGAAACGAAGCACTGGCCTGTTGGGGGGTAGGCACTGGCTCTGATTCTGCTTGCGAAATAGACGACGGCTTTTGTTCAGGACTGGGCGATCTCCACCTTCCGAATAGATTCCTCCTCTGACTGACCGAGAGAGCCGGGCCCTTGTAGTCTCCAAAGTAATCAAACGGCACACTCGAGACCTTGTGTTGAGTGGACTGTTGCACTGAAGGAGGCAAAATCGGACGACGCGCCGGGGTCTTGGGCTGAGTCCGCGGATCCTTCGAACCCATCATCTCGCTCGGGCTAAGGGGGCCATTGAATAATCTGCGTGGACCCGGGGTGACTTTGGTAATGCGACGCGCTGGGGCAGTCGTCTTGCGAATCGATATAACCTTTTCTGAAGAGGAGGTGGGGACAGGTATGGATGGTTCGCTTCCAAATTCGCTGATCGACCGTTTCTTCGAGCTGCTGACATTTCCGCTATTCTGTCCGTCCGTATTCGTCTTCGAAGGGGTGGTCATATTCGCGGCAAAGGTGGACTCGACTCGAGAAGTAGGGAGGGTAGCAGGAATTTCCACGTTGTTTGTGTCGCCGGTTTTCGCGTTCTGAACAGACGTGTGCAAGATGCGGGGAATTGGCGAAGGCATCTTGTCGATATTCCTGCGACGAGCAGGAACTAGATACGATCGAGAACAGAATCAGTATTACCGAAGCGAATGTGTGTGTAGGGCAGGGGTCGAAAAGACGGTGCGGCTCCGCAACGGAGGAACGGAACTCGCCGCCAACCAACTGCAATGCGAACAGGCTGCCGCGCAGAATGTCTGTGCTCCCGGGGAACAGGAAGGGGGGAAGTTACTCACCTGTAGTCGTGCTTGTGTTTCGTTTGTCGAAATTTGAAAAGTTGACAAGAAAAGCTAAGTGAACTTGAGAGGGTTTGTCAAGACAGAAAGTCGTGGGAGCTGGAAAAAGCTGAGAGCGAGGAGCTGTCACGGATAGAAGGATTGTAATCGGGCGTGTGATCCCGTGGGATGACAGGAGCGATGGGGAAGAGAAGAAAAGGGATATCTCATTCGGTACCTCTGGGTTTTGTCCGGGAGCGTGCGCTAGCGTATTTCCCGTAGTGCCAAGCCGGGACGCGGAGGTGGATTCGTGTGAAGTTCGCCGAAATCGGAAGAAAAAGTCGTGACACGAGAAGGTTTTCTTGTCGGAGATGGAGAAAAAAAAGAAGAAGAAAAGTTCGTAGAAGCCCGAAAAGCTAAGAGCGAGGAAGTGAGCAGGCGAAGACTGAGGTTGTGGAATCGGGCGTGTGTTCTCGAGGATGACAGGAGCGATAGGGAAGAGAAGAACATCGGTCGGTACCTCTGGGTTTTGTTCAGGAAAGTCGCACTATAACTCACGTGCTCCCCACGCTAGCGTGTTTGTCGCGCGTCGGGGAAAGCCTAGTGCCAAGCCGGTTCGCGGAGCTGAGAATTCGTCGAATAGGGAGAGGTTCTGTCGAAGGCAAAGAAGAATGTTCGTAAGAAGCTTGAAAAGCTGAGAGCGAGGAGCAAGCGGTCGGAGATTGAAAGGTTGTGGAATCGGGCGTTTGATCTCGAGGATGGCAGTAGCGGATAGGAGAGAGAAGAAAACAAGAAGGATATCTCAGTCGGTGCCTGCGGTTGTCATAGATATCTACATGTGTAGAGCTACTCTACACATAAGCGAAACCCTATCACCAAGCCGGACTCCGGGCGCGCACAGTCCCACCGATGTACGCTTATAGATAGAGCTTAATGGGGGCTATATATGTATGTATTTCTTGCGAGCCGCGGATGACACATGCGCGTGTACCATAAACCATTGGCCCGCTGCGGTGAATATGTAGGATGCAGTGCTTCTGCAGTGAGAGTAGCGACCCCAGATTGCCGGCTCGCTCGAGCTCGTGGCATCCGTACGATTCGCAGGATGATCCCAGCCACTGAGGCCGCGAGCTGAGGGATGCGGATAATCGTGGCATAAATGAGATGGCCTGTAATAGTATCACGACTATTCGGATGATTACTACTTCATCAGGCTTCAGCCGACGAGTTCTCACTACCAGGTAGATACAGAAGGAAACCACGGAGCTGGAAAGAGTAGCAGAGTTGTATTGGACCCTCCTTCCCAATCCTTATCATGACAGAACTCCTATAGACCATATCCATCAAATTATCCAAGCAGATACACACAATTTCGCTTTTCCCAACCAGAGCAACAAAGAAAACCAGGGCCATAGTGTCAATCGGAAGGACGCTCGGCCTACTCCTCGTCCAGCCATCCCTCCAACAAGATCTGCTCGGTAAAGTACGTGAGGATAGTGTTGGCTCCAGCGCGCAGCATTGCGTTTAGCGATTCCAACGCCGCAGTCTTCAGGCCGAAGACACCCTTCTCGGCGGCGGCGTGAATCATGGCGAACTCTCCCGAGACCTGGTAGCAAGAGATCGGAACGTCCTTGGCGATGTCCTTCGCGTCGCTGATGACGTCCAGGAACCATCCAGCAGGCTTGACCATGATTCCGTCCGCGCCCTCGCCAAGATCACGTTTGATCGCACGACGCGCGAGACCACGACCGACCGACGGGAGCTGGTAACATTTCCTGTCGCCGAACGAAGGCGCGGAACCAGCGGCATCTCGGAACGGGCCGTAGAGGCAGCCGGAGAACTTGGCGGCGTAGGAGATGAGCATGACCTTGTGGCCGATGTCCGCCTCGAGCAGGCCCTTCTTGATAGCAAGGACACGACCGTCGTTCATGTCCGAAGGCGCGACACAGTCGGCGCCGGCCAGCGCATACGCGACGGCGGTGTCAGCGATCCTCTTGCAGCTGCTGGGCTGGTTGAGCGTGCCGTCCTTGTTGAGGACTCCACAGTGGCCGTGGTCGGTGTACTCGCAGAGACACACATCGCACATGACGAACATCTTCGGGAACGCCTGTTTGATTGTCTTGATAGCAAGAATGACGGGACCGCCAGGAGCGGAAGCCTGCGACCCTGTTCCGTCCTTGACGCCGTCCGCGAGCGGGACACCGAAGAGGATGACGGAGCGGAGTCCGCGCTCGACAAGCGGGGTCAGGAAGGGAACGAGCTTGTTGACGCCGCGACGGCCCTGGCCGGGCAGCGAGGGGATCAGGGTCTCGTCGTCTGGATTGTCGGTGACGAAGATCGGGTAGACGAGGGCCGACTGCGAAGTTTACGGTTGGATTAACTGCACTGCATCTGCACTTGCACTCGAAGACGCGGCGATGGGGACAACACGGACCTTTGTGAGCTGACGCTCGGCCTGCCACTGGCGAGAGAGGGGATGGTGGTATCCGCCCTGGAGAATAGACGAAATCTGGGTCTCGGACATTGCGGACTCCGTGCAGTCGAAAGAGAGTTGGAGTTGCAGGTTGGAGGAGTAAGCAGTTGTGGGGGGGCAAGACCGTTTATGTAAGCTACATAGCGACTCCCACTACTGACGGCTGGTGGGAGCGAGTTCTCCAACGGACCCGGGGGGGGTGTTACACACCAGTAGCCACTCCCGCCGCGCATCCGTCATATAAAACCCATGGTTCTGCCCGAGGTAAGGGACTCGTATGTAACGGTGGCACACATTATGACAACCGGCGGGTCGATGAAACAGGTAGATAGATACTGCAAAGTATGTAATTCCCCACCTGCAGAACAGTGCCTTCCATAAAAAAAAACCGCACTATCGGAATTGTCCTTGCAGAGTCTGATCGCAGTGGTGCTCAGGTGTAGCAGGAATGCATACTCAAGTCTGTAGTTACACCACCAGAGCGGACCAAGAAACGACGACCCAAAATCACAAACACCCCCCCATCTAAAGCAGAAAAAAAAAAGTCACTGTGAGTACATACATAATTACACGGTACATACAAAATCTCCTCTGTTTTACAAACCTTTCAATCGGTATCTTCACCGAGCTCTTCGCTGCGGACTCGCTCGTAGGCCGTCGCCCAGGCCTTGCTCTGCTTGAGCTCCTTGATTTTCCTGACCATTTGCTCGACCTCAGCCTCGGCAACAGCCTCACTCTTGAAACCCCTCTCCTCGACAACAACGCCCCACTCGTGCTCGACCCTGCCGAACATGATGTCGGCGAGCCACTGCTTGATCCTGTTGGTGTAGGTGCCCTCTCCGCCGAGCCGCGCGGGCGCGATATCCCTGCCGCGGAAGTGGATGAGCGTCACCGGCGCGACAAAGAACGCGGTGCCCGCCGCGAATGCCTCGAGCAGGCGTCCCTCGTCGTGGGCGGATGCCAGATCCGCCATGGTGTACATCCGGATCACGACCGCGAGCTCGTCGGCCAGCCGCTCCCGGGCGAGCTCCAGCACCGACCGTCGCGTGATCCCGTCGAGGATGATCTTGTCGTCCAGCGGCGCCGTGACGAGCTCCAGCTTGCCGGTCTCCCGGCTCCGGATCACGCAGAAGAAATTGGACGCGCCGGCCTCGGTCACGGATGCGTCCGGCCCGAACAGCCACAGGATCTGGTGGTATCCCCGGCGCTGCGCTTCCTTCTGCGCCATCAGCGAGGGACCGTAGTTGGCGCCGACCTTGGCGTGGCCGAATCCTCCGGGCCACGCGCGGATGCTGTCCTCCGCGCTCGCCAGGAGTCTCATGGGCCCGTCGAGCTTGGGGAACAGCGCCATGACGATATAGAGGAGCGCCTCGCGGGGCTTCTGCACTAAGGAGCGCAGATCCATCAGCTCGTGGCCGCACACTAGCTACATAATGGAGGGGCAACCTACCACCGAGGGCGCGGCCCGTTCCGATCAGGGTGGGCCGGATGTAGAGGAAGGTTCCGGGCTCCGGCAGCCACCTCTCCGCATCCACGGAGACCAGCGCTTTGATGAGATCCTCGACGGCGCGAGGGGGGAAATCCGGGCAGGCAATGCGCGTCGACGAGAGCAGGAAGCGGGACGCATTCCGCGCCGGGCGGAACAGTCGGACCTTGCCGTCGTAGCCACGGTACGCCTTCAGCCCTTCGAAGCACTCGGTGGCGTAGTGCAGACACGACGCAGTGGGCCAGAGATCCATGCGGGTGTACGGCCGCAGTTCCGGAGCGTGCCAGCCGACGGTGTCGGTCCACCGCACGGTCACCCAGTGGTCGGTGGTCGCATCGGACTTTCCCCACCGCGTCGACTCGGGCCGCGAGTAGGGCTTGGGCGAGCTGGTAATGGTGATCTTCAGCTTTGCGGCGTCGAGCTCGGCGAGGGCTGGGCCATCAGTAACGGGCTTTGCCGGAGCGGTGGCGGAAGCGGTGGCATTGGACTCGCAAAGGACGTCATTGACAGCGGTGGAGTTCGGGTCCACGATCGTCGCCGGTGGAGGTGCCATCTGCGGGGGGGGGGCAACAGGTATGTGGGAGGAGTCAGAGGCAATAGGAGATATGAGCTCGATGTCTATCGATAACTCGGCTATTGCAAAGGGGGGCGACTTTTATATAAAGAAAGCCACCCGAGTCCTAGCTTTGGATTCCGGCTTCCGGCTTCCGAGCCCATCTAGCCAGCCCGGTCCAATCGATACGGAGGTAGATATATCAAGAGAGCCCTCCTCCCGCCTCCCACTCCACGCTCAGTTCTCCCCTGAGGTCTGGGTCGCAAGTGAATGTCCGGCAAGCAGCCCGCCGTGGCATCGAATATCCAACTCCATACTCCCCGGCCAACGTCGACGTCGACGTGTATCTGAGACCGAGCTACCGACTTTCTTCTACCAGAGGAACAGGAATGGCGGAGAGCGCCATGCCGCCGAGCGTAGCCGCCGGTACCCGCCCGGCAGGGGGGACGGGAATGACGACAACGGACAAGGAAGGATAGGTACGGCACATATCTCGTGGCGCCGAGCGACACATATCTATGCATATATATCTAGACGGACGGACGACAACCCGTGCCCTCTACAAGCGTACGATATCTACGCCTCTGGACGCCAGCCAGTCAACTGACGTTCCTCAGCATCGCAATCGGCTAGCGGGCGGCTAGTCGACTAGACGGCTCTCTAGCGTCGGAACGACCTGCCGCTGCGACCAACCCTGCACACGAACCGGATATGCGCAGATAGACGCCTGCGTGGGTCGCGACGGCAGCGTGCATATTGCGAGTGCGCTCGATGGAGCTGTTTCCGCGAGGGGCGGCGGGCAGCGCCCATGCCAACCCCACTCTTGCCCGACTCCGGAAGTCGCGCGGTACGGATCCGCTGGCCGACCGCTGCACGGACAATCACTCGCCTATGCGCGCCATCCGCGAAGGAAACACTTCGCTCGCGCTTCGCGATCTCGCACGCGTATCGCTGTATACACGGGCCTCGCCGCTGTGGACAATCTCTTCGGGGGGGGCAGATAGCCTGCCACCTTGTGGGTTCGGACGGGGAAAAAAAAACTCAATTGTGCCTTCCACGACCTGAACTCAAGCCGCCTCTGGACACGCACCCGCTCCCTCCATCTTGACGGCTCACCGTGCAGACGACATCGCCACGGACCACGAACACGCAGCGGGCGAGCACGATGCCCTACCGGCGCACGGCGCGGACGGGTGGGCTGACGGAGGCGCTGCAGGAAATGGATCTCGCGACGCGGATCGAACGTGTGCTCCCCGTGCACAGGGCGAGGGCCGCGTCGAGCTGGAGCGGCTGAAGCGCTTGTGGGGGGGCTCGTGAGCGGTCCGCACGCGTGCAGAACGGCGTGCGCCAGTGGCCCGCCGTCGTCCCGGGCTGACGTGGGGGCCAGGTCGTGCGCCGATAACTATATCTGTTCCCATCCCGGTGCGCAGTGTATTTCCAGCACATCTTTACCGTACTGGACGCAGCGACGCCACGAGTGAGAGCGCATGATGCGCGGCACCCCCCCTGGGTGCAGCAACATGCACGCCACGTCTCTCGCCGCCCAGCGAATGGCGGCCGCGCCCCGTCCCACTGCGTCCCGTCCCGTCCCGTCCGTCCGCCCGCCTGCCCGCCACGCCCCGCCACGCCCTTATCGACAACCCGACGCGCGGACGGAGCATATGCCCGATATCTGCTGCAGGCAGTCACTCCACTCCACCCAGCCCCCACTCCGGCCCAGTGGGCTCTGGATCTGCCAGGGGGGCGCCATCGCCATCGCCACGGCCGGAGACGCGCGCGTGCATGAACAGCAGCCGTCACCGCCATCGCCACCACCGTCGGGTGATGCGCTGTGACCGGCTCCCTGGTCGCCGCCTCCCATCTGGCCGAAAGGGAGATGGAGCGCATGTGGGGAGCACCGTCGTGTGCAGCACAGGGGGTGCGGTGAGGAAGCAAGCAAGCACGGCGGGCGAAGGGCCCGAGCGGGCGGCTAGTGCATGTATTAGGGGGCGGCGGATATACTCTATACAAGGTATGTACTCTACATGCCCCGTTATGTAAGGCGAGCGGCACCGGCACCGACGGCCCCATCGTATATATCGCGCTTGAAGTTGTTTCTCCCTCCGTTCCTCCTCCTCCTCCTCCTCCTCCTCTTCTGGCTTCACGAGACCGGTGCCCCCCTCCCCCCCTTTGGAAGCCGACCACGCGATAACATTCCCGAACCGGAGCACCATGCAGCTCGGTTCGAAATCCTGCGCATATGGAGCACACGTCGTCACTCCCCCCCCCCCCTTCTCCGCGATGACAAACTTGCCGGACGACGGGACCGTGCGCGGCAGTCCGGCGGACGATCCTGCCGCGCCCCGGCTGGCTACCGCCCACCCTCGATCGAGCATCCCGTCTCGCTGGCTCACGGGACCCTGCCCTGCCCCTGCCCCTGCCATGCCCGTATGTAGATAGAGGGGGGTCCGTCCGCCCCTCCCGGCCCCGGCCCGGGGGGGGGGGGGGGGGGGGGGGCGGGGGGGGGGGGGGGGGGGGGCGCGGGCCGCCCCGG
>Ga0307516_10009993_pt1 | contig 10505 bp, 12 predicted proteins | sample 19_EM_MG_FD_203310 | JGI IMG/M metagenome (GOLD analysis project Ga0307516, IMG submission 203310) | Populus trichocarpa ectomycorrhiza microbial communities from riparian zone in the Pacific Northwest, United States - 19_EM | ecosystem: Host-associated > Plants > Roots > Unclassified | place...
TTGACCAATGAACCTGACCACAAGTTTGCGTACATGTTAGTCACATTCTGTGACAATATTGCATGAATTAGCTAACAGCTATATATTTTTACGTTCCGCAATCGACAGTCATATGCAAAGCAGAAAACTTCCGGTTCTGGCAAGAAATCTCCCTGTTGTAGGAGCCTACAATTGGGCAACTACCGTGGGAGAAGAAGATATAGCCCAAGTGCAAAGTAGTGATTCAGAAATAGATGGATAATACCATGCATGTGACGGCAGCGGCGGGAAGTCCAAGGTACTCGAATGAGTTCAATAGGGAGATGTTGGACGAGCGAGCGCCGAACGGAGGACAGAACAGAGGACAACTTTTATTTGATACAGAGGATAATACAAGAAGTTAGCACAAGAGGTTGCATGAGAGAGAAAGAACAGGCAACACGCAGAAGAAAGCCCTACTTATATACATGTATATTCCCACTCATACTTATCCGCGCAACTCACATTCGTCATATATGCAGGCGAGTAGATGGCGGCGTATTGCAGACGGCGAGGAAATGGCCGTGTGTGGATGGCAGCGTGTGGATGGCGGTGCGTGGCAGTGCGGCAAGGGAATGGCCACACGTGGATGGCGGCGTGTGGATGCCGGCGTGTGGGTGGCAGCATCTGACTGGCGGCGAGTGAATGGCGGCGTGTGGATGGCAGCGTGTGGGTCGCAGCGTATGGCTGGCGGCAAGTGAATAGCGGCAAGTGAGCAGCAGCGAGTAGATGGCAGAGAGATGTTGGCGGGTATTAGATGGCAACGAGAACGAGTCGATGGCGGTGTGTGGATTGCCGTGTGTGGCTGGCAGCGAGTGGGTCACGGCAAGTGAATGGCAGCGAGTAGATGGCGGAGAAATGTTGGCGGCGATTGGATGGCAACGAGAACGAGTCGATGGTGGGGTGTGGATTGCCACGTGCTGCTGGCGTCGAGTTGATGGCAGCGTGCGGCTGGCGTTGAGGATGGCGGCGTGCGGATGGCGGCGAGTGAATGGCGGCGTGTGGGTCGCGGCGTATGGCTGACGGCAAGTGAATGGTGGCAAGAGAGCGGCAGCGAGTAGATGGCGGAGAAATGTTGGCGGCGATTGGATGGCAACGAGAACGAGTCGATGGCGGCGTCTGGATTGCCGCGTGTGGGTCGCAGCGTATGGCGGGCGGCAAGGGAATGGTGGCAAGTAAGCGGCAGCGAGTAGATGGCAGAGAGATGTTGGCGGGTATTGGATGGCAACGAGAACGAGTCGGTGGCGGCGTGTGGATTGCCATGTGTGGCTGGCGGCGAGTGGATCGCGGCGTATGGCTGGCGTGGGGTGAATGGCCGAGTGTGGATGGCCGCATGTGGCAGGCGGCAAGGGAATGGCAGCGTGTGGCAGGCGGCAAGGGAATGGCGGCATGTGGATTGCCACGTGTGGTTGGCGTCGAGTTGATGGTGGCGTGTGGATGCTGGCGTGTGGATGGCGGAGAAATGTTGGCGGGGATTGGATGGCAATGAGAACGAGTTGATGGCGGCGTGTGGATTGCCGCGTGCTGCTGGTGTCGAGTTGATAGCGGCATGCGGCTGGCATTGAGGATGGTGGCGTGTGGATGGCGGCATGTGGATGGCGGTATGCGGATGGCGGCGTCTGGCTGGCGGCAAGTGAATGGCGGCAAGTGAATGGCAGTGAGGGAATAGCAGCGGGTGGATTGCCGCGTATGACTGGCAGCGCGTGGCAGTGCGGCAAGGGGATGGCGGTGTGTGGATGACGGCGTGTGGGTCGCGGCGTATGGCTGGTGGCAAGTGAATGGCAGCAAGTGAGTGGCAGCGAGTAGATGGCAGAGAGATGTTGGCGGGTATTGGATGGCAACGAGAACCAGTCGATGGCGGCGTGTGGATTGCCACATGTGGCTGGCAGCGAGTCAATGGTGGCAAGTGAATGGCAGCGAGTAGATGGTAGAGAAATGTTGGCGGCGATTGGATGGCAACGAGAACGAGTCGATGGCGGCGTCTCGATTGGCGTGTGTGGCTGGCGGCGAGTGGGCCACGGCGTATGGCTGGCGGAGCGTGAATGGCCGCGTGTAGATGGCTACGTGTGGCTGGCGGCAAGGGAATGGCATCGTGTAGCAGGCAGCAAGGGAATGGCGGCGTCTGGATTGCCACGTGTGGTTGGGGTCGAGTTGATAGCGGCGTGTGGATTGCTGCGTGCTGCTGGTGTCGAGTTGATGGCGGCGTCTCGCTGGCGGGTGAGTGAATGGCAGCGTGTGGGTCGTGACGTATGACTGGCAGCAAGTGAATGGCGGCAAGTGAGCGGCAGCGAGTAGATGACAGAAAGATGTTGGCGGGTATTGGATGGCAATGCGAACAAGTCGATGGCTGCGTGTGGATTGCCGTGTGTGGCTGGCGGCGCATGGATTGCCGCGTGCGGCTGGCGAGGATGGCGTCGAGTGGATGGCAGCGCGCAGAGTGATGATGAGTAGGATGCAGCATCGAATGGCATGAGATTGGTGAGTAGCATGATGGTAACTCTGTAGATGGCAGCGACCGGGTAGCCGAGCGTTCCACTGCGACGGCAGAAAAGGAGGGATATCTTGCGGCTGTGGAGTTGACTACGCTCAAGGCGTGCACTCGCTCCGGGCGCAAGTAGTCATGTTAAGCCGACGAATGTTAAATGAGGTGCCCAGTGAGAGCGCACAGACGCTAGTAATTACTTCGCCCGTGAGGGCTTGCACTAGTATGCAAGATCACTCGCAATGCGCCCTGTCGTAGATACCGCTGATCCCAAGACGAGGCGTAGGCCATTACTAGTAGCTGTCAGGTTGGAAGGGTGCTGAATACTCATTACGCGTCACTCGGTTTCCGAAGACTAGATTTTACTATCCAAATTTCAAGGTCTTAACTATCACATCATGTGGTGATAGCATTGGAATCGCTCTCAACGATATCGGCCCATCCATTCCCCGAGTTTCAATTGCATTCTGATTCTTTTACCTCGTCACCGCGTTAATTTCACAATTCTGGCTACATTTATAGTCTGAGTTCTGTGCAAAATGCAACTTTCACCGACTTTGAACAAGTGCTGTCTAAAATTCAGCTGAAACTCACAGAACTGGTATATTAGTGATATCGCAGAGACTTATCAATGCTAATATCAGCTCATTATGGCCTTGAAGGGTGAATTCTATGTTGCTCAGAAACTGGAGTGACATTCCCCACCGGGATGGGGTCCACTGTCCAGTTCATGGGTCTTTCGGATGCGGCTCCCTACTCCCGACCGGGAAGCTATGAAAAAGGCACCGGATTTCTCTTGCGGCTTTATCATTTGTTTTCCAAACAACAGAATTTTAGATAACGATATTCTCCTGCCTTTCCTGATACGCTTCCGACTGTGTATGATTTTGTCTCTTTTGTTGTGGTGGTGGCCGGAAGCACCCAGTAATAGATAACCTCGCAACAATGGGAAAACATGAAATACCCTACGGATTTCGCGTACAGCTCCACCATTTCTTCTCCAAACAACAGATTTTTTAGATAATCTTGTTCTCCTTCTTCTGGTTTCCTGCTAACTAGGTGTGTATGATTTTCTCTCTTTTGTTGTGGTGGTAGCTGAAGGTACCCAGTACTGGCATCCTCCCAATACCGGAAAATACCTGTAACAAACGCCCTTTGGTGGTCGTTGCGCTATCCTCTCTAGCTGTATGAAAGCCCCTTGGCAATCGATGTAGATACTATTCTCACTAACTCTGACGGAGCGGCTGCCGAAGTCAAGTATATACGATTCCCTTTCACCTCCGCGACTCAATAGGTACCGTCTCGTTTATTCGGTTGGGAGCAATGCATCGCGTCACTACGTTGCACGGATATTCCCTATCCCGTGTTGACAGACTTTAGTTCCAATCGACGCACTACCAGGATCTACATCGTCGCGGAGTATAACTGTTAGTGAGTTTTAAGTAGGAGGACACGTAACCTGCAGAAGGTTAGATATATCTAGGCAGGAGACACCTCTGCAGCAAGACCTGCAACGGCGACCTGCTCAGCGGATCATTCGACTTGTGCCCACAGCTTGCACACCGGCACGTTCGCACTGCTTTGGCGGATGCTGGTGGCTTGCTCGCATCGCTTTGGCGGATGCCCGGCGGCTTACTCAGATCGCTTCGGCGGATGCCTGGTGGCTTCCACGACATGTTACTCACTGGCTCGCTGGCATCGCTTCAGCGGATGCCTGGCGGCTTACATGTATCGCTTCGGCGGATGTCCGGCAGCATACTCTATGGCTCGCTGGCATCGCTGGCATCGCTTCGGCAGATGCCCGGCCGCTTATTTGTATCACTTCGGCGGATGTCCGACAGCTTGCCATATGGCTCGCTCGCATCGCTTTGCCGGATGCCCGGTGGCTTGCTCGCACTGCTTTGGCGGATGCCCAGCAGCTTACTCGTATCGCTTCGGTTGATGCCTGGTGGCGTGCACGGTATCTTGCGCACTGGCTCGCTGGCTAGCTCGCATCGCTTCGGCGGATGTCCAACAGCTTGCCATATGGCTCACTCGCATCGCTTGCATCGCTTCGGCGGATGCCTGGCGGCTTACTCGTATCGCTTTGGTGGATGTCCGACAGCTTGCCATATGGCTTGCTCGTATTGCTTCAGCGGATGCCCGGTGGCTTGCTCGCACTGCTTTGGCAGATCCCCAGCGGCTTACTCGTATCGCTTCAGCGGATGTCCCACAGCTTGCCTATATGGCTCGCTCGCATCGCTTCAGCGTATGGCCGGCAGCTTACTTGTATCGCTTCGGCGTATGTCCGACAGCATGCTGTATGGCTCGCTCGCATCGCTTGCATCGCTTCGGTGGATGCCCGGCGGCTTACTCGTATCACTTCGGCGGATGTCCGACAGCTTGCCATATTGCTCGCTCGCATCGCTTTGGCAGATGCGCGGCAGCTTTCTCGCAGTGCTTTGGCGGATGCCCGGCGGCTTACTCGTATCGCTTTGGCGGATGTCCGACAGCATGCTCTATGGCTTACTCGCATCGTTTGCATCGCTTCGGCGGATGTCCAACAGCTTGCCATCTGGCTCGCTCGAATCGCTTCGCCGGATACCCGGCAACTTGCTCGCACTGCTTTGGCGGATGCCCGGCGGCTTGGTAGCACTGCTTTGGCGGATGCCCAGTGGCTTACTCGTATTGCTTTGGCGGATACCTGGTGGCTTGCATGGCAACTTGCTTACTAGCTCACCGGTATCGCTTCGATTGATGCCTGGTGGCGTGCACGGCATCTTGCTCACTGGCTCGCTGGCTAGCTCGTAAGCAAGATGCTGTGCAAGCCACCAGTCATCCGCCAAAGCGATGTGAGCGAGCCAGTGAGCAAGATGCCATGCAAGCCGCCAGGCATCCGCCAAAGCAATGCGAGTAAGCCGCCGGGCATCTGCCGAAGAGATGCGAGCTAACTAGCGAGCCAGTGTGCAAGACTTTGTGCAAGTCACCGGGCATTCGCCGAAGTTATACGAGTAAGCCGCCGGGTGTCTGCCGAAGTGGTACGAGCGAGCTATATGGCAAGCCACCAGGCATTCGCCGAAGTGATGAGTAAGCCGCTGAGGATTGTGGATAGTGGAACCGTCCGCTCCCTGGTGGGTCCTCCCTCATGTCCGTAATGGCTCATCTGCGCTCACTTCTCTTCAACTACGCTTACCGGCTGGAACTTCTAGTAGTAGATGTGGCACCGCGATGTCTAGTTCGGAGGTCTGGGCGTAGAATTACGTGTGCTAGGGAGCGTATCTTGTGAAATACGCAGTGCATCTATGCGAAGCTATATACCCCAGCCCGTGTCCTGTTGGTATGTGGGGTCAAAGCTCGAAAAAAAAACTCCAAGATAAGATATATGTTCTGTAACAATACCCACAACAATCGACCCTCAATAACCATCCACATCGAGCAAGAAATCATGCCTTCATCCCAATGCACTCGTGCTGGAGTGGTCCACTCCGCCCTTCCTCCCATGATGGTTCTTTGCCCATACTGTGGTTTTCGTCGATCACCACCTTCGCAGTCAGTCAAGAGTAAACCGAAGCCTACAGCCACTAGCACTGCTTCCTCCTCCTCATTCCCTCCGACTTCCTTCAACACACAGCGAAAAATAAGGGAAAGGCACCGGTCTTCGTCATCGATTCTGACTCCGAAACGATACTGGATGACACTAAACCTACGAATAGCCAGATAATAAAGCCATTCTCCAACAAGGCTTTCCTACGAAATAAAAAGATTGTGGAAGATAGTAGACGAGAAGGTTTTGTTCGAAGGGAGGAGAAGAAGAAGTTAATGGGGCGTTATGAGGTGGGAGGAAGAAAGATTGCTACGGTATTGGACAACAGAGCGGTGGATATTCATATTGGTCCGGTGAAAGGAAGGGCATCAGAATTTAAATTTCTCAGTAAGACCCCCAATTCATTCATACAGTTTACACTGCTTACTCATAGATTTCTACATTTAGGTTCAATATCAGTTCATTTTTGAGATATCACGGCTCCGCTTGGAAATATGGATCTCTTTATCCGCAATCAGATCCTTACAGAGTCAGTCGACTGGCTTGACTTCCTTTCGGAGAATCCTACCTTCGATGAATTGGCAATGCAACCATATCTCGCCACCTACACGAGCCATGGTAGATAACCGATTAAAACGCCTCCAAGACGATGTCACTCCAGTGGAACTACTCCTTCACTTTCCCCATAAAAAGTCCTTTCTTTGTATTGTAGAGTGGGAGGACTATCGACAGGTGGAAAAATTAGCTCAGAAAAGGAAGACTTCGGTAAAGTTGAATTTGAAAGAGGAAGAAGAAAATGGACTGTTTTCAAGACCCCCAACAGTTCGACAGAAAAGATTACGTTCAATCATGAAAGTATGTTGATTGATTGCTAGATTTCAGGTGAATATTTGTTAACTTTGATACTACTAGGGTGAGAGTCCTTGTACACCGTCTCCACGATCTTCGAGACCAACCAAAAGGCAAAAGGAGAAGTTCAGTGCTGTCAATATACAGTCCTTGACAACAGATCTTTCGATACTGATGTTACCATTCCAAACACAAGCACAGACAACTAAATCGGAGGAAGCTGGAGAACAAGAGTTGCAAACGGCAGAAGAGGCTGGAGAGGGTGCTAGAGAAGAAGAGGAGGATGGGGGCGGAAAGGAGGACGGGGAAGAAGAGGAGGATGGGGAAGAAGAGGAGGATGGGGAAGACTTGAAGAGGAACATAACTATGAAGCATCAGATTCTAGTCTTTCCTCAGTCAATTCTTTTCTCTGATCCGGCTCTCTTCATTAATTAACTGTTTCTTTTTGCTCATTATTTTCTGCTTGTAGTTTTTATTCCATAATTTGTTTTCTCATAATCTATAACCACTACACCACACCCGCAATTCCCAAAGAAACAAAACCACTTTAGTAGCAACCTAGCGTGCATGAGCAGTAGACTCAGCGGGTGAGTACAAGTGGCATATAAAGAACGAGGGTTGTCAAAGGCTTACGACACATAAACGTGTATCTAGGTCGGCAACGAGTGGGTACTTTTCGTGATTACTGGGTACTTTCGGCCACCACCACCGCCACAATAAAAGAGAGAAAATCGTACACAGCCAAAAGAAGGGGAACAAGATTATCTAATAATTCTGATGATTCCAGAAGATACGGTGAAGCTACAAGTGAAATCCAGCGGGTAGTGTCACGGATATAGGCAGACAGGAGTAAGGAATACTCTTGGACCGTCGCCGCGGAGACACTAGCAAGTCACCGGGCATACCCCAGAGCGACGCGAGTAAGCCGCTGGGCATCCGACGAAGCGATACGAGCGAGCCTATGGCAAGCTGTCAGACATCCTCCGAAGCGATACGAGCTAGCCAGTGAGCCAGTGAGCAAGATTCCGTGCACCCCACCAGGCATCAACCGAAGCAATACCGGTGAGCTAGTAAGCAAGTTGCCGTGCAAGCCACCAGGCATCCGCCCAAGCGAAACGAGTAAGCCGGAGGGCATCCACCGAAGCGATGCAAGGGATGCGAGATAGCCATAGAGCATGCTGTCGGACATCCGCCGAAGCGATACAAGTAAGCTGCCAGGTGTCCACCGAAGCGATGCGAGCGAGCCATATAGGCAAGCTGTCGGACATCCGCTGAAGCGATACAAGTAAGCCACTGGGCATCCGCCAAAGCAGTGCGAGCAAGCTGCCGGGCATCTGCCGAAGCGATACGAGCGAGCCATATCGCAAGCTGTCGGACATCCGCCGAAGCGATGCGAGTAAGCCGCTGGGCATCCGCCGAAGCGATACGAGCGAGCCATATGGCAAGCTGTCGGATATCCGCCGAAGCGATACGAGTAAGCCGCCGGGCATCCGCCAAAGCAATGCAAGCGATGCAAGTGGGCCATATGCATCAGGAAAAAAAATGTGCGTCCGGACGCACAGGTTGCGTCCTGACGCACCAGGCGCTCGGGACGCTCTGGACGCACCCTGGCAGCGCACGTACCGCTCCCAACGCAAAACGCACAGGCAATGTGAATTCGGACGCAGCTCACCACGGCACCATGCGTCTGGACGGAGCGTGGCAGGGCATTTTCGTTCTGGACGCACGGTGTCAGAGCATTTTCCTTCTGGACGCACGGTGTCAGGGCATTTTCCTTCTGGACGCAGCCGTGTCAGTGCATTTTCCTTCTGGACGCAGCCGTGTCAGGGCATTTTCCTTCTGGACGCAGCCGTGTCAGGGCAAATGGCATCCGGACGACACGTGTCATGGCACCGTGGTTACGCTGGCTGTCAAGGCACGGAACATCGCAGCAAATACTCGCGTCGCATTCACAAACACGCAGCGGGTTCCAGCATAGTGACTCAGTCCAGTTCTATTCTCTATATCTAATGTACATCTGTATATGCTACTACCACACTTCGCGTTTCCAGCACAAGCACCCAGCGTCACATCCATCGCCGCTGTTTTTGACGCGCGTAGCATTGCTCTGAGTGTCGGAAACAAAGGAAAGTTGGCAAATACGACACGACGCGATGAGCCCGACGCGATGAGCACGACGCGATGAGCACGACGCGATGAGCCCGACGCGATGAGCACGATGCGATGAACATGACGCGATGAGCACGACGCAATGAGCATGACGACTATGAGGAGGATGGCAATGAGGACGCCGGCGGCGTGGACGATAGCGAGTAGGACGCGGCGAGTATGAGAGCGAGTAAGACGTGACGAGTATGGGAGCGAGTAGGACGCGGCGAGGACGATAGTGAGTAAGACGCGGCAAGGACGATAGCTAGTAGGAGGCGGCAAGCACGACGGCGAGCTTTGTGGCATGGTTAGCACAGCTCTCAGAGTGACTGGAACAGCGGCGGGGAGTGGTACAATACGAGGTGAGGAGTACGATGTCAATGAGATTGCTGGCAGCGAGAACGATAGATAGCGCGTAGGACGCGGCGTGTATGATGTCAATGCAACGCGCCAAGCCATTACCAACACTTGCGCTTCCGCAAGGTTCGGGGTCCTCATCGCTCCTAGACCCCTTTTTTCTTCTCCTTTCACCTCGTCCTTTGCATTGCCATTATACTCGCCGCCATCAAACTAATGATGTCTTATTCGTCGACATTTTCCTCATCGACATTTTCCTCATCAACATCTTACTCGTCGCGCCATTCTGCTACGTTACTTGCCGCCATCCTCACTGCCATCAAACACATCGACATCCTCCTCAACAACATCGTACTCGTCATATCGTATTGTACCAGCTCCCACCGCTGTTCCTGTTACTTGGAGAGCTGTGCTAACCATGCCACAAAGCTCGCCGTCGTGCTCGCCGCCTCCTACTAGCTATCGTCCTCGCCGACCGGCACCCTCATTGACATCGACTCGTCACTGTGTATTCTACAACTTCCCGGTGTCTCTGTCACTCTGAGAGCTGTGCTAACCATGCCATAAAGCTCGCCATCATACTCGCCGCATCCTACTCGCTATCGTCCTCGCCGCGTCTTACTCGCTATCGTCCTCGCCGCGTCTTACTCGCTATCGTCCTCGCCGCGTCCTACTCGCTCTCATACTCGTCGCGTCCTACTCGCTCCCATACTCGTCACGTCTTACTCGCTCTCATACTCGCCGCGTCCTACTCGCTATCGTCCACGCCGCCGGCGTCCTCATTGCCATCCTCCTCATAGTCGTCGTGCTCATCGCGTCGTGCTCATCGCGTCGTGCTCATCGCGTCGTGCTCATCGCGTCGTGTCGTATTTGCCAACTTTCCTTTGTTTCCGACACTCAGAGCAATGCTACGCGCGTCAAAAACAGCGGCGATGGATGTGACGCTGGGTGCTTGTGCTGGAAACGCGAAGTGTGGTAGTAGCATATACAGATGTACATTAGATATAGAGAATAGAACTGGACTGAGTCACTATGCTGGAACCCGCTGCGTGTTTGTGAATGCGACGCGAGTATTTGCTGCGATGTTCCGTGCCTTGACAGCCAGCGTAACCACGGTGCCATGACACG
>Ga0307516_10009995_pt1 | contig 10505 bp, 8 predicted proteins | sample 19_EM_MG_FD_203310 | JGI IMG/M metagenome (GOLD analysis project Ga0307516, IMG submission 203310) | Populus trichocarpa ectomycorrhiza microbial communities from riparian zone in the Pacific Northwest, United States - 19_EM | ecosystem: Host-associated > Plants > Roots > Unclassified | place...
GGCTATCGGGATTGGGCGACCTGATCCTGAGCTGCTCCAGTTTGCAGTCGCGCAATTTTGCGCTCGGCATCGCGTTGGGGCGCGGCGAACAGGCGCCGCCGGGCAAGCTCGCCGAAGGCGCGTTCACTGCACCCGTACTGATCGAACTGGCGGCTTCGCAAAATGTCGATATGCCGGTATCAAATGCGGTCGCAGCGATCCTGGCCGGCAGGGTGACGATCGATGCGGCGATCGAAGGCCTGCTGACGCGGCCGTTCAAGGCGGAGGAATAAATGGCGTACTGGCTGGTGAAATCAGAACCGTCGGTGTGGTCGTGGGACATGCAGGTCGCCAAGGGCGCCAAGGGCGAGGCCTGGACCGGCGTGCGCAATTTCACCGCGCGGCAGAATCTGGTGGCGATGAAGAAGGGCGACCGCGCCTTCTTCTATCACTCCAACGAGGGCAAGGAGATCGTCGGTATCGCCGAAATCATCAAGGAGGCCTACCCCGACCCGACCGACAAGACCGGCAAATTCGTCTGCGTCGACATCAAGGCCGACAAGCCGCTGAAGAACCGGGTGACGATGGCCGCGATCAAGGCCGACAAGAAGCTGTCTGCGATGGCGCTGGTGAAATACTCGCGGCTGTCGGTTCAACCGGTCACCGCGGAAGAGTGGAAGATAGTCTGCAAGATGGGTGGGCTGTAGGTTCCCGTCCGGATAGGTAAGATAGAACCTTGTCATACTCCGATGAACTATCCCCACGCCGTTACCGCAGGGGAAATTTAGCAATTCAGGCGCTTACTCCAGCCCGGGCGGCAAGCAGAACGCCGGAGGGGAATAAGTCTTGAAATCGGGTGCCAGCAGCCTGAGCCCGAAACCGCTCGACGACGCGACGAGCGTGGCCATGACGCCTGCGCTCGAAGCCGAGACGGAGCGGCTGCTGTCACAACGCACCCGCGACATCCGATTTTCTCCCGAGATGGTTCGCGCGTATCGCACCAAGGACTGGCCGCAACGCAGCAAGATTGCGCGCGCATGGATGGTCTGGGTCGGGCTGATCAGCATGGCCTTTGTGCCGGTCAGTCATCTTCTCGCTCCCGACTTCCTGATCCTCACCACTGCCATCAGCGGACTGCTGGTTCCGGCGCTGCATGCCGGCGCCTACCTGGTCTGGCGCAAGCCCCGCAGCGCCAATGTCGAGGGCCTGGCACTGGTGCTGCTGATGGGCAGCGTCATGATGGCTTACGGCGTCCTCGCTGTCGCGGCCGGCGGCAGCAACTATGAGCGCCTCCTCATCTGTATCATGTACGTAAACACGATCGCGATCGTGGTGTTCAATGTCGGCCATGTGTGGTCGTCGGCCCTGATGGCCTGCTCCACCGCGATCTTCTTTGGCTTTGAAATCTTCAATCCCGCGATCGACTTCAAGGAAGCGATCGGAACGACGGTCTTTTTTGCGATGGGAATCTATGCGGCAACCATCGCGCGGAAGACCCAGTCGATCCTCGGTCAAAAGGCCTTCCTGCTGTCCCTGCGCAACCAGTACCGCAGCGACGCGCTGAAACGCGCGAATCACCAATTGGAAATACTGGCGACACGCGACCCGCTCACCGGGCTCGGCAACCGCCGTTCAGCCACCGAGCTCGTCGACAGGCTCTGGCGCGACCCGACGATCCCGAAAGCCCGTATCGCATTCATCATGGCCGATATCGACTTGTTCAAGCACTTGAACGATGCCGCCGGCCACGCCGTCGGCGACGAGTGTATCAGGCGCGTGGCGAAGACGATCGAGGAATCGGTGCGGTTGGACGCAGACGCCGTGTTTCGCTATGGCGGCGAGGAATTCCTTGTCGTGCTCACCCATGCCTCACCCGATCTCGCCTGGACCATCGCACAACGCATCCGCAGCTCGGTGGAAGCGCTCGGCATCGTCAATCCCGGAATCCAACCTTCGGACGGCGCCGCCGTGGTGACGATCAGCCTCGGCGTCGCGTTTGCGCAAGAAGACGCAGCGCCAGAGACTGTTGCAAAATGGGCCGACGACGCGCTTTACGACGCCAAGCGCGGCGGCCGGAACATCGTGTTCCTGTCCAACGCTCATTCGGCCGCAAGGGACAACGCGCAGCCCGTCAGCACGCAGCCGAGGCACTTCGGCGGCGAATTCCATGGCAATGATAATTTGGTCGGCTCGCCGTCCGGCACGGATCAGACGTAGCGAACGGTGGGCAAAGGCGGGCGTTCGCGCTACCGGTTGGCTTTTCGGCTGTCGCTGCTTGCTACACCGCCGCCGCCGCCGTCACGACCTGCGCCAGCAGCGCTTCGCGCTTCGACTGCGAGCGATAGCCCTTCATCGTCGCGGCAAAGCGCTCGAGGATGCCGTCCTCGAAGGCGGTGACGATGGTGTCGTGGACATAGCTCTTGCGGCAGATCGCCGGCGTGTTCGACAATTCGTCGGCCGCCGCCCGAACCGCATCGAGCACCTGTTTCTTGCGGCCATGGGCGCTTGCGGCGGGCGAAATCCGCGACAGCGATTCCAGCACCACGGCCGAGGCCATCAGGGTGCGGAAATCCTTCAGCGAAATCTTGATGCCGGCGATCTCGCGCAGGAACCCGTTCACCGTGGTGGTCGAGACGGTGCGCACGGTGCCGGAATTGTCGCGATACTGGAACATGCGCTTGCCCGGCACCGCGCGCAGGATGCCGATCGCGCGCACCAGCTTCGCCGCGTCGCATTCCTTGCGCACGGCCTTGCCGCCCTTGGCCTTGAAGGTCAGGACCAGGCTGTCGTCTTCGAGCGTGACGTTGGACTTCAACAGCGTGGTGGCGCCGCGGGTGCCGTTGAGCCGGGCGTAGGACTCATTGCCCGGCCGGATCGCGGTACGCGCGATCAATTCGATCACGGACGAGAGCGCGAACTCACGGGTCGGCTGATCGCCGGACAGGTGCATCGAGACGTTGCGGCGGATCTTCGGCAACGCCGCCACCAGCCGCGCCAGGCGATGCGCCTTGCGCTGCTCGCGGACCTTTTCCCAATCGGCGTGGTAGCGGTATTGCAGGCGGCCGGCGGCATCGACACCGACAGCCTGCAAATGCGTGCTCGGATCGGGCGAGTAGCGCACTTCGCGATAGGCCGGCGGCACCGCCATCGAATTCAGGCGCTTGATGGTGCCGACGTGACGAATCGGCGTGCCGTTGGCGCGAATGAATGAATAGTTCTTGCCGCGCTTGATGCGCCGAATGGTCAATTCGTTCTGGTCGCCGAGCTTGAGGCCGAGTTCCTGCGCCAGCGATTCAACCGAAACCAACTTGGCCTTCGGCGAAGGGATTTTGGCAGGCGCCTTGAGCGGCGTTTGCGGCAGTTGGCCGAGCGCTTCCGCCAGAGCAACGGCAGGATCGGCGGAAACGGGCCGCGCAGCCTCGAAATTCACCTGATCCATCATGACGCCAGTTGCCTTGCTCCGCCTGCTATTCCGGTAATGCCTGTTGTTATGGCTTGGTTCCGGCAGGACCTCTGGCCCCGGGGAGGCCATTTAGGGGGTAACGAACCGCTTTGCGAGTCCCGATTGCGCGATCAGAGGTTATGAGATACCGGTCATGGGTGCCATTCGCTCGATAACGTTGATTTTGGGTCCGGCCAAAACCTGAAAATGAGGGCGGTTTTGATCTTGCACAAGGTGCAGGGGCCCCGCGCCGACCAAGGTCGCAGACGTTTCCGCCTTGTCCGGGCACCGCCCGGCGACGCATAATCGATGTAACAATCAATACGGTTTGCGGTCGCTTCAAATGAAGGCGCCGCGCGTGGAGTGGAGGGGAAGATGTCCGAGAAAATCTATGACGTATCAGCGGATTGGGCCAAGCGCGCCTACGTCGACGACGCCAAATATCAGGAGATGTACGCCCGCTCGGTCGCCGACCCCAATGGCTTCTGGGCCGAACAGGGCAAGCGGATCGGCTGGATCAAGCCGTTCCACAAGGTCGAGAACGTCTCCTTCGCCCCCGGCAACATTTCGATCAAATGGTTCGAGGACGGCGTCCTCAACGTCGCCTGGAACTGCATCGACCGCCACCTCGACAAGCGCGGCGACCAGACCGCCATCATCTGGGAGGGCGACGATCCTTCCCAGTCGAAGAACATCACCTACCGCCAGCTGCACGACGAAGTCTGCAAGATGGCCAACATCCTGCGCACCCGTAACGTCAAGCGGGGCGACCGCGTCACGATCTATCTGCCGATGATTCCGGAGGCCGCCTACGCGATGCTGGCCTGCGCGCGGATCGGCGCCGTTCATTCGGTGGTGTTCGCCGGCTTCTCGCCGGACAGCCTGGCCCAGCGCATCACCGATTGCCAGTCCAAGATCGTCATTACCGCCGACGAAGGCCTGCGCGGTGGCCGGAAGGTGCCGCTGAAGGCCAATGTCGACGCCGCGATCGAAAAGAGCAGCGCCGTCGATTGGGTCGTCGTGGTCAAGCGCACCGGGGCTGCTGTCAACATCAACCCGACGCGCGACCTCTGGTATCACGACGCCGCCGCGATGGTGACGACGGAATGCCCGTGCGAACCGATGCACGCGGAAGATCCGCTGTTCATTCTCTATACGTCAGGCTCGACCGGCCAGCCCAAGGGCGTGCTGCACACCAGCGCCGGCTATCTGGTGTTCGCGTCGATGACGCATCAATACGTGTTCGACTATCACGACGGCGACGTCTACTGGTGCACCGCCGACGTCGGCTGGGTCACCGGCCACAGCTACATCCTCTATGGGCCGCTGGCGAACGGCGCGACCACGCTGATGTTCGAGGGCGTGCCGAACTACCCGGACAATTCGCGGTTCTGGAACGTAATCGACAAGCACAAGGTCAACATCTTCTACACCGCGCCGACCGCGATCCGCGCGCTGATGCAGGGCGGCGACGAACCGGTGAAGAAAACCTCGCGGGCCTCGCTGCGGCTGCTCGGCTCGGTCGGCGAGCCGATCAACCCGGAAGCGTGGGAATGGTACCACCGCGTCGTCGGCGACGAGCGCTGCCCGATCGTCGATACCTGGTGGCAGACCGAGACCGGCGGCATCCTGATCACCCCATTGCCCGGCGCCACCAAGCTCAAGCCGGGTTCGGCGACGCGACCGTTCTTCGGCGTGGTGCCCGAGATCGTCGACCCCGACGGCAAGGTGCTGGAAGGCGAGACGTCAGGTAATCTCTGCATCGCAAAGTCCTGGCCGGGGCAGATGCGCACGGTCTATGGCGACCACGCCCGCTTCGAGCAGACCTATTTCTCGACCTACAAGGGCAAATACTTCACCGGCGACGGCTGCCGCCGCGACGCCGACGGCTATTACTGGATCACCGGGCGCGTCGACGACGTCATCAACGTTTCCGGGCACCGCATGGGCACCGCCGAAGTCGAAAGCTCGCTGGTGGCGCATGAGGCCGTCTCGGAAGCCGCCGTGGTCGGCTATCCCCACGACATCAAGGGCCAGGGCATCTACGCCTATGTGACGCTGATGACCGGCAGGGAGCCCACCGAAGCGTTGCGCAAGGAGTTGGTGGCGTGGGTGCGCAAGGAGATCGGTCCGATCGCCTCGCCCGACCTCATTCAATTCGCGCCGGGCCTGCCGAAGACCCGCTCCGGCAAGATCATGCGCCGCATCCTGCGCAAGATCGCCGAGGACGAACCCTCGAGCCTCGGCGACACCTCGACGCTGGCCGATCCCGCCGTGGTCGACGACCTCGTGCAGAACCGCCAGAACAAGAAGGGCGCATCGGCCTAAACTCGTCCAGACGCAAAACTTCGAAAACAACCCCATGTACAGTAGAAAAGGCGCGGCTTAATGGCCGCGCCTTTTTCGTGCCGGCGTCTGATTCTCCCCATTTCCGGTCCGCCCTCCGCGCAGATCACGACTATTTCAAGCGCCACCGCCATCAATCTCAGGTAGCATCTATGGATCGTCTCCCGTTTAACCCTTCAGGAGAATTGCCATGGCCGACGACCGCAAGGTTTTTGCAGACAGCGTCACCCCGCTCCCGCCCGCAGAAGGTCCCACGCATCTCGGTCTCATGGTGGCCAAGGCCTTGCCCGAAACCGGCAAGGAACGGATGACCGTGGTTTTCTCGCTGGCATTGCCCGACAGCGCACAGGCCGATCTTCAGAAGATGGTCGCGGAAGGCAAGGTTGTCTCGCCACAGCAGCTCAGCAAGAATTATTCGGCCGACGCTGGTGACGCCAAGGCGCTGACGTCCTGGTTGAAGGCCGAGGGCTTCAAAATCGAAAAAGTATCCGACGATCGCACCAGCGTTTACGCGCAAGGCACCGTCGAGCAGATCGAGAAGGCGCTTGCCGTCAAGATGGTGCGCGTCACCAAGGACGGCATCACCTACACCGCCGCCCAGGACGCGCCGAGCCTTCCCGCCAGCGTCAGCAAAAGCGTCAGCGCGATCGTCGGACTGCAACCGTTCCGCCGCGCGCACAAGCAATTCCGGATCTGCGTCCCGCAAAGCGGCGTGCCTGCGCCGGTGCGCCGGGCGAAAGGCACCACCGCCAAAAGCGCCGGCGCCGGCAAAAGGGCAAAACCGGTGCCGACCACGTCGGCGGTTCACAACGGCTATCTAGTCTCCGAAATATTAAAGGCCTATGGCGCAGACGGGCTCAGCGTGACCGGCAAGGGCCAGACCATCGCGATCCTGATCGACACCTTTCCGACCGCCGCCGATCTGAAAGCGTTCTGGAAGCTGAACAAGTTGAAAACCAAGATCTCGCAAGTCACGATGATCAACGTCAACAACGCCACCCTTCCGACGCAGGAGGGCGAAGAAACGCTCGACGCGCAATGGACGTCGGGCATCGCGCCGGGCGCGAAAATCAGGATCTACGCCAGCGGCACGCTGCAATTCACCGACCTCGATCGCGCGCTGGACCGGATCATTTCCGATCTTGCGAGCGAACCGACGATGCGGCAATTGTCCATCAGCCTTGGATTGGGCGAGACCTTTATGGCGCTGGGCGAGATCAAGGCGCAGTCGCAGAAATTCCTCAAGCTCGCCGCCGCCGGCGTCAACGTCTTCGTCGCCAGCGGCGATGCCGGATCCAACCCCGACGTCACCGGGCACAGCTCGGGCGGACCGATCCAGGTCGAATACGAGTCCTCCGACATCAACGTCATCGGCGTCGGCGGCACGACGCTGAACCTCAATCCCGACGGCAGCGTGCAAAGCGAACGCGGCTGGACCGGCAGCGGCGGCGGCAAGAGCGGGCGATTTACCCGGCAAGCCTGGCAACACGGGCCGGGTATCCCCACCGGCAACCAGCGGCTGGTGCCCGACGTCGCGCTCGCCGCCGATCCGAACACCGGCGCCTGCGTGATCCTGCACGGCCAGCGCCAGCAGATCGGCGGCACCAGCTGGAGCACGCCGTGCTGGGCGGGCTTCTGCGCCCTGATCAATGAAGCGCGAGCCAAGGCCGGCAAGCCCGCGCTCACCTTCCTGCCGCCAAAGCTTTATCCGCTCTTGGGCAGCAGCAGTTTCCGCGACATCATCGCTGGCAGCAATGGCGCCTTCAGCGCCAGTGCCGGATACGACATGGTCACCGGGATCGGCGTGCCCAATGTGAAGCAGCTGATATCGGCGCTGCCCTGACCGGCGGCAGCGGCCCTGCGGCGGAGTCTTGGCTCCGCCACCCGGCCCGCAGACCGCTATTGCGGGGCAATCTGACGCAATCGTCATCGGCGGCGGCCCCGCGCCGGTACGTTTGCGAACGAGTGTTGTTTTCAAGTCATTTACTTTAATTCGAACTTTTCCTTTGTTGCCCCCATCGAAACAAGTCTCGCGGCCGGCGTGGAAACCATCCGGTTAATACACGCGGTTAAAAATGCGTGGTGAGACGGCAAGCCGGCGTTTTGACGGGTTGCGTGGTATTTGAGGGCCCCGGTTGGGGCGGGCAGTGGAGAAATTGATGTCGACGAGGATTGCGGTGGCGCTGGCTGCCACCATCGGGGCGGGCGTTTTGATGTCGTCGGGGGCGCAAGCGCGGCCGGAAATGGTCGGCATCCGCGGCGAATACACGCCGGGCACGATCGTGGTGAAGACCAACGAACGCCGGCTCTATCTCATTCTCGACCAGGGTCATGCCGTGCGCTATCCGGTCGGCGTCGGCAAGTCCGGCAAGCAGTGGGCCGGCACCACCCGTATCGACGGCAAGTACCGCAACCCGGCCTGGTCGCCGCCGAGCGAAGTCAAGCGCGACAAGCCGAACATGCCGGACGTCATTCCCGGCGGCTCGCCGCACAACCCGATGGGCGTCGCCGCGATGACGCTGGCCGGCGGCGAATACGCCATCCACGGCACCAACATGCCGGGCTCGGTCGGCGGCTTCGTGTCCTATGGCTGCATCCGCATGCTGAACGCCGATATCACCGATCTGTATCAGCGGGTGTCGGTCGGCACGACCGTGACGGTGACGCGCTGATCGCTGCGATCCATGTTTGAATTGTGAAGAGCCGCGCAACAGCGCGGCTTTTTCTTTTACAAATTAGAGCAATGAGAATCGGTCTGGCGGCAGACTCGCTGCACCTCTCCCGCTTGCGGGGGAGGTCGGATCACATCGAATGATGCGATCCGGGTGGGGCTCTCTCCACACGATGACTCGCGGCGACACCCCCACCCCGCCCTCCCCCGCAAGCGCGGGAGAGGGAGCGCACTTCCTTCTCGGTTGATATTTGACCTCACTTCAGCACGCTTCAGCGTTTTGTAATGTTTTACTTCACCGCGTTCGCGCACCAGCCCAGGCGATGGCCGCCGCTGTAGCTGCGGGCATGACCGGCCGCCAGCATTGCGCTTGAAACATTCGCGGTCTTCCTGGTCGCGACATCGGCAACGACGCGGCCGCTATATTTGTCCGGCCCGATATTGAAGATCGTAACGTCGCCCTCGCCGAGCAAGCCACGCAACGCATCGCTCGCGGCCTCGGCCATCTGCAACTCCAGCGGACAGGCCGCCTTCAATTCCGGCGCGTCGATGCCGCGCAGACGAACCCGCGACATCGGATCGAGGCCGGGCGACAAATGCACCTGCGCCTCGAACGTATCGCCATCGATGGTCCGGATCACATCGACGGGATGGTGCACATCGGGATTGCCGGCGTGCTTCCAGATCATCTCGGCATCGCGCGCCGCCGGACTGTCGGGAGCATGCGAATCAGTCGCAGGCGGCCGGGGCCAATGCATCCAATGCCTGACCGGCAACATCGTCCCCGCGGCGACGGCGAGCACGAATACCCACGGCAAGGCCGTCGCGAATCGGCGCCGCCAGGGGCTTCGATGGCCCGGCCGATAAGTATTTATTCTCTCAAATGGGGCCATATTCCAAGTTGTATATGCGATGGGGACTTCGATTCATCGCTCTTGGAGAAAGTAGCGAAAATAGAATGATTTTTCATTAAACCGCTGCATAGATGCAAACCCTAGAAATATCTTCTGAATTGGGACTAGTCATTCCTTTATTCGTTTCGTTTATTGCGTTTAGAGTAAGCGGGTTTACACCTCTGATCCACCGGGGGAGAGCAAAATGGCACGAGTATTAGAAAGACCAACCACGCTTCCTTCAAAGGAAGATTCAGAACTTGCGCAGACCGCGTCGCGCGTCCTCGCTAAAAATCAACCGGCAGAGTTGCGCGTGCGATTGGATGACGGTCAGGAACTTGTCCTACCTAGATCGGCTACCCGTTTAATCAGCCACCTTCTAACTGAAATGGCTCAGGGAAACGCCGTTACCATTATCCCAATCCACGCAAATCTAACCACTCAAGAAGCCGCCGATTACCTCAATGTTTCTCGACCATTCCTTATCGGCGTGCTGGAGGCTGGTAAGATTGACTACCACATGGCCGGGACTCATAGGCGCATCCGGTTTCAAGACCTCGTCAAATACAAAGAAGTCTCAGAAGAGCGACGGCGAGAACTCATGGAAGAGCTAGCAGCTCAGTCACAGGCAGAGGGAATGGGCTATTAGCAATTCTCGATACACTGTAATTTTTGACGCCTGCACTCTTTATCCAGCCCCATTGCGCGATCTTCTTATGGAGACCGCTGCGATGGGGCTCTTTCGTGCAAAATGGACCGACAAGATTCACGACGAGTGGATTTCAAATCTACTCGCAAATCGGACTGACCTAGATCCAGCCAAGTTGGCGCGCACCAGGGCGCTGATGGATGAAGCCGTGCCCGATAGCCTGGTTAAAGGCTATGAAGGCCTTATCCAAGGTCTCGATTTACCCGATGACGACGATAGACATGTTCTAGCCGCTGCCATCCACTGCAATGCAGACGCTATCATCACGTTCAACCTCAAAGATTTCCCGATCGAAAAGTTGGCGCAATACAGCATCGAACCACAGCATCCTGACGAATTTATCTTCCACCAATTTGGTTTGAATGAAGCTGCGGTGCTTAATGCTGCCCGTCGCTGCCGAGAAAGACTCAAGCAGCCACCCCGAAGCATCGATGAATATCTATTAGCGCTTGAACGTTGCGGCCT
>Ga0307516_10009996_pt1 | contig 10504 bp, 12 predicted proteins | sample 19_EM_MG_FD_203310 | JGI IMG/M metagenome (GOLD analysis project Ga0307516, IMG submission 203310) | Populus trichocarpa ectomycorrhiza microbial communities from riparian zone in the Pacific Northwest, United States - 19_EM | ecosystem: Host-associated > Plants > Roots > Unclassified | place...
TGTCCCAATTGCCCCGACCCACAACGGAAACGCAGATGAGGCACATAAGGGCAAGGGTGATTACGCTTACGCGCAGATCATTCGGGAACTCATGCACAAGAATCCTCATTTCCGAGTACTCGCGCTGACCGCAACACCCGGAAGCAAACCGGAAGCGGTTCAAGAGATTTGCGATTCCTTACATATATCTCACATCGAAATTCGGGACGAGCGTAGTTCCGATTTGAGACAACACATCTTTGAGAAGGTTTGTTCTGTCGTGTCACCCCCACCCGACCGGTTTGTTGACGGCCACCTTTTTCGCTATACAGGACATCGAACAACATATCGTGAACATGAGTGGTGATATCCTGCAAACTCGTTCACTCCTCGCGGACTTGATAGAGGTAACGCATTCATTAGTCATCGTGAAATGGATGTCTAACTTGCGCGGTTAGCCGTTTATCAAGAGGCTACAGGGTGCGGGCGCTCTCCAGGGTAATCCAGATCCCGTTAGGTTGCATTCTTACCGGTGCCAAGCGGAACTACAGAGACTCAGTTCTCCTCGGTTCCGGGACTTAAAGTGGGCGGTGGGTCCTCTTGTGATCCTCGGAAAGTTGGCGAGGGCCATGGGATATCTGGTGCGTTGCCAAATTCTCACCCTACCTGTAACCCTGTTCACCTGCCGCTCTGTGATAGTGTGAGGAGTCTGTTGGGATGTGTTACGATACTCTCAAAGCTATGAATGACACTTCTGGTGAGAAAGTCAAGAAAGCTCCTCAGATCACCAAGGACCAGAAGTACAAAGACCTGATAACGGGGCTGGAGATCCAGAAGGAGCGACTCTCTCGCTTTCCCCCTCACCCTAAGATGGAGAAGCTCAAGTCTTTAGTCTTGGAACATCTCTTGACGAGGGGGTTAACGGGTGAGGATGAGGGAGCCTCTCAGCCGAATCTGGGCACCAGGGTTATGGTGTTTGTGTCGTTCAGGGATTGCGTTGAGGAGGTTGTGGAGTTCCTGAATTGCGAGTCTCCCATTATCAGGGCTACAAAGTTCATCGGCCAGAGCACGGATAAGGGGGGGAGAAAGGGATATGCGCAGAGAGAACAGCTCGAGGTACACTCTTTCGCGCACTTTTCCTCCCTGCTCCAGAAGTTAAACGAGGCGATCTTGCAGGTGATCCAAAAATTCAAAAAGGGCGAATATAACCTGCTGGTGTCAACGTCTATTGGTGAAGAGGGTCTTGACATTGGCGAGATTGATTTGATTGTGTGTTACGACGCCCAGAAGACCCCAATCCGTATGGTATGTGGAGTTCGCACGGGATGGTCCTCGTAATGCTGAAGCAGCCTAGCTCCAACGAATCGGACGTACAGGTCGCAAACGCGAGGGGCGCGTTCACGTTCTCCTCGCGCAGGGTCGTGAAGAAACGAACTGGAACAAGGCGCAGGAGAAGTACCAGGAAGTTCAGCATGCCATTGTCAACGGTGACCAGCTGGAGTTGTACGGAGACGTGAAGAGGCTTGTTCCGGACGACGTCAACCCTGTTTGCAAGGAGCAGGTTATGGAGATTGAAGAGTACGTTCGAGACAAGCCCAAGTCTCGAGGTTCTCGCGCTGCGGCTTCTCCCACGAAGCCTTCGGCGGGCAAGAAGAGGAAACGGAACGCGGATCCCGGGAGGAATATCCCTGAGGGGGCGAGTAGGGTGTTTGTGCCGGTGTCGGAACTCATCATGAGGGCAGCCAAGAAACCACAGGAGGACTTGACGTTGGACGATTTTGATGGTCTGAAGAGCGATGACGACGATCGGGACCTCGAGGAGAATTTTGGTGGTCTCAAGAGGACGGTTTCCGATGCGGGACCGGTTACTGCTGCGTCAAAGGCGAAGAAGAAACCCCTGAAGAGAAGCAAGACCGCTGCCGATGGCCAACAACCGAAACGAACCACCAAGTCGGCAGCCGGTGAAGGTAAGAAGAGCCGGGCGAAGCCCCAAACCAAGGGCAAGAAGACGAAAGAGGTCACCGCCAGTGAAGTAGATCAAGTCATGGAGGACGATGAAGACGACGAGGCACTTGAAGAGGGACTACCCGTGCAGCCGCCCCCGCCCTCAAATCAGAAGGGACTTATTGAACTCGTGTCATCGAGGACCCTCGGCTCTTCTGGCGTATCTGGATCTCTATCTCGGATTTCTGAGTCGCCATCTCCCGTTGGATCTCGTCTTTCTGGTGATCAATCCCCCGCTCGCATGTCCTGGTCTCCCTCTCCGCCTCCTCGCGCCATCACTCCGGATCCCATGTGTGCCTCTCCGCCAGCCTGCCTCATGTCTCCGAATCCGATCCCACTCTTCCTCCAGGATTCTTCCCAACCGCAGGTTACGGATTCACCAATTAGGAGATCTCCCCCCGTCTCTCGGTCGTGGGGTGCCGGATCTTCCACGCTTCGATCTGCCTCAAATCCTACCACGCCAGTCCAAGGCGATCGACCACTTTCCCCGCCTTCTCAACACGAGGGAGATGGGGACATCTCTTGGCTTATCGAAGAGGACGAAAGGGATAAAGGGATTATCGCGAACGACAGCGTTATAGAGATCTCGAGTTCCCCGGTCCGTATAGAGCGGTCGCCATCCCCAGGGACAGCTGACGATGACAGGGATGACAGAGTCGCGGAGAGTTCGAGGATGGCTGGTCAAGTGGCGGAGTATACGAAATCTGAAGCCGCTATGACCTTCAGTTCTCCACAGCCCGTTCCAACGAAGCGTGCAATGCTGCCGCCACCAGTACCCTTCCGTGTTAGGGCGCCGAACGTGGCACCGGAATCGACATTCCCCGTGCGTCCCATGGTTGGGAAGCGGCAAGCAAAGCGGAAAGCACCGACGGCTGAGGATGACTTTTCCGCTTTCGATTCCTCCCCACCCGCTGCTTCACCTCCCCGCCGCCTACGCCAACGTCGCTCGCAGTCGAAATCTCCATCGAAAAGCCCTCCGAAAAGGCGACCGAAGAGTACAGTTGGGAAAGGGAAGAAGAAACAGAAACGAGACGGGACTGGGGTGGTGATGCCTCCCGGGTGGGCCGAAAACGAGGCAGCACATTCGGGGGACGAAACCAGCGACGGTGCTATCTCAGGGGCAGAAGACCAATCCGAGAATGAATACGATCGGGAGTTTGTCAATGACATTCCAAGTACCCAGGTCTCTGTTTCGTACAACCAGACACAGATCTACCGGGAGAGTCTGTTGACTCAAGCTCCGAGGGGCCGGGGGCCGGTGTTCGCGCGTGGACCGATGCGTGGCAAGCCGTTCGGGAACATCGACAGGAGACTGCCGCAGCACCATGTATCGAGTTCGCCAACGAGGGATCCGGGTGAAGGGCCGGACGAGTACGAGATGGACAGTTTTGTTGTTCCGGACGATGCGGAGATTGCTTATAGTCTGTCCAGTGATATATAATGCTCGTAGTGGTTTGCTTTCATAATGGATTGGAGTCTTTGTCTCTCGTGCCCGGTCAGCGCGACTCGTCTCGAAGTTGCAGCCAACTCCGATCGCGATCGAATTGACCTTCCGCTCTCGCACTCCCCTCATGTCATCTGCGACTCGAAAGCCCGCGCCACGGCTAGCCAGGCCGGCTGCCCGTTACTGGAAAGGCAAGGCACCCAAAGGAGTCGGCGAGGCTCCTTCTGATTCCGACGAAGAGGAAGAGCTCCAGCAGCCAGAGGAGGAGGGTGACATCCAAATTGGCGATCAGGATTTCGAGGGGGATGAGGAGGATGAAGAGGAACCTCCGGTTCACGCTATTGCGAAACCGGTCGTGACGAAATCGATCAACGTTGCGCTGAGGGATGTCAATATTTCCAAGGACGGGAAAGTGATTGTGGCAGGGAGAGAAGAGTCTGGGAGGACTGAACTCGAGGGTGCGTCTCTTTGTTATGATTGTTCTCGTCAGCTATGTTGCGTTTGTGGTGTGTGTACCTGGGCTGGGTTCTTATGGGGTATGTGTGATTAGGTTCCGAGGAAAGTTCTGAAGAGGAGGAGGAGGATGGGAAAGTTGGGGCGGGGGACGAAGAGGTGTGTGGGTATAGACGTATCCATCGTCGCCATGCTCACGCGTTCCTGAAGTCCAGCGAAGAAGAAACATCCTCAGAGGAAGAAGAGGAGGAAAAGCCGAAGCTCCTCTTTCGACCGAAATTCGTCCCCAAGTGCGTCTGCTCCTCCACCCATATGTTCATGCTAACAATCAGGTAGGCGAGCACGCGCCACGATTGTAGAGCGGGACGCGATGGCTCGGGATACAGAAGAGGCCATCAAGAAGCAGGAACAAGAGGCTGAGGAACGGCGACTGCAAAGTCATAACCTTGTCGCGGACACGATTAAGCGGGAACTTTTAGAAAGTACGTCTAACTAATCCACTCCAACTATGTCTTTTACTCAAATCACCAAATTCGACTGCAGAGGAGAAGGAAGCCGAGATTCCAGACATCGACGATGCCGACGGTCTTGACCCCGAAGCTGAATTCGAGGCATGGCGGATACGGGAGTTGGCACGTATCAAGCGCGACAAGGAGGCTGAAGCTCAAAGGGAAATCGAACGGGAGGAGATTGAGAGAAGACGCGCGCTGCCCGAGGAACAACGACTCCAAGAGGATATGGAAAACGCCAAACGCACTCGAGACGAGAAACCGAAAGGCCAGCAGAAGTTCCTGCAAAAATACTGGCACAAGGGAGCCTTCCATCAGGTGGGATGTCGTTTACCATTTCTGCTGCTCCGGCATTATGGTTCCTCACACGCGTACGTTCGTAGGATGCGGAGATCCTGAAGAGACACGACTTCACGGAAGCCACGGAATCTACAGTAGACATTTCGGTGCTCCCTCAGGTCATGCAAGTCAAGAACTTTGGAAAGCGTGGTCGCACAAAGTACACCCATCTGGCGGACCAAGATACGACCTCTGGTACTGGTGGATTTGGTGGGGCCAAGGCGTTGCAGAACCCTGGTGGCATGCCTTCGAACCCGAATTCCGGCTGTTTCATCTGTGGTGGTCCGCATATGAAGAAAGGTGCTATGATCGTTTGCACCGTGAATACTTGCAGCTAACGGCGTGCTTTAGACTGCCCACAGGTTCGGGAGGGGACGGGCTCTGGTGCGAATAATATAGCCATAGGCTTCCGGAGAGACGGAGACCAAAACGGACCCAAACGAAATTGGCGTGACGATGACAGGGATGGGGGCCGCTGGCCAGACAAACGCAGTGATCGTCCGAGATACGATGAGAGGGATAGGGATTCGGGATATCGCGGTGGTAGGAGGGATGACAGGGACGGCAGAGGTGGGTATCGACGGGACCATCGGTCAAGGTCCCGGTCGCCGAGGAGGTCACGATCCAGGGATGGGGACCACGGAAGACGGAGACGGTCCGGGGAGAGAGTGAGGGATGATGGGCATGCCGACAAGCGGCGACGGACAGATTACTGAGCAGGGTACATTCTGTATTTTACGATGTTGGAGCATCCAACAACTCGGACCGTCATGCTACTTATGCGAAGCGTACTGCTGATACAAAATACGACCCGGGTGACACACGTGGTCTGGAACGCCTAAGAAGTTCCTCCAGATCCGGATCCCGACCCTAGCATGGAATTTATCTAACAGAAGGTAATGCGTGAGCGTTGAGGAATTTATGGTTGAGCTAGAGGTACGGACGTGTCCCAACGATAGGGTTTGTGTGACCTGACTGTCGCCCTCTAACTGGTCGCCGGCGGTTTCGTCCCGACTTGGGGGCTACACAAACGGGGGTAAGCAAGTCAGAGGATCGCCATCATGGGGGGGGGGGGGGACGCGAACCTCGTCCGACTTCTTCTTGCCCTTGCCAACGGCTGTGACGGACGCCTGTCCACCAGTCGCGTCTTCCCTTGGGACGACGTCGATTAGGAAGTCAAATTGATCGGACTTACTCAACGCCTTCGCGATGTCAGAACGTGATAGCGTGCGTCTCTTGTTCGAATCCGCGATGATGAAAGCGCGGGCTGTGATTTCGGCGATGAAGACTTTTTTTCGTTGACGGTCAGGACGTGAACGCGCTGACTTGAGCACCCAAAACGCTAAAACACTGACTCTCGCAAGCTTTGCAGAAGAGGATGGGAGCTTCGGGCGATGAACGGTGAATTTCAGGGGTGATGATACGAGGAGACGCGTACCGTCTGCGGCAATCATCTTCCGAGAGCTCGTTAACTCCAAGCGGTCTCGTGCGGAACGACAAGAGTGCGTACCTTGACGTCCGGGTCACTCTTCATGACCTTCTTGATCCTAGCCAGGGGTAGAGGAGGGTGGCGGTAATCCGGTGTTTCTTGTTCTGCAGCGTCGATCTGCCGCCTCCAAAAGGAAGGGAGGAACTCCTGGATGGGCTCCCCTGGCTGAACGAATGGCTTTGACGGTTGGCTCATGGTCGAACTCCCTTTGGGTGTGATCGACCTCGAGGTGGTATAAGTACAACCAGACCCCGTGGGAGTTTCCCTCGTTCACCTCTTGACCTTCGATTTGTACCATCCCCATTCCTATCCCCACCTCACAGCCAACCAGCCCTCAATCAGCTCACGATGTCTCCACGCCCATCTTCTTCCTCGTCTCTGAAGCTATCTCCCATGGAGCAGTGTCCTGGTGCTCCCGATCTCAGAACTCTCGCTTGTCCTGTGTTCCCGCCTTTTGAACTCTACGCGGACGACAGCCTAGAGATACCTTCCATGTCTGAGGGAACCAGCGCCGAAACCAGCCTTGATCTGCCGTCTCCCACTCCGGAATCAACCTCTCGTGTTTTCCGCGTTCTCACGACCTCCCTCAAGCGTCCCAGACCACCGCGCGGGCGCCCCATCTCGAAGACGACCAACGGCTGTGGCTGGATCGATCTCGTGAAGCAAGGCGGTGCTACTCCGGAGCCTTTGCTTCACCCTCATCTCCCCTCCGACACCGAGCTTCGTCTGTTCCTCCTCGACTTGGATCCCGATTCCTCTCCTTCTCTGGTTTCTCATGATAGCACGGCTTTCGATGATGCAGCAGATGACCTTCCGCCCCCTTGTCTGTTGAGCACGTTCAGCTCGTTGTCGAAACATGCCCATCAAGCTTCCCACTCCCGCTCGCGATCTCACTCGAGGAATCCCACTACGAGGGACAGAAAGCCACTCGCTGAACCGGAGATTCCCAAAGATGACGATGTTTTCTTCCACCATGATCTGCAGACAAGCTCACGGACCTCTCCCAGCGAGAGGATGGTTGGTCAAATCATTCTGACCGCCGTTCCATGTTCTGATTTGGGTTTTCCATAGGGTATGGAGGAAGCAAATGACCAAGAAGACTGAGTGTGACGTAGAAGTACTCTGACAATGTAATACTATTGGATCCCACCCTGCTTGGGTTGGGAACGGTTGCGGAAAAGTGTGCGCCAGCGGGATCATGCACGGATACGCTTAGTGTGGAAGCACCTTCCAGGGGTTCATGATTCCGTTGGGGTCGAACAACTTCTTGATCTTCTTCATCCATTCGATGCTCGTCTGATCCTTGGTGTACCCCAACGCACTTGTCTTCGCGTGCCCGATACCGTGTTCAGCAGAGATGGATCCGTCATAAGAAGCTAAGGATGTCGTCAACACTCGTCAGCCTTGTGCGACAGCACCTACCAACGAGTTCAAACACAAACGGTTCGACAGCAGCCGTGATTTCGGGGGTATACGCAGCGGCGATCACGTTGAGATGTATGTTACCTGGGTAACGGGTCAGATGCGAAGATCCGGGGAAGATGTTTCCGTACCATCCCCGAAGTGGCCAAAGCTCACGACGTCCTTCACCGCATTCTCGTGAAGCAACCCCTTTGATCGAAGGTGGTCCTTCGTCTTGTCGACGAACTCCTTGAACTTTGATACGGGGATCGAGAAGTCGTACTTGTACGCTTTACCCGATTTTCCGATGGCCTCTGGTATCCCTTCTCTGATCGCCCACAGAGATTCGAACTGGGTGGGGGACTGGGCCAACACGCCTGACGTCACTAGGCCGGTATCAGGGTCCATCACCTTTTCTAATAGGTCGGACAGTTTCTAGTAATTGACGGTGATGAGGAAACCTGGGGGACGGTATTGATGAAGCACTAACCTCCTCGTCGTGCTCCTTGTTCCCGCCGCTGGTCTCGATGAGGACGAAGCACTGGGCACCTTCGGTCTCCTCTTCGCTCAGCCCTTTTCCCTGTCCGTGCTTGACCGATAGGGTGTAGGCGTTCCTGTCCATGTATTCGAACGCGGAAAGGATTTCGCCCATATCCTGTTTGACGACCTTGAAGAGAGGAACGACCTTGTCAAAGCTCGAGAGCGCCAGGACGACGGCGTTCGTCGCAGCTGGCATCACTGGGGCGAGAATCGAGACGCCGGTTACGATTCCGAGAGTGCCTTCAGCGCCGATGAATAGTTGCTTCAGGTCGTATCCTAGGATTCGTTAGTCAGATCGTCGACCCCGCAGTAACAAATGTGGTACTTGCCAGTGTTGTCTTTCCGTAATGTCGACAGCTGGTTGAGGATAGTACCGTCCGGTAGCACGACCTCGAGGCCGAGAACCGCTCCGTGTAATGAGCCGTACCTCAGGAGTCGCAGGCCGCCGGCATTGGTGGAGACATTGCCGCCTATGTGACAACTAGGTACGGGCAGTTAAGCCGATAGTATATTGCATGGGTGGGAAGAAGCGCTCACCTTCCTTTAGCACCGAGATCAATCGGCATGATGTGGTTATGCGGGGCGAGGTAATCGATTAAAGACTGTAAAATACAACCCGCATCCGCCACCAGTATTCCTGATCGTTGGGTCAGCTAACCGATGACGAAAGATAGAAAAGGTGACAATACCAGACACTGGGTCGAATGACCTGATTTTATTCAGGTTCGAGAGATTGAGGATAACCTCATCTCTCACAGGTACGCTCCCTCCGACGAGTCCAGTGTTTCCACCTTGTGGAACGATCCCAATCCTCTTCTCGTTGCAGTACTTGACGATCTTGCTCACTTCTTCGGTTGCTCGGGGTTTGAGCACCGTCGTGGATTTTCCCTTGTACTTCCCCATCCAGTCATTATTAAACGCGGTCAATTCGTCAGGAAGTGTGTTCGACGGGGAGAGGGTAGACAAGATGGAAAATGGGGCGAGAAAGCTGGAGAAATGCGCCAGGTCTTCGTTAGTCACAGAGTTCAGGTTCGATGACGCGGCCGTGGACGCCCATCTTTGACGTAGCAAGCTGGAGGGGGTCCGCCACGCTGATGCTTGGACGAGGACAGTCCGTCGAGTGACGGCTGAGAGGATGATTGACATGGAGAAGGATGCGCGATCGACGCTGCCCGCCCAGCATCAGTAAAGTGGTCGCCCACTTGTCGGGACTTGGTAATTATTTTACACTAGAGGCTACCCGTCTCAGGCTGTCAGTGTGAGAGTTACTATTTATATAATGTTAGTGGTGCTCGGCCCTGCGTGCCAACGTCGCGGTTCAGGCGACCGGGGTCAATCCTAGTTTTGCCTTTCGGAGACAGGCTACGCAGATAAACCAAAGCCCGGGACCTTCGGCCCCAGGCAGCCCTAAGAAAACCCAAACCCGTTCGCCGCCACCGCTGCCACCATGAAACTTCCAGGATTTGGCTGACGGCGAGCATTCAAAACTCATCTGTAACTTTCACTAACTAAATGCCCGTGGAACACCCCCACACTGCCGCACGGCATGGCTGAGTTGGGACAGGCACCCGAACCAAATGCCGAATGTCGAGCGCTTGGGTACATCAGGAAACCTGCATTTCGCTTTTTTACAACTTTTCTCTCTCTTATCACAAGAAAAGGTGTAAATAAGGGAAAAGTTCGAACTTCTATAAGTTGACCTATCAACTTATTTTAGTTGCCCGAGGATGCCCGTAAGACGTAAGAAAAGTTCAACATAAGTTGAATTAAAGCCATGGCAGTCCAAGCCGCCCGTCCACACTCAACCTAATCTGGGTGTAAGCGGTGGCCTCAGCGTGGCAATAATGGGGAATTCTGATGTATATTTTATTTCTTACTCATGCTGTCAATATAAGTTGTAAGAAAAGCTCAGGACCTTATGTAACTTGGGGAAAAGCGAGAACAAGTTGAGAAAAGTAGATAAGTTGAGATAAGTTTCTGGACGTTTTGCTGATGTACTTGCCTGGCAGCAGGCCAAAGAATTTGCAAGTACAACAGGTGTAGGGCTTGAGCCTGAACCTGGGCCTGTGGAATACATGGACAGTCAGGCCACCTGTGCAGAGGATCGGACACAATATGCGCCATCCCAGGAGGGTTGGAACTCCTGCGGGTGACCTTGAATGTTGTGAGTCTGTGTGACAAGCATCAGTAAAAAGGACGTTGTCTTATTTACTTATTGCCCTTATTTGATCTTATTTGCTCCCGTCCCCCGCCATTTGGACCCATGAAATTATATAAGTTTGGGACTTGGATTATATAATGTGAATAAGTAGTCATAACAATTGAATAAGTGATGAATTGTCAGGG
>Ga0307516_10009997_pt1 | contig 10504 bp, 13 predicted proteins | sample 19_EM_MG_FD_203310 | JGI IMG/M metagenome (GOLD analysis project Ga0307516, IMG submission 203310) | Populus trichocarpa ectomycorrhiza microbial communities from riparian zone in the Pacific Northwest, United States - 19_EM | ecosystem: Host-associated > Plants > Roots > Unclassified | place...
GGTTGTGGGAACCCACCGAAGAGTCGGCTTGCAAGGGTCAAAGCACCTCCGGCCATGACACCGGCCACGACAAACAAGATGAGCTTTGGCACAGTGCCGGGGGGGTAGAGATCAGCCCGGGGTCCGTGGGGTCCAAAGGCGACGTAGTAAGCTGCATATACCGATGCGGAGTGAGTTATACTTATCCCGGAGGAGTTGGGTATGTACGGACCGGCTTTTTTCTCGTCTAGTGAAAGAGTTTTCCAGTCCCTCTTCTGGAGCTCTTCGAGCTGTTGGTGGATGGTAAGCTGCTCGTCGGTGGTCAATTTCTCCCATTGTGCCTCGACGTTGGACAGAGGAATGACGGCGTCATTTGCACGGGGTGTGGTCGTGGCGGCGGCGGAGAGAGAACGAGAGAAATGCCTGTTGGCAACCCTGATGGGGCGAACAAGACGGGCAGCGTGCATTTGGGAGGTTAGGGAAGGATGTAAGGTATGCGAGTTGAAAAACGGGACGCGACGGAGCGGCTGGCTTTTCCTCTAAAACCGCTTCCGCCCATTGGCTGCATCGTTTGATTTTCTCACGCGCTTCCGGTCAGGGCTGGGCTCGAACGTCGTTTCCGATAACTCGCTAGTCGTACACGAGACAAAAGAGATACATAACTCGCAAGATATCATCGAAAATGGATGAAGAACAAGAAGAATAGAAGATGAGCAGGCAAGATCGTTACGAGTCTGCGGTCGGGTTGGTGCAGTCACGAGAGATATGTCTGCAAAAAGGTCGTCAGCGCCCAGCGAGAGGTAAAAACAAAATAAACGAACCCCTCCGAACCACAGGTGTAGCAAGCGCGCTTCTGAGGCTGGGTGCAGTCCCTACTGATATGACCCTAGGTCGAGAGCACCCCGTCAGCGGAGGCTGACTGATCGGGCAGGGGTTACGTACGAATCCAGAACAGTTGTAACATTTGGCACCCTGCACACAGTCGCGAGAAAGGTGTCCAACACCACCACAAGAGTAGCTGCGAACCGAGCCGTGAGAGCCCAAAATCTCAACATTGGTGGTCAAACATACCAGGTCTTCTCCCTTCCTCCTCCGCTTCCGCCTCCGAAGGAATTATAGCTTCCGCCACCATAAGTTCCCCCACCGTAGTTAGAACCTCCGGTACCCGTTGATTCGGGGCAGGAACGAGCAATGTGGCCGACCTTCCCGCACTTGTAGCATTCTTGACCGCTCCCACCCCCGCCACCACCGGATGTGTTGGTGGTGGTTTGGGGGCATTCACGCGACTGCAACGGCGCTAAGATAACGACACCCAGGAGGCGGAACTTTCGAAAACAGACGTACAATGTGACCTTCTTGACCACACTTGTAGCAGGTTTTGGCCTTTGGATCGGCTGTACATTCCCTGGAAACGTGCCCTTCCTCACCGCCTGGCCGTTGAAACGAGCGTCAAAATCCGCATGGATGATGGGATCCCGGCCAGGAACAGATAAACTCACAGTTGTAGCTGATACCGAGATTCGTCGCGGAGATGGAAAGCGAGAATCAGTTCCCGGGCTCAGGAGGCGCCGCACGGCGTCCGAGAGAGATTTACCAAGTTGGGGTTCCGGCCTTCGGGCAGTTGGCGGCTTGGTGACCGACTAGATCATCGACAAGAGCGTTAGGTGATTGGGTCGAGAGCGATAAGGAGGGACTGGAGAATGAAGAGGGGGGACGGAATATATTTCGCAAAATCGTGAAAAGAGTCGCATACGATATACGAGTGCAAAACTTGTTCGACGAGTTGCAAGGGAAAACGGGGTTGACGATTGACGACAAAAGACAGCGAGGGGATTGCACCCTGCGTCTGGGCATCCCCGAGAAAAGAAAGGCTGCTACGAGCCAGCGAAAGCAAAAGACGACACGGAAACAACAACGCACATCCACCGCAATTAAAGCATCCACGTGCGCCAGACATCTCGTTACGATAGGGTGTCAAGCAACTGGGACTTGTCGTGCTGAGTTAGCTTGGGATTGAGGGAGCCAGAGCCGTCGATATACGCACAAGAGGTGAGGTAGAGGATTGGGGGGATGAAGGAAAGCGACGGTTGTGGAGAAGATCACAAAAAAAAGAAAATGGGAGAGGGAGGTTACATAACCAACCGCCACGTGGATCGAGTGCAAACCAGGAATCCGTCAAGACGGAACACAAACCTCAATTCACCTTCCAGGCCGCAGCGAACACATGAGGACAGAGCGTGTCGGGTAAGGGTGAACCTCCAGTTTGGTGTGTGGGATCTCTACTTGCCCGTTTTCAACGGGTTTCACGCGACGGCGCGTTTCAGGACTCTATTTGCTGGTGTGCTTATGGTGTATGGAGAGAGCGGAAAACTAGACGACAATGGGGTTACGCCGAGGTTTTAGAAGCCCCCTCTGCAGGAGGGTTGAAGAACACCTGAAACAGGACAAATGCGTTAGACCTTCCGAGTGAGCTCCGTTCACTGTCATTTCACGCGCGCACCTGTTGTCCACCCTGTCCACCCTCCCAGGTTTGATACTTCACGTTCGTAACACCTCGCCTCTCGGCGGCCAACCGCTCAGTCTCGTTCAAAGACCTTCGGAGGGCAGACGCAGTGATTTGAGAGTACTTGTTGAAACTTCTCGCCGGTGTTCAGCAACCACAAACCAGAAGCGGGGAACAGGGTGAAACGCACGAGAAGAACTGACGCCAGGTTGCTGCGCTCATGGTCGTACTTGGTGAGGATGGAAACGAATGTTGCCGCTTTCTGGATGAGGTTCCGGGAGGTTCCGTGGGAGACCGATCTCGATCATTCCACCCTCCACGGTTCCGGACAGCGGTGAATGTGGTCGAGTGATTGGGGCGACGTTGTCCGTTCTTGCTAAGACCACGTCTGTTTTACGTTTTCGAAAGCCCGGGGAACTCTATCTCGAGTTTCAACAACCTTTGGAACATGCTTTTGCGGAGCGATTCCCTGGCTGACAGCCTTCCACAACCATCACAAGGATGTGAGTGTTGTCGCACAGAATTCCGCGTTTCTAATATCACGGAAAGGGATATCCTATACAGGAAACCAGTTACTAGAGCGTATGGGGTTAGTCGAGCCGACCTCGCTCGATGGTCACGCCTCCGGTCCGTGCCCTGACGTTCTCGAATACTACACCCTTTGCGAAGGATGACTCGAACGAGTGAAGGTATTTCCGACAGAAGGCGGCCAAAGCCGGCTCCCCTTGATGACCACCTTCCCTTTCGAACCTACCCCCGTCGTCTTTGTGATGTTCACCTTTAGCAGTGGGTGACACGCCCCACAGAGGAGTTATCCCATCGTCCATGAAAACTACAGGCAGTCAAACTGGTGAGACGACCCTCCAGCCCCACGATCCGACGACACTGAACGCGCCAGTCGAACTGATATCGATTCCTCTGTACAGCTTCTTACTACGGTCGACTCTCCGATTTAGTCCCGCCAATATCCCTCTGGGGTTTCCCCTTCATTGTGGATGTCGCCGTGTAATTTTTGGACAGGTCTCTGGTCGGTCTTGTCGGGCTGCCCACCTGACCTCTGACTCCCTCGGACCGTTGAGATTACAATTTTGGATTTCCAAACAGAATATGTTATCACTTGGGACCGTTACCGTAATCCACCTCCAAAGGTCCCGTAAGTCCCGCAACACGCGTCCTCCTCACCTCTCGTTCATGGTCAGGTGATTTTCCACCTTTCTCCGTTGCTGCCGGAGCCCACGTCTATACCAAAATCTCTAACGGCTAGACCAGATACCTCTCACCAGAGATTCACCCGTTGGCCAATTCCGTGGGTCTCTTCACCAACGGTGGCAACTTGTACGTTGACGTACTCGAAGGGGCCATTCCATCAAGGCGAGAAGGCAACGTCAGCGGAAGCCTATCATTACTCCACGAATACGTGGGCCTGTCCAAATGCCCGACAGGCTTTCGGGACAGGAGCGCCTATGGTCGTTGATTTCACTCACGACAACCCGGAGTCGGCGGTCGAGCAGCAAGTGTTCCTACAAAGTGCGAGGTTCGCGTAGCTACCCCATTTACGCTTACCCCGACCGTTCACCACGCTGCGTGGACGTGGAGATCGTGTCTCCTCAGCACTTTTGAATTATTATCACATCAGGGTGAATCCGACAAGCGCTCGCGTCGGTGTTGCGGAGTGGTCGAAGCACATAATAAAACATGACGCAACATTCCGCGTTGAGGGGTTCACTGTAGGCGCGGGTCCCACCCAACCGGGTTCCAACGCTTTGTTCTCGAGCCGTTGTGTGTCGAATAAGGTTCGTGAACGCAGACCCAAAATGGAAGTTCCTCAGCCTGATTTGGAATGGTACAAGGAGGTGATCGACTCATATATGTGAGGCACTTGAAGAAAAGCGGAGGGGCGGTTGCTTTTATCCCCACCAAGTTGACCGTACGCCAAAACTGAGGGACTTCACTCTACCCCTCTTCCTCGGCCTCCAGACGGTGGCCTCGCCCTAGCTGGAGTGCGATTTGCTTGTGCACGACGGAGTGTGTTACTTCACCGGAGTCGTGCGGCACCCTGGCGCCACAGGAAAGGGTGGCCCTTCATTGGAGAGTTTGGTCCGGTAATACCATTGCCACCCGTAATCTAATACCACTCTTGTTCTCACCCATCTGAGACGGCCAACTACCTGCACACAACCATCCCCACACCCGCGCACGGACCCACGATGTGCGACGAGGTTGAGGCATTGGTCCTTTGCCTTGGAACCCCTGTCTCACGAGGGCAGTGCGGGCCAGTGGGAATCGTGGATCTGCTCCGGTTTGGTCATGGGTTACCCGTCGTCGCGGCCTCGAAGAAGTTAGACTGCCGGCGGATGGTGGGGCAACGGATGATTTATAAAGGAAGGCTCCCTCTGCTTCTTTCCCCAGCTCCACGTCCACCTCCCGGGCCATGTCTCAAGATTCCCGCCTTTCCGAACCATCCAGTTCTCAGCCTACCGAGGGCGGAACCCCAGCAGCCGCACCCACCCAGAAATGGAGCATATGGTCCAGAGGTATCAACGGAGACGTATGTACCCCTGACCTCTTTTACTTGTCGACGGAGCGTGAACCAACCTTCACAGGGCGATTGGCATTGCACCCACAGATTCGAGGATAAAACAGAATCCTATCACTACGTTAACAAGTGCGTACGAGTCTGATCTCCGCCACCTGCAGAGTTAACCAACGCCGCGGATCTTTCAGAAGTGGAACTCATTACATGAAACATCGCGACGGTTCTGCTACGTTTGTACCCCGCAAGGGGACGTACATACCGCGTGGTGGTCGCGATCCGAACACAACCCTTCCAGCTCCAACCATGGAGGAAATAATCAAGGAGCACGAGGAAATCAAAGAGGAGCATCGCCAGTACTTAGTTCGCCCAGTCAAGTACTGGAATGGAGTCCGCACCATCCCTCAGACCGGGCGCAGGTATAATGATTTATCTTGGCTTTTCCCAATGTATTTCCCATGTTTTCTCTGGACGATTCGGTTACTAACGCGGCCACTTTAGCTGTGACTGCGGTGATCACATCTCTACGTACGACGATGATTACCCTACTTGGGAGGGCGACTACGACCACGACTATGAGTACGGCTATGATTCGGCCGACGAAGGCTACGGTCGCAATAGCGATGAAGGGGAGGATGGTAGCGAGGGTGGGGAAGATTATGACGGCGAGGGCGAAGAAACTTGCAAGGAGGAAGCTCTCAGTGGACCCGCCGTAATGCACCTCACTGTCCCCAAGCCCAAAGAAGAGGGCAGCTCCGCTAGTCCTACTCCTAACGCTACCCCCGAATCCACGGCAACCGGGAGCGGGAAGATAGCTTCACGCGGTTCCGGAATAGGACCCGACCTCGAAACAGAGGCGAAAAGAGTGAGTGATATCCGACCGCTCTTGAATCGATTAACTCGTATCTCACACAACCTCTCGCAGATTTTGCGCAGCCACAGATCTAAACCGTACTAAGTCTTGGATTGATCTTACTGTACTACTACGCCAATACAACTCTGTGCGTTTTCGTTTGTTTTCATGCACCGTTCCTCCTCTTCACTTCTCGTGAGACACGAAGCTCTCAGATTCGCACGTGTAATCCTGCCGACGGTCCAGGGCGCATGCCGCATCATGACCCCCATCACGCGGCTCGGATAAGTACATTCCGCATCAATTCTCCTGGACCGGTTAACGACCCAAGCATGACGTCTGGTCCATTCTGGACGGTGGAAGAGATGGAAGCAGGGAACAGCTTATTATGTACCATGTAGAGGAAGGTGGATATCAAACATACAAACCGAGTGACAAAGGTCCGACTAGTCACTGGACGATAATTCAAGCCGGCAGGTGGCGGGTACCGCGAACGAAGTCGTATAATAGACGGTGGGCTGAGGTTGGTTCCGACCACAATCAAGTCCGGGGACTCTCCCGGTCTGGTTTCAAACCGCGTATCGTGCCCCGATGGGGATCGTGCGACGGTGGGTTGCGAAATGGTAGACCGGTTGGAATCGAGCTTCGAGGGTGGTCTGGGCAACGAAATCACGTTGTAAGCGAAACTCATCGGAAAACTCGGTACTCGATGTGGTTGCGGGTTCGAAAATGTTTGTTTACATGCGTCACGGTATCGACGAAAGACCTCTCTAACCTGTTTCCGTTTTTCCGGTCTGTGGTCCCCCAACCCCCTGGAGCGTTGAACGACTAGTAGAAGAATGAAGGACCAGATTGACATCGGCTATGATGGTCACAACCCCCTTCTCCCTAAACTTGGGCAAAAACTCGGTAAAACAATACTTTTCAGGATCGTTTTCAATCTCCATAAGTCGCAGTTCCACCACCAGGGTGCGACTGTATCCCGTCGTACGCAGTTGATCCACCACCTGGCACAACTGATTGTCGATCGGAGCCCACTCCTCCAGTTTACATGACGAAATTCCGCAGACAGCCTATGTGATAACTTACTAGGAAAATGATTTTCCGGAGTTCGGTGGAAGTGATCGAAGAAAGGAAGACCTCGTAAGTGGAACTTGGCGAAACCTCCACCAACTCCTGGAAGCGATCGTCAGAGGGAGTACGTGGTTTACTTGAGGAGACTAACCAGTTCCAATACTTGGAGTTGCCGAAAGTTAGAGACCGTAGGTGTAGCCTCAGCTTAAAGAAAGGTTGATGGGTCGGGTAAGTATGTGGCTAGTGTGGCTTCGGTGGGAATTGTAGGGAAATGCTACCCACGTGGGAGCCCGGCAGCCAGCCTCAGGGTCTTGGCGGTGGTTGCACTTAGTTGAAGTGCATGCTCCAGATACGTTGCTTCCATGTAATAGTAGGGCGAGTCGATTACCACCTCCTCGTACTCTAGGTCCAACCTGGCAAACAGATCGAGGAAATTCAAGCACCCATCAACGCCGCAGACGCCGACTCTCCCTCGAAGCGGTCGAGACAAGGTTGGTACAGGGCTTGTGTCGGATCCCAGTGTGAACGAACGCAGTTGGAGGTTTCTGATATTGGGGAAATAATCGACCAGAGTCACGAAGGAGCTGAACGGCACGAGGAACTTCTGGAGGGCGAGGGATGTGAGAGTTTCGCGGAATGTTGAGAAACAGGTGCGAAGCCCTGCTTCGCCGATGTGTTCGATCACGATATTGAACAGCATGAGGGTGCGGAGATTGCATAGGGCAGAAAAGTGCTCTCCGTGGTCCTGTGGGAGGTTTCGCATGCAGTACTTCACTTCGGCATACACACCACGGCAATGCTGTAACGAACGAACGTATCCGAGGAGGCGAGTCTTGAACCCGGTGAGGACGACGCCGTTCATCCACCGCTGGTGGTTCCTCTCGAAAATGAAGGCCGAAGAGAAGAGACGCCTTTGGCTGGGTGCTGCCCACCAAGTGGCTACCAAAGCACATGCCACCAGGGTCCGCCGTCCCTCGTGGTTTGTGGGTATGTGCTCGAGGATCTCGTCCAATATTTCTGGAGAAAGAATGGTGGACGCATGTGGAGATGATGGATCGGATCCTTATGGTGACTATTCATCAGATCTATGATGAAAGAACAGGAGGGATAGACGGCACCCACCCATCGGCAAAATCGGTGTGTGCGTTGAACTTGCAGGTCGAACCGGGCCTGGACCATGATCGAAAAACGATCACGATTGCGGATATCTGACAAGCGCCCATTGACGCCCCGGTTACCTTGGTCTCTCGAAGACTACCCATAGGTGTGCACGCCTGTCTTCATGGATACCGTGACTCCCTACTAATAAACAAGTCCAGGGTAAACCTGTAAACAGACAAGGAGCGTCCCGCGCGCTCAGGTGGAGTCGACCCCAAAGGTTTGGTATTCACCGACGCGTTTTCTGGTTTCCTCACCCCGCAGCCGGAGCACGCCCTGGCACTGCCGAGCCGACCAATGCAACGGGCTTGCCATGGGCACTGGTTGCAGTCCCATAATTTGCTAATTTGTGTCTCGTTTTATATGTCGCATCTGCGGGCATCCAAAAGATCGGAGTCGCTCAGTGAATCCGTCTGCCTTTTCCACGCCATCTCTTTATTGCTCGTCTGGTCTGCGGGTGCGCGTACTGGAGAAGAGTTTAGTGGTTGGAATGTGGGTGGGGCGCCTTGGGAGGAGGAGGATTGATAGGTTGAATAATCTGGTAACGGGTGTACTTACGCACAACCTAGGGAACCACGAAAGCCTCGTTTTTCAGCAAACGGTAAATCCGCCCGGAACCCGTTCTCAGTGGAACAGCAGACTCGTGCATGGTTGCGTGACCCCAGCAAGAACTCCGACCTCTCAAGTCAATCTCCCGAGAAGCCAGTCGAGATTTTGAAAGGTACCTACAGGTCCGATAACGATTACGCTACAATTCCCTTGGGTTTTGGAAACCAGAGGGAATAAACAATCGCTGCGCACTTGGTAACCAGTGTATCCAACCCGCCCCACGCCTAAGACAGAAAATACGGCAACCCCCAGAGGAGCTACCAGAATAAAAAGCCTCATGACCATTGACGTATGTCCCCAGCTCTTCACCCCACGTTCAAGAGAACCCATATTCCCTGAGCCAAGGTTCGTTTGTTCAACGTATATGCGTCGCCGGTGGAACCGCGCGCCTGCTCTGGGCTCCGGATCCACCGTAATTATGTTATTCATTTTGCCGCAGCGTGGATCACACGTGTCCACTTTTGACGACACACGTAACAGACAACCCACCAAGTCTGCCACCAAACCCTACTCCCCCCCAAACTTCGAAAAGCACATACGCCTGCCGACCTCCAACCAACCAAGGGTCTTCAGGCCCCCAATCGAGACTGTGGCATTTCCGCGCCGATCATCAGGAACATTCCATATTCCAAACCAGCGATCGGTTTCGATAACCCTCCAATCCTCCAATCCTCCAACCTCCAAAGCCCGGCGGAAGGATGTCAAATCTAATATACCACCACCCTATGGGCTCGCCGTATACCACGCGAACCAACAGCGGTATAAACCACCAAGCAAGTTTTCCATTTTCCCGAGATCAGGTTCCTCGGCGCCACAGTTTCTGACCTCACCCCTTCCTTCCCCTCTTTGGTACTCAGGGAAACGAGTATACCGCCAAAAGCTACTCAGACGGAACTAGATCGTACCGGTATCATAACCAGCGAGTGCTAATTCTTCTTGATGTTCCATTCCAACGTTTTTCGCTGAAGTGAAACACTAGAGATGGTGGCGTGTACGACAGGCACCGCGATGGCAGCGCAGATTATTATGGCCCGGATGGCTCCGTGAGGCGTTATCAGCCCCCGTGTTACAGTGACGAGGATAGGAGCGATGGGAGGTATTATTCCTCCGAAAGTCCGGATGAAACAGACTCCGAGTCCGAGGATTACAGAGAAAGGGGGCCCGGTCTCGGATACTACGCCACAGATAATCGAGGCGTACCCCACATTCCGGACTCTGAGTCCCTTTCAGAAGGAGGCGTACCTGACAGCGAGAGTGAGACGGAGACAGATGATTATTCGGACCAGGATATCCCAGAAGGGTACGAATCAGGATCAACACACTACCGAGATGATTATGATTCGTATGGCGATTGGGATGACTACGACGATGATGATTATGGAGAGTATGACGGTCTGTTGTGCTCCCATTTACATGTCTCCCAACTTCCGTGTGCTCATTCCTCCCTGGTCTCAGACGGCGATTCCTCCGACTATTACTACTGAACCGGCACGAGATCTTCCACGGCGTAACCTCGGGGGTTTGCATGGTCGTCCCAGGAAAACCCAGCGTAGTGTAAATATCTATCTCCTTTGCTTCTAAGTATCAATCCGGCGCCCCTTTCCCATGAACGTACGAGGCATGGGTTTGTGTGACTTCGACCCCATTCTTCAACCGGCCAGCGCCGGTTCAATGCGTGTAATCCGAATAACGGTTTCCACGGCACCCGTATACCGCTAAGCGCGGAGAGATATGAGAGGGCTTTGTTGTCAGGGGCGGAACACCGTGCGAAGCCCTGTGCGATGCCGCCAGAAGG
>Ga0307516_10009998_pt1 | contig 10504 bp, 8 predicted proteins | sample 19_EM_MG_FD_203310 | JGI IMG/M metagenome (GOLD analysis project Ga0307516, IMG submission 203310) | Populus trichocarpa ectomycorrhiza microbial communities from riparian zone in the Pacific Northwest, United States - 19_EM | ecosystem: Host-associated > Plants > Roots > Unclassified | place...
CACGCCTTCCCCGCCAGCCCTGCCCTCACGCGCAGACGGCACCAAGGCGGGTCGACTGGCTCTTGGGAGACCATGGCTCCATTCTCTCCAAGCCAGCGTGGCGGACTGAAGGGGGCTGCACTGGCTGTGGGTGTTAGGGCCTTAAAGTCACCGAGCGCAGCAGTCCGCTTGTGAATGAACCCGAAGAGCGATCCCGACCCAATGCTGTCCATCGTCGCGACGCCCCGAGCGTCAGCAAGGCAGCGGGTGCCGCCGCTCGCGGCCAAAGGTCGATATCACGGTCTCGACTACATAGCGGTCCTTGAAGGCCGCCGACCCTTACTGCCCGGCGGTCTGCTTTCAAAGGCACAGTGGACAGTGCCCAGGGCCGCGCCAAACAAAGTCGGACGAATGGCCGCTGTCACGCGCCACGAGCAGTCACTTTCGACCCACTCCGGACATAGGCTGGGCAAAAATTGGGCACCGCAAAGCAGTCGACGAAAAATCCTTAGCCCGCTGGTCGGCGACGACCCCTCTCTTCGGCCCGACTGCCTCGATCGCCCGCATGCAGGCGAATTTCAAACAGGCTATTTGCCGATAGTGGGGAGGTGCTTCGTAAACCAATCTGTCGTCTTCGACCGGGAGTCAACGTCGGCAGCTCCGCCGGGCTTGAATGCGTGATTCCATTCCTGCCATTGTTCAACATAAGGTTTGACCAGTTGGTGATCGATTGTCTTGGGCAAGAGCCCGTCGAGATCTTTTGAGTCCTGGACGGGCACGATCCGATCGTTCTCGTTGTGAAGGATGATGGTGGGAGGAAACCTTGAAACCCCACCCCGTATCGTTGGGGTGAGAGGACCAAAGAAATCGGCGAGAACCTTGACCGTCCCAGGCGGGTTGGAAACGATAAAAGTCATCGAAGTTGCCGCACCCAGCGAAAAACCGATGAGACCAAGCCGGTCGAGATCGGCTTCTGGGCGGCCGGCCAAGCTCGCGATTGCATCGGCGAGCGTCCGGTCGTGGGGAACCGTGTCGTCAGGGTGAGACTTGTCATCCTCGTAATACTGCGGAACCGCGGTGATGTAACCCAAACTGGCCAAGTCCTTAGCAAAGCCGTGGATCTGATCACCATAGGGGGGTGCCAGGCCGAAATTGCCGTGAACCAAAAGAACTAAGGGATGCTTCTTGCCATCGGATGGCGCGGGGTAAATGGTGATCTTGTATTCAACTCCGGCGCTCTTAAAGGTTTCGGCTGACATGATTCAGGTCTCCAATGTATAGAGAGGGTGCGCTCTCGGAACTTACGCATGACTCCCGAACGCAGCAAAGGAGTCACTGAAGAGGCCTGCAGCGCAAACCATCTCGACTACGGAGCGATTGCACTCGTTAGTTTTGTGGCGTTATGTCCATTGCGGCGATGCTTCTTCGCCATCTTGCTGAGGGCCCCGCGCTCCATGCTGCACAACCGAGCGGCTTCACTGATGTTGCCGTTGGTTCGCGCGAGGGCACGCTCGACGAAGCGGCGCTCTACTTCATGCGCTGCGCGCAACTTCTCTATCCGCAACTCGTTGCCATCCATCCTGTTCACCTGGCAGGCACTGTCAGTGAGCGCAGATGAGCAATTCAGCAGATCTGCCGCCTCGATGATCGCGAGATCGCTCTGCAAATGACATCGCAACAACACATGCTCAAGTTCACGCACATTCCCCGGCCACGAATACCCGCACAGCAATTGAAGACCTGCCGGCGAAACGGACTTGAGATTCCCACCCTCTGAACGCGCTGCCTTCGCGAGCAAATGTGGCACCAACAGCGCGATATCGTCCGTGCGTTCGCGTAGAGGCGGCATCTCGATCGACAGGACGTCGAGGCGGAACATCAGATCAGAGCGGAATTCGCCGCGGTCGACGAGTCGACGAAGATTGACGTTGGACGCGGTGATGACTCGCACGTTCGCCCAGCGCCGGTGTTCCTCACCTACCGCACGAAACGATGCGTCTTGCAGGAAGCGTAGCAAGATCACTTGGCCACGTGGAGAGAGCGCCTCGACTTCATCCAGGAATAGCGTTCCTCCTTCAGCTTCCCGGACCAACCCAGGTCGTGCGCGGCTGGCATCGGTGAATGCACCTTTGGCGTGACCGAACAATTCACTTTCGATCAAAGCGTCGGGTAGCGCGCCGCAATTGACGGGAATGAAAGGAGCATCGCTGCGGTCGCTCCAGTAGTGCGCGGCGTGCGCAGCAAACTCCTTGCCGGTGCCGGTCTCCCCAATGAGCAGGATGGGTGCCTTGGAGCGCGCAAATCGACGGATCAGCGCGACCGCTCCCTGGAAAGCTGGCGACGTGCCAACGAAGTTGCTCGTGTGCAGGGCACCGAGGCTCAGGTCGGTAGCACGCATTCTTCTCCTCTCTGCCTGGTGGCGAGATCGCCCGAAGTTGGCGTAACCAGTTTGTCGGACAACGCTTCAACACTACGGAACGCCACTACCCGCGTCTTCGCGATCCGTGCCGGACTGGTTCTCAATTCGTGCCTACGTTTCCCGACGAAGACGAGCGGGCTCGGCAATTCTCAGTGCGGCTTCAGCGAGAGGCCCGGCCAAGCATCAGACGGCCGGCACGGGCCGCAGGCGGAATCGCTGTTGGTTTCGGCGCATCGACCGACACTCCGCCGGCGCTATGCCGAATGCCTGCTTGAAGGCTCGGTAGAACGTGGCGACGCTGTCAAAGCCGCAATCCAGCGCGATGGTCAGAACTGTCTGATGGCGGTGGACGGGGCTTTCGAGCCGTGTACGCGCCAAATCCAGGCGTCGGGACAAGATGTAGCGGGAGACGCTGGTTCCGTTCTGCTCGAACAGCCTGTGGAGTAGCCGCACGGAAATCCCGAGCTTTTCCGCTACGACCCTCGGCGTGAGATCGGCGCGAACGAGACTTTCCTCGATCACCTCCTTTGCGGCCTGAAGCTGGGCCGCCCGCACCGCCTGCCGGGGATCGTGGTCGAGGATGTCATGGCCATAAGCTGCGGCAGTCAGGCGAATCAGGTTCTGCAGTGCCACGTCTTGATGCTCCGGCGACAGATGGGGCGCTTGGGCGGCGAAGGCGTCGAAATAGGCAGCAGTGAGAGCACCTATCCCAGATGGTGCAGAGATAACCCGGGTCTTGATGTCGTACGGCCTGGCGAGAACCGACAGGAACATGCGCCTGGGAAGCTTCAACACGCAATGATGGAAATCCGCTCCGTCCTTTGGTGCGGTGGCGAAGGCGCGATCGGCGTCCCCGAAGCACAACGCTCCTGGCTGGGTGACGAAGTCATCCTGGTAGTCGAAGCCGAACCAGGCCTTCGCCCGCTGCCTGTAGAGAAACAGATAGTCCCCACTGCGGTGGGCGATATCGTGTGGCGCGCGGCGGGTGCGATGGGGGGTGGCCCGGATTTCCATCAGCGCGGCGTCGCCCAGTTGCCATCCTGAGACGCTGGCGCTGAAGGTTTCACGGTTGCACCGTTCCAGTTCAGGTGACATCGGGTCGACCGCGGCACCGATCGCCTCGCGCCAATAGTCGAAGCGTTCCGCTTGTCCAGCCTCGTCCGTTGACCAACAAAAAGCAGACGGCTGTTTCATGCGAAGTTTCTCCACCGTTCCAAGGATCTGGGACGGCACGCGTACAGACTACTGCCCGGCGGGAGAAACCTCATCCCTAACCGTAGGGATGAGCTTGCGGATGTCGTTGACATCGACCTGTGCGTTTTCGATGTGGCCCGTGTGGTTGGCAACACAGCCGCTCATCCAGCGCAGCCGGCGCCGCTTGCCAGCCAGGCACCGTGTCTGCACGAACACACGCCGGCACGAGCGGGTGAAAAATTAATCAATGGAATCAACCGGCTAGCGAGGAGGCTGCTTTGGCATGCTTCGCGCTATCAGTGCCGTCATGCGCAATTCCGGCCCCACGCGATGACGCAAGGCGTTCACTCCATCGACGAACTCGCCGACACGATCCTTCGGTATGTCGCGTCACGGCCTGACGCGTGCGACACGGTCGAAGGCATCTGCGACTGGTGGATTCCGCGACAGCGCTATGTCGAAGCCAGGGGCGACGTTTTTGCAGCGCTCGAACTTCTCACGGCGCGCGGGCAGATCGCTGTGCGCAATGGTGCCGACGGGCAAGTGCTGTACCGCGCCCGACGTTCTCCAGATTCCTAGTCGAAAGGACGAACAATGCCGAGTTCACTCACCTACCCAGGCGTCTACGTGGAGGAAGTGCCCAGTGGCGTGCGCACCATCACCGGTGTAGCTACCTCGGTCACAGCCTTCATCGGGCGCGCTCGAAAAGGGCCGATCGACAAGGCCGTCGACATCACCAGCTTCGCCGACTTCGAGCGTATGTTCGGTGGGCTGTGGCTTGACAGCGCGATGAGCTTCGCCGTTCGAGACTTCTATCTCAACGGTGGCGCGCGAGCGGTGATCGTTCGTCTGTTCCATTCGCGTGGGCAGGACGCTGTCAAGAACATTGCCGCGGCGGCGGAGGCAGAGACAAACGGCAAGGATGCGAAGGCCAAGGCCGCGGCGGTGCTCAAGGAGATCACCGATGCGAATCGCTCCGCGTCCGAGGTGAGCGCAGCCAAAAACGCAATTGCCCCTATTGCACTGCTGGCCGATACGGCGGACAAGAAGGCCATCGACGCCGCTGTTGTGACTGCGCGAGCCACTTCCGACGACTTGCCAGACGATCGCCGCGAGATCGTCATCGAGCCAACCGCGACCGCGACCGCGGCTCCGGCTCCGGCTCCGGCTCCGGCTCCTGCTCCTGCTCCTGCTCCTGCTCCTGCTCCTGCTCCTGCTCCTGCTCCTGCTGCTCCTGCTGCGGCTCCGACCCCCCTGAAGTTCCGGGCCCTTAGTCCGGGCCGATGGGCGGGCTACCTGCGGGTGCAGGTCGAAGCGGCAAGCGGACCTGGGCTTTCGGACATCGCGAAGGACCTCAAGGTCCCGGCCGACAAGCTCTTCAACCTGACGGTGACGGATCTCGGTCCGGGCGGCGGTACGGAGACGCATCTCAACGTCACGCTGGAGAAGGGTAGCGCGCGTCGCGTCGACAAGGTACTGGAGTCAGCTTCCACACTGATCGCTTGGGGCGGCGGCGACCTTAAAGACGCACACCTCCCAGATCTCAAAAAAGTAAAGGGCGACGCGCTCGCCACCGCCTATGCCGCACTGCAGGCGGCCATGGCGGAAGACCAGAAGCAGCCCGACCCCAAGGGTGAGGCGGTCAAGAATGCGAAGAATGACGTCAAAGCGGCGCAGGACGCTGCACTCAGCAGCGTCGATGACGGCGGGTCATTGGAGTTCGGCGACTTTGTTCAACCCAACGGCGAAGCGCAGAAAAAGGGGCTGCACGCGTTAGAGCAGCTGTACACGCGAGACGGCATCTTCAACCTCCTGTGCATCGCCCCGTACAACGCCTCGAAGGATGTGGATCCGAGCGTCATTGCCGTGGCCGGAGCCTACTGCGAGAAGCGCCGGGCGATGCTGCTGGTGGATGCGCCCAGCGACTGGAAATCGGTGAACCAAGCCACCATCGGCTTTTCAGACCCCGACGACGACAAGGTTGGCTACCGCGGGCGAAACGCAGCGCTGTTCTTCCCGCGCCTGAGGATGCCCAACCCACTGCACGACAACCAGATGGAAAACTTCGCCGCCTGCGGTGCGGTGGCCGGCATCTTCGCCCGCACCGACACGCAGCGCGGCGTCTGGAAGTCGCCGGCCGGCCTGGACGCATCGTTCCTTGGCGTCAGCTCGTTCACTCTGCCGCTTACAGACGACGAGAACGGCTTGCTCAACCCACTGGGCATCAACTGCCTGCGCACTTTCCCCGTGTTCGGCCGCGTGCTGTGGGGCGCACGCACCTTGCGCGGCGCCGACGCCTTCGCGGACGAATACAAGTACACGGCCGTGCGGCGCACCGCCCTCTTCATCGAGGAAAGCCTGTACCGCGCGTTGAAATGGGTGGTCTTCGAGCCCAACGACGAGCCGCTGTGGGCGCAGATCCGCCTCAACGTTGGCGCGTTCATGAACAACCTGTTCCGTCAGGGTGCCTTCCAGGGTCAGACCAAGAACGAGGCCTATTTCGTGCACTGCAATGCGGAGACAACCACGCAGAACGACATCAACCTGGGCATCGTCAACATCAACGTCGGCTTTGCGCCGCTGAAGCCGGCCGAGTTCGTCGTGATCCGGCTGCAGCAGATGACTGGCGAAATCGAAACCTGAAAGGAGACGACATGGCCGAATTCACCGCCAATGCCCAGCGGCACGATCCCTACAAGAACTTCAAGTTCCTGGTGAAGTTCGGGAACGAGACGGTCGCCGGCATCAGCAAGGTCAGCGGGCTCAAGCGTACGACCGAAGTCGTCGAGCACCGCCGCGGCGGTGACCCGAGCACCAGCGGCAAGTCACCCGGTCGTACCAAATACGAAGCCATCACGCTGGAGCGGGGCGTCACGCACGACAAGCAATTCGAGGAGTGGGCCAACAAGGTTTGGAATTTCACTGGCGGGCTCGGGAAGGAGGTTTCTCTGAAGGACTTCCGCAAAGACATCACGATCGAGATCCTGAACGAAGCGGGCCAAGCCGTGTTGCGCTACCACGTGCACCGCTGCTGGGTCTCCGAGTACCAGGCGTCGTCGGACCTGGACGCCAACGCGAACGCCGTTCTTATCCAGCACCTGAAGCTGGAAAACGAAGGCTGGGAGCGCGACGACGGCCTGCAAGAACCGCAAGAGCCGTCGGTGAACTAGGCGCCTCTCAACATGCATGCACTCACGCAGGCGCAACTGCTCGACCTCTGGGACGCTGGTTCTCGCGCCACGCCCTGGAGCCGCGCGGCCCTGCTGCTGCAATCTGCATGGCCGGATGCCGCGGTGGCGCAGTGGCCCCTGGGCGTGGCCAACGCACGATTGTTGGAGTTGCGCGCCACCCTCTTCGGCGCGGCCTGGGACTGCGTGGCCGACTGCCCGGCGTGCGCGCAAGTCGCCGAGGTGCGGCTCGATGTCGCGGCCATGCTCGCCGCTGCGCCGGGCGCTGACGCTGCGCAAGCGCCGGTTTGGCATTACATCGACGAAAGCCCGGCCACGCCGCGCTTTCGCTTGCCCGTGCTGGCCGATCTCATGAGCGCTGGGCCGGCCGACGCATCGAGCGCAGCGCGACTCTTTCATGCTGTTATCACGGCGCCGGCCTCCCAGGCCACCGACGCGGCCCTTGTCGATCTGCCGCCGCACACGCGCATCTCGATCGAACAGCAAGTGTTGCGACTCGACCCGCTCGCTGCGATCGACATCGTGATGGACTGCCCTACCTGCGGCCACCGGTGGCGGGCGGCGGCCGACATCATCGGCATGCTGTGGGCCGACCTGTCGGCCTTGGCCAGACGCCTGCTTGGTGATGTGGTTCGCCTGGCCGCTGTGTTTGGTTGGAGCGAGCAGCAGATCCTTGCGCTGTCGCCGGTGCGCCGGCAGCACTACCTCGACATGGTGCGCCAGTGGTAACAGCACCCGTCGACGTGCCACCTTCGGGCTTGGGCCTGTTCGATCGCCTGGCAGCCGGCGCGGCAGCACCAGAGATGAACGGCGCCGACCGGTCCCGGCTGCGCCCGCTGCAGCCCTATCAGCTTGACCCTCCGTCCGTGGTGGGGACCGCCGAGGACGATGGGCCTCCCGACGCGACGGAGCATTCGTGGAAGGCGACGGTGCCCCACTCTCCCAATGTGACAAGCCTGCACGGAAGCATCGCACCGCAACGTGAGGCCGACACGCCTATCGTGCCCGCGACCCGCAACGCCACCGCGCCTTACGAGCATCACGATGCCATTGACGTGAAGCCCGACCGTGCGCACGACACCTCGCCGAGCGTTGTGCGCACGAGGGCCAGTTCGCAGGCCATGCAGCCCAGTCAGCGCACGGCCGATGGCCTGCCGCAAGCGCGTGGCCCGGCCGAGCCTGGCCTTCGCGCGCCCGACACCTTGGCCCCCATGCCGCGCCGCGCTGCGCTCGATTCCAGCGCGCACCGCGAGCCGCGTCCCGAGCCCCAAGGGCAGCCGACCATGCCCCGCCCACAAGCGTTCCCCGAACCCGCCCGCACCGCCTTGCGCAGCCGCGACGCGTCGTCGGTTTCGCCGCTGCCAAGCCCAGCGCCCATGCGCACCGAGCCCACCATCGAGATTCACATCGGCCGGATCGAGGTCAGGGCCCAGACCGCGGCGAGCCCGCCCGCTGCGCCAGCGCCTCGCGCCGCCGCGCCGTCGACCAGCGCACTCGCGGCGCACCTCGGCGCCCGAGGCCGGGGTGCGCGCTCATGAGCAGCCCGCTCGCCATCGCCGCAGTCACCGCCGTGCTCAAAGACCTGCTCAATGACGGCCTCATAGACAACGACTTGGCGCGCGTCGGCTCGTTCAGCGTTACCGCCGCGCCACCGGACCGTGTCACCACCGGAGAGACCGAACAAAACCGCCTCAATCTCTTCCTGTATCACGTCACGCCCAACCAGGGTTGGCGCAATGCGGCGCAGCCTTCGCGCGGCGCCAGGGGCGAGCGCCTGAGCAATCCCCCGCTTGCGCTGGACCTGCACTACATGCTCACCGCCTACGGCCAAGCCGATCTCAATGCCGAGATCCTGCTCGGTTACGCGATGGAGATCATGCACAACAACGGCATCATCGGGCGCGAGTCGATCCGCCGTTCGTTGAGCCCGACCAACCCGATCACGGTCGCACTCATTCCCGATGACGGCCAGGGGCGCAACGCGATCGACCTGGCCGATCAGGTCGAGACCATCAAGATCACGCCGCACTACCTCAATGCCGACGAGTTGTCGCGCATGTGGACCGCGATGCAGGCCCGCTACCGTCCCACTGTCGCGTACCAGGTGTCCACGGTGCTGATCCAGAGCGCGCGGCCGGTTGTCAAGGCCTTGCCCGTGCTCCAGCGCGGCAAGGGCGATCGCGGCGTCACCAGCCAGCCCAACCTGCTGGCCTCGCCCCCGACCGTGCCTACGCTCGAAGGCATCGAACTCGTGCCGGCTGGCGGCGGCACACGCGCAGCCGCCGAACTGGGCGACCGCCTCATCCTCACCGGCGCTCTGCTGAGCGGCGGCGCGGTCTTCGCCGTGTTTTCGCATCCCCGGCTTGCCAAGGCCATCGAGCTGCCCGTCGATGCGAGTTCGACCGACACGCGCGTCGTCGTTGACCTGCCCGCCGTCAACGTGAACGCCGCCCCCGGCACCTGGCCCGCTTGGCCTGCTGGCCACTACACCGTGAGCCTGAAGATACGCACGGCGGGCAAGACTGAGCGTTCGACCGACGAGCGTGGGCTGGACATCGCCCCGCGCCTGTTCACGCCGCCGCAGCTCACCGGTGCGGGCAGCGCGCTGGCGTTGTCCGTCCGCTTCTTCCCACGCGTGTTGCCGCAGCAGCGCGTGGAGATCTTCGTCGGCAGCCAGCCGTTCGCGCCGCAGCCGTTCACGCAAGAAACCGATGCTCTCACGGCCGGCATCGCAGGCGTCGAGCCCTCCGATGCGCCGGTGCCGGTGTTGCTGCGCGTTGACGGCATCGGCAGCCTGACCGTGCGGGACCGCTCCGCGCAGCCGCCGCAGTTCGACCCGCAACAACTCGTCGTCCTCCCGGCATAGGCCCCACCATGGCAACCAGCGACTTCGAAGCCAGCAACCAGGCCTACCTCAAGGCCGGCCTGACCTGGCTGCGCGCTTGCCTGGAGGCCCGCAACCCGCCCGCACCGGGCGAGCCTGACGCGAAGCCGTCCGGGCTGTGGTCTCTGGGTCGCAAGAAGCAGCCCGACACTTTGCTGCTGAGTGCACCGGTTACCTCGTCGCACATCGAATCGGCGCGCACGGCTTTCGATGAAGCGGCGGCTTGCCAACCTGCCCCTGCACTCGTCGAGCTGGCCACTCGGCTGAGCCTGTCGCGCTTCGAAACCGACGTGCTGCTGCTGGCGGCAGCACTGGAGATCGACCCCGGCCTGCCCGACCTTCTCGCCGCCTCGGCCGGCACGGCAACGTCGCGTGCACCAAGTTTCGGGTTGGCGATGTCGCTGTTCGCGGAGCCGCGCTGGGATGCCCTCTCGCCGCACCGCCCGTTGCGCGCCTTGCGCATGATCGAGGTGCATCAGGCGGGGGCCACCTCGCTGCTCAACGCGCCGCTGCGCATTGACGAGCGCATCGGCGCCTACGTCAAGGGGCTCAACTACCTGGACGAGCGGCTGGCCGCCCTGAGTTCCGTCGTGCCCGCGGCGACCGCACTGCCACCGTCGCAACAGGCTGCGGCCGATGCACTGACCCAATGGCTGGAGCAACCCTTGGCCGGCCACCTGCTGCAATTGACCGGCGCCGATGAGTCCTCCAAGCGCGACGTCGCCGCAGCAGCGGCCAGCGCGAGCGGCCGCGTGCTGTTGGCCATCGCCGCGGACACTCTGCCAGGGCCCGCAGACGACGCCGAGCAGTTCGTGCAACTGTGGACGCGCGAGGCCACGC
>Ga0307516_10009999_pt1 | contig 10503 bp, 15 predicted proteins | sample 19_EM_MG_FD_203310 | JGI IMG/M metagenome (GOLD analysis project Ga0307516, IMG submission 203310) | Populus trichocarpa ectomycorrhiza microbial communities from riparian zone in the Pacific Northwest, United States - 19_EM | ecosystem: Host-associated > Plants > Roots > Unclassified | place...
CGATGAGAAAGCAGGATAAGCAGGATGCCGAAAAGCGCACCTGCCATTGATAAGCAAACTCCAAATAGAAAGCACGAAATGCAAAAGTATCAAAAAGGGAGGAAAAGATCCAACTCACTCAGCGTCGTAAAATATAACGCGTTGCGGTCGGCCGACCTGTCGCGCGGTCGTACCGGGGGGGTTCGAATCCGATAATACGCCGTCGTGTTCCCGTTTCCCTGTATCCCCCACTGCGTTTCTAAAAAATCGTTCGCAATTAAGGGGGTGTTCCTGCACATACAATCGAGTAGACGGATATACGGTACATACATAAGTCACGCTCTTTGTTTCCATTTGTTCAACAAAAACTGGGTGATAGGTCCTCTATCGGCACTACCCCACCCGGTGGCGTTGAGTCCATCTAGGAATATCGGGAACGTTAAAGAAGCCCATAGGGTTACCCAACAATAACCGATAACCCTCACAACCACCCCTGCCCATAATTCATCCGGTTTTTCCAGTTCGATCTTCCCTCGACGAAGCAACCATTTCCCAATACAAATGACGAAATCTTCGAAGGTGACGATGGTGGCTTGGAGGAGGAAAAATTTGAATGAGCGATACACCATCCGTTTCTCGACCATGAAGTCACCGGAGGAGTGTATAAGCCCCGAGAGGAAGAACGCGATGTAGAGTTGGGCGTAGGATGACCGATTGGTACCACGAGGGAACTTCAAAAACTTGTTCGCAACGAGCCTTCCCAACCCCCCGACTATCTGGTGAGTACAAAATCCTCAGAATTGTCTGTGGCAAAGTAAAATAAAATAGGACAGGTGCTCATACCGGTCGTAGCTTTTGGTGCCATGTTTTCCTAAAATGGGTTCGGTCATTTGGCGAGGGAGTAAAGGGTCCAACCAGCTTACTTACCCCCAAAGGTTGCGCACAGTGTATGCGTCTCTCCAGCGACCCCACAGGTCTGGCCACAATGTGGGGCTCGAGTGACCAAGGCCAACGCAAACCAAAGCCACAACATTGTGGATAGCGCTTGCTGAAGCTCCCGTTCCGATGGACCATGCCAGGATATAAGGCACCCGGCGCAAGAGCGGGACCGCGGCGAGATAGGTTTCTGGGCCATCGGTGGGATTGTGGACGCGATAGTCGAACGCTGGGCTCAGGGCGAGCGCGGAGGTGGTGAGATCGGCGGTGACGATATTCATGGCAAATTTCAAGAAGGTCTTCCAGAGGAACATTCGGCGCGAAGGTGGCGGATGTCGCGGGATGAAGTCTCGTGGTTCTTGGACCCAACCGATCATACGGACGCCGTATGCGATGTCAACCATCCACCAGAGCTTCTTTGTCATGGAGAAATTTGATGGTAGTTTATCCGAGCCACCTGCATCGACCTCCATGTCGACCTCATCACGAACGCGCCTCCAGTGGTCAGGGAAGGACCCTTTTGCAGACAGAAGGTATGCCCTGAACACGAAGTTGCACGCCACCACACAACCCACAGGGTATGCCAATTTTGGGTCAGCGACCTCCGGCGATAGGTAGATTTGCTGTGCGACGTATATCATGGCGGGGAGGGCGACCACCCGATAGATGTGTCGATGCGTCGGGTAGTAAGAAGTGATGTGAAGGACCTGGAAGAGAAGGATCTCTACCCACGGGTATCGCCCCATCGTTGTTGGGCAGACTTGGTTCTGCAATGTGGAGGGAGAGAAAACGCAATGGCGCCCTATAGAAGCCGGGCATGAGTTTTGCACACTCGATTTTGGGCGACGGGCTCCCGGGATTTGAAGGAAGGCGATGACGACAGCTATGGGGCATTTGTCGTCAAAGATTATGCCGAAGTTTGAACCGGTTCTTTGAGATAAAGGGAAATACAAACCCTTATTGACCAGCGCATGGGGTTCCTTTATTTTATTCACCCCCTCCTTTGAACATTGATAACCTTCGCAACAAGGCATGGAGCCGAGAGGCGGCAGGGCCGGGGATTGAGGTGGTGTACCATGTTGACTCGTTCCCTAAAAAGTAGATGTTCCTATACCTTTGCTCAGACCTTCCAAGACCAGTTAGATTCCGCCAGTCCGCCCACTCACCAGCGGTTAAGTAGGGACCTGTCTCTATCCATCCCCGACCCCTTGTCATGGATTCGCCTGATGTTCCCGATCTGTTTTCCACCCTCGTACCGGGACGGAATGGTGATTTCGTGCGTCGGCCCATATCCCATCGCCTGCTCCGGTGAAGCGCGGAAGTGCGGAAGAGGAGAGGGACTCGTGGGAATCAAATTCTGATCCATGCTCCGGTCGTGATCGAGTTCAAGATGACACTAACCCGGATCCATCCACCACACCTCCCTCACAACCCATACCTCCCCATCGCTCCAAAACATGGCTTTCAGGCTCGCTTCAATCTCCGTGAGGAATGCGTCGCGTTCGTTAGCCCCGAAACGGGCAGCGGGTGCTCCAGCATTCACCCGGGACCAACGGCGATTGGTATCGCATTATAACGTCAACCTAGCGGGGTTAACTGAAGAACAAGCCGAGGTTTGCGCAGTGCAGTCTTTTTTCCAATTGATTGCTGACCTTCTTGCCGTCTCATTCCGTAGTTCCGGGAGGCCGTTCACCAGTTTGCCGAGAAGGAAATCGCCCCACGAGCTGCCGAGATCGACCGGACGAACACTTTTCCTATGGTGCACCCCTCCTCGACACTTGATCCACGGCGAACCCGCTGACACCCCGTTCGACGTTTCAGGACCTTTGGGAGAAATTCGGCGAGATGGGTCTCCTGGGAATCACCGTCTCCTCAGAGTATGGTGGTCTCGACCAGGGCTATTTTCAACACACCCTCGCCATGGAAGAACTCTCTCGAGCGTCCGGTTCTGTCGCCCTTTCGTACGGAGCTCATTCGAACCTGTGTGTCAACCAGATACACCGCTGGGGAACGGCCAAGCAGAAGGCCAAGTACCTCCCGGACCTTATTTCCGGGAAGAAAGTGGGGAGTTTGGCCATGAGCGAACCGGGGAGTGGAAGTGATGTCATTAGCATGAAGCTGAAAGCGGAAAAGATTGATGGTGGCTGGAAGTTGAACGGGAATAAGTTCTGGATCACGAATGGACCCGTGGCTTCAACTCTTGTCGTTTACGCGAAGACCTCCCCTGAGAAAGGCTCCAAGGGTGTCACCGCGTTCATCATCGAGAAAGGTTTCGAGGGATTCTCGACGCACCAGAAACTGGACAAGTTCGGCATGAGGGGAAGTGATACATGTGAACTGGTGTTCGAGAACTGCGTGGTCCCAGATGGTACGGCGGATGCGCACGCACCCAACATTTCCGTTCCGCTGACCGCAATAACAACCAGGAAACGTGCTGGGAATGATTAACAAGGGTGCAGCGGTTCTCATGTCCGGGCTGGACCTTGAGCGTCTGGTGTTGAGCGGTGGCCCCCTCGGAATTATGCAAGCTGCTTTCGATTACGCCCTCGACTACGTTCACGAGCGTCGTCAATTCGGCCAACCGATCGGAACGTTCCAGCTCATGCAAGGAAAGGTCGCCGACATGTACACGAACCTCACCGCGTCCCGGTCTCTGGTCTATGCTGTCGCTCGTGCATGTGACAGCGGACACGTGAGCCGCAGAGACTGTGCCGGTGCGATTTTGTATTCGACGGAGAAGGCGGTTGAGGTCGCGCTAGAGGCTATGCAATGCCTTGGTGGGAATGGGTACATCAACGGTTCGCAGGGATTCATCTTCTGTAACCTGGCAGGTTTTTGATGAGTTTTCAGAGTATCCGACTGGGAGGTTCCTCCGGGACGCACGCCTGTACACCGTTGGTGCGGGCACGCAAGAGATCAGGAGGATGCTCATTGGACGGGAGTTCAACAACGATTACAGGTCGTAAACGAGGCCGGAAGTCAAACCATGTGCTCGTTCTGGAACCAAAAGTATGGTACACGTGCATGGCATTCTCCTGAGCCCCGTCTAAAAGTGCAAGGAAGCGCAAGGAACACCGCCGTTCACGTTAACGCTGGTTTATTTTGGTTTCATGACCGAAGACGGTGGTCGAGGATCGACGGCGGGTAAACATCGAAGATTACAGCTGTAACTTGAGAATCAATTGAAGCGGTAAACTATAGCCAACCAAAATCAGCCACTGTGGCCGACTAAACAATTCAACCGGTCGCTTCATTCACAAAAGTGCTGAATGTGAGAAGGAGCCCCGCGAGGAGAGCCGCCTCGACCCCGAATTCTACTATTGGCCAGCTCGGATTGGCACAGGAAGGCGATGCCTGTGGCACGGCGGTACCCGGATCCAAAAAAGAAGGAAAAAAAAGAAGCGGCGCTGATCGATCGGAGGCCTGCGCAGTATGTATCCACCACCGATCCTCACATTAGATACGGTCGCAATCGTTGGTATGTATGTATAGATCCTTACCCGCACTCAGTCCCCCGAGGATCATAACAAAACCTCATGCTCACCTGCTCCGCCCTCCTGGTCTACCTCATGTCCATTCTCGACTCTACCATCCTGAATTCCATCGGCGTCCGAGAGGACAGCCGGTTGGTCGTTGGCGCCGTTGGCGTGGCCGCCGTTCTCGTGACTACCGCCGCCTACTATGCCCTCAGCTCCAAAGATGAGGAGCACGACTTTCCCAAGCTGCGGGGCATTCAACTGTATCATGCTTGGGATTTGTTCCAGCAACGGCATGACTTCCTCCAGTCAAACTTCATGCGGAACCATGGGAAGAGCTTCTCCTTCAACGTGCTTCATCATAATATCGTCGCCTTGACTGGGGAGGACGCCCGTCGAGTTTTCTTCTCCAACCCAGACCTCAACTTTGACGAGGGTTACAGGATTCTTAGAGGAACTGTACAGTGTCTCCCTCGCAGCGACTGGATGTCCCATTGATCTTGATATTAGGCACCGCGGGTCAGGGACGTGAACATAGCGACAGCAGTGGGCGGGGAAGGGAATATCACTGTTTTTAACAAAATGTTGAATAAGCTCTTGAAAATGACCCGCTTACAAGATAGTACGTGTGATTTTTGCCCCCAGCTGCTAATCTCAGACGTCGGCCTCATTTCGATTTCAGTCCTCCCCTCGCTGCTGCAGGATATTATTGACAGGGCTGACAAGTGGGGGGACCATGGTAAGACCGGTAGGATTGACCCGTTCACAGAAGTCTATGACGTGAGCCTTTCCCCCGGAAACATATCTTGGGGTCGGGGTTAAGCTTCCCTCTTTAGCTCGTTTTCGTCATGACCGCCCAGCTGATCGCATGTCGCGACCTGGCAAAGAACGAAGCCGATCTCAAGAGAATCAGAGAACTGATCACGACCTTCCAGACCAGCGCTACCCCTGCCTCCTTGCTCTTTCCTTGGTTCCCGAGTCCATCGAGGAAAGCAAAAAAAGATGCTACCACTGAACTGTTCACCACGCTCTATACCTACGTCGAGGCCAGGAGACGCGCAGAGCTAACGAACGATGCTATGGATATTTTGATCGCAGACGGAGAGACAACCGAAAGGATCGTTACGGCAAGTCCCTCACCGAAGATCTCGTGAGATTCGAAGTCTAATATGACTCCTCTAGTTTGTCATGGGTTCCTTTTTCGCTGGTATCATCAACACCGGTATCATCTGTAAGTTCCATGGTTAACGGGGTTCACCTGACGACTGACAAGGCCGCTCTAACAAGCGTGCTGGATGCTCATCGACCTCGCCACCCACCCGGAGTGGAGAGAACGGTGCAAGAAGGAGATCCAGGACCTGCTTTCCGGTCACCTTGACGACACTTCATCTGCAACACTGTCCGAGAAGCTCGGAGCCATCCCCCTCTCCGTGTGGGAAGATGGACTCCCTACCCTCGAAGCCTGCATCCGGGAGTCGCATCGGCTTTCCAGCACCGGTGTCGCCCTCCGAAGGAACCTTCTCGAAGATGTGAAGATCGGCGAGCAGGTGGTCAGACCGGGGGATTTCCTCGTGTATTCCGTGGCTGACGCCCACCTGAACCCCAAATACTACCCGGAACCGGACGAGTACGATCCCGGTCGGTGGCTGCGACCTAACCCATTTCCGGATGCTCCCTATACGTTCCTTGGCTGGGGAGCGGGTCGACACCCTTGTACTGGAACGAGAGCGGCCAAGCTGGAGATGAAGTTGATTATGGCCGTTGTTTTGACGAGATACGAGTTTGACCTCGTGGATAAGGATGGGAAGTTTCCCAACCCATTACCCGTCCGGAACAGGAACGATAATCACCAGGTGCGCGGGGGATTGTGGGTGACACGGTGTTCCGCACAAATGCTCATCTTGTCTTCTCCATAGACTCGTCCCCTTGGAGGCACATGCTACTTCAACTTCAAGAAGGTTGCGCAGTAGGCGGATGACAGTTCCACATCTTTGAGCCAGTAGATTTATCCAGCGATTTTAGACAGGGCAATATTGGGGACTCACGGTTGACCAGCGAAACGTTTTATTGCCCTGATAGTAATTCCCATTGGATAAAATAGTGATATTCTCATGGCAGGGCCGTTGGGTAGACCACCCGCGTCCGGCTACAGTTCGCGTCTACGCCCTGCCCGAATACGGAGATGGTGTAGTGAGGCCAAGATTCCATACGATAAGACGCGTCCCCCCTTGGTGCGAACAGCCGTTCGAATGGCGAGTCCCGCGATAAGAGTATCTGCTGCCAGTCTATGAACACCCACTGGCGACTGAGGTGTCAATGGATCCGCCGGTGGTAAAGCCTCAGTCCAATTGCAACACAACTAAATTTGGGAATGGGGGAACTGTTCGTGCGCGTACGATGACCGCATGAGTGTAGCTCCTGCAGCGAGGACAACAGGAAACCTAGTGGTCCCTACATTCCGGCCACTGCCGCTGAGTTCGAGACCCGTCGGCATTCTCCGAGTCCTCATCGATTCACGATCATCATCCTCCGTTGGGCAGGCAGCCATTTTCTGTCAAGCTTCGAACCTCATGGATTCATCCCCAACTTCATTTGAGCGCCACGCGTACTCCATCCTTCCCTAATAAAAGGAGGGGGCCAGGTTACATCGCCTTTATCGCCTCCCCGCTCACACACTTCCCCTCCCAACTCAACATGTCCTCCGGTCGACCCAACGGAACCCCCACCCAGCAACAGCCACAGTTGACCCCACCCATCACTATAGCGTGCGTCGCACCTCTGCTCAGTAGTCACCTGGACTAAGTATTGCCACAGTGTTATGGGTGCAACGGGAAGTGGGAAGACTTCTGTGAGTTCGAGAATGCTGACTGCTCCTGTAAACTGACACGCGGTCTGCAGCTCATCAACAAGGGCAGCGGTTCCGATCTTCGCATCGGGTCAGACTTGAGGTCTTGCACCGCCGAGGTCCAGCTCGCCAACGAATTTACTCTCGACGGACAACGTGTACTCCTTGTCGATACACCCGGCTTCGACGATACATACAAAAGTGATACCGACATCTTGAAGCTAATCGCAGCATTCTTGGCGACGACGTAAGGGCATCTGTTGGTCTGCTGATTCCGTCGATTGAACATTCGGATAGGTATGGGAACGGGTTCAAACTCGCGGGGATTATCTATCTCCATCGTATCTCCGACCAGCGATTCACTGGAATTGCGAGACGCAACTTCGGGATGTTTCGCGAACTCTGTGGGGACTCGACCCTCAAGAACGTCATCCTCGTCACCAACATGTGGGGAGATGTTTCAGGGAGCGTCGGGGAAGCCCGCGAACGGGAACTCGCCCGGGAGTTTTTCAAACCGGTCCTCGAGGGAGCGGGCTGAAGTCGAACACCGAAGGCAGATGAACGATCTTAATGGCCGTCTTCAACAAAACGCCGATGCCTCAGCTGCTGAGCGGGCGGCATTGCAAGGGAGGATTGACGAACTCGACAGGCAGCAGGCTCAGGCTGATCGGTATGTTTGCGGAACTGGCGGAGGCAGGGGCCCCGGAATTACGATTACATGTCTTATCATGTAAATAGTTCTCATGCGTTGTGAGGTTACCGTCCAGATTCGAAGCAGAGAAGACACTGCCGCAAATTTCGTTGACATCCATTCCCTCGCCTGCCTTTACTAGTTCCTCCCCACGGCCGATCGGCGTCTTCCGTTGGGCGGTCGGCGGACTCCGGGCAGTCTGTGAGAGCTCATATTCGGTGGTCCTGCTTCAGCCATCCATGTCCAACCTCGCCCGAGTGCCAAGTGCAATCCGCTCTACATAAACGAGGGAATGGGGGACGAGTCACACCACTTTCGTTGCCCAACCACTCAAACGTTCCACGACATCATGCCCTCCGGTCAACCCAACGAAATCCCCACCTCACAGCAACCGCAACTCATCCCACCCATCACTATTGCGTATGTGACGAGGCGTTTGCGTGGATACCTGCACTGAGTATTGCCACAGTGTCATGGGCATGATTGGAACCGGGAAGACCACCGTAAGTTCCATAACGCTAACTACTGGCGTAGACTAATACCCAGTCTGCAGCTCATTAATGTGGCCAGCGGCTCCAACCTCCCTACTGGGGGTTACTTGGGATCTTGTGCCCCCGGGCCCCTCCAGGTCGCCAACGAATTCACCCTTGACGGACAACGCGTACTCCTTGCCGAGATTCCGGGCTTTGATGATGTATACAAAAGTGACATCGATATTTTGAAGGTCGTTGCGGCATCCTTGGCGACAGCGTGAGTGAGATTCTTCACTCTTCGGTTCTGTCGGCTGAACGTTCGTATAGGTACGAGGGCGGATCCGAGCTCGCGGGAATCATCTATCTCCATCGCATCTCCGATGCACGATTCTCCGGAGCCGCTGGGCACAATCTCAAGATGTTCCGTAAACTTTGCGGGGACTCGACCCTCAGGAACGTCATCCTCGCCACCAACATGTGGGAAGAGGTTACATTAACTGTTGGAGAAGCCCGCGAACGGGAACTCGCCCAGGAGTTTCTCAAGCCTATCCTCGACAAGGGTGCCAAGTTCGTTCGTCACCACAATACCGCCGAGTCTGCCCACGGGATTATCCGCTGCATCATGAAGAACCAGCCCACCGCTCTCCAGATCCAGCGTGAACTGATTGATGAGCGCAAGGATATCACCGACACTTCGGCAGGCCAGGTACTCAAGAAGGAGCTCGATGAGCAGATCAGACGCCATCAAGCCAATGTCAAGGCGATCCGGGAGGAGATGTTCCAGGCACTCAAGCAGAATGACGAGGAGATCAGGCGAGGGTTGCAGGAGGAAATGCATAAGATCTACGAGAACGTGAACAGAATCAGGATGGTTTTGGAGGGGATGGTAGCCGAATACAACGAGGAAAAGTGGAGGATGGGAGAAGCGGTGAGGCGGATACAAGAGGAAACCCGCCGGGGGAGGGAACAGGCTGAGGCCGAGTATCTACGACGGATGGACGACCTTAATCGACACCTTCAGGAAAGTACCAACTTGGCAGCCCTGCTGAGCGGCCGACATCACAGCAGGAGTAATCCTCAACAAACTGGAGGCGCGGCGTGACCGGATTATCTGCGGCCAGGGCATCGCATTGGTGTGTCTCGTCGCGTAACAGTCTTATCCCCATCGACATCCGCTGTAAAACGACCAGACAAGTACACGATATAGTACTTTCGAACCTCAACTTCGTTGGATCAAAGTTAAACATTTCGGTAGGGTACGGGGGATCCCCTCTTCTTCAACTTCCTGCCACCCGCCGTCGAGCCGGATCAGTTCGATTACGTCGTAAACTGTCACCAGACAAAGCAAGCCAATGTGGCCGGGTGGCAAAACGACCCGTTTTAACCGACTGGAAACTCGACTCGTGCGTCAAAATTACATTGTCAACCGGTTCCAAAAAAGAAAACTGGAATTTCCGGTGCCGATCGGTGGTGGGACCGGAGCACGCGGCCAGATCCAATCGACCCTCACCTCACGCTCGACGTTTACCCGCACTCGGTCCTCGTTCGGGGCGCATTGGTCCGTTTGTCCACTAGGCGACCACTCCGAATTTGGTGGGCTTACCGTGCCGGATTGTACAGGATAGCGGAAGGGTTGGCCAGCCCCTCCTACAATTCTAAACAACGTCGACGGTATATATTTACCCAATCTTCGAGGATCAAAATGAAACTGCCCGCCCCCTCGTTTCGTCCTCCTGACTCGCTCTATGTTCGTTCTCAACTCTACCATCCTGGATTCCATCGGCGGCGAGGATAACCGATTCGTCGTTAGCGCCGCTGCCGTAGCCGCCACCCTCGCGACGGCCGCCGCCTACTATACTCTCAGCTCCAAAGATAAGGAGCACGACTTCCCAAAATTGCGGGGTATCCAACTGTATCATGCTTGGAGTTTCTTCCAGCGGCGGCATGACTTCCTCCAGTCGAACTTCAAGCGAAACCATCTGGAAAAATCTCCGCGACTACGCGACGCTACGCTGATGCCAGCCGAGCTATGACAAGCTATCCGGGCTAGCCATCAGCTATTCATCAATTCATCACGACTTTGAAGGGACTTCTGCACTTTTT
>Ga0307516_10010001_pt1 | contig 10503 bp, 11 predicted proteins | sample 19_EM_MG_FD_203310 | JGI IMG/M metagenome (GOLD analysis project Ga0307516, IMG submission 203310) | Populus trichocarpa ectomycorrhiza microbial communities from riparian zone in the Pacific Northwest, United States - 19_EM | ecosystem: Host-associated > Plants > Roots > Unclassified | place...
GAGGGCGTCCCGCGTGCGGGCGCTCATCGGGGCTCCCTTGGTTCCCTGGACCGGTGCGTGGGCTCGCTCGGCGGTGGCTTGGCTTTTCCCGGTTCCTTGGCTTTCGCCAGTTCCTTGGCCTCCCCCGGTTCCTTGGCTTTCGCCGGTTCCCTGGCTTCCCCGTCCGGTGACGCCCCTCTCGGCACGGTGACCGTCACGGTGCCGGTCACGTGTCTGCCGATCGCGTTGGCTCCGACCACGCGGACCGTCGCGGTGTCGCCGTCCACTGCATCGCTCGTGTCCTCGCTCGCGTGCTCGATCACGTCCTCGATCGTGCCCGTCAACACCATCGAGTCGCCCGGGTAGTTGGGTGCGCCCAGTCTGATGGCCACCTTGCGAAGCACCGCCCTGGGGCCGAAGTGGTCGGTGATGTACCGGCCGACCAGGCCGTTCGTCGTCAGGATGTTCATGAAGATGTCGGGAGAGCCCTTCTGCCGGGCCAACTCAGCGTCATGGTGCACGTCCTGGTAGTCGCGGGAGGCGATGGCGCCGGCGACGACGAGAGTGCGGGTGATCGGGATCTCCAGGGGCGGAAGTTGGTCACCGGCCTTCATGCGATGTCCGACGGTCCTCATCCGGCCTCCCCTCCGGCGCGGAAGACGGGCAGCACCAACTCGTCCTCGTACTCCTGGAATTCGAGTCGCACGGACTGACCGATCCGCACCTTGTCGTACGGCACGCCGACCACGTTGCTGATCGTCCGGACGCCCTCCGCGAGTTCGATCAGGGCCACCGCGTAGGGCGGATCGAAGGCGGGGAAGGACGGATGGTGCAGGACGACGTACGAGAAGACCGTGCCCTCTCCGCGCGCCTCGACCGTGTCCCAGTCCGGGCAGCCACACGCTGTGCAGCCCGGCAGCCAGGGGAGACGGAGCGCCGCGCAGGCGGCGCACCGCTGGATGAGCAGCTGGTGCTGTCGAACGCCGTCCCAGAAGCCGGCGTTGTCGCGGTTGACGACAGGGCGGGGGCGCGCGGCGGGGCGGGGACGTGGGGGCTTCTCCTCCGGTCGGCGTGCCGGGGCGTACTTGAGGATGCGGAAGCGGTGAGCGCCCACCAGGTCCTCGCCCACCCGGACGTCCATACGGGTCGTGACGAAGTACCCCGCGCCGAGCTTGGTCGTCTTTCGCTCCGACACCGACTCGATGACCGAGTCGAAGGTGACCTCCTCGCCGGGTCGCAGAGCTCTGACGTACTCCTGCTCGCAGTCGGTGGCGACCACCGACGTGCAGCCCGCCTCGTCGAGGAGGGTGAGCAGTTCGTCGTACGCCCCTGTCCGCCCGGTGTGACCGGAGAGGCCGCCCATGGTCCACACCTGGAGCATGGTGGGCGGGGCGATCGCCCCCGGGCCGGTGTACGCCGGATTGGAGTCGCCCATCGCCTCGCACCAGTGCCGGATCATGGGCGCGTTGACGGGGTCCTTGCCGATGCCGGCCACGGCCGCGTGCCGCCCCTCGAAGGCCTTCAGCCGCATGTCCAGGAGGGGCGGGGCGTCACCGGCCCCCTGCTCGTCGCCGGCGCCCCGATCACCGCTGACGCCTGGATCGTTGCTCGCGCCCGGATCGTCCGTGGCGCACGCTTCACCGCCGCCCAACAGCTCACCGCTGCCTCCGGACCGGCCGCGCACCTCCGACCGCTCACCCATCTTCGCCCCCTCGCTGCCCTTCGCCGACCTCTGCCGTTCCCTGCCGTCCCGCGCCGTGCCTCGTGGCACGTGCCGCATCGCGTGGACACTTCTGGTACACCGCAGCCGCCGGACCGGTTCCCACCGTCCTCGCGAAGATTTCTGACTGTCCGTCAGATAGGGAGAGGTGTCAAGGCGTCGGCCCACAGGCCAAGTCGCGCGGCCCGCACGCGAAAACGCCCGCCCACAGGCCAAGTCGTGCGCACGCGAACCAGCCGACGCACGCAAAAGCGTCTGCGCGCCGATGCCGAAGCATCACCGCGCAGACGCCTTTCACCCCACAAAGCACCCCACACACCGGAGTCCAGGGGCCCGATGCCGAAGCACCGGCCCCCTCAGATCACCACAGCGGGGTGAAGTTGACGGACGTGTTGTCGTTGCCCTGGTTGATGGCCGTGAACGCTGAGTCGTTGACCTGGGCGGTGTTGCTCTGGTTCGAGGCGCCCGAGCCGACCGCCTGCTGCTGCGTGGTGGACGAGTTGCCGTCGTTGTCACCACCTACGCCGCTGCCGACGATGCCCGCGGTGGCGTTCGTCACGGACGCGCTCGATCCGTCGTCCGCGATCGCGCCGTTGTCCGCCGTCGCGACGCCGGAGAAGAGCGCGACGGCCAACGGTAGGGAGGAGACGGCGGCGATGACACGGGCGGTACGGATGCTTGCCATGGTGTTCCTCCAGAACAAATGTCGCACCGGCAGTAGTGCCGGAAGTCGCGAGTACGTGAAGTACGTGAAGTACGTGAAGTACGGCTTTCACCAGGGCAGTTGGCCGACCGACCCGGTATTCATGCTCGACGTCGCGAGACCAGAGTTGCCCACCGAATCCCCGGCGAACCACCCCGGAAGCCGTTATTCCCCCTCAAGCGTGATGACAAGTTGATAAACCCCCTTCGTTAGTCAAAATCCCAGGTCGGGGCAGTACGGGCAGCTCCATCCCAAGCGGCGCAGGAGGTGAAGCGTTCCGGCGCATTTCCAGCCAATCCACCCACCCCGGCGAGCCATGGTCGCCCCCTCTTCCCTTTTTCGAACGCGTGTACGAAAATGGACTCATGGCCACCACCGACCGGCAGGCCACGACGCTGGCCCTCGCACACGCCCTGTCAGCCGCCGAACGCGGACTGGCCGTCATCCCCCTGTCCCGGACGAAGCTCCCGGCCCTGCGCTCACCCCACCGCGACGACCTCACGGCCCCGCCCTGCCACGGCGAGTGCGGGCGCTCCGGCCACGGGGTCTACGACGCCACCACCGACCCGGCGCGCATCCGCGAACTGTTCACCGCCGCGCCCTGGGCCACGGGGTACGGCATCGCCTGCGGCCTCCCGCCACACCACCTGGTCGGCGTCGACCTCGACACGAAGTCCGGTACGAACTCCTCGGCCGCCCTGCGCGAACTAGCCCTGCGGCACCTGTTCACGATCCCCGACACCGTCGTCGTACTGACCCCTAGCGGCGGCCGGCACCTCTGGCTGAGCGGTCCGCCGGACGTCGTCGTCCCCAACTCGGCCGGCCGACTCGCCCCCGGCATCGACATCCGGGGAGCCGGCGGCTACCTCGTCGCCCCCGGCTCGCACACGGACCACGGCGAGTACGCCACCGCTCCCGGCACCGCCCACCTGGCCCCCGCGGCCTGTCCACCCGCCCTCCTCCGGCTCCTGCTGCCCCCACCCCGCACCCACCACCCCACGCCCCAGTCGACCGGCGACCACGGCCAGGGCCTGGTCCAGTTCGTCCTCGCCGCGCACGAGGGCCAGCGCAACACCCGCCTGTTCTGGGCCGCCTGCCGCGCCTACGAGGACGGCATCGGCCCCGCCCTCGTCGACCCGCTCGTCGACGCGGCCCTGAACACGGGGCTCAGCGAACGCGAGGCACGGGCGACGATCGCGTCGGCGGCACGGATGTCGGGCACCGGGCGTGAGAAGGGCCGCTCGGCTCGGGAGGCCTGAAGGCCGGTTGATCGTGGGGGACGTGAACGTGAAAAACACAGGAGCACCATGCACCACCGTCGCCCACGAGTGCCGACCATGTCCCTGAGTCGCGTCGTCCTCACGTCCGGCCGTTCGCTCGATCTTGCCGAGCTGAGGCTCTCCTCGACGTACGGCGGAATGCTGGAGGGCTACCCGTGCAAGCCGGTCAACGACATGAGGATCAAGGGGCTAATGCGGTCGGCCGAGCGGGAGTTCCCGGCCGCGCCTACGCACCTGGTGCCGCCGCCGCGTGAGCATCCCGACCAGTACACCGGCGCGTTCGGCCCTGTGGAGGTGCTGCCGTCGGTGGCGTGCGTCGGAGTGTTCCACTCGACGGCGCTGGGCCCGGACCACGACCCGATCCTGTACCGCTCGTCCCTCACCGTCATCTGGTTCCAGCCCACTCCCCGGGTGCCGTACGACTGCGACGCCGAACCCGCGCTGCGGGACCTCGCGTGGGAGCAGCTGGCCGGCGACCACGAGCTGTAGCCCCAGCCCGGATCGCAGCCCTCGAAAATCCCTTTCCCGGGACACGGACCGGTGTGCCAAGGTCGGTCGGTGACCGTTTCCCGATCCGAACTGCTGCGCCGGCAGTTCGACCTGACGTGGTCCTTGTTCGAATACCACCTGGACCGGCTGGTGCCCGAGGACTTCCTGTGGGAACCGGCGCCCCACTGCTGGACGGTCCACCGGACCGCCGAGGGCACCTGGATACCGGACTGGGCGGAGACCGAGCCCGATCCTGTGCCCGTACCCACCGTCGGCTGGCTGAGCTGGCACATCGGCTGGTGGTGGAGCGTGACCCTCGACCACCTGGAGGGCCGCCCGCCCCGGGACCGTACCGACGTCACCTGGCCCGGCCCCGGAAAGCCGACCGTGGACTGGCTGCGCGACCTGCGCACGGCCTGGCTGACATCCCTGGCCGGCCTCACCGACCGCGACCTGGACACCACGGCCCCCTTCCCCTGGCCGGACGACCCGGAACACACCCTCGCCGACATGCTCGCCTGGGCCAACGCCGAGCTGATGAAGAACGCGGCGGAGATCGGCCAACTGCGGCTGCTGCGATCGGCGACCTCGACACCGACCGTCCACCATCGCCCCATGCGAGGCTGAGCAGACGCGGCCCATGGCGTCCAGGTCGTTCGTACAGTGACGCGCTCCACCTGGACGCCAGGAACCACGCCCGCTCCACGGTGTGTGGGTCGACGGCGGACGGGATGGGAGCTGGGGAGAGTGGTGGGAAAGGAGCGTAGCCGTCTCACCGACCACCCAATCGACCGTCAGCCCTCAGTGCTAGAACACCTGCATGACATACAGGTTCACGGCACTGATTGCGTGCGGACTCGATGATCCAGAAATAGACGATTGCCTGATGGCAGGAGTAGCCGAGTCGGACGACGAGTATGGATTCTCGTTGTTGTTCATGTGCGACTTCGACGAACCCGACGCACAGGAAGTGTCCCTCGGCATGGACACGCACTGCCTTGTCACACCTGACCAGGGCACTGCCTACGGCTGCGTACGCGAAGTACGGCTGGACAACGACGTGCTGCGGGTGACCTTGGATCCTGAGTCGCTGGACGACCTCGGCCTGACTGACCCTGTCGTCGAGGCGCTGCTTCGTGCCCCAGCAGAGGACTTGGCGCGCATGCGTGAAGTCCTACCGCGCATCCTTCAATACGGACGTTCAGAGGCCCGTCTCAGATTGATCAGTGCGTAACGAGAGCTTCGTGCCCCATCCGTGCCCGATCGAGCGGGGAACACCGGGGAACGGCAGTCACCCACGGACAGCGCACAGCACGACGGCCCCCGACCGATTCACCTGGTCAGAGGCCGTTCACCTGCGGTGGGTGTGGGATTTGAACCCACGGTGACATCGCTGCCACGACGGTTTTCAAGACCGTTCCCTTAGGCCGCTCGGGCAACCCACCCCGCGTCGCCGACTGATCGGCGGCGCGGGGACAAGAGTAACGGGTTGGTGCGCGCGCGTGGGTGTCAGCTGTCGCCCTGGCGGGAGCCCAGGGTGAGTTCCACGGTGTTGTTCTTGCCGCCGCGCTCGTAGGTGATCGTGACCTTGTCGCCGGGCTTGTGGGTCCAGATCTCGCCGATCAGGGTGGGGCCGGAGTCGATCACGTGGTCGTCGATCTTGGTGATGACGTCACCGGGCTTGAGGCCGGCCTTGGCGGCGGGGCCGCCCGCCTCGACCGCGTCGGAGCCGCTGGCGCCCTGCTCGGTGATCTGGGCGCCGCTCGTGCCGTCCTCCAGGGAGACCGACGCGCCGATCTTCGCGTAGACCGGCTTGCCGGTCTTGATCAGCTGCTGGGCGACGTACTTGGCCTGGTTGATCGGGATGGCGAAGCCGAGGCCGATCGAGCCGGACTGGCTGGTGCCGCCGAGGCCGCCGCCGCTGCTGGACTGGATCGCGGAGTTGATGCCGATGACATTGCCCTGGGCGTCGAGCAGCGGGCCGCCGGAGTTGCCCGGGTTGATCGAGGCGTCTGTCTGGAGGGCGCTCATGTAGGAGGCGTTGGAGCCGCTGCCGTCGCTCGATGCCACCGGGCGGTCCTTGGCGCTGATGATGCCCGTCGTGACCGTGTTGGACAGTCCGAAGGGGGCGCCGATCGCGATCGTGGAGTCGCCGACCGCGATCCTGTCGGAGTTGCCGAGCGTCAGGGGCTTGAGGTCCGACGGGGCGTTCTTGAGCTTGATGACCGCCACGTCGTAGCCCTGGGCATGGCCGACGACCTCCGCGTCGAACTTCTTGCCGCTCGGGAAGGTCGCAGTGACCTTGCCACCGTCGACGGCGTCCGCCACCACATGGTTGTTGGTGATGATGTGGCCCTCGGTGTCGAAGACGAAGCCGGTACCGGTGCCGCCCTCGCCGCTGCTGCTCTCGGCCTGGATGGTGACGGTGCTGGGCAGCGCCTTGCCGGCCACGCCGGCGACCGTGCCGGGGTCGCGCTTGATGGAGCCGCCGCTGTCGGAGGCGGAGACGGTCGTCGAGGAGCCGGTGTCGTTGTCCTTGGCCAGGGTGTAGCCGAGGCCGCCGCCCAGGCCGCCCGCGACCAGCGCGGCCACCAGGATCGCGGTGACCAGTCCGCCACGGCCGCTGCGGGGCTTCGGCGCGGGCTCCTGGTAGGCAGCGCCCCAGCCGGATCCCGCGCCGCCGGAGCCGCCGTCGGCGTACGGCGGGACGGCCGGCGGCGCGGGTGGCGGCCAGTCGCCCTCCGGGGCGGAGCCCTGGGCATGCTGCCCGTACGGCTGTCCCTGATGCGGTCCCTGAGGCGGTCCCTGGGGAGCGCCACCGGCGCTCGCCGCGGCGTACGCGGGCGGGATCGGAGTCGTCGGGGCGTCTCCGGTGGGAGCGGGGTGCTCCTGGGGCGCCGACGCAGCGGGAGCATCCACCGGCACGGGGGGTGCGGACGGGGCCGGGGGTACCGCGGTGCCCTCGTTCTCGGTGCTCACAGCTTGTCTCCTCGGTCCACGGCTGTTGTTTGTCGGTCGCACTCGGTCGCGCGCGTCACGTAGCTCAACGGTCCGGCGCGATGCAGCTGTGCATGTGTTTTTGTATGCCGTCAGCTTTTCCCACGGGCCGTCAGAGCACCATAAGCGGTGCCTGTGCGTCCTGCGGCCACTCTTTATATAGGCCACCTCGGACATATAGGACGCAATTCCGAGGCCTCCGTTCGCACGCGTACCCGCACTCGGTGGCACCATGACGCGGTGACCCACGTACGACAGCACCGCACTCAGGTCGTCGCCCACCGCGGAGCCTCCGAAGAGGCCCCCGAACACACCCTGGCCGCGTACAGGAAGGCGATCGAGGACGGTGCCGACGCCCTCGAATGCGATGTACGCCTGACCGCGGACGGCCATCTCGTCTGCGTCCACGACCGTCGTGTCAACCGTACGTCCAACGGCCGCGGAGCGGTCTCCGCGCTGGAGCTCGCCGACCTCGCCGCACTGGACTTCGGCTCGCGCAGGACGCGGGAGTTCTGGCGAACGCGCGACGAGGAGCCCGACTGGGAGTTCCGCCCCGAGGACCGCGAGGACACCTCCGTACTGACCCTGGAGCGGCTGCTGGAGTTGGTCGCGGACGCCGGGCGGCGGGTGGAGCTGGCCATCGAGACCAAACACCCCACACGGTGGGCGGGGCAGGTCGAGGACCGGCTGATGCTTCTGCTGAAGCGCTTCGGGCTCGACGCTCCGGACCCCTCCGGGCAGTCGCGGGTCCGGGTCATGAGCTTCTCGGCCCGCTCGCTGCACCGGGTGCGGGCTTCCTCGCCGACGCTGCCGACCGTCTATCTGATGCAGTTCGTCTCGCCCCGGCTGCGCGACGGGCGGCTGCCCGCCGGTGTCCGGATCGCGGGCCCGTCGATCCGGATCGTGCGCAACCATCCCGCGTACATCGAGCGCCTGAAGCGGATCGGCCACCAGGTGCACGTGTGGACCGTCAACGAGCCGGAGGACGTCGACCTGTGCCTCGACCTGGGCGTCGACGCCATCATCACCAACCGCCCGGCAGCGGTACTGCACCGGCTCGGCCGCTGACTGGGAAAGACCTGTGAAGAACCCTTGACCCGCCCACCCCCCGGCGGCCATCCTCCAGCCTCGGCCACACCGATCAAATCCGGCCACACCACTACAGGGAGTGCTCCGGCGCGTTCGGTCCGTGTTCGATCGTGGCGAATGCGTCATCGGACCTGGATTGGCCGGTTTCCGGCAAAGGCCGATGGGGCATCCACACCGTGGCGTGGGGCAAAGGAGGTCTCGGGGGTGGCGTTTGTGGTGGCACAGGAGGTGCCCACGTCGTCGAGCATGGCCGTACCCCATGGCCCTGCGGGCGTGGGCGAGGCAAGACACCGTATGCGGGCTCAGCTACGCAGGGGCGGTGTGTCGGAATCGGTCATCGACGACGCCGTACTCATCCTTTCCGAACTCTTGAGCAACGCGTGCAGGCACGGCCGGCCGCTGGGCGACGCCGTGGCCGGGGACGGCGATGTCCGCGCCGCCTGGCAGGTGGACCCGGTCGGCAGACTCATGGTCGAGGTCACGGACGGTGGTGGGCCCACCCGCCCTGCTCCGGCCACGCCCTCGGTCACCGCGCACGGCGGCCGCGGGCTGAACATCATCACCGCGCTCGCCGACGACTGGGGCGTACGCGACGAGACCCGGGGCGAGGTCACGGTGTGGGTCGTGGTCCACGTCGACGTTCACGATCCGGACGCCGGGCACCACCACCGCGACGACTTCGCCACCCGATCCCCGGCTCGCGACTTCGCCCGAGCGGGAGGCGCCTCCATGGGCCCCTCCGGGTCTTCGGTGCCCGGGCGGGGCTTCGCGGACGCGTTCGACGACCTGGACTGACCACGATCCATGACGACCTGGACCGACCCCCGGCAAGTCGACGACCTCAACCGACCCCGGCTGTCGACGACCTGGCCCGACCGGGCACCTGGACGCCTGACCCGTTGCCCACAGGCCGACGAATTGCCCACAGACCGGCACGCTGTCCACGGGCCCCCACGTTGTCCACAGGCCGGCACGGCGGAGGCTCGCCCGATCGAGAGGGCGAAGGTCCGACGGAGGCACGCAGGCCCTCGTTGTCCACAGGCTCCCATCGGTCAAGTCGTGAACGGCTAGGCTCGCGCCAGTACGAGACGAGCCGTAACCGGGAGACACCCACCATGGCCAAGAAGCGCCCTCAGACGAAGGCCAAGCGGCCGCACCTCACGGACGGGGCCCGCGCCGCAGGCGCCGACGGGCCCATTCCGGTCGTCGGTGCCCGCGAGCCCTGCCCCTGCGGCAGTGGCCGCCGCTACAAGGCCTGCCACGGCCGGGCGGCCGCGCACGCCGCGACCGAGTTGGTGCACCGGCCCTTCGAAGGATTGCCGGGCGAGTGCGACTGGGTGGCGCTGCGCGAGCTGGTACCGGCCTCGACGGTCGAGCTGACCCTGGAGGACGGCCTCCCCGAGGGCGTCCCGTCGGTCACGCTGGCCACGGTCCTGCCGATGGCCTGGCCCGCCCTGCGTCGTGACGACGGCTCGGTGCTGATCGGCCTGCAGAACGACACGGCGTCGGGCGACATCAGCCGCGACCTCGCCGACACCCTGCAGCGCGCCCTCACGGCGGACCCCGGCACTCCGGTGGAGGGCCGACGCGCCCCGGCCGACGGTCCGCGGCTGCAGGATCTGCTCGAACCCGAAGGTGCCTTCGAGCCAGTTGTGCACCCGGGCTTCGAGTTCTGGGTCCCGGACGCGGAGAACGCCACCCAGGAGGTGACCGCCTCCCTGGAGCGGGCCAACGCCGCCGCCATCCCGACCGTGCGGCTGACCGGCGTGGACGCGGCGTACTGGTGCGAGACCCCGGACAAGAACCACCTGCGCTGGGTCATGCCGCACCCCGAGGAGCAGCTTCTGGACGCTCTCGCGCGGCTGCACTCGGCGGGCCGGTCGAGCCTCGGCGAGGGCACCCGCCTCGTGGGTTCCTTCCGCGCTCACGGGCTCACCGTGCCGGTCTGGGACCTGCCGAGCGGCGTCACGGCGGAGGACATCGAGAAGCCGGCCGCCGAGTTCGCCGAGCGCCTCGCCGTCGCCCTGGCCACGGACTCACCGCTGACCGCTGACGAACGCCGCGCGCGCGGCGGGCTGACCAACAGGCAGGTCACGCTGAGTTGACGAAGTCCGTGCGGCTGACTGACCGGTCAGCCGCACGTGCTCGCGCCGCTTCGGCCGGGTGGGCTCACAACTCCCGCTCAGGACAAGCCAGTCGGTGTCCGAATAGCCGAGGACAAGACGAGATCGAATTTGCGAACTGCC
>Ga0307516_10010002_pt1 | contig 10503 bp, 10 predicted proteins | sample 19_EM_MG_FD_203310 | JGI IMG/M metagenome (GOLD analysis project Ga0307516, IMG submission 203310) | Populus trichocarpa ectomycorrhiza microbial communities from riparian zone in the Pacific Northwest, United States - 19_EM | ecosystem: Host-associated > Plants > Roots > Unclassified | place...
AGTGGGGGAGCAATTGTGGGATCGTGAGAGCGCGTACCGGAGCGGCTGTGTGTGCTGGTGGGTTCAATGAGCACCTGAGGCAGCAGGGGAGCAAGTGTGGGATCGTGAGAGCGCGTACCGGAGCGGCTGTGTAAGCTGTCAGGTGGAAGGAGCAAATGTGGCAGTGGCAAATGTGGTGATGCAGTTGCCATTGCAACCTAACCCTTCAAAAGGCCGGCCTTTTGCAATTGAGCACCTGCCGCATTGGAGCAAGTAACAAACACTAGTGCCCCTGCAGCTGCTGGCAGGGGCAATGCCATTGCCTTGGCAACCAAACCCTTCAAAAGGCTTGCCTTTTGCAACCACGCACCTCCAGCCTTGCTGCAAGTAATACATCCCAAAGATACAATGATTTTTGTTTCTTGTGTACTTATCAGGCCCGCCAGCAAATAAAACCTCACAAGCAGTGCTACTTTAGTCCTGTTTTTGTTGGTGATATTCACAAGTCGGTAGTATGCTCTCGGATTATTGTCTCAATGGTACTGCCAATCATCACGCCAAGTGCTAGACTTGTGGGGAGTGCATTCAATGGAATATTGGTTACTTTTTTTTCCCCTTCTTCTTTTTCAAGTATAACCTGAGCACATTATAGCCATCTGCACACTGGGGTTCCGGTCAACTGTAACGGGCGTGGGTCTATTGACTCCAAATAGGGAACTGAGGATCAGGACAAGGGCTGGGGACATGGGTGGATAAGGACAACGACAAGGACAAGATTGGGAAGATATGAGCGGGTAAGGCGGGGATGTGGCCTTGCGATGAAACAGTTGCTAGTGGTCAAGGCAGACTAAGGCTAACGATAACAAGGTGTTGTGCGAAGAAGAAACATGCCAGACAGACAACATCGCACCCTTATATACAATGAGTGCAATCCTCCATATCCAGATCCTTCTTCACACCGTACAACCAGAACCCGGAACCTTTCCTCGCCATGCAACTAGAACCTTTCCTTGGCACCCAGAAACCAAGACCTCCCCGTGCCGCGCAATCAAACCCAAAAAACCCGAAGCCTACTCCTTGCGCCACGCAATCCAGAACCCAAAACCTTCCTTGCACCATGCCATCCAGAACGTTCCAGACTCTAGTCGTTCGGGATTGGTGCTGACCGTGGCGGCGTGCCGTTACATCAACTGCCCACACATGGACCTCTCTCAATACAGGAGGCGCCGGTAGTCATTAATTTGTACCTACACGGATGGTATCTATAATACAGGGTTATTATCCTGTTGGGCTTGATTCACACCAATGCGAGGATCCATCTCCTCCAACCATCGACGGAGTCGCCGGTCGTCTGTTGCCAGCGTGCTGCGGTTGAGACCACCATTTTCTGTCGACGGGACTGATGCCCCTGTTGCAATCGTTAGGTGATCTTGTTGGAGAAGTGTTGGCAATAGCTGGGCCCACCGGTCACGTCTGTGGTGCCGCCAGAATTGGTGCTCTCGTACATGTCGGAAGACCGGCTCCAACATGTTCGCGGTCACCTGGCCCAATGACACAAGATAGGGATCGGTGAAGAGCTCCAGCCGATACGGGGTAATGTAGTCGATCGTGTCTTTCCACATGAATGCAATACGACCTGGGCGGGAAAAGAAGTGGACTAAATCGTTATGATGGACACCCCCTAGCCATGCCGGTGGGAACCAGGTCTCCCAGGTGACTGGCTGTGAACGACTGATGACGAACTGGTGATCCAGACTGGGATCGCGGCAGCTATAGGCATACTGAATGCCAAGCGCCGTCGTGTAGAGCCATTCCTCCACCACCAAACACATGTTTTTTATCAGCCTTGCGCGCCATCTAAAACAATGGTCAGTACTGAGTACTAGTATCAAGCTTGGATCACATACGCTGCAAATAGCCGCCTTACATATGCTACCATTGGGGGCACCAGCTGATTTGCGCTGGCCTGCGGATACGCTGCTGCTAGCAAGGCCACCAGTTGCGCCGTTCGGTTGGAGGAGTTGTCCCGAGATACAATGAAGGCGCCTTTGGCATAACCCCTCAACATCAGCCGCCATTCATAGTTGGCTCGAGCAAATACAGGTGGTACAGGAAGTGTCGTCATCGTCGATAGGGAGCAGCAACAGTTCCTGGTGAGTTCCAATTTTTGAACGTTCGCCTTCTTATATCATGAGTCAACAAAAGAGAAAACGCAATGGCTGCCATGTAACATACAAAGCAGCTGTTTGAAACCAATCTCCTTTGTTTTCAAAACACACAAAGAGGTACGGAGGAAACCTACTGACAAGTCTAACATTACTACATGATCCATGAAGCTGCAAGGAGTAGGCAAGTGACCAAGTCTACAACGGATTGGTCACACAGCCAGTTACATTCCAGCAAGGACAGGCCAAGTTACAAAATGCTAGCCTTTTGAACGGTTAGATTGTGACTGCAACGGCATCCCCGCACTTGCAACCCTGTGTGGCAGGTGTTTATTACTTGCCTGCATGTTTGTTACTTGCTCCAATGCAGCAGGGGCTGAGTTGCAAAAGGCAAGCCTTTTGAATGGTATCGTTGCCCCGGCAATGGTAGATATCGCTGCAATTGCAACCCTGGGATGCCGCTGTTTGTTACTTGCTCCTATTCGGAAGGCGCCAAGTTGCAAAAGGCAAGCCTTTTGAGCGGTTTGGTTGCCATGGCAATGGTAGATATCCCTGTACTTGTCGTCAGTGTTTGTTACTTGCTCCAATTCGGCAGGCGCCGAGTTGCAAAAGGCATGCCTTTTGAACGTTTGGTTGCCTCGGCAATGGTAGATATCCCTGCAATTGTAACCCGAGTCACCGGTCTTTGTTACTTGCACTAATTTGGCAGGCGCCGAGTTGCAAAAGGCATGCCTTTTGAACGTTTGGTTGCCTCGGCAATGGTAGATATCCCTGCAATTGTAACCTGAGTCACCGGTCTTTGTTACTTGCACTAATTTGGCAGGCGCCAAGTTGCAAAAGGCATGCCTTTTGAACGTTTGGTTGCCTCGGCAATGGTAGATATCCCTGCAGTTGCAACCCTGTGTCGCCGGTGTTTGTTAGGTGCCGAGTTGCAAAAGGCATGCCTTTTGAACGTTTGGTTGCCCGGCAATGGTAGATCTCCCTGCAATTGCAACCTGAGTCACCGGTGTTTGTTACTTGCACTAATTTGGCAGGCACCGAGTTGCAAAAGGCATGCCTTTTGAATGTCTTTGTTACTTGCTCTAATTTGGCAGGCGCCGAGTTGCAAAAGGCATGCCTTCTGAACGTTTGGTTGCCTGGGCAATGGTAGATATCCCCGCAATTGCCTCCTGTTTCACTGGTGTTTGTTTCTTGCTCCAATGGGGCAGGTGCTTAGTTGTACTCAAGTTTTCTTTTTCTGGTGCTAGACCGGATTCATCCATGTTTGCTTTTGCTTTCCTGTCTTGCTTGTTATCCCTCCTTTTCGTCATTCTCCACTACTTTTCCTTCCTAACCCACATCCTGTCTCGATCATCCTTCTCATCAACTTAGAACGTTGTCCATTACTCTTCCGCCTCCATCTACGTTGCAGAACACCGCAAAAGCTCAATACCATGAATACACGATCAAGTACCGCTAGCCAACGTGGGGAAGCTACTTCGTTGGCAATGATCGAGTCGACTATTGCTGCTACTGTACGTGTCTCCTGTTTTCACTGTGGCAGTCAATTGACGTGTATTCAACACCCAGAGCTTGCAGCTTTTCATAGAAAAGAACCCCACCACCAGCGCCGACGGTTTAAATTCCTTCCTCTCCAACGTGGCAAAGACGGACCGGCGTAACTGGACAGCAATATGGGATGCAGTCGAACCGTCGCAGCGCGTCAACGTCCTTCGATGGGTGAAGCGTAATATGGTTGAATGCTTGGAGGGTTACGAAGAGTTGGCATTGTCCGTGCACTCCTCTTTCTCGAATGACTCGAATCCTTTGATAATTGCAGAGTTGAACACTGCAGAATACCGTGTTGCAATCAGGGACCGTGCCCGAAAAGGTTTAAGCACAAGGCTTGAAAAACTGCGGTACGACAGACATATCGAGGAAAGCTGGGGAGTAGATTGGAAGGAGCATGCGCAGCCATGTTTGTTCCCCATATCCTGCTGCAGCACCATGCTGACATGTCCCAGACTTCGCCCGTGATTTATTCGTGATGGCCAGACATGGCTGGATCAAGCTGAAGAAGATTTCAAAGCACCCGGCATTTATTTCGGATATGAAGTTTGCACTTGAATTGTTACACTACGTGATGACAGAACGGATTGAGGAAACATCTGCTGTTAGGAAGGCTGTCCCGACGAAAAATCCAGGAAAGCTGATGAAGGACATCTCGGTCGATGACCTTGCAACAGTCGTTTCCCGTATGGATGACGATGAGTACCTGGGGGAAGTCCGCATCAAACTAATCCTGGGAGGAAAACTGGTCGGGTCCGCAGATGTCGATCCTGTAGCTGCCTCTGTAGCTCCATCATCCGCACATGCAGGCTCACCTGGGCATATCCCAACTGCATCCCTGCTGGCCAGACCAGATTCACCCCCATCCCCCTCCCCCGCTGCCAGGGTGACAAAACCGGCCAAGTTGCATTCCATCACAACGAAGGTTGATGGCGGTAAAGAGAATCAGCAGGACGAGAAGGAGGAGGAGGAGGAGGAGTGGGAGGGGGGGGCAGGGGAAGATGATGAGGGGGAGGTGGTGGGGGAGGAGGAGGGGGAGCAGGAGGATGATGCTGGAGCGGAGGGGGAGCAGCCTGACGAGGACCATCAGGTCGAAATACAGGAGGAACCTGAGCAGGACAGTAAGGTATGAAGTCCAACCAGCTAGTTGCAAAGTGGTGTCGCTGATATATGCACTGCAAAGGACATCCCAACAAGCAAAGTTATTGGTCGACTTGTGGGTGTCGTGGTGCCTCTGCCACCAAGACTTCCGATGCAAGATACCCTCATGCCTGCAACTGACGGCACTCCGTTACTTACCACTTCCGAGGACAGTCAAACACGACTTGTGGAGGCGCCGATCGATCCTACCGTCACCAGTACGACCTGCGTCACCAGCACGATCAACCAGGCAATTCATGGCCCAAAAAGTTCTGCGAAACCAACTGTGACACTGGCGGAAGAGGCCATTAGGACAGATGCCACCTATACCGATCTATGTGAACTGGATAAACCAGCTGTGGCAGTACTAGGGCATACCGCTCACGACGGCACCGAAGGTCCCTCTTTTGTGCACTCAATGACTGTTATTCCATCGCCGGACACAAGTGATACTGCTGAACAAACGGAAGATACATTGGAGATGGAAACCGCCACCGGTGAGCAGAGAGACCAGGACGAGCCCCGGGTGGAAGTACCACACGATACAAATCAAGCCAGCCTTGAAAGTCCCTCTTTTGTGCCGCCGAAGATTGTTCTTCCCTCACAAGATATAATTTCAAGGGTGGAGGGAAGCGGCAAGGTTGGCGAAAGGGCGTGGATCCCAGGCACCGCCATTGACGCTTATCTGGAGATGCTGAGCAATCACGTCAACACTATTGCCGGGCGTGCAGTAGTCGGGGTGTTATCCAGCTCGTTTTGGGGGTGGCGTGGAGCTCGTTTCCTGCTCTTTGGCCAGCGTGAGGCTACTTTTACCTCGTCTGGGATAATGACCATTTTGGTACCACGATTAGCCAACAGCAATCATTGGCAACTGGTCGAGATAGACCGGAAACACAAAGAGATCCGAGTCTACTGCTCGATGGGGTTTCATATGGGTTCAAAGGACTTCTCGGTATGTCCTGCGATAGATAGTTGTTGGGTTGCCTACCGCTGACATATCAACTTGAAGAAGTGCATGCAATACCTTGAGGAGCTGCATTGGGACGAAATCGGAGCCGGGGGCAAGTGGACGCTCAGACATCCAACATGCACACATCAGAAAGACACCGATTCCTGCGGAGTTCTTGTGATGGAGAATGCGAGCCGTATCCTTCGGGACCAACCTGTGGAGGACACAGACGTCAGTCCTACAGGCATACGAGTGATGCGTCATAGGATTCCTTCCGAGCTGGTGGCTGGCGTCTTGAATGCTTTCGAGTTGGTACCAACTACGGCATCCCATCTAGTCGAATCCACAGCGCGTACGATTGAGTGTCCTCCCTCGTCCTCGGCCACGGTTGTATCGGCGCCGGTTCCGGTAACTGGACGTACTGATCTTGTACGTTCCGACCCAGGGGCCAAGATGACTGGTTTCGAGTTGGTACCAACCACACCATCGCAGCGAGTCGAATCCATGGCAGGTACGACCGAGCTTCCCCCTCCCTCCCCGGCCATGGCTGCAACACCAACTTCGGCACCGGTTCCAGCAACGGCATGTACTGACCATATACGTTCCAACCCAGCGGCCAAGATGAAGGTCATGATGCCGGTGACACCACGGAGAACGCCGCGATTCACCTATCCCCTCATCGGTGATGTCGTGGCCACTACAAAACGCCCACTTGTCGCAGCTGTGCCATCGATACTACATGTGAACGATGGTCCGGAAGGAGGGTACCCCCTCATACAAATTGCAGAGTTCATACTTGGCAAGGGATACGAGGGGCGGCTGAGGGCGGGAGAGACCATTTCATTTCAGGTGTTCCCGTCAGGTCTCGATCGTCATACCATTGACCTTCTGGTGGCTGAGGTGGAGATGTACATCGATCGATCGCCTGTTGTGCCGACATACAAGGATACGCTACCGAACATGGTACACAGTGTTCTCCAGCAGGCAGTACGTCAGAGCCTCTCAGTGTGGATCGTCTCTACGGTGCTATTCGGTACCGCCCAAGTCATCGCGATACCGTCACCAGGAGTTATCGACGGCCCCAGAAAGGACGGCCGTTGGGATATCGACAAGCAGGTAATCCTTCAGGCTTCCGTCTCGCTGTGTGAAGGGATCCATCATCCTTGGACTGGTCTTCGTGTCGAACCGGTGTTCTACCCGAACGACGACAGTCCAACAATGGACGACGTCCACATAGGCACGGAGAAGCGTTGGATGGGACTGCAGGCGATACAGCAAGCCAATGCTTGTCTGGGATGTGTTGTTCTGGAAGATAGCCAGTTTCTCATGACGGACTTTACGGACAACCTAGCAGTAAGAGCAATGCTCTCGTCACCTATTTCGCAGGCAATGCTGGGCGCCGTGTCATGGGAACATGATTCGGTCCACCGCTTCCTACCCACCACCCAGGAATTGAATATGTTTCGGGGAGAACTGGCTGCGCAATGCCCCACCCTTGCCAACTATGCAACGGACAGCCTAAGACGTGAATACTTTCACCGAAGGCGGGACAGTTGGGTTGTTGCCCGTGCCAAGGCAGGAGAACACCGGGATGCCGGGTGGCTATCCGATTTCAAAGCAAGGGTAGGAGACGCGTGGGTTGAGGCATGGGTATCAACGGAGGAAGTTGGAGCATCGCTCAGGGGGCAGCGCTCCGGAGTAAAGAGAACCGCGAGTATTGATGGGACAGATCCTTCAGTAAAGAAGGTAAAGGTATCAAAAGAAGTTGTTGACATGTAAGGACACATTTTTTCTTTTCACGGTTTCTAGGGTTTCACTTTTTTTTTTCATTTTTTTTTTTTTCATTGGGTCATTTTCTTTTCTTGGGTTTCTAGGGTTTCACATTTTCATTGGGTCGTTTTTTCTTCCCGGGTTTCTAGGGTTTTGCGTTTTCTTTTCAGTCAAAATGCCAAAATCTTAATGAATTATATATATTGCTCAAGTTGGTTTACTAAATGATGTATTTACTCAAGTGATAAGTTCTATTACTGCGATTTTAGTGCAACTTGACATAATTCAGATAACTCAATGACAAGAAAAATTTAAATTTGGTCAATAGCGTCGCTCTGCCCTGGGCGGCCGGGGTAAAGGTTGTGGATCAGCATAGCTCCAGGTAGCAAAACAAGGACAAGGACATGGACATGGAAGTGGCTGCAGCTGGCAAGCTCACCGGCAAGCTTGCCGCAAGGAGACGTGGCGGAAACATGGATGTGCAAGCCGGCTAACAGACAATAGGTGGAACAAGCCCGGGTGACAGGAACGGTTGCCAATAGTCACGACTAATAATAGCAAATTGTTTTGTGAAGAAACATTTAAGACAGACAGAAGGGCACCCTTATGTACAGTGATTGCAATTCTCACCTCCTGACAAACACGATGCAACAGACAGCATTCAGAGCCTTCTCCAGGGGGAGCAACCACCACCTCTGCTCGCCGCATAACCAAAACCCACAAACTTTCCTCCCCCGGCAGTATAACCCAGAACCTTTTCTCCCCACGTAAACAGAATACAAAACCTCTCCTCCCAGCGCAACCAAATCCTCTACAGAAATCCCGATGGCATTGAAAGCCTTAACATTTGGATGGAAGCCCCCTATGCGGGAACCCCTATCCCATATCGGCGCGCCAAGTTCCGGATGCTGACAACCTGATCGTCCAAAATGCAAGTCTCATTGGCTGTGAGCACCTCCTCCAGGAGATCAGCAGCGCTATTTATGGGCTTCCGGTTGGCAACAGTAAGCACGCTGAGCCAACTGCCCTCGAAGGCTAGTAGAGCTGCACTTCGTGCATGCATATCCACTTGATACCCCAAAGCATCATCATCGGCTGACACTTCGAGCAGCTTGGAAACAAAGCTGGTCACAGCGGCGTCCTCCCAGTCCGCTTTCCCGACCAGCGCCTGAGATATTGGGTTCAGTAGTGTTACCCCCGGTATGGGCTGCAAACCTCGTATCGGCTTGTTTTTCAGAATTCCCTGCGGAGTTTGAAGGAAGTATGTCCCTGCCGGCGCCTTTCGCACTATGTCCCAAAGAATATTGCCACTACTACGGGAAACGAAGTGGATGTTGGTTCCGAGCCAAAAGTATTGCCCAGTATGTTGATCTGACGAACACACTTCGACCACGTTCCCTTTGTCCTTCCAGCTGCAGCACAGATCAGGATTGCATGGCACTGCTACCGCGAGTAGCCTGTAGTCGTCCAAGGCCAGAGCCGCTAGTACCCACAAGCCTAAATCTTGCCGAAGAAGCTGCTGCAAGACAGTATGGGTCAGTGGCCGATGCTGGGATCTGAGAGTGTGCATCTCGAGTGCGATCATGCTGGAAAACGATGGGTTCCCAGAGAAGCAAGCTAGTGCAGAGTCAAGCCACGGGATGGTATGAACCTTGGTGGTAAAGACGGATGCTCCAAAGATTTTCATAGCTATCCGTTGCAGAGCTTCTCTCTCTTCTACCGTGAGGCCTGTGGTGGGTGATGATGGACTGCTCTCAATGGATTGAGAAGGGGAGCCGGCATGACTGCCCTCATTGGTTGGTGCCGGTGTGGACTTGCAGGGTTCTGAAAAGCTGGTATTGTTGGGGCTTGACAATCTTGGTGGGTTCCGGGTTCCAAATATTTCCGGAAATGCACCACCAAGTAAGGTAGGGTCGATCATGCTACTAGGCATTGACGAGTCTGCAACAGTATATGGTACGGCTAGTGGATTCTGCCGAGGTGTTGCTAATTGCGGCTCTTCTTCTGCGAATCGGATAACTGCCGCTTGGAGATCTCGAGGCTTGACAGTTGGCAGCACTGAGTTGTGTCTCTTTCCAACACGCGCATTCATTGCACCCACAGCCGCTATGCCGAATGGTTTTGGTGGGATTTTTCGCTTTACGAGGGCGTCGATCAGTAGACTGTATCCATCTTTCCGTAGATTTTTAACCCAAATTCCGCCTGATATCATTAGCAAAGATCGATTCAATGTAAGGGGTATCCCTACTTGGGTCCAGTTCTTTTTCCCAGCCAGTACCTAGAGACTCAGCCAGCCGTTTGGACATTGCTGGAAGCCAATTCGCCTTTCTCATTCTTTCTCGCGCGTCTTTCTGAATCATTCCGAATAGTTTACTGTCCTTCAGATCCTGAAGCGCAGCCAGCTCGGATGAGTAGATGAGGTCGCAAAGCCTTTCCAAAAAAGCGTACCAGTCGGTGACTTTTTCAATGCCACAAACTAAATGGTGTTGGGCGACGACTGAGAATAGGTTCGGCGGAATGTCTGAAAACAATTCTCGTACCAACTCATCGGACAAATTGCCAGAGTCGATGAATGATTGAAGGTTGATGATGGTATTCGCCCGGTCCACCGGGTGGGGCCATGTTTTTGTTGGCCGTAGGAAAGAGAGAAGAGGCTCGATCGTCAGTTCCATGTTTGCATTAACATCAAAGGTCCAGTAGAGTAATATATATCCATCGGGGTTTTCCCTGGTTGGTAGGATGGTTAAGGTTTGACACTGGCATTCCGGTTGCACGCATGTATCACACCGATGACAAAAGCTATGGTATCATGTCCAGATTCTGAGGCTTCACCGGTTTTGCTCGTTTTGCAGATGACCAAGATTAAGCTTCCGGTTTGCATTCCGCGCGCGCGCAGGTATTGCTTGGGTTAGAGATGACAAAAGCTATGGTATCATGTCCAGATTCTGAGGG
>Ga0307516_10010004_pt1 | contig 10501 bp, 12 predicted proteins | sample 19_EM_MG_FD_203310 | JGI IMG/M metagenome (GOLD analysis project Ga0307516, IMG submission 203310) | Populus trichocarpa ectomycorrhiza microbial communities from riparian zone in the Pacific Northwest, United States - 19_EM | ecosystem: Host-associated > Plants > Roots > Unclassified | place...
GCGCCGCAGCGTGCCCGAAGGCCTGTGGGTCAAGTGCCCCAGCTGCGAAGCCGTGCTCTACAAGACCGACCTGGAGAAAAACCAGAGCGTCTGCCCGCAGTGCAGCCACCACCACCGCATGGACGCACGGGCCCGCCTGGATGCGTTTCTGGACCCCGAAGGCCGCTACGAGATCGGCCAGGAGGTCCTGCCGGTGGACCCGCTCAAATTCAAGGACAGCCGCAAATACCCTGAACGCCTGAAGGAAGCGCTGGAAAACACCGGCGAGACCGACGCGCTGATCGTCATGGGCGGCGCGGTGCACAGCATCGGCGTGGTGGTGGCCTGCTTCGAGTTCGACTTCATGGGCGGCAGCATGGGCAGCGTGGTGGGCGAGCGTTTTGTGCGCGGCGTGCATGCCGCCATCGAGCAGAAAGTGCCATTTATCTGCTTCACGGCCACCGGCGGCGCCCGCATGCAGGAAGGCCTGCTGAGCCTGATGCAGATGGCCAAGACCAATGCCTCCCTGACCCGCCTGGCCAAAAAAGGCCTGCCTTACATCAGCGTGCTGACCGACCCGACCATGGGCGGCGTGAGCGCGGGTTTTGCGTTTGTCGGCGACATCGTGATTGCCGAGCCGAAAGCGCTGATCGGTTTTGCCGGCCCGCGCGTGATCGAGTCGACCGTGCGCGTGACCCTGCCCGAAGGCTTCCAGCGCGCCGAATTTTTGCAGACCAAGGGCGCGGTGGACTTCATCTGCGACCGCCGCGAATTGCGCAAAACCGTGGCGAATTCCCTGGCCATGCTGCTGCGGCAACCGGCCGACGCCGTCCTCTGACGCCGCCTGGCCGTGGCGCCGGAGCCCACAATTTGCTATGTAATTCATAGCTGATGGCATCCATCCTGCGGGGGCTGAAGGCACTTTTTAGCCAGAACAGGGGCATCCCTGCCGACGCCCCTGTGAATCGGGGCTTCTGTACTGCCCCGGGCGGTTTCCGGGGGCCCTCCCTGCGCTGCAGCCACAGCCCAAACATGGGAAAAGCCTCTCGTGGGAAGATGTTGCCGGCGACCCCTTTCCCTTCCAATCCGTCCTGAACCGATGTCCGAAGCCCTCTCCCTGTTCTCGCTGCCGCTGTTTCCCCTGGGCGCGGTGCTTTATCCCGGCGGCCTGTTGCCGCTGCGGATTTTCGAGGTCAGGTACCTCGACATGATCAGCAAATGCCACAAGACCGGCGCGCCGTTCGGCGTGGTCGCGCTGACCCACGGTTCGGAGGTGCGCAAGGCCGAAGACGGCCCCAGCGGCGACGGTTTCGCCAGCGAGGCCTTCTACCCGGTGGGCACGCTGGCCACCATCACCAGTTATTCGGTGCCGCAACCCGGCCTCATGATGATCCGCTGCAGCGGCGCACAGCGTTTCGAGATTTCGCGCCACGAAAAGCTCAAGTACGGCTTGTGGATTGCCGACGTGACCCGACTGGCAGATGACCAGGCCGTGCCTGTGCCGGATGATTTGCGCGGCGCCGCCAACGCGCTGGGCAAGCTGATCAAGACCCTGCAGGAGCGCGCGGTGCCGGCAGAACAAATGCCGGTCGCGCCGCCCTACCGGCTGGACGACTGCGGCTGGGTCGCCAACCGATGGTGCGAACTCCTGCCCATGCCGGTGGAACTCAAGCAGCGGCTGATGGAGCTGGACAACCCGCTGGTGCGGCTCGAACTGGTCAGCGACATCCTCGAGAAAACCGGCATCGCGATGTAGGCGCCGGCCTGCGCAAACCGCTTCCGGCCGCCCCCGGCGGAAAACGCCCCGTTAAAAACCTAAAATCAGGGGTTTGCTGCTTTTCGTCGCGGGAATGTCCCGCACGCCGCAGCCCCTCGCGCCGCCCTTTTTCAAGAACCTGCCATGTCCAACAACAACCCTGCTTCCCCGGCCACCGCCGCTGTTCCTGCACAGGACGAAAACCAGCTCATGGCCGAGCGCCGCGACAAACTCAAGGCGATGCGCCAGCAGCAGGCCGACGGCAAGGGTGTGGCTTTTCCCAACGACATCAAACCCTCGCACCGCGCGGCGCAGATTTTTGCCGAGCACAGCAGCAAGACCAACGAAGAGCTGGAGCCCCTGGCCATCACCGTCGACGTGGCCGGCCGCATGATGCTCAAGCGCGTCATGGGCAAGGCCAGCTTCGCGACGCTGCAGGACGCGTCCTTCGGGCCCTCGGGCGGCCGCATCCAGCTCTATATCAACAACGAAGGCGTGGGCGAAGACGTGCACAGCGCGTTCAAGCACTGGGACCTGGGCGACATCGTGTCCGCCAGCGGGACGCTGTTCCGCACCAAAACCGGCGAGCTGTCCATCCACGCCAAAAGCATACGCCTGGTGACCAAAAGCCTGCGCCCCCTGCCCGACAAGTTTCACGGCGTGGCCGACCAGGAGGTGAAGTACCGCCAGCGTTATGTGGACCTGATCACCGACGCCGCAGCGCGCCAGCGTTTCGCCGCGCGCAGCAAGGCCGTCTCGACCATGCGCAGCTTCATGGTGGACAACGACTTCCTGGAAGTCGAGACGCCGATGCTGCACCCGATACCCGGCGGCGCCAACGCCAAGCCCTTTGTCACCCACCACAACGCGCTCGACCAGCAGATGTTTTTGCGCATTGCGCCCGAGCTCTACCTGAAGCGGCTGATCGTCGGCGGCTTCGAGCGGGTGTTCGAGATCAACCGCAGCTTCCGCAACGAAGGCATCAGCGTGCGGCACAACCCCGAGTTCACCATGATGGAGTTCTACGCCGCGTGGTGGAACTACCAGGACCTGATGAGCTACACCGAGGAGCTGATCCGCCATGTCGCCCTGAAGGTGGCCGGCAGCACCCAGTTGAGCTACCAGGGCCAGCCGGTCGACCTGAGCAAGCCTTTCGAGCGCCTGACCATCCGCGAGGCCATCATCAAGCACACCGATGCAGGCGCCAACGTGGACGACGCGGCCTGGCTGCTGGCTGCACTTAAAAAGCTCGGGAAATTCAGCGCCAAAGACAAACTCGACACCCGCTCACTGCCCAGCCTGCAGGTCACCTACTTCGAGGAGACGGTCGAGGAAAAGCTCTGGCAGCCGACCTTCATCATGGAACACCCGACCGAGATCTCGCCGCTGGCCCGCGCGAATGACACACGACCCGAAGTGACCGAACGCTTCGAGCTCTACATCACCGGTCGCGAGTTCGGCAATGGCTTCAGCGAGCTCAACGACGCTGAAGACCAGGCTGCGCGTTTCCATGCCCAGTCAAACGCCAAGGACGGCGGCGACGAGGAGGCCATGCATTTCGACGCCGACTACGTGCGCGCCCTCGAGTACGGCATGCCGCCCACCGGCGGTTGCGGCATCGGCATCGACCGTTTCATGATGCTGCTGACCGACAGCGCCAGCATCCGGGACGTGATCCTGTTTCCGGCGCTGCGGCGCGAAGCTTGAGGCGGGCGGGCGCAAGGACGTCCACGCGCCTGCGCACACCTCACCCCTTCGGGTAGTGGTGGTACATGAAGAACTGATCGTCCCGCTTCCAGCCGCGCGCCTCGTACAGGGCCTGGGCGCTTGTATTGAGCCTGGCCACATTCAGCGTGAGGCGCGCAGCGCCCAGCGAGCGGGCATGCTCCTCGATCGCGGCCAGGAGCCGGGTGGCGATGCCCTGGCGACGGCCGGCTTGCGACACGAACAGGTCGTTGAGAATCCACACCCGCTTGAGCGACACCGACGAAAACGTGGGGTACAACTGCGCAAAACCGGCCGGCCGGCCCTGGTGGTGCGCGATAAAAACCGTGGATTCATCGCGCTCCAGCCTCGCACCGAGGAAGTCCTTTGCAGCGGCAGGATCGGTGGCCTGGCCCTGGAACTGCCTGTACTGGTCGAACAGCGGACCCAGATCGGCCAGGTCCAAAAGCGTGGCCTGGCGAACTAAGACATCTTCCATCAGGCTGCTCCGGTGCGCTCCGTCGATAGAAGCAGGCAAGTGCGCTAAATGCTGACCAGGCCGCGGAAGCCCCTGGCTGCATAGTAAGACTCGGCGCCGTTGTGATACACAAAAACCTGGCCATACCGCCGGTCGCAAAAAAGCGCGCCGCCCAGCTTTCTGACCTCGGGTGGCGTTTTGATCCAGCTGGAAGTTTTGGTGTCGAACTCGCCGAGCTTCTGCAGCGCCCGGTACTGGTCTTCCGTGAGCATGTCTATGCCCAGCGACGAGGCCATCTCGACCGCGTTGCCACCCGGCTTGTTCTCCTTGCGCGCATCCAGGGCCTCGCGGTCATAACAAATGCTGCGCCGCCCTTTGGGCGTTTCGGCCGAACAATCACAGTAGATGAAACTGTCCGTCTTCTTGTCGTAACCAATGACATCCGGCTCACCGCCGGTTTCTTCCATGTGCTGGAGCACTTCCAGTTTTCGGGGAGTGGCCTCCAGCTTGGTCTGCACCGTGCTCCAGTCGAGTCCCTTGTGGCGGCCCTTGTTTTTCGCGAACCGGTCCTGGAGGGTCTTGATCAATTCGGCCCTGTCTGCTGCATTCATTTACTCGTCCTTTCTGCTGGATCATGGCTCATGGGCTGGATCGCCCGCTGCTGAATTTTCACCGACAGTATCCAGTAGCACAGGCCGCCGAACGCGCCGGACCCCAGGTAGTTGAGCGAATCGAAACCACCCGCATGCTCCCAGCGTGTGGAGAACGGAACCGCAAGGAAGTACCAGACGGGTGCTGCACACAGCGTTCCCGCGACGACGTACTGCCACGCCTTGTGGAACTGCCAGCGTTCGAAAATGATCTGCAAGGGCAAGCCGATCACCAGGGCGATGGGAACGGCGAAAACAACCCCGACAAACCAGGTCAACCAACTGCACCAACTGCCCGTTCCAAGCGCCAGCCCGACGACACAGGAGGTGGACGTTGCCGCGCCTACCCCGAGCAAGGCCGCCAAGGCCAGAAGACCTGCCTGAATGAGTCGTGTCATGTTTGCTTCCGTAAAATTGCTGCGCAACAAAGGTATCCGGCGCCTCTACAGCGTCATTGCCCCAAGCCCTCGGGATTTCCCTTGGCCCAGTCCAGGCCGTAGTCGCACTTCGGCATGCCTTCATCACAAACAGCGTTGACCTCGGCAGACCTGAAAAGCAACCGGCACACCTCCCGCTTGAGCACCACACTTTCTTCGCAAACCATATCGCGCTCTATCCTCCAGTTGGTCTTGAGGAGTTGGCCCCGAATCTTGACCAGTCTTGTCCCGTCGGCGAAATAAACCAGCGGAACGCGAAAGCCATTCGCGGGCACGATGTGATACAGCGTGTTGTGGGTCAGCAGGAGCGCGAGCTGCTCACCATTCAGGGGCTGGACGCCTCTTGCACTCAGCTCTTGCCGTGACGGCAGGTTGAGCACTTGCGCGGACACGATGGCGGGCAGCCCCGCATTTGCTGTCGCGACAAGGGCTGCCCACAAGATTCTGGAAATTCTCATTTTTTCATCCCGTCACTATTTTTCTGGCACATACTGCATCGCCACCGCGCCCGAGTCAAACTCCAGTCGACTCACCAGCTTCAGGTCGACATACTTCGACAGGCCTGCGAACAAGGTCGGCCCGTGGCCCACCAGCCGGGGGTGCACCACGAACTCGTACTCGTCGATCAAGCCCAGCGCCGCCAGGGCCATCGGCAGTTTCACGCCGCCCGTGAACAGTCCCTTGCCCGGTTTACTTTTAAGCTGGCGGACAGCCTGCGCCAGATCGCCGCGCACGAGTTCCGCATTCCAGTCGACCTGGTCCAGGGTGCTGGACACGACATACTTCTTCTTCGCGTCGATCGCCCGGGCGAAGGGCGCCATCCAGTCAGGCCCCTCGCCTGTCCACGCCGGTGGCCGAAACGCTGCCTCCATCATGTCGTAAATCACCCGGCCAAAAAGCAGGGCATCGGCCCGCGCCAAGTTGTCCACCGCGTGACGATGCAAGGCTTCATCCGCAATCATGGCGCGGTGATCGCAGCAGCCGTCCAGGCTGACATTGATGGAATAGCGAAGGGGTTGCATTTTGACGCTCCTGATGCAATTAAGGTTGATGCAGAAGGGGCCGCCTGGACGCCAATGCGCCCGTCCTCAAGGCTGCTGTCCTATGGGATTCTCACGGGAAGCCTGCTGCCCTAGTTGCTGGGCGAGCCCGATGAGAATGCCTTCAGGCCCCCGGATGTAGCAGAGCCGATACACGTCCTCGTACTGGACCACTTCGCCAACAAGCTTCGCGCCGCGACGGATTAGCCGGGCCAGCGTGTCGTCGATGTCTTCCACGGTGAACATGACGCGGAGGTAACCGAGCGCATTCACAGGTGCACTGCGGTGATCGGCGATCACCGCTGGCGCGAGGAAGCGGGACAGCTCAAGCCGGCTGTGACCGTCCGGCGTACGCATCATGGCAATCTCGACGCGCATGCCGTGCAAGCCGGTGACGCCCCCTGCCCAATCCCCTTCAACCGGGGCGCGCCCCTCGAGTTCGAGACCGAGTTCAGTAAAAAACCCGATGGCCGCATCGATGTCTTCCACCACGATGCCGACGTTGTCCATGCGTTTGACCGTCATTGATGTCTCCTTGGTGTCCAGGCTTTGGAGTTTATTCCGTCAGCCCGTGATACCCCGCCAGGGCGCCAGGTGATATTCAAGCACCATCAAACCACGCTCAAACGTTTGCGCGCTGGCCAGCGACAACTGGCGCACACCCAGGTCTGGCGGGGCAAAGGATCGGCCGCGGCCAAGCAACAGGGGAAGGACGCGCAGGCGCAGGATGTCGACTTCGCCAGCGCGCAGCAGGGCATCGGTCAGGGTCAGGCTGCCCCAGATGATCAGCTTGCCGGCGAACCGGTGGCGCAGTGCGCGAACCGCAGCCACGCCGTCGCCGCTGAGGATTTCAGCCGAATCGTGGTCTCCCCAGGGGGCCGATTCGAGCGTGGACGAGACCACAAACTTGGGGAGCTTGCTGATCGGAACCGCCACCCGTTCGGTCGCCGGGTCGGCGGACGGCCAGTAGCCGGCGAACATGCGGTAGGTCCTGGCCCCGAAGACGATTGCCTCGACGCCCGACAACATGCGCAGCTGTTCGGTGTCGGCTGCGTTGATCCAGTTGGCGTTGGCGAAAAAACCAATGCCGCCGTCCGCGTCTTCGGCATAACCGTCTGCGCTGACGATTTGTTCCACGATGATCTTGCCCATGCTGTCCTCCGTTCGTTGCTGTCTTCAGACAACGACGATCCAGCCGGCAAGGATTCGACAAGGGCGGACGGGGATAAACCCTTGATGAGGGCGCCCGGCGTTCGAGCCGGCCAGCCCGCCTTTTCCTGCCGGGCCACCGAAACCGGGGCAAGGCCGATGTTTCGGCATCAAATCAGCCCCCAGCCCCCGCCCTGCAAGGACAAGCAGCTATCAAATACGTAGCAAATCCGCTGGCTACAGCAGCCCGGCCCCCGGCAAAAAGGCCGGCGGCGGCGCCGGCGCATCAGGGGCGCCCGGCCCGGCCACCACCGCCAGCGCGGGGTCGGCCTTCTCCACCGGCATGCGCAGGTCGTCGAGGTAGTCGCGCGCGATGTTGACGGTGCTTTTCACGCCCAGGGACTCAAAACGCCTGGCCAGCCACTCCTGGCCGCAGAGCACCCCCAGGTCGCGCAGCGAATGAATCAGGTTCTTGTCGGTGGACGACTTGGTGTGAGCGGTGAACTTCTCCAGCGCTTCACCACCGTCGATGCGGTGCATCAGCACGTCCTTGTAGTGCGCAGGGTCGAGCTTGCCTTCGGCCAGCAGGCGCTTGACGAAGTCGATGGCGCGCATCTCGGCGATCAGCGACGCATTGAAGGTCACCTCGGTCACGCGGTCCATGATCTCGGCGGGTTTGGTGGGCAGCTGCTTGCGCTGGATCGGGTTGATCTGCACCAGCACGATGTCGCGGCTGTGGCAGTGGTAAATCAGCGGATGGATGGCAGGGTTGCCCGAGTAGCCGCCGTCCCAGTAATGGTCGCCTTCGATTTCCACCGCCTTAAACACCATGGGCAGGCAGGCCGAGGCCATGACCGCACTGGCGGTGAGGCGCTTGCCGGAGAACACCTCGGCCTTGCCGCTGGCCACCCGCGTGGCAACCACAAACACCTTGGGCGTGCCTGCGCCATTGGCGTGGTGCGCGGCGGCCAGGCGCTCGAAATCCACCTGCTTTTCCACAAAGTCCTTGAGCGGGTTGATGTCGAAAGGGTTGCTCTGGTAGGGCGAGAGCGCGTTGGACCAGTATTGCTTCATCGCATCGGTCCACAGCCGGGTGGCCCAGTTGTCGCCGCCCATCTGGCCGAACAGGATGCCGAAGGGCGCGCGCTGCATCTGCGACAGCGAAGAGGACAGCGCGCCCATCTCGACCACGCCGTTCCAGAAACTGCCCAGCGCCTGGCGCGCGGACTCCAGCCGCGCCGGCCGGGGCTGGCCTTCGGCTTTGACAAAGCCGTGCGCCAGCACCACCGCGTTCATGGCGCCGGCGCTGGTGCCGCTGATTCCCTCCAGGTCCAGCCGGCCGTCCTCCAGCAGGGCGTCCAGCACGCCCCAGGTGAAGGCGCCGTGCGAACCGCCGCCCTGCAAGGCCAGGTTGATGCGCGGGGCCGGGTTTTCCGGGTGGGAAGGGGGATGCGCAACAACAGGTGTGTTCATGCAGGAAGCTTAGCAAGAAACAGGCGCGGGACTAAAATCCGGGCTCGCTCCGCCCTTCCCTCTTCCTTCTTCCCCCTTGCTCCCCTGCCGCCCCATGAACTACCTGACGGGTTACCCCGAAACCCTCCAGAGCCAGGTGCGGGAGCTGGTCGCCCAGGACCGCCTGGGCGCGCTGCTGCAGAAAAAGTATTCCCAGCTGCACGGCATACGCACCGACAAGGCGCTGTACGACTATGTGACGGACCTCAAAGGCAGCTTTCTGCGCAATGCGGAGCCGCTGAGCAAGGTAGCCTTCGACAGCAAGCTGCAGGTGATCACCCACGCCCTGGGCACACACACCACCATCTCGCGCGTGCAGGGCAGCAAGCTCAAGTCCAAGCGCGAAATCCGCGTGGCCAGCCTGTTCAGGGACACCCCCATCGAGTTCCTGCGCATGATCGCGGTGCATGAACTGGCGCACATCAAGGAGAAGGCGCACGACAAGGCCTTCTACCAGCTGTGCACCTACATGGAGCCGCAGTACCACCAGTTCGAGCTGGACCTGCGCCTGTACCTGACCCATGTGGACGCGGGCGGCTCATCGCCCTGGCAGTCCGCCGGCGCATCCCAGCCGCTATCTATTTAATAGCTACCAGCCCTTATTGCACGGGGGCTGGCGGCATAAAACATCAGGATTTCAGGGGATCAATCCCATGGCGTGCATGTAGGCCGGGTGCACCATCAGGTCGTCCCAGCGGTGCGCTGGCGTGGTCGGCAACAGGTCAAGCCGGCGCAGTTCACTGGACTCCAGCGGCTCCCACCGGCCCTTGAGCTGCGCCTCGGCCATGCCGCCCAGCAACTCGTCCACCGCTTCACCCTTGCCCACCGACTGGTTGCACAGCAACACCATGTCGCAGCCCGCATTCAGCGCGGTGACCGCGGCCTCGGTGTAGCTGACCTGTTTGCCGTCGATCAGGCGGGCGCCGGCCATGCTCAGGTCGTCGCTGAAAATCGCGCCGCCGAAGCCGAGCTGCCCGCGCAGGATGTAGGTCAGCCATTTCTCGGAGAAGCCCGCCGGCCGGGCGTCGACCTTGGGATAAATCACATGGGCCGGCATCACGCTGGTCAGCGTGGTGTTGAGCCAGTCGTAAGGCGCGGCGTCGTCCGCGAGGATGGCCTTGAGGCTGCGTTTGTCGACCGGGATGTCGGTGTGCGAGTCGGCTTTCACAAAACCATGACCGGGAAAATGTTTGCCGCAGTTGGCCATGCCGCTTTGCAGCAGGCCATGCATCAGGCTTTTGGCCAGCAGGCCGACCACACGCGGGTCGCGCGCGAAAGCGCGGTCGCCAATGACACTGCTCTCACCAAAGTCGAGGTCCAGCACCGGCGTGAAGCTGAAGTCCACGCCGCAAGACCGCAGCTCGGCGCCCAGCACGTAACCACAGGCGGTGGCGGCGTTGGTCGCGGCCATGGCGTCCTTGAGCCACAACTCGCCCAGCGCGCGCATGGGCGGCAGGTGGGTGAAGCCGTCGGTGCGGAAACGCTGCACGCGCCCGCCCTCGTGGTCCACGCAGATCAGCAGGTCCTGGCGTATTTTCTTGATCTCGCTGCAAAGCGCCGTGAGCTGCGCGCGGTTTTCCCAGTTGCGCGCAAACAGGATGAGGCCGCCGGTCAGCGGGTGCTTCAGGCGTTGTTTGTCGGTCTTGCTCAGGGTCAGGCCGGCGATGTCGATGATCAGGGGGGCGTGTTGGCTCATGGGTCGGCTCGTAGATGAAAAATAAATCAGCGGGTCGTGTTCTGTTCCACCACCACAAAGCTGGCGGCGTAATCGGTTTCGTCGGTCACGGTGACGTGAG
>Ga0307516_10010005_pt1 | contig 10499 bp, 16 predicted proteins | sample 19_EM_MG_FD_203310 | JGI IMG/M metagenome (GOLD analysis project Ga0307516, IMG submission 203310) | Populus trichocarpa ectomycorrhiza microbial communities from riparian zone in the Pacific Northwest, United States - 19_EM | ecosystem: Host-associated > Plants > Roots > Unclassified | place...
TTAACAAACCATGCCATGCCCCCCCCCCCCCCCCCCCCCCCAGATCTCACCTCCACGTTGCTTTTTTCCGCTGGCTGGTGAGTCCAGGTGCTGCCCCACGCAGATCGCCAGCCCGGAGAAATTCCAGGTACTTTGGAGCTGGCCCATGAGAGTCAAGCCTGCACCAGCTGAATGAACCCGGACCCGGGATGTCGACATGTAACAATACCCTGGATCTTTTGAAGAACCCATCCGAGGTCGCGCAGGCGCAATCGACGACGAGAACTGGCAGCCAAATACGAAGACACAATTCAGGGATGTATCGGAACATGCGTCCTGGCGGTCTGCTTTCGTACGAACCAAACAGCGAGTCATCGCTCGGGCCCGCGCAAGTTGGTTCGTCCACAGCTGGTTGTAGGTCTGCATGATGTAGGAATGGATACAGCGAATCAACCCATGTCTAGTAGCGCTCGAGCAGCCATGGATCCCGCACATTCCGGCGCACCACCGTACTGTAGACCGCGAGGTTGGCTTCCGGGCTGCGGAATCAAGATTGCTGGAGTGGTCCCAAGGCTGTAGTCCCGGGGCTGTTGCTGCAATTGCGGCCACGCGGGAGCATTGTGGTAACCGAGTGATTGATTCTCGGCATCAGTCGTCGCCTGAAGAACAAACGTCAACGAATTACCAAATCGTACATGTAATCCGTACATGTTCCGGACAGTAAAAGCGCACCCCGTCCCGGCAATACATCTCCATAAACGCCACATTATCGGCTGGCATTCGCTTCCTAGCTCGATGTGGCTGATCACACGCCCCCGCGCCTAACAGTCAACACTTCGAATCCAGGTTCCCCCCTTGATCACGGACGAACAAGCGCGCGTACCTTTGCGACGCCGCGGCTCTGTTCGGGTGCGAGGCGCCCAACGAGCCCGTCGTCGACGTCGGCGACGATACCGTCGTTGCCGGCGGCTGCGGCTCGCGTGCTGTGTCGGCGGAATTTACGGCGATGGCGTGTGCTGGCGGTGGTAGTGGCGGTAATGGTTGTAATTTAAGGTGGACGTCGTCGCCGTTGGCTGCCCTTGCTGTCCCGGCAGCGATTGTCCGGAAAAGACCAGGAGGAGGGAGGGAGATCCGATTATCTTTTTATGTATGGACAACAACAGGCACGATGAGGTGCGGAGTAGATTAGAGCGAGATAGATTGCCGTCTACTCTATGCTAACTATGTAGGTATCTATGGTATGTATGTAGTAGTTATATATGCGATCGGCGAGTATCTATCTACCCCGATCTCCGTCGGTACAGTGAAATACAGGCACTCCGGCTAATATCTGAATCGGTCCACGGGCATTCCCAGAACCTCCATCCAACCACATCGAAGTCTCCAGTCGCTCAAACGCTACTGCATGTGCTCGAGCCGACCTGCGCGGACACCATTCCTAAGCCCCAGGCTCAACCGGGTGTGCAAGTAATTGGGTCGGATCCCGAGCGAGACTCACCATGCGATTAACTACTTACCTACCAGTCCCTTGCCCGGAATTCCGACTTCCATTGTTTTGGCGGCACTAGCCGCTGGGTTGCGTACTTGACATGGAGCATCACTGCATTCTAATTACCTTGTATCAACTCCGCCAGCGATCACCTTCGTCTCCTTCATCATCACCACCACCACCACCACCACCACCACCACCACCACCACCTTCGTCTCCACCAATCGGCGGCACAGACCGGCCTGTTGCTACACATGCGTACCGGGGGCTCCGTCGAAGGATGTGTAGCAGCTATCACTAGAACGGCTAGAGGGAGAGGAACTTCTCCCGCTGGGAGTCCGGCGGCCATCGTACGTACGGAATAGCACATCTATCGGAACATCAATCGTGCCTTATTACAAAACCACGCCTTGGTTCCGCGTGACAAAACATTGACGACACAAAGTATCCGTCCGGCAACATTGGGAACCCCCCTCAATGATCCCGCACATATCCACACCGCTTGCGTCCGCAGCCTCCATGACAGAGAGGAAGAAAGACTGTTCTCGCGATGACGGCGTGAATTTGAAGGCCGGGTGGCGGTGTCCAAGACGGCCGACCTCCTCCTCAGTCGTGCCCCCCAAGCGGTGGTCCCGGCATCCCACCGTCCTCCCAGCGTAGATACAGCGTGGTGACGCAACAGCCTGGTGATGTGGCTAGTCTTGCAGGCGGGAGGCCTCGGAGAGCGGGTACGTCCAGGTGGCGGCAAGGCTACTGGTGCTGCTCAGGCAGGTGGTGAAGACGCCCGCGATAGCGCGCATGCTCGGGCCCGCCGATGGGTGTTCGTGGGGTAGCGGGTCGGGGTGACGAACCATGAAGAGGGAAACTGAGTCTGTGTAGAGCAGAGAGCACAAAAGCCCGGTGGACACCAACCATCATAGATACGCCTCATCCTCTTCGAAAAATACAACACTTATTTAAATAAATAAAAAACACTATAGATTATTGGGGCTTTATAGACGAGAATCCACATGCGCCCTCCAGATCCAAGAAAGGCAATGCGCCAGCAAAAAATAACATCCAAGATCACTGATTATCACTCGCACAGCCCGAAATTTCCAGAGATTACTCCCTCAACGCCTCAGATTGCGTAGCGTCCTGCCCACAAGGGTGTGCCCGGAAACAGGAAAGCCGGGAAATGGGCCAAGCTTGCGGTAGAAGAGCCTGGAGCTCGTGGGGTGGAGTGGATGTGGTTTTCAAATCGGTCAGCACACGGCAGTTGCTCCTACACAGGTCCCTTGCGCACCTCAAACATGGGATTTCGGAAAAGAAGTGCTACCCGCACTGGAAACCCAGGCGGGGAATCCTGTAGAAGGGGTGCGGGGGGGAGGCGGGGGCTGGCTCGGGATCCGGGGCCTCCTCGCCGATGCGTGCAGCCAGGAGGTTCTGAACTTCCTCTCCACCACGGATGTGAGGAGGCGGGCCCCAGTCCCGGCTGAGGAAGACGCACAGAGTGAGGCGCCGGAGTGCGCTCTATCAATCTCGGGACAGGCCTGGGCAGAGGGCAAAGGGAGGCCTGCAACGAGCCACCTTCGCGCGGACTCCGGACGGGAAACGGCCGATTTGTTCTTGCCATGATTTAAGCAGGTTGCATGCGAAGAATGAATGAATGAAATGACGCCTCAGATTGCAGACCTAGGGCCTGAATTTCACCTATTGCACTCAAAGGTATCCCCCATCGAGCCTGCAACACCTTGCTCGCATCCATCCGCGGAAACGACGCCGTTGAGCCAACAAAAATCCTACTACTGTTCCTTACCGAAAAGGACTCCTCTGGACGATAGCGAAGAATACCAACGCCTATATGGTCGTACAGCGGCATGAGCAGGAACAAATTGGAAGCAGACCTTGGCACGGCGTTACCCTAAGTGAGATGGGGCGCTGGCTTAGTATCGCCATCTACATGGGCGTCCACTACTCGCCTGCAGTGAAGGACTACTGGAGACACGACGGTATCAACGCCAGTCACCCCGCCAGCGAATCTATGGGGCAGACGCGGTTTGAGTAGATCAAGCGGTACTTCCATCCAGCCTCGCCGCATATTCCCCTCCATACCCTACGTGGGTGGCGGTTATGGTATGCGAATGGCCGATCCCGTCCTTGATTAACTCTGGAAAAGTTTGTGAGCCTACAGGATGCTCTCCATATATGTGGTTGTTGACATGATCACTAACTCTTACCTGATTTATTCTGATTTCAAGGGCGTCCCCCAGTGACACAAGGAGTCCAGACTACGGTGTGCGTGGGGGCTGATTCTAGCCTTCGAGCCTCCTCCCCACCCCCCCCAAGTCGGCAGTCACGTGGTTATCGAGCAGCAGATCACCTTCAAAGGTCGGCAAGTTAGTCCCCTGCTCCCTGGAAGACATCCTGAGGCTGGCCATGTGAGCGGGTGGACAGCGGCTTGTGTGTTGGCCGTGTAGGTGGGAAACCAATGGTGAAGGCAACGTGTAAATTCAATATTGCTCACCACCACAGAATAAATTCACTAGAATCTGGCCTAATCTAAGCGGTTGGTTTTTGACAACGGGAGGTGGAGGGGTATCCGGTTTTGAGGTCCTTTTGGAACTCCCACCTGCTACGATCGAAGCGATAATTCTCTATCCTCATAGTACCCCATAACCCCCGCAAAATGTGGGGAACACCTAACTAGCTGACCGCATTGCGTCCGAATGCGGACTTGATCCGCCTCACGATATGTACATAACTTGGATGCGATCTGCGCCGGGAGCTTAAGTGTTTCGGCGTGGGCGGCTACGTGAGTAGAGAGCTCTCTATTGCGGGACGCTACCTAGCTCTGGCCCGGGGCGAGGCGGTGAACGCACAAGCTCTTTTTTTTTTTTTTGTTTAATCATCAGTCCGCTGTCCTCGCGGTGGCAGCACGTTACAAGATCCCCTTTGCCCTCCGCCCTGGCCTGTCCCAAGAGATATAATGCGCACCAAGGCAATCACAAAGGGAAGAAATCCGAACAAAAAGGAAGAACGAAGAAAATCATATCCCGCCCCCCAATTCTCATCTGCGGATGCCATGAAGGAGGGCGTGGGTAGGAACAACGGTAGCTCCTCCCCGGCACCCAATTCCCCCGTGGCACCCAGCTCCTCTGCCTCCGCCCTCCTCTCCTCCTCCCGCTCCCTACGCTCCCATTCCGACACCTCGCTTCCTGCGTCTTTCTCAGCCGGAGCCAGTCTTCCCACATCCGTGGTGGAGAGACGCACAAGCTCTTCGCGGCGAGCAAAATCCTAGCCGGACGGAGTAGAGTACATAGAGGAAACCGAGCAGCGGAGCGGGCTCGACGGTCGGGTGGAGGGAAACTGCCCAGCTCGGGCTATAATCCATCCATCGACAGTGCGAATAACTACGGTCATAGAACCTTGAATACACGGCTTCTCGCCCGATCAGCCCCAGTTAAGCAAGGTATGGCCAGAGTAGTATTGCAGTGGGCAACCGTGTGGTAATCCCTGGAAGAGACCATATGCTTGTCGAGTTGTCGATGTGTCGAATATCGAGAAATTAGGTGATATCGAAGGTTTAACAGAATCACTAATTTCTCGAATTCGACACATCGACACATTCGACAAGCATACGCACTCTCTACTGTAGTTTCTTTTTTTTTTTGATTCACCGCTGTTTAGTTGCTTTCTTCGCGGCTGGGGCTGGAGAACATGCACTCCGCTGAGGGTGTGGCACTGCTGTTGCTCTGGCCGTCGATAGAAGGCTACATACGAAGCGGAAAATCACATTCCCGCAGATCATAAATTCATTAAAAACAACTCATATAAACGAAAAGAACACAGGTCAAAAAAAAAAAAGTGCATGCCTACCTGCACCAACACCCAGTGATCCAGCGATCAATATTATCCCGCCATGATCCATCAAAACTTCAAGTTGCGTGTTGGCCTGCATGAAAACGCCCCCGTCGGCGATCTTCGGAGGAGGATTTTTATTTTTTAGTTTCATCATTACTCGCATGCGACCTATCTAGATCATGGCGAGATTACGTACAGTCCGTTGTTGTCCGCTGTCCGCGCGGTGGCGGCACGTTGCAAGCTCCCCTTTGCCCTCCGCCCAGGCCTTTCCCATGAAGATGCAAAGCGAGGAAACGACAAACGAGAGAAGCAAAGGAAAAGCGCATCCTCCACCCTACTCCTCTTCTGCGGATACCATGAAGTCAGGCGTGGGCAAGTACAGTGGTAGTCCCTCCCCGGCGCCTAGCTCCTTCAGAGGAGCAGGAGCATGCATGAGCGATGACATCATGTCCAAAGTGCTCACGGCTAAAACTCGGGATCCGACCACCGGTTGGGGGTTCGATTTGGCCTTCTTCTGCTGCCTGGCCTGCGCGGCCGTATCCTCGCCCATCTCTATCTTCATGTCGGTGTCGCAGGCCTGATGCTCCGGGCCGTCGGGCATGTGCCAGATGTCGCCGTTCTCCATCGAGTCCTTCTGGAACTCTGCGCAGCGGGGCTTGCGTATTGGAAGGCGACGAGAACCGCCGTCAGGTCGTTCCTGTCGCGCGCGCACGAAATACATTCCGCCTTCGATCGCTTGGCCCGCGCCCTGTGGGATTGTTAGACCCCCCCCCCCTCTCTCAATTGTGCGAGATATGGAGGCACTTGGGGGCGGTACATACGTGTGCCAGGCGCGGAGCCATGGCGTGTGCGGCATCTCCGATCAACTCCACTTTTCCCGACGAACTCACCCGCCCGCGGCAGCACGGAGGTCGGGAGGCCCACTTGAGGCAGTACTGGAACTTTTTGAGGATCATGCAGATAACCAGGCCCGGTCCGTTGTACCGCGTCTTCATCTCCTCCAGATTCCCCGGCTCGTTCCATTTCCTCACAGGCGCTTTGCCCGGATGCGACATGACGAGGTTGTACAGCTTGCCCTCCTGGATCGGGTACGCCACGATATGGCGGCGATATGTAGCCGATCCAGCTGTTGGAGGACGCTCCTCCCATCAGGTGTCGCACTTCTGGGTCGGCACACATGATCTCACCGGGAACCGTGGCGCGATAGGCGCAGTTCGTGGTTGCTCGACGGTTTCCTCAGGGACGACGACGTATTCATCGGCACGCGAGCGGATTCCTAATGATGGGTATTAGCATCGCTTTATGTGGGAAGATTTTTTGTTTAATCCTACTCGCATGTAGCCTATCTAGAATAGCGGCGCTTATGTGGGGAGAGAGAATTGGATTTTTTCGCTGACCGTCGGCTCCGACGGTCATATCCACCTTTAGAACTGCCCCGCCACGGAACGTCACGGTAGTAGCACTTCCGACGTCATGAACGTAGGCCCCAAATGTTACCATCGCTCCCTCGACGAGGGTGGCATCGTAGAGGGATGAGCTAGTATCCAGATGTCTCCCGTCAGCCTTACAAAAGTCTTCCCTACTGCAGTCTAGTGTACTCACGAATATATCTCATCATCTTGGGATCTAGTGGCGTAACGCTAATGGCATCCCTATCCTTGTACCGCCTCATATTGATACCCTTCGGCCACACGACTTTCTTGAGTAGCTGCTCCTTCAATCCCCAGTTCTCCAGCAGATGACTGCTATTCGGCGGAATCCGGATACCGGCTCCGACACTTTTGAGCTGTGCGGCGGCCTCCAGCACGTGAACCGCATGGCGCTTCCTCCGTAGGGCGACAGCGGTCGCGAGACCCTCCGAGACCGGCGCCGACGATGACGATTCTGAAGGAGACTCCTCGGCGGGTGCCCTGGCCGTACAAAGATAGGGATATCTTGTTCCTGTGGGGTGTCGATCGATGAGCTCGATGGGATAAAGGATGCGAGTAGGATTTAAGTAATCGCGACGATCGCTTCGGCATCGTGGGGATATGAAGTTCCTGCCTTCTGCAGTTGGTATATCTCCTTGGTGTCTGTCTCCAGCCGGAGCACTCCCGTCTCGGACTCATGGGCGTGGTTGGCGAGCTATGGCCCTCCGCTTGTTGGTCGCATATGGCCCCACATCGCGGGTGTAGATATCATATCTATGGGGTGGGACGGCCGGTTGGTGATCGCCCCGGTGGACACCAGGCGGAGCATGGGGCATTCGGATCGTTCCGTCTTCGTAACAGCGACAGGCCCCTCCATCCGTGTAACTCCCCGCCCAACTGACGGAAACAAAATTACGAAGTCACCTCCACGCAAGAAAGCTATCAAGGTAAATTTATTCTCGTCGACAAAAAGCTCCGCTTTGGTTTTTGTTTCTTTCTCCCTTCCCTTAATTTTTACAATAATCCCGAAATCGAACTCACTCATAACATATCACCGAAGTGCCGAAGTATTCACAATGGCCGACGCCGACATCGGAAACCTCGCAAAGGATGCCTCCAGCTGTATTGCAGCCTCCGTGTGGTTACTGAGAGTGCGAAAATTCATCAACGACACACTCCCACCGCACAATGTCCCCCCGCTCTTGACAGTGATGGACGTCGTGGTCCCGCTCTTCCCCAACCCCAAGGCGATCCCGCACCTCTGGAGCTACACGAGCTGCGGCTGCTTCCTCCAAGCCGGCGACTTTCTAGCCGCAAAGGAAGCCGGGGGCGTGTATTGATGCTTATCAGCCCTGTTCTGAGTTGTGTTCTTATGGCTCCCCCATGATATCCCTTTTACTAACCATTCCCCTCCCTTCAGAGGCACCGCAAACGACCGACATCCTCTACGCCGGCCCGCAGCTCATCAATCCGGGAGAGACGGCGCCCACACACCTCGCGCTGCGGTTCGTCGTCGAGGGGGAACCCGGGTTCACCGCCGTCGAAGGGAAGAAGATCCCCACGGAGCGCCGGGGCGTTCCTTGACACCGAAGTGGACGCGGCACGACTGCAGACACGACCTTCCTTTCCCTCCGGGAAACGCAGCTGACGTGAAAATGCCCGTTGAATCCTCGCCCTCGACTCGCAGAGCGGCCCTTACGCCACGTTCACCTACAGCGGTGGCTTCGCCGGTGTCACGTCTCACAGTTCATCGGAGCGCACGCCGGACGGATCGACGCGGGGATGCGGTCGCCACCTCACCAGGAATCCAGCTCGTTCGTGTTCTTTTTTCAGGGTAATGGATACATACACTCTCGTCGGCGAAGGGGGGCGGCAGAAGGAGCTTGTCTGGATTCGGTCAGATGCCTCCACGGTGCCCACTGGAGTAGAATCTTCCATACCAGCCGACCCTGGAGAAACCGCGTATCTGTTTAGCTTTTAGAACACCCCGCTGTTGGGCAATGTGGGGGGTTTGAGTAGATAGCTGGAAACCCGGGATGTTTTAGTATTTCTTTTTTGGGTTGGGAATTTTGTCGCGGTGCGCGGGTGCGATCGAAGTTTCGTTCGCGTTGTGTGTAACTACTTACAGGAGCCAGTCTAGCTCCGCGTTGCTGCTTTCTGCCTCGAACGATGTACTCTACATAACTACATATACTGAGCGGATAATATACCGTAAGCGAGATACAGTGGGAACAGCCTCGATGCCAAAGCCAAGAGCTACGTATTGAGTTTCTAGCCGCTCATCGATTTTCATCATGTATCTACCCATCCGCCACGTACCCGTAGAGGATACGTATCTAGGGTATCCGCAAGCCAATAAAACCCATCGCCGGTGCTTGTACCACATGCACAGGAACACGTGCTTTTTCCCCCTCGTCATGGTGCACCAGTCCAGCAATCCTCTGCCACAGAAAAGATAGAGAAGCCCATCCCTCCTCACATGACGGATTTCCTGGACCATGATCCCTGCATTCCGCAACCCACCCCTTGCCATAGAAACATTCCGGCGCCCACTTAGCCAGAGCCAGGCCAAGCGAGATTCCGATACCGGGAGGACCTCACCTGGGCCGAAGGGTCGGCCTTTATGGAGGGGCGATGGATATTGACGGCTGGGAGACCGGCAAAAGATGGGCAAAAGATGGGCATAAAAGCATCATGTCGCCACCTTCAACATCCACACGGACCAATTGCCCACCATTCCCTCCATCACACCCAAGCTCTTCCACATCCCGTCCCCTCCTACCACCGCCATTCGCCAGCACCGCCGACGGGAAGACTTACAGCAGCGAGCCGGTCGTCGACGGCCCCGTAGCCGATGTCGCGAAGCTCCCCAGAGTCATCATCACGGCAACAATGTGTTCTCCGACGATGAGAAGATCGGCGTCAAGGAACTGCAGATCCCTTGACCTGGGAGCAGGTTCCGCTCGTCGGGTGTTGTCGGGCTGAACTCACAGTAAGTTTTCTATCCCACGGGTGGGGGGGTTCGGCCAAAGAAGCCGGCCGCACGCCTCCACCGTACCCGAGCATCCTCACCAAACCATCGACGTCGGTAGCAGGCTAAGGGGAGGACAATCCGATCCCGACACTAGCGCAGGACGGCCAGTGCGACTACGGGGGCGGGCTGACGATCATGATGGGCAAGGACGGCAAGAACATCACGCCGGAGCGCGTGCAGCAACGTCGTGACGGCGCGCAAGTGGCAGCGCGGGAAGGCGTGCGCCGGCGGGGTCCCGCAGTTCTGCTTCTCCAAGGGCCCCAACAAGTACGCGCCGCTCCGCCGCGCCGACGGCGACGCCAGTCGATTCCGCTTGGCCACAAGAACCCAGACAGGATACGGACACCAACGAACTCATCTCCGACATCCCGTAGTTCGTCTCGTTCGTCTCGCAGGGCACCACCCTCGAGAAGGGCAGTCTCATCACGGCTAGCATCCTGAGCAGCGTCAGCATGGGGATAGCCCCGCCACAGTACTTGAAGGATAGCGATGTCGTCGAGGTCAAGATCGAGAAGCTGAGGACTCTGTATAATACCATCAGGCTCGAGTAGAAACGGGGCCGGGGGGGGGGGTGCTTTAGAATATATGGCGTTTTGTTTTTTGTATGATTCCGTGCACTCTGTATCTCGTTCTGTGACGCTACCCAATGACGGGGGGGGGGGGGGGGGGGGCGGCGGGGCGGGGGGGGGGGGGGGGGGGGGGGGGGGGGGGTGGGGGGGGGTGTTGAGGTGGGGGGGGGTGGGTG
>Ga0307516_10010006_pt1 | contig 10497 bp, 4 predicted proteins | sample 19_EM_MG_FD_203310 | JGI IMG/M metagenome (GOLD analysis project Ga0307516, IMG submission 203310) | Populus trichocarpa ectomycorrhiza microbial communities from riparian zone in the Pacific Northwest, United States - 19_EM | ecosystem: Host-associated > Plants > Roots > Unclassified | place...
AAAGTTTGATAACTAAATAGAAAAAAAATTGACGGGTTAACCCGTCAAGCCCGGGATACGTGGCATGAAAGTCTGATAATTAAATAGAAAGAAATTTAACATTAAAAAACTAAACTAAATGAAAAAAATTAATTAAAAAGAAAAAAAGCAAAAAAATAATTCCGGGTTAACTCGTCAAACTTTAAAAAAAGCAAAAAAAAATCCAGGTTAACTCGTCAAACTAGGTTAACTCGTCAAACCCGGGATCCATGTCATGAAAGTCTGATAACTAAAAAAAATTAACATTAACCAACTAAAATAAACAAAAAAATTCATTAAAAGAAAAAAACACAGAAAAAAAGCAAAAAAAAAAACCTATAAAGGCATAAAAAGCAAAAAAAATAAATAAATAAAACAGAAAAAAATTAAAAACAAAAAAAAAAGTTTAGCGTTTTATTGTGGACTGCACAGTGAAACACTGAACAGTTTTAATATATGTTACTAATTAAAAAGAAAAAAAAAAAAATCTGGTTAACTCGTCAAATCAGGTTAACCCGTCAAACCCGGGATTCGTGTTATGAAAATTTAATAACTAAATAAAAAAATTAACATTAACAAACTAAATTAAACAAAAAAATTCATTAAAAGAAAAATACACATAGAAAAAAGCAAAAAAAAACCCATAAAGGCATAGAAAACAAAAAAAAAAACAAAAACAGAAAAAAACAAAAACAGAAAAAAATGGGAAAAAAATAAAAACAGAAAAAAAATGGGAAAAAAATAAAAACAAAAAAAATGAAAAAAAAAGAAAAAAAAAGAAGAGAAAAAAATGGAAAAAAAATAAAAACAAAAAAAAATAAAAAAAAGACTGCTCAGCATTTCACTGTGGACTTGCACAGTAAAACACTGAGCATTTTAGTTTTTTCTTAATGCACTAAACAATAAGCTTGAAATGTTCCTTATAAAACAAAATCCAAGCTTGAAAGGCTTATAAACATAGACAGTGGGCATTACATATCAACTCCAACCTAAATTCATGTAGAAAACTCACATGCCACCGAAACCGCCATCAATTTGCTCTATGGTAGCCACACATTCAAGGGTGGAGGCATGTAAGGGCTCGGGTGGGCTCTAGATCAGTTAAGATTTTATTAATATATTTTGATTAATTTTATATAAAAAAATTTGTAATTCTCGATTGAGGTATTAAAAAATTCTAAAAATTTACGTAGAGTCTTCTAATATAATTTTTTAGCTTGGGTTAAAATTTCAGAATTTTTGAAGAAATTTAGAAATTTGATAAAAAAAATCACAATTTGACCAGTTTTACGTTATTTGCTATAATTTTCAATCCGACCATCAGATTGAGCTGGAATTTTACGAGGGATCTTAAAATATATTGAATAAAATCTTGTTAAAATTTTAGGATAAACGGAGTTTGGTAGTGCTAACAAAAAAAAAACCGTCAGATAAAAACAAAACGACTCATGAAGGGTAAAATGGTTATTTGCCATTAAAAAATAAAACAAATCAGTTCTTCCTTCCTTTTATATGTTGCCGATTGGGCAGAAGTAGAATAGGAAAAGAAAGAAAAGAAAAGGCGAGAGAGAAAGAGAGAAAAGTAAGGGAAAAACATAAAAAAAATCCAAGGAAAAAAAATAAAAAAAGTACTTTAATTTTATGTACTTTCAAATTTATTTTTTAATATTTTAGATAGTGTATTTAAATTAAAACTTTATTATTAACTTTAAAAATTCATGTATATATATTAATAATTTATCTTAAAAAAATTTATATATTTATTTAATAGCTCAGGTAGGAAAAATTTCTAGCTCCGCCATACATTGCCTTTTCTCAAGGGCTTTTAAACCTCTTAATGGACTAAAAAAGAAAACAATTAGAGATCAAATTACGTGGGTTATTATCTTAAGGTAAGATTGATGGTTAAAAAATATTAGATGAAAGTACTTCTAAGAAATAGTAGTACAAAAAAAGGAAGGAAGAAAACATAAACAAAAAAAATTAAATCAGTCATCAAAAAACACAAGACGGTAATAATATTTTGGTGGAATAAAATACCTTGAACAAAAATCCATGGTTTTATGGATTCGATCGATAGAATATTTTATTGTTATTTACTCTAATATGTTAACAGTGAATATTTTACTGCTGGATTCATGAACAAAAACTGACTGTCGGAAAAAACCTCGTAGAATTATAAGATCGATGCATGAGAAGAGAGGCGCTCTCTTTGCAGTTTGCAAGATTCTCGATATACTGTATCTCCACTTTTGAGATTGAGATCCTTCTATATGGCGGCCCTTCAATACTTGCGAACTTTGAGTTTGGCCAATTGGCACATGAACTATCATCTACCTCCTCTGAACTATGCAAGTTTGTGTTTTAACAATGTTTATGTTTTTTTTTTTATGTAATAATAGCTCTTGATTTATTAGTAATTGATGTCAGTGCCATAAAGCTAATGATAAACCAGCAAGAAAAACAAAAGTTATATATACAAAAAAAGGGCAAAAAACTAGTAAAAACCATACAATAATACATAGAAAGATCTTATAACCAAAACTAATAAGACTTTACTTATTACACCAATTAAGATGCTTTCTGACCATTCATCATTTATCTTAAATCATAACATTAAATGGTGAAGAACTAACCCAAACACTATATCCCAACCAATAATCTTTTCCTAGAAAACCAAATTATTTCTCACTAGGATCAAGGATTTTCATCTTTTGGAGAATACGAAGAAGAAATGAGAAAAAAAAAAAAGGAAACAATATTCATCAAAAGTTGTAACTTGAAAATATAAATTATATCATGGATAATAACAACTAGGTTGTCCAATTTTAAATTGAATGGAAAAGATTTCAAAGAGCATTCAATAGAAATTTCAAGTTTGGAAAATCATCTTCAAATTCAACTCGTTAGACAAAAATACCATACTGATTTGGAGTAACTTCAGGCATCTCTCTGTAAAATGATCTTATGCTCTCACATCTAATCAAGTTCTTGGTACCCTAAAAAACCCATCAAATTCAATGGAACTTCCAAGTTAGGAAAGAAAGTTAAACATGCATGATTTTGTTATTACAAACAATTCCTCTAAACTTTTAATTAAAAAACTTACTTTATAATAATAAAAAAAGGTTAATATAACATCATTTTTATTTTTTTTAAATATTGAATTTGAAAAACAATTTATAAGAACATTGTTTAATGTGTGCGAGTTCAATATTATTAAACTTTTATATTTTTTTTCTACTTGAAAAGAATAATTTTTCTATTTTATTTTTTTTCAATATCATGAGGTTTTTCTACCTAAAAAATAATAATTTTTCTATAGAGTTGTTTTTATTTTAAAAATAATAGTTTTTCGCTATGCAGAGAAGAATTCTCTCTTGCAAATTATTAGTAATGCAATCATTTTTCTTCCTCTGCAAAGTTTCCACAGCAACTGGGTCCACGCGTTAACATTATTGAGGTCGAAAAGATTTTGATTCCCCTCCATTATTGTTTTCTCTTGAACCATTCTTCTCCCAGTGCTATTATTGTAACAATTTATTAAAGCAGTGTAAAACGTTGAAAACATGGGTGGGTATCAAGTGACATGAAGTTTCGTGTTTGTTTTAAGAGTGTCAATAATTAATGATATATGTCATAATTTAATTTTTTCCCTCATTTTTTTATAAAAAAATGATTTTCAGTAAATTTAGTTAATTTTAATTATTTTATTATTTTGATATTTTTTTATTTTTTGAGTGGGTAGAAATAATCAGATAAAATACATAAAAAATAATAATAAAAATATATAGTTAGTATTGAAATTAGACCAATAATTAAATATTTTACATAAAAATTAAGTTTGAGAGTTTTTAGATTATAATTTAGGGTTGAATAGAAAAAAAAAGCTTAAATTAATTTAATTTGGCTGCAATTAGAAAATAGAAGTTCAAGAATGAGTTTAAAATGAATAACCAATTTAAAAAATCAATTAGAGATTTAATTGAAAAAAAAAATTGAAGTTGCAATTCATTTGGCTTAAAAATGAAGATTGGAAGAATCAATAACTGAAATGATAAAAATAAAGAAATTAAAGGTGATATTGTAATTCGGTCAATAGCAAATTAAAAGAAATTAAGGAAACGAGTTGAAAATTAATCAAAATAAAAGAATTGATAGTCCAGGGATCGAAGCACAAAAGGTGCTAAAATGTTGCATTTAGCATAGTTCCACATGGTGCGTTAAGCATTATTCCAAATGAAAAAAAATCTAAAGCAAAACGACGCCTTTTCACATTGATTGAAATGGTGTGTTTTGCCTGGAAAAGGGAAGAAAACAATTTGATATTGAAAGAAAAACAAAAATGACATCGTTTTGTCCCTAAAAGTTGTATAGATCTAGGTTTCCTTAAACGTATGTGGAAGGTTGCCACTTTTTTCCTCTCTTCGACCCAATCCCAGCTACCAATTGATCCTTCTAAATAAAAAATACCTTCTCATTAATCTTAAGCGTACTATCCATGATCTTAAATAAAAAATCACATTTTCTACCCTGATTCTCTCCCCATGGATTGATCAAAAAAGGGTTGGTGGCCAACATGTAAGCCAGTTTCCAGTCCAGAATTTCAAGTGGTAATTTCAAGTCAATGCTTAACATATCCTATGATCAGACTAATCAAATAATATATACATTGTAAAAAAATATATAATTAAAACTTTGAAGTAAAATAGTAAAAATAAGAAAAATATTAAACAGACTTTTAAAGTAAACTTCGTTTATGATTAACAAATACTTAGCAAGTCAGTTGATTAAGATAGAAAACATACTCAAATCATATTAAGGAGATATATTTATTTTCTAGTTATTTTTGGATTATTTACTAGTTATTTCTGATTTATTTTATTAGATTTATTTAACAATTATATAAATAGTTGATGTTTTATTCTTGATTTCTTTTTAAAAAATAATTGGATGTTTTTAATAATTTAAAAAACTTAAAAACTCTAATTCTTTAGCTTTCTTGCAAATACTTTTGCATGTCAATCAGTCAATGACAATTTTTCTAATAATGTACAAGAGAGAGCACAAGGAAATTTCTTCCGTAAATTGCTTGGAAATTTCAAACAGTAATTGTATGCTTTAGGAAATTTCGAGCAGTAAATACTTAGCAAGTCAGTCAATTGATGATGATTTTTAAATTCAAGCAGCAAATACTTCTTTTGTTATTTTGAATTGAAATTAATTTACTAAAAAATATCCATCATCTTTTTAATCGGTTAATCACAGCCTTGTGTAGAATTGTTTTTTTGTTACATTTTTTTTCTGGTTTTAGCATATGGACCCAGTACATATGACAAATTAGTTTTTTTATAAATATAAAATATGATAAATGAGATTTTGATATAAGAATTTTTGGGATAATAAATATTTTTATTTAGTTTAGAAATTTTATTTATTTCTATTCAGTATTATTTAACTCTTATAATTCTTTCTACTTGAAAAGAATAATTTTTGTATTTTATTTTTTATTCAATATTATCAGGACTTTCTAATTTCTCTATTTAAAAAATAATAATTTTTATATTTACTTGTTTTTATTTTAAAAATAATATTTTTTTCTATTCAGTGAAATAATTCTCTCTTGCAAATTATGAGCAATGCAATCATTTTTCTTCCTAGAGATCCTTTGCAAAGTTTCCACATCAACTGGGTCCACGCGTTAACATTACTGAAGTCCAATAGGTTACTGCTAACAAAGATTTTTGCCCCTTTACATTTTTTTTTTTTTGAAAAGTGAATTTTTAAAAGGTAAATTCTGTTAAAAGAAAATATTTTCTGATGGTTGATATTGCAATGAAAAATAAATTGAAAAATATTTTCTAGTATTTGGTTATTTCATGAAAAATATGCTAGAAAACAACTTATTAATATTTTATTTTTTTTCAAGTTTATTAAAATAATAAGAAACAAATCTTACAAATTAAAAAGTTGAATGAGAATGAAATTGAAAAAAAATATAATTTCAAAAATTATCTCAAATAAAATTAATAATAATCAAAATAATAGAGATCAAATCTAAAAAATAAAAAAAATGAAAGATGAAGAAATTAAAATAATAATAATTAACATTTCATAAATTATTTCAAATAAAATAAGTAACAATCAAAAGAACGAGGACCAAATTTGATAGATAAAAAATTTTAATTAAAAAATGATAAGGGAAAAGCAAATAACAATTATAAAAATAAGGACCAAGGTTAATATAAAAATTAAATTCTAAGGAATAAAATTGAAAAATAAATATTCAAAACAAAATATATATAGCAATCAAAAGTTTGAGAACCAAATTTGATATAATCAGTAAATAATATGACATTTCTAAATTTTTCATAACTTCCAGAAAATATTTTCCGTCCAAAATAAAAGGGAAATACTTTCTTGAAAACCAAGCTAAATTTTTATTTGATTAAAAAATATTTTTTATTAATCAACTTTTTTAATACCAAATAAATATAAAAAAATTAAAAAAATAATTTTTAAAAAATTACTTTTCAAGAAACATATGTGCCTTTTGATTCCCCTTCATTATTATTGTTCTGTCTTGAACAATTTTTTTTTATATATAATTATTATTATTTTTAATTTTTTTTTTTCAAAGCCATCACATCTAAGATAGAAAGTGACATAAAGCTCTAACAGTAGTTCCCGCTTTCACACTGAGTGGAAAGTGGAAATTCCACTCCAAAAGGACTAAAGCATTCTAAACATGTTTTTTTTTTTTGTCAGTTGAGGAATTTTATCAAACACCTGATACGCGTCATTAAAAAATTAACAGCAGGATAAAGGGATTTCGTAGGCGGCAAGGGCCGAATAATAACTGCTGCCAACTAATATATACATGAATTTTTCCTGGTCCTATTCCAGGCCCTTGAAGCCATGGTTGTAAATCAATGCTATTTTATCTTTAAGTCTTCTGTCCTGTTAATGAAGGGAAAGGGAACAAGAAAGATGGGGTATGTTTCTCTCTTTCTCTTATGTAAGTTTGAAAAACTTTCATTTACCGTGAGATTAATCGAGGTGTGTACAAGCTGGATTGAACATTTATATTAATAATAATAAAAAAATTTAAAAAACTTTATAACAATAAAACACTTCATACATGGAATGCATTTTTTTTAATAAGAGTTTTTAAACCCGGCCTGGTTCAAGATCTGGGTGAGTCGCCCGGGTCAATTTTGATTTTTTTTAATCAAAATGACGTCGTTTTAGTAAAAAACAAACAAAAGTCAACGGGTTGCAACCGAGTTTTTGACTGAATCTTGCCGGATCCACCGTGTCACCGGGTCAACCCGCCGGGTCACACTGATTTTTGACTTTCCCTATTTTTTCTTAAATCCGACCCGATTCCAGCCCCAGCTCGGCCGAATCCTGGATCAACCCGTCGGGCCGGACTGAGTTTCAAAACTATGCTTTGAACAATAAAATGAATACCCTCAAACTCTTTTTTCTTTCATTAATTCATCCTTTTAGCCTAAATTAATATCCAATTACTTTTTTATGAAGAAAAGGTTGGATTAAGTTTTTTCAAACATTTTATTTATTTTGAATTGGTTTTGATGGCATTTGTTTTTTGGTTTTTTTAAGATTAATCGGTTTCAAATTGCTTTTTAAACAATTTTTTTTTTATCTTAACTCTATTATTATCGGTTGTTTATTTTTGTCCGGTTTAATGATACTTCAAAGTTCAAACTACTTTTAAATCCCCTCTTGTGATTCCCATGCTAAGGTGGTCCAGTTATCTTGTTTCTTCTAAAGACCTCAAGTTAATTACAATTAATTAATAATTTGAACAATATCGAGCATGCTTAATTTAATATTATTTTATTTTAAAAAATACCTTTTATTGTAAAATTATTTATCTTTCACTTAAAAATTTAAGCTATTAAATAAATAAAAAAATGAAATGGACAAAAAAAAATAAATTAGAGATGAATATAATAACCAAATTATTTCTCACTAACATCAAGGATTTTATCTTTTGGAGAATACACAGAAGAAGTGAGAAAAAAGAAAGAAACAATATTCATCAAAAGTTGTAACTTGAAAATATAAATTATATCATGGATAATAGGAACTAGGTTGTCCAATTTCAAACTGAAAGGAAAAGATTTCAAAGAACTTTCAAGTTTGGAAAATGATTTTCAAATTCAACTTGTTAGACAAAAATACTATACTGATTTGGAGTAACTTTAAGCATCTCTCTGTAAAATAATCTTATGCTTTCACATGTAATCAAGTCCTTGGTACCGTAAAAAACCATCAAATTCAATAGAATTTCCAAGTTTGTAAAGAAAGTTAAACATGCATGATTGTATATGCGTTTTGTTATTACAAACAAATCCCCTAAACTTTTAATTAAGAAACTTACTTTATAATAAAAAAAATTAATATAACATCAATTTTTTTTAAATATTGAATTTGAAAAACAATTTATAAGAACATTGTTCAGTTTTAGTTTTTAAAGTAAAAAAAAAAAACTAGTTTTCAATATAATTTTTAAATAAACTAAAGTGATTTTAAGAAATTAAGTTAGTTATTGTTGGCCTTTTGTTTTTCAAAAAAAAAAAAATCAAAATCAAAACATATAAGTTTTCAATTTTTGTTGTCAAGAATTTAAAATTTTTATCAAGAAATCAAAGAATAAACAATAAAATCAAACATACTCTAAATATCCTTGCTAATTTTAGCTCTTCCTAGCTACTATTCTTTTGGCTTAAAAAACTTATAAATTGCTACTAATAAAAAATTGATATGATTAAGTGATATTCGATAAATCTTATTATTAAAAATAATATTTATTTTTAAAATTAAATAAGAAAAATATTATCATAAAATCAAGAAATAAAAAATAAAACTAATCAGACTCTAAATATTTAATAAACCTAAAACATGTAAAAAAAAAACAAATCTAAGAAATATCTCTATTTTAGATGAAATTTTAAATCTCAATGCAACAACATCACAATCTAAATAAAGAATCTGACCTTAACTCCCCCACTTTTTTTCATATACTCTGATGCAATGGTAATTCTTTTGGCTTTTGCTTGTGCTTTAGCAAAGATGATATGAATTTCACCTCAAATATTAATGATATGATTGCAAGCTAAACATAAACTATATAGATATAAGTTATAATATTGCTTGATTGGTTTGTTATTAAATACTTTAGAGAATTACATCAAATATAAGCAGTTAATGGGTTTGGAAAATGAATTTCTAGAGAATTACATCAAACTTAACAATCCCAAGGCAGATAGAAGAGAAAATTGAGCCCAAATTCCTATTCTATTTTATATGTAACTTGGTATTAACACTGTCATGTAAGAGCTTCAACAAATTGAAAAGTCTGATTATTACAAAAATATTCTCACATCAAGTGATTTGTTTAAAAAATAATACTATCGATGTTACAACCATCCCAAATGAAACCCAATCATAATCAATGGAATAATTCACAAATACAGAAGGACATAAAAAAAATAACAAATAATTAGCAAAAATGTTTCCACAACAACTGGGTCCACGCATTAACATCACTGAAGTCGAACAGGTTACTGCTAACAAAGATTTTGATTCCCCTCCGTTATTGTTCTGTCGATGAACAGCTATTATGTGTATGTGGAGTATTTTTTATTTAAAAATATATTAAAATAATATAATTTTTAAATTTATTTAGTTTTAACATATCAAAATATTAAAAAATATTAATTTAAAATAAAAAAATAAAATATTTTAAAACACAAAAACATGCGAGATATAAAAATTTGTAAAACGTTGAAAACAAGTGTATCACGAAGTGAAATGAAGTTTCGTGCATGCTAGGGATAATAAAAAAAAAATAAACAAAGAGATTAGTGATGATTTCAATTATCTAATAATTACACAAAACCTTCTCTTTTATTGGGAAAAAAATAAAATTCGGTAGCGAAAATGAAAATAGGTAAAGACCAAAGAACCCCTGGCCTCATGGCTCAATTTTTTCCCACTTAAAAATAAATACGTAATTTTATTATAGCAATGTATAATTAATTGTGTCTGGTACTCTAGTAAAACTTTACTCGCGATTTAGAGTTTTTGTTAATAGATCCAGAGATTGGTTTTGAAAAGCAATGAAGACTGCTTCTTTCTAAAAACATTCAGACTTCTTCCTGTCAATCAATCCAAGGCAACCATGAAAGACTCTTGGGCTAAAGCAGTGCGAACACTAACTTTTATTTGTTTCTTTTTGCCAAAGCCATTACATCTATGATAGAAAGTGGCATAAAGCTTTCACAGTAGTTCCCACTTTCACGCTCAGTGGAGAATGGGAAAGTGGATAGTTCCCACTTTCCACTCGTAAAGGACTAAAGCATTCTAAACATGTTTTTTTTTTTTTTTTTTTTTTTTTTTTTTTTTTTAAGTTTATTTATTTTAAAAAAAAAAATATAACCAGAAATA
>Ga0307516_10010007_pt1 | contig 10495 bp, 16 predicted proteins | sample 19_EM_MG_FD_203310 | JGI IMG/M metagenome (GOLD analysis project Ga0307516, IMG submission 203310) | Populus trichocarpa ectomycorrhiza microbial communities from riparian zone in the Pacific Northwest, United States - 19_EM | ecosystem: Host-associated > Plants > Roots > Unclassified | place...
AGAATTGCGCGTTGGTCTTGATCAGCGACGAGTTCGGATAGATCTCCGCCGCGATATCGCCGTTGCTGCGCTTGGCGATCTCAGCGGCGAACATGCGGCAGAGACGGTCGCGGAAATCGCCCTTGTCCATGGTGCCGCCGGGAAACTGGTGCGAGATCTTCAGCGTGGTAGCCGCTTTTGCGGTCCCCGTTCCAAAGCGCAGGATGGCGGGTGCGGCGAGTGTCGAGGCAAGAATGTGGCGGCGTGTCAGCATGGCAATTCCCCTGTCGGATTTTCTGGTTGGCGAGCCTGAAGGGCTCCCTGGGCTGGCTTTTCACGGATCATACCGGTCTCGGCTGGATATCGCTCATCTTCATCAGTTGGGGCCGGACCAGACACGCCCAGATTGTTGCGGCGCACGGTCGGCCGGGCAGGACCTAACATCCCTATCACGGACGAAATTGTGGTCGCGCCTTAAATTCGAACCCCGCGGCAGGCATGGAAAGCCGCGCGTCACGAAAAAAATATCACGCCGGGGTAACAAGGGAAGCCCCGGGAGCGTCGATACCTAATGCGGCACCCGTCGCTCCAAGAGACAACATTTCAAAGGGAATCCGGACCATGACCATTCGCACCCGCGTCGCACTCGCAATTTCGGCTGCCGCTCTGTCGTTCGGCCTCGCGCTTGCCCCCGCAGCCTTCGCCGACGACATGTCGAAGGACGGCATGAAAAAGGACACGATGTCCAAGGACAGCATGAAGAAGGACACGATGTCGAAGGATTCCATGTCCAAGGATGGCATGAAGAAAGACGACGGCATGAAGAAGAACTGAGCGCCGTCAAGCGGCTCTCGTCGCAGGCCCGCCTTTCACCGGGCGGGCCTGTCTCGTTGCGGAGACCTGCCCGGCCGACGCGTTCGCTACCTTTTCTTCTTCTTGCGCGCGGCATAGCGTGCGTCGCGCTTGGCCTTCTGCTCCGCCTCGAGCGCAGCCAGCCGTTCGGCTTCCTCTTCCTTCTCGCGGGCAATGCGGATGGCTTCCGCAGCCGCGGCTTCCTCGTCGCGTCGTTTTTGCTCGGCCAGGGCGGCCTCGCGCGCCAGCCGGGCTTCTTCCCGCCTGGCCGCGATCGCCTCGCGTTCGGCGCGCCGCTGCAGCACGGCGGGATCATCCGGCGCCGGCTGGGATCGGAATTTGTTCAGGAGGTTTTTCCTCGCCTCTAGCGCCGCCTTTTGCCGGTCTGCGAAGCCAGGTTCCTTAAATCCGCTCATTGAATAGGCCTTGTCGCTCTCTCTGTCGTGGCTGGTAAATCGATTTCGTCGTCTGATGCCGGGCTTGGCCCCAAAAAACATCCGCGACCGGACAGCGGTGTACAGCGCGGCGCGCCGAGATGCCACCCATTATCCGCATCGTGCCCACTTTCCAAAGTTCGGGACCCGTCTCAGGCTCGCTTCCACGACCTTCGGAAAGTCGTGGGCACCGGCAAGCTTATGTTCCGGTGCCGCTTTTCGATCTGACGCTCCCGCGGAATTCCTTGCCTGCTCGGCAACACCTTTAGATCGGCGGCACCCGGATGGGCCCCGATGCGCAAAAAGCCTCGATATCACAAATGCGGCATGCTCCAGACGGAGACGTTGAGATCGCGCAGACAGCCGCCAAATTGTGATCTGGTTCATAAAACAAGTCGCGACGCGGGTCTAAGCCTACGACCGCCGATCTGATGTTGCTGCACCGCCGGCGGCAAATCGAAGCCAGGAGCTTCAGATCGAAAGCGGTACCAGAATCATAAGCTTGCCAGGACCCATGACTTTCCGAAGGTCGTGAAAGGTGTCGGCTCGAGACGGACCACGAGCTTCGGAAAGCGGGCCCTAGCTGTGGACAGGAGAGTTGCAAATGATCAGTCCATGGTCGACCCGGAGGCGACTGGCGCTTGGCGCCACCATGGCCCTGTTGATGGGAGGTACGGCGCTGCTGTCGTTCTCCGCCATCTTATCGCATCCGGTCTCCAGTGCGGTTCTTGGCAACCAGTGGCAATGCAGCAGCTTCGCATTTCTGACGACCTGTAGCCGCGTTGAGATGATCACGCCGGTTGCCCATGGTTTGAGCAGGAACCAACAGGGCAGGCCCGGGGTTTGACAGGCGCGAAAGGCTCGCCGGCTCCGGCTGGCCGCGTTGCGCCTCCGCAGCTCCCCCGGGAAGCCGAACCCTGCAGGCGATCGATCAAATTTGAAGCGCTCCGTTAAGGCTCCCGCCCGCGAATATTGCGCGCCGGTCGCGCCGCGTTGCGGCTCCTGCGGCTATTGAGCGCAACCGGAGTGGTCGCAACGGGGTAGCCCAAGCGGCTGACCGATCTCGAACGAGGTCAGCCAGCATCTGCGGCAAGATTGCGCGTGAAACAAACGCCAGGGCCTCCATCCGATTCGATTGGAAACGGAAGCTCCGACGGATCGGCTTGAGACGCTATCGGATGTCACCGTCACGCCGATCGCAATGGTTGCGGCAAAATCTGGCGCTGGTCAACGCGATGTGTCTTTGCCGGGTTGAGCGCATCAATCATGGTGATCATGTCAATGAACTCGCAGGTCACTTGCGAGTTCAAATCGCACGGGCCCAATCGACATGAAGACAATACTGACGGTCGCGACTTTCTGGCTGGCCATGTTCGTTGCCAGCGAACCCGGCTTCGCGCGGGGTGGAGCGGCAAGCATCATGAATTCTCCGGGATACCAACGGCGGCTGCAGGAATCCCGGCAGCAATTGGCGCAACCCGACCTTCAGCCGCCGTCACGTGCCGTCCGCCACGAGCCACCACATCGGCACCGGCATTGATTGCCGCCAACCAAACCGAGCCTGCGGTGATCGGCCGCATCGAGGACCGGCGTCGCCCGGAAAGTTGCCGCCCGTCCGAAGCGAAGCGGATGAAGCAGTCAACCGACAGCAGTTGCGGCGAAGCGGACACGTCAGCGACGATATCAGCGACAACAGGTCGCTCCAATGAAACACACTTTCGCGGGCCGTGATTCCGTGGCATCGCCAACGGGGCGCACGAATGCGCGCGCCCGACGAGCGCGACCGCGTTCGCGTCGTGATGACAGGCTCCGCGATGAGCCCAGAATCCATAACCACCATCGTGAATATGGATTCCCCGATGCGCAATTGCGCATCTGAGGCCTGCGCCAAGTGGCGCATCCACGATGTGCAATTGCACATCGGGGAATGACGAACGTTATGTTGAAACATCCTGGCGCGTCAGATCGATCTTGCGCAACACTGTGCACGGCGTGCTACGTTTCGCTGCTGATGGAGCAAGGAGGAACGAAATGAGTCTCGTGAAACGACTGGGCACGGTCGCGGTCGCCGCCGCGCTGGCGATTGCGTTGATGGCGCCGACCGGCGCACAGGCGCGGCATGGGCGGATTGCCGAAGGCGCCGTCGTCGGCGAGGAGGTCGGCGGGTTTTCCTGGGGACCATCTCCTCCTTATTATCCCTACTATCATTTCGGCTCTTACGGCGTTCCGGTCGGGTGGCACGGTCCGGTCTGGGCACCTTACGACTACGGTTGCCATCGTGAGGCAGTTTGGACCGGTCGCCATTGGCGCCGCGTGCGCGTTTGTGACTAGCGCATGATCCGGATCCGAAGGACCGCATGAGCGCCAGAGTGTGCAGCGGTTTTCCGAAAGGCATGCCTTCGGGTTGACCCCAGGGGATCATGCGCAAGCAAGGGTCGCTACGCGCCCGGTCCGGATGATCAGCGCGATGGGTGGAGCGTAAGAGGCCAGGCAAGAATTTGCCCGGCCTCGAAGCGATACCATCAATGTCTCTTGCGAAGATGATGGGTTTCGCGAAGGGCCATCCTACGGCTGCGTTGCTACAGAACGTCTTCCACGCTCTCGAAGCGTCTTGCGCTTCTCCCAAATGCCGCCACGGGGCCGCATACCTCGCCGAGATGCGCCAGGATTCCCAAGCGAACAAGGGGCATCGCCGAGGTGAATTGCGATGCCGTCACCGTAGCGTGATGTGGCCGGTTCACGGAACGGGTCTAGTTTCAGGCTGCCCCATGGGCTCTGTTCCAAGGAGGGAGGACTGAAAAGTGAAGGCAACGATCATCGCACTTTCTGCCGCCGCTCTCATCGCCGCCGCATCGACCGTGCCTGCACAGAGCGTCCCAGGCCAAGCACCGGGCCTGCAGCATAAGGTCGCCAAGAAACATCATGCGGGCGTCTCCGGCTACGCTCGGCCGCATGAGGCGCAGGCCAGGGGCGCGGGGAAGGGCTATCCCGGAGCCTTTGGTTACGCGCCTGGTGAAACCCATGGTTATTTGGACAGGGATCTCGAAGTGTCCGGACGGCAAGCCGGTGGTGGTGGTAGCGGCATGTGAGCGCTGGCATAGCGGTCACCAGCTCACGTCGAGCGAACTGCAGAGGCGCAGGACAAGGCCGATGAACGCTTAGCCGCAGATCGCGCGGCAGGGAAACAACGGGTGGAGCGTAAGAGGCCGGGCAAGAAGTTGCCAGCCTCGCAGCGGTGCTGATTCCGAAACCGTCGGAACCATGCAACGAATTGCAATCAGCCAAGTTGGTTGTGGTCGGAATTCGCGAATCGGAGGAACGTCATGTCCAAGCTCAAAATTCCCGCGGCGTTGCTTGTGATGGGTGCGGTGTTGCTCGGCGCACCTGCTATGGCTGCCCCGGTCACTTCCTTATCCGCAGCCGCCAAGCCGATGGCGCAGGAAAGTGACCTGGTCAAAGTGCGTTACGGCGGATGGCACGGCGGCGGAGGCGGATGGCACGGTGGCTGGGGTGGATGGCATGATGGACGGGGTTTCCCCGCGGGCGCATTTGCCGGCGCTCTGATCGGCGGCGCTATCGCCGCGGCCCCGTACTACGGCGGCGGCTACTACCCATATCGATATTATGACGATGACTACGGCTATCCAGCTCCCTACTATGGCGATCCAGCTCCGTACTATGGCTACGGCCCTCGATACTATCCAGGTTGCTATCCGCACTGTGGTTGGGGCGGCTAGGACGTGAGGTCGACTTTGGCACGAAGCCGCCGATCTGGAATGTCCTCGCCACGGTCGCCGCCGGGGATAACCCGGATATGACAAGGGCGGTCCAACCCAGTCGTGCATGACTCGCGGCGGGCCTCGCGCTGCTCCAAGATTGATGCGCGCGGTTCTGCGGCGGAATCGGGCCGGCGAAGCGCCGGCACCAACACGCCGGGAAGACGTGCACGAGGTCGGGCGCCCGTATCCAACGTTCGATATCGATATCCAGATGCGCCTTGACCATCCTCACCACGGACCATGGCAGGCCATTCGCGTCGGTGGCTGCGTTCGGCAACAAAGTTCGCCGACTGATGAGTGGTGGCAGGCTTGCAGCCTGTTGGGTGCGATGATGGACGTGGAATTTCCGCGCTCATGGCCTGCGCAAGGCGACGCTTCGCTCTGCAAGGCCGGTGGCATTGTCGCTGAGTGACGGGCGGGATGAACAAGCGGTGTCCGCAATGGCGAAGGTGACAGCCGTTCAAAGCCAAAGCGAGAACCGGTAACAGCGCGTATCGCGTAGTGGAGCCTAAGAGGCCGGGCAAGAATTCGCCCGCCGCGAAGCGATACCCATCAATTGTCTATGATGGGTTTCGCTGATAGCTCCCCCCATCCATCCCCGCCTTGCGCGAGCTGTGCATGGCAAGCTGTGACACATCATTCGAGCAAGAGATTTGCGAGCGCGCAAGGCTGGCGCACGTTTATCCTGGTGCGAGGAACAAAACATGCCTTTGCCGTTCCAGCCTGCGCGAGAGATCTCGAGGTTAAATCACCAGTGGTGATGATGCCGCCAACCATAGTGGTGGCCACGACCCCACCCGTAATGATGCCCGTGTCCGCCGTGATGGCCCCATCCATGACCTCCGCCATGTCCATGGCCGCCGACCTGGATTACGGCATTATCAGACACGCCGAGCGCGTCGGGCGTTGCGACGGACATTGCCGATGCAGACAGGGTTGGCGTTAGCGCAAAAGCACAGGCGGCAAGTCCGATACACAAAAGCCTCTTCATGAAAGCGTCTCCTCCTTGAATTCGGGTTATCGCGAGGAAGAAAGTTCCGGGGGCCCTCAAAGTTCCCTTTTTGGCCACGACGTATTTCACAAAAAAAGGCTACCAGGGAGCAGGCCTGTGCCCGCTATCGTGATCATGGAGCCATAAGAAGCGAAAAGCCCCGGCATGATGTCCGGGGCTTTGTTGTTTTCTTTGCGAAGATGATGGGTATCGCTTGGCTCAACCCATCCCACGCGCTGTCCCCGAATTCCGGACGAAGCGGCGCTGCGCCGGCTGGGGCAAAGTCGACCCGCGCGCATCTCAGCGCGGGGCGCGCCTATGGATAGGTGACATCGCAAGCAGGGGGCGACAGGTCGCCACGACAGGACGCCGGGCAGCCAGCGACGACCTTGGCGACCCCAGACCTCTGTTGGCTTTTGCACCTTTGGCGCTGCCCGAGGACAGGGGTGCAACTGCATCGCGACGCAGGAGTTCCGACCAGAGAGGGTCAATGGCTGAGCGGCTCGAAATTGGTGATCCCAGCATTCCCCCAACTATACCCGTAAGGGGTTGGAAATACTGCGCTTTTCCTGCGCGATTTGCGGCTTGGGATTAGGCGCGGGTTGCGCGGTACTTTTCTCAACCCGCGACGGTTTCCCGGACGGCAATTTCTTCAGAAACTCGTCGACATCCGGGCGCCGGATGATGATCTTTTTCCCCAATCGATGCGCCGGCAATTGCTCCGCGTCGATCGCCTGCCGAACCGTGGACATCCCGAGCCCGGTAAGCCCGCAGACCTCATTGAGCGACAAGCTGATCCGGCCCGGTGGGGGCATTGGATATTCCCTGCGAGTCGGCGGCCTTCTCTTTTTCCTCATCTCTCGACTCCCTTGTTACGCCAGTGTCATTGCGGCCGCGATACGTGCGCCGCAGGAAATCCGGAATATCGAGCGGGTGCTGTTGACCGGGCCAAAGCCCGTTCGCGTCTTTTTGCAGCTCCGGCCGCGTCATGCATGCTGCTCCTCCCTCAAGCGGCCAACAGGCGGGCCAGCCGGTCCCGCTGCTGCTTTTCACGTTCCAGAACGGTCTCCAGCGGCTCGGGCAACTCAGCGTCGAGCTGTGCGCGGACAATGCGGACGAGCACTTGCTGCTTTAGCGCCTCGGTCTCGACCGCTGGGTGATACCGGACCGGCTTATATCGGCGGTCTGGCTTTTCGATCTGCAGCCGTCGGAGATCGTACTGGTCGAGCTGGTGCGCGGTCAGCGCAATCCGTTCCCAATCCAGTTCGCCCCCAATCAACCGTTCCAGAACGCGCCGGGTGTTGGACTCAATCTGGTGGCCCTGCCAATCGAAGTCGCCGATGTAGAGCACGCGATCACCGGGGACCAACTGTGGCGCAACATCGGTGTGAAGGAAGCCACCAACCTGTCCATTGGTGGCGGCAAGTTTGGTGCAGTACCTGATCGCCAGATTGCGCAGCGCGCCGGCTGCCGATCGGCTTTCGGTGAGGGCCAGCGGCGCGCGGCCTCCCCATGGATCGAGCCTGATATGGTTGACCGACGTCGCCGCCCAGGCGTCTATGCTTGGCCAGCCGGTGTAATCATCGAGCGAGCGGGTTTCGTCGATGATCCAGTCCCATGGGACCGCGCCGGTTTGGCGCAGATAGGTCAGCGCCTCATGCAGGTCTTGATCCGACCGCCGGCCGGTCGCCCCCTTTGGCTTGTGTTTCTCCAACACGCCGCGCTGAACCAGCTCGTAGAACAGGAAGCGGGCGTTGGTCGGTAGCGCATCCTCTCCAGCCTGTTCGTGTTCGTGCAACAGGTCGAGGACGATCTTCCGCAGCTTGCCCTGCTTGGTGTCGGTGCTCATCCCGTCCTCCAATTCTTGCTCCCGCCGCTCCCGCGCCGCCGCCGCGCCCATGACTGCGTTCTGTCCCGCTCGACGATGACAATCTGCCGCGAGCCGCACCGCGAGCATTTCAGCCGCCGCGCTTGATCGAGGTACAGCGATGCGGTGCCTTGGTGATCGCAGCCGGCGCAGCGGAGGTGAAGGCGTGTCGGATATCGCCGCATCTCAACCATCGGCCATCCTCCCTTCAGGAGCCGGCAAGTCGGCAGCAACGCGGTCGGTCTTGGCACGCGCCGCCTTTTTACTGGCGCGCTGGTCTCTGTCCTCGGCGGCCCGGCGGAGGTTGCCGACCTTTATGAACCGCTGCCCGAGATCGATGGTCTTGCGCCAGCTAATGGTGTTGATGACGACATCCGTGATGTTGTCGACGGAGTCACGTTTCAGGTCGAACAGCGAGCCGGCATCGGCCGCAGCCAACCGTTCTTCGAGATCGGCGATCTTGTGCGCCAATTCTTCATTCTGTTGCTTCAATCGGCTCATGGTGGAGACCGTCGGCGCGCTGCCGTCGTCAGGCTTGCCGCCCGGCTTCTTAAACAGCGGGCACCGCTTGAACACGGTGTTCGGCGCCGCCCAATTGATCTTTTGCCCTTCGGTCAGCGTGAAGCGCCATGCCTGGACGTCCGGCAGATGCGCCATGATCTTTTCGAGCCGGCTCAGCGATCCCTTGTCGCCGACGATCTCGGAGAGGCCCTGTTGTATCAACAACCGCTGGAAGGTATTGCGCCCGCCGTGCGAGGTTGCGATGACGCGAGCACGGACCACGGCATGGCCGATCGTCACCCATTTTTCGAAGGTGATTTTCAGTTTTTGAAGTGCGAGACGCGCATCCTCGAATAGGACGCGGTCGTCTTCAGTCAGCCACGAGGACTCGGGATCGTTGATCTGGGTGGCCATGGCGATGGCTCCATGAGGGAATGGCGTTTCAGTTGTTCGGAACAACTGAAAGTTCATCAACCAGCTCGCGCCGGCTTCTGCGCAGCCTCGCGATCGGCCGCGCGCTCGCGCTCTTGGCGCTCGCGAATGCAGCGGGTGGCCTCGCCGCTGATGGTGCTGCCGTTGTATCTGGCGCGCCCCTCAAGCCATGCGCGGGCATCGGGCGGGATGGTGATCATGATGCGGGTGTTGTCTGCAGCTTTCATAACGCAACTCACTGCTTGGTGTAGTTGCGATCATGTGCCCGCAGCGAAACGCACGTCAACGATCCGCACACGGTCAGGCCGTGTATCCACATCTGTGAACAGCGCACGAAGGGAACGCGCGTGTCTGTTTTCGGACATCGCATGACATTCCCGCATAGAGCGCCGCGCGGAAACGCTGATGCGGCCGGCGCAACTTGCATTTCAAGCGATGTAACAGAAGCGCTGCGGCGCAATGGCTTTTGCCACCGGCGGCTTTGCGCTCATGAACGATTTGGGATTTAATCGGGAGATGGGGCCGATCTCGCGGGGGGAGCGAGACCGGCCGGGAAGATGATCGCCGCCGGCCAAGGTGCGATCGATGTGAACCAACCACGACGAAGGCCACAGTTATGCGTACCGCCTCCCGCGCTCCCGCGCAAGATCACACCTCAAATTCCAATCTCACGGCCGCGCGATTCCTCAGCAACAACAGCGGCAAGAAGATCAATGTCCGCATCGGCGGCAAGGCCAAACCAGATCGCGCCGGCAAACGCATTGTTCCGCTCGCAACCTTCCGCTGCCGCGACATCGAGCGCTACATCGTCGATCGCTACGGCCCCGTGCTGCCCGACGACGACGCAGGCCGCGATGACATCATGATCATGCTGCACCACATCGCGCATAAACAGGCCGCAGACCCCCAATGGCTGATGAGTGACTGGCTCGACCGCCGCGCGCCCTGGCTGATCGGCGAGGAGCGCGCCGCATTCATCCGCAAAGCCTTCCGCCATCCCATCCGCTACACCGCCGATACGCTCGCGGTGAAGCTCGGGTTGACTTGGGCGCGCCGGAAACGTCTCGGCATCACGACCATCTGGGTCATCGACATGCCAAGGGAGAAGCATGCGGAGATGCGCAAGGTCACGAAACGCGACCGCCAACGGAAGGCACGCCGCGCCGCCGGGTGCGTGTCCCGCGAGGAATACGAACGCGCCTCGACCGGCCGGCAAAAACCATGGCTCGCGGAAGGCATCAGCAGGCGCACATGGTATCGGAAACAGCAGAAAACGCATTATGCTGGACACGGACTTGTGCCACACATTGCGCGCGCAGAAATTACCGTCACCATCTTGCGGTAGTGGCACAGGTGCGTGTCAAGCATACTGTGCTTATTGGTTGACACGGACTTGTGCCAAGCGCACGGCCGCGCGCTCAAACGCGCGGGTCTTCAGTGCGCGCAGTCTTACAGAGCATCGAGGAACTACCGACTGCTGCGGCAAGCGGAGCCGGTCATCTCTCCATCAAGAGAGGTCCCTCGATAGACCTCCCGTGTTGCTGCGCGCGCGCGAGACCATTTCCAAAAAAAAGAAGACGCAGCGCATCAATCTAACACCTGCCGAGCCGATAGAATTTGGTGCGACCCTGTAACGCACGCGGGTTCCAGTCCGCCGGCA
>Ga0307516_10010010_pt1 | contig 10494 bp, 6 predicted proteins | sample 19_EM_MG_FD_203310 | JGI IMG/M metagenome (GOLD analysis project Ga0307516, IMG submission 203310) | Populus trichocarpa ectomycorrhiza microbial communities from riparian zone in the Pacific Northwest, United States - 19_EM | ecosystem: Host-associated > Plants > Roots > Unclassified | place...
TTTTTAAATAATAAATTATCATTACACCAAGTAATGCATCTTGATCTTAAAGACTCAGTCATGTTAGTTTTTGTTTTTTTAATTACTAACATGGTTGAAAAAACCTTCTTTCTACACCACAAACCCACGTACAGGCCACGCAAACCGTACAAAAATGAAAAAAACCTCACAAGGAGTAAGAAAATCTGATAAATAGTAAAATAAAACTAAAACACATCAGGTTTATAGCACTAGATCCAGAATAATTATAAAAAAATATGATAAGTAACAAACAATGTTGCTGCCGGTAATAAATTATCTACATGTGCTCATAAAAAGGATAGTTCTTGTGAGAGAAAGAAAAAGAGGAAAACAAAGATGATAAAAGGATAATCTTTATATATATATATATATATATATATATAGTTAATAACGATATTTTAGTATTTAATTATTATTATTTAATAAAATTCTAATGATACAAAAACAAGTATACATATGAAGGATGAATGGAATAAAAAAATAACTATATATGTGAAGTCATGAACTCTATCAAAATATTTGATTCTATCAAAATGTTCTTTTTATCAAGTTTAATTTTGTTAAGTTCCTCGTCATTAATTCTAGAAAAAATTGGATAATAATAAAGAATAATTATATGTCATATTTTAACAGTATTTCCTTTTTCTAACTGTGTTGCACAGGATCAAAACAGTAACATAAAATTACATGAAATATGTGTAATATTTCACAGCACTCCAAGGTTTGTTCTGTTTTTTTTTTTTCACTTTACAACCATAATTTCAAATATTACACTTTTTTATTAGAGAATAATATAAATAATATCCTGGGACCTCACCTAACAGCTTAAGCTATTGGGTTGAGATGATTCTTTGACATGGTATCAGAGCCTTGATGACCAAGTGGTCTTGAGTTCGAATCTCACTATCCCCATTTATTTGATAAAAATTAAGCACAAGGTAATGTGGACATGTGCAAGTTTCAAGCCCAAAAGGCTTTCACTTGAGGGGGTGTGTTAGAGAATAATATAAATCATATCCTGGGACATCACTTAACAGCTTAAGCTATTGGGTTGAGATGGTTCTTTGATATTTTTATCCTAATCAAAGCTGATTTTCAAAATAAATGAAATGACATTATTAATATTGCTCTTATATATATTAAAGCATCACAGTTAACCATGACCACATATTGTATTTTCTCTCCTCGTCCTCAAATTATCTCCTCTCTATCTCTGGATGTATCTTTCAAACACAAAATTAAAAAGAAAAACCCTAAACACAAATCAAATCTCCTTTCTCACACACTTTCTCTTGTTGTTGGCATCAATTTCTTCGAGGAACTTAACAATAAAAGGCTAGTTTGAATTGTTTTCAATAAACAGATTTAAAAAATGTTAGTGCGTTAAATAATTAGAATATAGGTTTTGTTTCCTTGTTTTTTAATAAAAACTTAACATTATCAGTAGTTAAAAATTGAAAATGAGAACCCTGAATTTACGATACCCTAAACAATTATAGATTTTTCTTTATTTTGGAATCGATAATTTTCATTCTTCTGGACACATTATTTATAATGGGAATTTGTAATTTGTACTTAAACAAAAAAAAAACTCACATTTAAAAATTAGAGTTATTAGTTTAAAAAACCCTAATTTTTAAATTATAATTCAATTTGTGTGTAATCTTTATGTAACTTGTACAAACCATGCAAGAAACAAAATGCTAGATATATTTGCCCATCATGAGAGTTCATCATATGTCGATAAATATTGAGACTTTGAATATGTCTTACATAAACATACTATTCTTATGCAAGCAAGATATGGACTTGCATGGCATTCGTATCAAGGTTGATAGAGGAAACATAATATATGATGATGCTTCGACCTTAAAGGTATTAAGTATGCATGAAGATGAAGTGAATGTGCATTTATATATTGATGTTGATCTAGTTATTGATCTTGTAACAATAAAAATATGTTGATGCGTTATTCAAGTAATTTTAAAGATGACAAGCCATCAGGAACCCAATATTTGGTTGCCCATGATCTTGAAGTTTAAAAGATGATATTGTATTTTGATGATATTAGTCTTGATAAGGATGAAATGGGTTCTGAAATACGTGTTGATGTTGATGGTAATGGTAATGTTAGATATTCTAGTAGTGATCATAACGTGAGTTTATAAAATGGGGTATGAAATAGGTGTTGATAATGATATTTATGGTGATGCTAGAGTTAAGATAGATTCTAATGATGAACTAAATGATTATTATATCTTTTCTAATGATGATGTTTTTTTTATTTTTGTAATGAGGTTAAAGATGATTTAGATATTGAATGATGCTTTTGGTTCTCATAATGATTAGAAGATTAGAAGATGAGGAGTGAAGAAGATGATGTTGATGTAGAAGTTAGAGAACAATCTAGTAATAAGGACAATAAGGATGAAAATGGTAATGAGAGGAAAATGAAAAGGAAAAAGATGAATGTGGATCCAACTGTTGATTTTAGATGTAAGAGGTTTAAATTTTTAGTTGATGGATCAATAAAGTTTGAAGAATGTTAAATTTTTTCAGAGATGTATTATGAGAGTATGAGGTTAAACATGGATATCATGTTAAAAGATATATTAATCAAAAAGTTAAGGATGGTGACATATGTATGGGTGATGGTTATGATTAATGGATATATGGTTCCCTTGTTCTTGGTAGTCAAATATTCATGACAAAGTCATCGAGAGACAAACACACTTGCATTTGACCTACAAGTATAAAAGTTGCAACTTCAACATAGATAACAAAGATATTGCTACTAATAATTAGTGTTGACCCATCTATCTCCAATGAATCACTTTCGATGATTTTGGAGGATAAATTTAGTATTAAGTCATACCATATCCAATTATAGAAAGCTAGGATAAATGTTAAAGAGTTTGACGAAGAAACTCACAATAAGTCTTTTAAAAGACTTCCTAGATATATCCAATTATTGAAGCAAAGATCTAATGTATATTTAGAGTTTGATCCTAATTATAATTCAAATGTCCATTCACCATTATTAGATCCAAAATTAATCACATGGCCGACATATAGGTCAAGGCACTTTTAGGATCGCCTTGCCTATGCTAAGCCTCAGACCTGAACATAATTCTATCCAAAACTAAAATAGACACTGATATAATAATCAACTATCCTTCTAAAATACTAGATCATAAACACATATATATGTCATCCCAAAATAATAACCCGAAAACTATTATAATTATGGAGCTCAAGCTATACACAATACCATAATTCATATATATACAATATAGGTAACAAAATGAGAAAGCCCACACGAAAAAAAAGTGTTAGGCATACCAACTTAAAGTATAAACAAGAACTCCTTCTTAATCAGAAGTATTGGATCAACTAATACACATTATAGATCTGAAAAGATTAAAATGATAAAAAGATGAATTTTCCATAACTTAGTGAATAAATAATACCAAACATACAAATAAAAGACCAAGTTATAACAAGATTAATTCATTAAGTCCATACATGACAAAAATATAACTAAGAAAACCATTCACACGTAAGCATAATTCAAGTTATGTCACTTTTAAGAGTAGTATAAGTAAAATCAAATATAAATATAAGAGTACTACAAGTTAAAAAAATCAGATATAAGAATGGTAAAACATCATAACATATATGTGCAACGGTCTTTTACATAGGCTAGTGTCACCCCAACTAGCTAGGGTAATCAAATTCTATTATATACATATAGGCTAACATTGCCTTGTTTGTTAGCGTAGGTATTCTAACTTGTATAACTCTACAATCCATATCAATTTAATATTCTAAAATCACACAGTAACAAAAAGTAGATAGTCAACTAATTGTATTCATATATAGTACTATTCATATTCTTGATTATTGTTATTAATGTTATTTCTATAGTTATATTTGATAGTATTTACTTACAATATATAACAACAATCAAATCAAGACAAACATCAAATTCATCAATCACATAAAAGCAATATGCAGGGCTTCTGAAGTACCTAAACACATTTTATTGTAAAATATAATCAATTCAAAATGAAACCATAAAATTCTATTATTTATGACCATGGACTAAACTGATGGTTTTTGGAATTTAGGGGTAAAATCCTAATTTTTCAAAATTCAAGTACCAAAATGAAATTATATCATCTTCAACCTCTAAACATATTTTCCAGGATTTTAACATGACTCTTTCTATATAATTCTTCAATAATCCCATATTTTCTTTCTAATATCCAAATTCCTTGGGTTTTGTTGTAATCATACTGATATATATATCAAATATCAAAATCACATATTAATTATTCATAATCTACCTCAATCCATGTTTATATGCATATATTACTACCCACACACAAATTAATTCAATAATCCTATACTTATCAACTAATCTCATATAAACCCTAATATTTTCAGTAACTATATGTTAAGAAAATAAACCCATAACTATGTTATAAAACACTTAGGAAAGAAATAAATAAAACTTACTCAAAAGATATATATTATATGGTTGATAGCTAGTATGGGTTATAGGAGAAAGTTGAAGAAATAAAAAGGAAGAAGAAGAAGCTCTCAGTCAAGTAAAAAGAAATAAAACAATGAAAATATGGGAAAGGTGGTTGCACACACACATATGTATATCAAGACTTGAAAAAAACTTATTGGCTATAAAAAAAATAAACTAAGCACATAAATAAATAAATTACATGGGATAAGACTTTACAAAATTTTATGAGCCTTACACCCTTGAAAGTTTCAACATGTGTATATTTGTTTGAAAACGATAAAGGAAGGCTTTGTTTCTGAATGTAGGCTATTCATTGAATTGAAGGGTGTCATCTCAAAGGTTCATATAGAGGTGTATTGTTGAGTGTAGTTGGTTTGGATGAAAATAATGGACTATTTTGTTGCATATGCTATTGTTAAGTATGAAAACAATGAAACATGGTGCTGGTTTTTATATGCTTGATTGTATGAATCCATAAAACAAGGTATATATCACAGACCATTTTGCATAATATCTGAGAGGAAAAAGGTTAATTTAAGCATTATAATTTAATTATATTATAATTTAATTATATTATAAATTTTATATTTTCTAAACTTGTATTTGATTTAGAATTCTATTATCTAACTATCATAATTTAATTTTCATAGTTTACTTAAAGTTTTTGCTGAGGTATTCCCATAGGCAACACATAGGCATTATTCGAGGCATATTTATGTCAATTTTAAGAAGAAAAGCTCTTATGGATTGAAATTAAAAATGGGCTTTTAAGATGAATCTCAATTATAATATTTATACGAGAGACATTAGGGATATGGACATTGGAGCTATCAATTGGTTTAAGAACATCTCTATTAAGACTTGGAGAAGACATATGTTTGACCCTAAAGTTAATGTTGATAACACGACTAATAAATTGGACAAGTCATTCAATAACTAGATTGGAAAATATAAGAGTGCCAATTTTTTTGTTACTAAAGAAGGTTAGATTGAAACTCATGGTTAGGTTTCATGACAAATTTGCTCAATCTAAAAGCTAGCAATAAAGACCATGCCTCATGTTAGGAGAGTGTTGGGTAAATTTGTTGGGAAAAAAAAAAACATGAGAATGATTGCAACTATTTATGATGAATACCAAGTTTATGAGGGCCAAACGAGGCATTGTGTTAATTTGGGAAAAAACTAGTGTTCATGTGGAGAATGGACAATGATTGGTATTCTATACTTATATGTTGTCCATTATGTTAATCATAAAAAAAAATAGTTAGAAGATTTGTGTAGTGAGCATTACAGTGTGAATATATTTAAAAAAGCATACTTTGAAGGGATCACCCATTACCGAAAGCTAATCTTGATCATAAAAAAAGAGATGTAATTGTTTTACCTCTAAAACTTAAAAGGAGTATAGGTAGACCAAAAAAAGAATAGAAAAAGGGAGGAAGAAGATCAACCTGATACAGCTAGGAAGAGGTCTTCCACACTTTTATGCAACATTTGTAGGCAATATAAATATAATTTCAGGACATACCAACAAGATAGTATTAAGCCAATTGTTGGTAATAGTGTTGTGAGATGATCCAGTTATGTTGGAAGAGGATCTGAAAGTTCTGACAGGGGATCAAGAGGATCCAACACTGTTGGGAGAAGGTTCAGTGTTCCTAGTAAAGGCTCAAACAAAGGCTCAAGAGTTTTAAGAGGAAGAAGATGAGGAAAAGGTGATACTGGTACATCCTCCCACAATAATCAACCCAAACATAAGTGATTTTTCTAACATGCACCGTAGTTTTATAGATAAATGAAACAATTTACAATTACTAATCAATGTTGTTTTTTACAATATACCGGTTCGTGGTGCTAAAGCTAGTTCTCAACAATCTACCCAAAAAAGCTATCGTGGTTGAAGATGTATTCAAGATTGGTGACTTTTAAATGCTACATTACTATTATTCATATGAATGGATTTTATATTATGGATCATTATGTTTATTATGTTAGGTACCGGTTTAAACTATTTATGGATGCTTGTTAAGTGCATGTTGGTTGTTTGCATGCGTGTTGTTGTTTACATGTTATTTAAGTAGCATGATTTTGATATGGATTTGCATGCATCTTCACTATACTACGGAATACATTCACTATGTCTTTTTTTTATTTAACAAAAACAACATAGTTGTTACAAACATAAATACTGCACATACTAAATTAACTACTACAAATAATTTTACACTTGCTAAGGTAGCTTTCATATTGTGATTCTTGATTCAAACTCTATGTAATTCATCTTCCAATTTCTTCACTTCATCTACTATTTGGTGAACAACATTAGCATTATTAACATCTCTTTCCCCTCTCTTAGTTAATTTAATTGCATTCATAGGTTTGCACCAGTCAATGAAAGCATTTTTGCATTACTTATCATTACATCTATAAAATAGCTCTTTTTTACTAGCTTTTTTTTTTATTCTGACTGCAACTCTCTTTCCATATTTCATGCACTTTCTATTCTTGAATTTTAGTTCATCCAAGTTGTACCAACTTTGTATGTTATTAGCACTTGATGGAGATGATGTCATGTTCATAATAATTTTGTTTTGTGGTTGTGTTGATTGTGGAGTTATGGTGAAAATGAAAAAGGAATTGTTGAGATGTTATTTATGAGTTATGATGAAACTTGGGTTGCTTTGATGGAAAAGGAAAAGTGGAATTTTTTCAGGTTTGATAGGTTTATTTGATGAAATTATGGTGAAAAAAAAGAGGATATGTTGGGGAAGATGATGGGGAGGATGCTGGATTTGTTCCATGTTAATGCATGCTTAAATGTGGTTGGAAACTATTGTTAAACACTGTAATTTATAGCATTTTTGTGATTTTTGAGATGTTATTTATGATTTATGGTGAAAATTGGTTGGGTTGTTTTGATGGAAAAGGAAATGTTAAATTTCACCAAGTTTGAGAGGTTTATTTGATGGAATTATGATAAAAAGGAAAAAGGATATATTGGGGAAGATGCTGGATTTTTTGCTTAGTTACTAAATATGGTAATTTATGGCATTTTTGTAACTAAATGGAAACTACCAACAACACATTTTAGTTATTTTTAACCTTCAGGGGTTTTTTAGTCTTTACCACAAATATAATGGCACTCTTGTAAATAAGAATATATTTTTTGTTGATTTGTTTTTGTGCCAACTTTCAAGGATGTAAAATTTTACCCGCCATCAAAATGCATGATGGAAAATGTAATATTTAAGAGTATGGTTGCAAAGTGAAAAAATAAAAATCAAACCTTGGGATGCTAAACGTAATTTTCCCTTAACTCATTTACCCTCTTGCTAGATGCATGTGGGCCTTCTAGCCCATTGGACACACCTAAAAGGATGTAATATTTTTTGCTGATTTGTTTTTTGTGCCAACTTTCAAGGATGTAAAATTTTACTTGCGCATCAAAATGCATGATGGAAAATGTAATATTTAAGAGTATGGTTGCAAAGTGAAAAAATAAAAATAAAACATTAGGATGCTAAGCGTAATTTTCCCTTCACTCATTTACCCTCTTGTTAGATGCATATGGGCCTTCTGGCCTATTGAACACACCTACAAGGATGTAATATTTTTTGTTGATTTGTTTTTTGTGCCAACTTTCAAGGATGTAAAATTTTACCCGCCATCAAAATGCATGATGTAAAATGTAATATTTAAAAGTATGGTTGCAAAGTTAAAAAAATAAAAATTAAACCTTGGGATACTAAGCGTAATTTTCCCTTTACTCATTTACTCTCTTACTTGATGCATCTAGACCTTTTGGCCCATTGAACACACCTACAACACCATTTTTCTTACATCTCATGTTGAAATAATAGCATGCCACATTCATCATCTGCTATCATTTTTTATATATATAAAATGGCACTCTATTTTGTTTTTTTTTTCATGTATCACTAGCATGTTTTCTAGTAGGAAAAAAAATCAAATCGTGTAAGGGTTGACTCGATATGACTCGGTCAACTTGACGGATCTAAAGACAACCTGAATGACCATTAAAAGCATAGTTTCTAAAAAAATTCAAGACATATTTAAAAAAAATTAGACAAAAACATATTTGATCAATTCAGGTCAACCCGTATTAACCTGCTAAATCTACGACCTAGGTAATAAGACTGAGACAACCTCATACAAAGCAAATCGAAACAAATTATGAAACTTAATTCTCAATCAAATCAATGTTAAATGATAAAATTGAAAAAAAAATCAATTAAAAAAGACGAGTCAACCTAAATTAAACCGCCAAACCTGCAACTCGGGTAATGAAACTAAGATAACCTCATAGAAAGCAAACAAAAAAAATTTATAAAATCTAATTTTAAATCAACCAAATATCGAAGGATGAAATTAAAAAAAAATAACAAAAAACTAAGTTAAGTCGCTAAACCCGCGACCTGAATCATGAGATCAAGATAAAAAAAAAACTCAATATTAAACGATGTAATTAAAAAAACTTAACCTTAAAAAAAAATTGTATTCAAGATAGCAGTTCTTTGTGATGAGAGGAGCACTGAATACAAATAACAAACCACTTTAAATTAACAATGTAGTGTGAGGAGGGAGCAATGAATTTCTCTCCTTATTTAATTTCTGTTAAATAATCATTCATTTAATAAATTTTAGTTTTATATTTTTTAAATAAGAAACTTAAGTAGAAATAATTAGTGACCAATTACAATTATCTAAAAAACCATCAAATGTAAGGATAATTACTATTTTGTATACTTGTTAACAAATTTAATATTTTCAATTCAAATAACAGCATTTTCAACTCAAATAATATATATCTATTTTTAAACTAGCTCAATAAATTTAATTTAGATATTCTTTAAAATAAATTATTTTTCAACAACTTCGACAATGCATGCGACAAAAAAATATTGATTTTGTAGCAAGTGGCTCCCGCACATGTGAATCGGATGGAGAGAGCTTATTATCAAAGCACACAAATAGGATCTGCCGCCCTGGCATTTGGTGTGCAAGACTGGGCATTTATGCTTCCACTTGAATTGCTCTCTTACAGAAGGTATTAGATGATGAAGCTTCATATGAGCACACCATAGCCAGATTCATCAAACATGTCATCTCACCGTATCAGATTCTCCACGCGAAACTCCAGGAGCAGCTTCAAGAAGCCTTCCTCCTCCCGTATAGCTCCTGAATTCGATTAACTAATTTCACTTTTAACACTTACGTCTGAGGCTTTACTACTTTACTGCAACAATCAAATCTCTAATGCCAGCTACCCAAAGATGATAACATCAGATTCCTTGTTTCCCTTGCTTGTGAGAATACCAATGGTATATCTAGTGAGAGTGGTGACAATGTAGTTGACATGATTATGAGAACCGTACAATATATTTTAATAAGTGGAAGGGCTAAGATTTAGCAATTGAGTGGGGTGGCTAATTTATAAATCTTTAAACAGAGTGAACTTAAACTGTTCAATTGGACATGAATTTGTACTCAGTTTCAAAGAAAATCAATTTTCAGAAAAGACGTCAAAATTGATCAGTACAAAAAAAAGGGCAAAATTAAATGTTTTAACTGGATAAGAATCTCAAATTAATTACACTGGTCATCAATTTAACCTTCATGTGGAAGCATGGCAGATGCAGAAGAAGCTGAAGAAGATGTGGTGAACTGGGAAGAATTAGTGTTGTAACTATAACTTGAAGATTTGTTCATCCCTCCTTCAGAATCTGTAAGGCCATAGGACATTATTGAAAGTGAAGATGAAGATATTGGCGGGGCGAAATATGACGGCACGGGCATCTTTGATGGGAGAATAGGCAATGGAGCATCAAAATTAAGTACGTGAAGTGCTTGCCGAATTGAGGGTCTAAGATGTTCATCCGGATGAGCACACGAAAGGCCGACAATCATCAAGC
>Ga0307516_10010011_pt1 | contig 10493 bp, 11 predicted proteins | sample 19_EM_MG_FD_203310 | JGI IMG/M metagenome (GOLD analysis project Ga0307516, IMG submission 203310) | Populus trichocarpa ectomycorrhiza microbial communities from riparian zone in the Pacific Northwest, United States - 19_EM | ecosystem: Host-associated > Plants > Roots > Unclassified | place...
TTCAGCGCCGTGCCGCCGGACGGGCCTGCGCGGCCACGTGTTCGAAGTCGGCCTGGCACTCTGCACAGCGCAACGCTGCTGGCTGCACCCGCAGGCGCGACAAGGCGATCGCCTCGCCGCAACCCACGCAATCGCCGTACACGCCTTGGTCGAGGCGCTGCAGGGCCGACTCGACGAGTTCCAGCTCGTCCAGGTCGCGGCGTTCCTGGGCGTCGACAAGCTCGCCCTGCTGGTGCCGCGCCGCCGTCTCCTTCAGGTCGGTGACCTCCGCGGTGCCCACCTGCGAATCGGACAACAGGGCTCGTTCGGTGGTTTGGATTTCGGTGCGCAGTTCGTGCTGTCGGTAGACGAGCAGGGCGCGCAGCTGCGTGAGGTGGGTCTGGGTCGGTAGGTCCATGGGGGCTTCTTTCGTTGTTGCGGTGCAGTTCGCGGCTTCAATGAACCATCAGGACAGGCAGGGTCATCGAACCCAGGACCACGCGCGAAGCGCCGCCGAGCACCCATTCGCGGGCGCGGCTGTGGCCGTAACAACCCATCACCAGCAGGCCCGCGCCCGTGTCGGCGGCGAGCGAGAGCAGCGCCTCGCCGACTTCCCCGGGGCCGAGCTGATGCGGCACGATCGGCGCCGACACGCCGTGCAGGCGCAACCAGTGTTGCAGGGCCGCGCCGCGGTCGGCGTCAGCGTCGTTGCCTTCGGGCCGGCTGGCCACATGCACGCGCGCCGCCCGGCGCAGCCAGGGCAGCGACGCCGCCACCGCGCGGGCGGCCTCGCGCGTGGGTTTCCACGCGACCAGCACGTCGGCGGCAACCGGCTCGAACGAGCCGACGTAAGGCAGCACCAGTGTGGGCTTGCCACTGTCGGTGATGAGCGAGGGCACGAGCTCGGGTGGCAACCCGCCGGTCAGTGCGTCGTTCGCATCGGCCTGGCCCATCACGACCAGGTCGTTGGTCAGCGCATGCTGCAACAGGGTCGGGTAGGGCGCGCTGCTGGCGTCGATCCAGCCGAGGTTGCCGCGGCCCGCGGCCTTGTCGAACGTGATGCGCGCCCGCGATTGTTGTTCCCGGTCGAGGTCGGCGAGCATCGACGCCGCGTACGCCATGGCTTCACCCGCCAGCCAGGGCGTGGCCAGCAAGGCCGGCAGCACGCCGTACAGCGCGGTCAGTTCGGCGCCGTGCCGGCGTGCAAGGTCTTGCGCGAGTGCGAGGCGCACGGCGGCGCGCGGCGATGCATCGAGGTGAACGAGGATGCTCTTCATGGTGCTTGGCTCCCGGGTTGGCAGCGCGCGCTCTGCACGCTGGTCACGGTCACCATTCGGCGCCTGAAACGGGGCGCGTGGTTTGAGCCAACTCAAGTTCCGTGCGCGTGTATCGCTCGCTTCAGGCGGCCACGCCGAGGATCACGCTCGACGCCTTGAACAGTGCCGTGGCCGCGCTGCCCTCGGCGAGGCCGAGCGTGGCCACGCTCTGGTTCGTGATGACCGCAGCCACGCTGCCACCGCCCGGCAGTTCGAGTACCACCTCGGTGTTGACGGCCCCCGGCACGATGCGCGTCACCGTGCCGGCGAGCTGGTTGCGCGCCGACAGGCGAACGCCGCCGGGCTCGGTCATCAGCAAGATCGACGACGCCTTCACCAGCGCAAAAGCTTTCGTGCCGGGTTCCAGCCCCAGGTCGTTGCGGCTCTCGCGCGTGACAGTCGCCACGATGCGCAGACCGCCGATCACCTGCAGCTCGATCTCGTCGTTGATGGCGCCGCTGCGCACCGTGTGTACCGTGCCGGCGAACTGGTTTCTCGCGCTGGTCTTCATGGCGATGCTCTCCATCAGCGAATAGTCGTCGGTCAGGCCTTGCGCCTTGCGGTTCAGCCGCTCCACGAAACGGGCGTGCTCGGCGCGGATCAGCTCGAAGTTGTGAACCAGCTTTTCGCCGCGTGGTGTGAGCCGTGTGGAGCCGCCGCCTTTGCCGCCGACCACGCGCTCGAGCAGCGGTTCGCCGGCCAGGTTGCTCATGTCGTCGATGGCGTTCCAGGCGCCTTTGTAGCTCAGGCCCACGGTCTTGGCGGCCTGCGTGATCGAGCCGGCGCGGGCGATCTCGGCCAGCAGCGCCACGCGCCGGGCGCCGGCCAAGTTGTGGCCGTCCAGGCTCAGCCAGACGTCGGCGCCGACGCTGAGTTGTGGGTGGGCTGCAGCGGCCATCTCACACCATCTTGAGCCGGGTCGACTGCGGCGATGCCGCGGGCCGTTCGGCGATCACGCCGTCGCGCAGATACAGCACTTCTTCGCCGAACCAGTCCAGGTCTTCCGGGTCGTGCGTGATCATCAGCACCGGGATGTCGATGCGTTGTAGCAAGGCGTCGAGTTCGGTGCGCATGCGCCCGCGCAATTCTGGGTCGAGCGCGGAGAAGGGCTCATCGAGCAGCAGCGCCCGCGGTGAGTGAACCAGCGCGCGTGCCAGCGCTGTGCGCTGGCGTTGGCCGCCGGAGAGTTCGTCGGGCCGCTGGCCCGCCACCTCGAACAGCTCGAAAGCGCGCAACCAGCGGTCGACGGCAGCGCCATCCACCTTCGCCGACGGGTTGCGCAGGCCCTGCGACAGGCCGAACGCGACGTTCTGGCGCACGTTCAGTTTCGGGAACAGCGCGTAGTCCTGGAACAAGTAGCCGAAGCCGCGGTGGCGCGCCGCCATGTCGATGCGCGCGGCGCTGTCGAAGAGTACTTCGGCGCCGAACGCGATGCGGCCGGTGTCGGGTGTCAGCAGCCCGGCCAGCGCCTGCAGGGTGAGGCTCTTGCCGGCGCCCGACGGGCCGAAGATCACGGTGCGACGCGCGCTCGTCGCGAAACGAACGCGCAGCGCGAAGCTGCGGCGCTCGCTGCGCACGGTCTTGTGGATGTCGACGTCGAAGCTCATGTCAACGACGCGCCGCAGGCGCCAGGCGCCCGGCCGCCAGCAGCACGGCGATGCAGGTGATCGAGGTGAGGGCGACGAGGAAATTGGCGGTGTCGTCCTGCCCGGCCTGCACCGCTTCGTAGACCGCGACCGAGAGCGTCTGGGTGCGGCCCGGAATGCTGCCGGCCACCATCAACGTGGCACCGAACTCGCCGAGCGAGCGCGCGAACACCAGCAACACGCCGGCCAGAATGCCCGGCCAGGCCATCGGCACCGTGACGCGGAAGAACACCGCCCACTCGTTGAGCCCGAGCACACGCGCCGCATTTTCGAGCTGCGGATCGACCGCTTCGAAGGCCGTGCGCGCCGACTTCAGCACCAGCGGAAACGCGACGAGGGTCGCGGCGATCACGGCGCCCTGCCAGGTGAAGATCAGGTTGATGCCGAAGGTGGTTTGCAGCCAGTGGCCGAGCCAGCCGCGTTTGCCGATCACGACCAGCAGGTAGTAGCCCATCACGGTGGGCGGCAGCACCAGCGGCAGCGTCAGCACCGCGTCGACGAATTCGCGGCCGAAGAAGTCGCGCCGCGCCAGCAGCCACCCCACCGTCACGCCGAGCACGAGGTTGATCGCGGTGGCGCACAAGGCCACCTTCAGCGTCAACGCCAGCGTGATCCATACGGACGCGTCCATGCCGTTGTCGCTACGGTTTGCCGAAGCCGTATCGCGCGAGCACCGCCTGCGCGGCGGGCGTGAGCACGAAGGCGAGAAACTTGCGCGCCGCGTCGGGGTTCGGGCTGCCGGCGACCGACGCGATAGGGTAGGTGATCGCGGTGTCGATCGGGACGGTGGCGGCGACCTTCACCCTGTCTTTCATCATCAAGGCGTCGGTCGTGTAGACGAAGCCCGCTTCGACTTCGCCACGGGCCACGTAGTCGAGCGCCTGGCGCACGTTTTGGGCGAGCACCGTCTTGGGTTCGACCGCGGCCCACAGCTTGGCAGCCTCGAGCGAACCCTTTGCATAGCGACCTGCGGGGACGCTGGCGGGGTTGCCAATCGCGACACGTTTGACTTCGGGCTTTTGCAGATCGGCGGGGGTCTTCAAGCCGAGTGCGCTGTCGCTCGGCACGATCATCACCAGCGTGTTGGCGACGAAGTTGCGGCGTGACCCTGACGTCAGCAGTCTCTGTGCGCCGGCGCGGTCCATCGTCTCCTGGTCGGCCGACGCGAACACGTCGGCCGGCGCGCCGCGGACGATCTGCGCCAGCAGCGCGTCCGAAGCGCCGAAGTTGAAGACCACCGCGGTCCCCGGGTTCTGCGCCTCGAACGCCGGGCCGAGTTCCTTGAAGGCGTTCGAGAGGCTGGCGGCGGCCGAGATGGTCAGGTCTGCGGCCAGAGCGGTCAGCGGAGCCAGCGCAAGCAGGGCGCTGACAACGTGGCGGCAAAGGCGGGCAGGCAGCATGCGGCGGTCGATCGTCTGGGGTGGTGCAGGGCGATGGGGAGAACAACCGCAATATATCGCACTACATAACGAACGGGACCGAAGGCAGGAAGCCCGAACGACTCCCGCTCCCGCTGGCGGGAGCGGGCCGGGGTGAGGGTCAGCGCCGCAACACCGAGAGCCACTCGCGCTGCGCCGCCGTCAGCGCTTCGTCGGGCGTCAGCATGGCCATCTGCAAGGCGGTGCGAATCGCCGCTTCCGGTTCGGGCAACGCGCGCGCGAGCAGCTGGTCGAGCACGCTGCGCGCCTTGGAGAGGCTCTGGCCATAGAGCTCGAAGATCCCGGCCACACTGACGTGGCGCGCCGGGTCTTCCATCCAACAGTCGTAGTCGGTGACGATGCCGACCGTGGCGTAGGCGAGCTGTGCTTCGCGGGCCAGAAACACCTCGGGCACGTTGGTCATGCCGACGAGGTGGCAGCCGGCCTGGCGCAGAAAGTGGCTCTCGGCCCGCGTGCCCAGGCGCGGGCCTTCGACGCACGCATAGGTGAGCTTGCGGTGCAGTGTGATGCCCAGCGGCTGTGCCGACGCGGTCACGGCATCCACGAGCGCGGCGCTCACCGGCTCGGCGGTCGACACATGCGCGGCCACGCCGCCGCCGAAAAACGTGCGCTCGCGCTGGCCGCGAGTCCAGTCGAAATACTGCGAGGGCATCGCCAGATCGCCAGGGGCGACGTGTTCGGCGAGGCTGCCCACGGCCGAGAAGCCGAGCAGCATGGTCGCGCCGGCGCGCTTCAGCGCGAACACGTTGGCGCGGTAATTCACCTCGTGCGGCAGCAGCCGGTGGCCGGCGCCGTGGCGGGCCAGGAACAGGATCGATTGCGCGCCGATCCGCCCGCGCACGACGCTGCCCGAAGGCGTGCCGAACGGGGTGGATGCATCGATGCGCTCATCGATTTCCATGCCGGCCAGGTCGTAGATGCCGGTGCCTCCGATGATGGCGAGCATGTGGCTGTTCCTTGGGTGGGTGAAAGCGCCGGGCGCGTCAGGGCAATCCGGTGGCCGGCGCAGCGCAAGCCGCGTGTTGTGCCAGAAACCCTTCGGGCAAGTGAACCAGATCGGCCGCTTCATCGATGTCGGCGAGAGCGGGCAGCTCGGTGTGGTGCAAGCCGGCGGCCGCGAGGCGCTCGCGGGTGTGCGCCAACACAGTCGGAACACTCCAGGTCATCGCGTCAAACAGTGACGGCGCAGGCCGCCGCAAACCGACCAGCGCATAACCACCGTCGAGAGCGGGCACGAACACGGCGTCGGTGTCTGCCAGTGCGTCGGCGGCGTGTCGCAGCATCGCAGCGTCGAGTGCGGGCGCGTCGGTGCCGATCAGCAGCACCGCGCCGTCAAGGGCGAGCCGCCGTTCGAAAGCGCGTGCCATGCGGGCGCCGAGGTCGCCGTCGCCCTGGTCCGATTTAAGGAGACCGGGCGCATCGCTCACGCCTGCGAAGGCCGTGTGGTGCTGGTCGGGCGCGCAGCACAGCTCGACCGGTCCGAGCCCGGCGGTCAGCGCCTGCTCGACCGCGTGTTGCAGCAATCGAAGGGCCAGCGCTGCGGCGCCTTGTGCACCGAGCGCGGGGATCAGGCGCGTCTTCGCGAAGCCGGCCACAGGGGCCTTGGCCATCACGATCACGGTGGTGGTGGGCGTCACCGGTACGCCTTCGCCAGCGCCTCGGGCGACGCACCGCGCCAGTAGCGCCAGCGCAGCCGCCACATCAGCAGGATGGTGCGCCACACGCCGCGTTGTTCCCAGCGCCGGCCCGAGGTTCGCACCCGTTCGCGCAGGCAGGCCGGGCGCGAGACCGCGCGCAGGCGGCGCGAGAGTTCGATGTCTTCCATCAGCGGCTGCTCCGGAAAACCACCGGCGCGCTCGAACAAGGCGCGCTGCACGAACATCGCTTGATCGCCGGTGGCGATGCCGCTCCAGCGCGAGCGCCAGTTCATCAACGCGGCGATCAGCGGGAACAGCGGCGAGCGGCCTTCGATCGTCACGTCGAAGCGGCCCCAGCTTGCGCCGCCTGCCAGGGCCTGGGTAATGGCGGTGTCGGCCGAGGCCGGAAGCAAAGTGTCGGCATGCAGGAACAGCAGCACCTCGCGCTGCGCGCGCGCCGCGCCGGCGTTCATCTGGCGCGCACGGCCACGTGGCGCTTCGATCACGGCATCGGCATGGCCGCGGCACAAGGCGGCTGTGCCATCGCGGCTGCCGCCGTCGACCACGATCAGCTCGTGGCCGCGCGCGCGCAAGGGCGCCAGCGCGTCGAGGCTCGCGACGATGCCAGCCGCTTCATCGAGCACCGGGACGATGATCGAGAGCTGCACCGCGCTCACTTGCGCTCCCACGCATGAAACCGTTCAACCCACTTCAGCAGCGTCTGCGGCGCGTGCGCGCGTTTCCATTCGCCGGCGGCGTACTTGTTGGCTTCGCTCAGCGTCGGGTAGGTGTGGATCGTGCCGAGAATCTTGTTCAGGCCCAGGCCGTGTTTCATCGCGAGCACGTATTCGGCGAGCAGGTCGCCGGCGTGTTCGCCGACGATGGTCACGCCGAGAATGCGGTCCTTGCCCGGCACCGTCAGCAGCTTGACGAAGCCGTGGGCCGTGCCATCGGCGATGGCGCGGTCGAGGTCGTCGAGGCCGTAGCGTGTCACTTCAAATTCGATGCCTTGTTCTTTCGCTTCTGTCTCCGACAGCCCGACCCGCGCCACTTCGGGGTCGGTGAAGGTGGCCCACGGAATCACCGAGTAGTCGGCCTTGAAACGCCTGAAGCGGCCGAACAGGGCGTTGACCGCCGCGTACCAGGCCTGGTGCGCCGCCACGTGCGTCAGCTGGTAGGGGCCGGCCACATCGCCGACCGCGTAGATGTTCGGGTAGAGCGTTTGCAGGTAGGCGTCGGTCTCGACCGTCTTGTTCTTCGCAAGCGGAATGCCGAGCTCTTCCAGGCCGAAGCCTTCGACGCGCGGGCTGCGGCCCACGGCGCAGAGCAGTGCGTCGAACTCGATCGTGTGCTCGCTGTCGCCTTGTTTGACGATCAGACGCCGCGTGTCGCCGTCACGTTCGCAGCGCACGGCCTCGTGGCCGGTCAGCAGCTGCACGCCGTCGGCCTGCAAAGCCTCGGCGACGAGGGCGGCCACCTCGGGGTCCTCACGCAACAGCACGCGCGGCGCCATCTCGACCTGAGTCACCTGCGAGCCAAGGCGCGCGAAACTCTGCGCCAGCTCACAACCGACCGGACCGCCACCGAGCACCACGAGCCGGCGCGGCAACTCGGTCAGCCCCCAGACGGTGTCAGACGTCAGGCAGCCCACGTCGGCGAGGCCGGGAATCGGTGGCAGGAAGGGCCGCGCGCCGGTGGCGATGACGATGCTGCGCGTGGTGAGCGTCTGCACGCCGGCAGGCGTGCTGACCTCGACGCTCCACGGCGAGGTGATGCGGGCCTGGCCCAGCACCACGTCGACCCCGAGCTTCGTGTAGCGCTCGACCGAGTCGTGCGGCTCGATGTCTTTGATCACACGCTGCACCCGCGCCATCACGGCCGCGAAATCGACCGTGCCGGCGGCACCCGTCACGCCGAGACTTTCGGCCGTACGCAACTGCTTCGCGAGCTTGGCCGAGCGGATCAGCGCCTTGCTCGGCACGCAGCCGAAGTTCAGGCAGTCGCCGCCCATCTTGTGGCCTTCGACCAGCGTGACCTTGGCTTTCACCGCGGCCGCGATGTAGGCCGTGACGAGCCCGCCCGCGCCGGCGCCGATGACGACGAGGTTGCGGTCGAAGCTGCGCGGCTCTTTCCACTTCGCGTAGACCTTGCGCCGCTGCAATGCATGAACGACGGCCTGGGCGATCAGCGGGAAAACGCCGAGCAGCACGAAGCTCAGCAGCAGCGCCGGCGACAGCACGTCGGCCGCCTCTTCGATGGCCGCGAGCCGCGTGCCCGCATTCACGTACACGGCCGTGCCGGCGAGCATGCCGAGCTGGCTGACCCAATAGAAGCGCCAGGCGCCGATGGGGGTGAGCCCGGCCAGCAGATTGACCATGAAATACGGGAACAGTGGCACCAGGCGCAGCGTCAGCAGGTAGTACGCACCGTCGCGCTGCATGCCTTCGTTGACGGGCGCCAGTTGTTTGCCGAAGCGGCTCTGCACCGCGCCGCGCAACAGGTTGCGCGCGGCCAGAAAGGCCAGCAAGGCGCCGATGCTCGACGCGAAGGACACGATGAGCACACCTGTCCACAAGCCGAACATCGCGCCGGCCGCGAGCGTGAGGATCGTGGCACCCGGGAACGACAGTGCGGCGCAGGCCACGTAGACCGCGAAGAAGCTCGCCAGGGCGTACAGCGGCCGCGTCTGGACCAGCGCCTCGAGCGAGTCGCGGCTCGACTTCAGCACTTCGAGCGTCAGCAGTTGCCCGAGGCCGAAGTGCCGGTAGAGAAAGACCGCTGCGATCGCCAGCGCCAGGAAGGCCAGCCACACCGGCCGCCGCGAAGGCGCGGCCATCAGGCGGCTTCGACCGGTGTGTGCACCGGCGCTTTCGCGTCGAGCGCGCCACCGCAACTGCTGCCCTGGCCGGCGGTGCAGCCGTAGCAGTGATCGGCCACGCGGATCGGCGCGCCTACCGCGTCGTGTGCGAGCAGGTCGCGCAAATGTGGCTGGCCGCTGCCGGTCAGGCGCGCGTGCAGGCCGAGCATCTGGTTGAAGTCGCAGTCGTAGAGATCGCCCTGCCAGTCGACGCTGAGCATCGAATTACACATCACGGTGCCGAGGTTGTCGGCCCGGTAGGCGCTCTTGAGCAACTGCATGTAGCTCTGGAACGTGCCCTTGGAGACGAGGGTGCTGCCGAAGCGCTGGATCGGCATGTTGGTCAGCGTGAAGAGCGCGTTGAATCGAATGCCGAAGTGGGTGCCGAGTTCGCGCTTGTAGTCGGCTTCGAGGGCGCCCTGCGGCGGCGGCAGCGACGCGCCTTGCGGGTTGTAGACGAGGTTCAGCGTCAGGCCGGAACCTTCCATGCCGTAACCCAGTGCGTTGAGCGCCTGCAGGCCCTGGATGCTGCGGTCGAACACGCCTTCGCCGCGCTGGCGATCGACGTTGTCGATCGAATAACAGGGCAGCGAAGCGACCACCTCGACACGCTGTTTGGCGAGGAAGGCGGCCAGCATTTCCTGGCCGGGCTCGGACAGGATCGTCAGGTTGCAGCGGTCGATCACCTTCACGCCGAGGGCGCGGGCCGCCGTCACGAGGCGGCGGAAGTGCTCGTTCAGTTCGGGCGCGCCGCCGGTCAGGTCGAGCAGCTCGATCTTGCGCGCGCGCAGCACGTCGAGCACCAGATCGACGGTGGCCGCGTCCATCATCTCGGTGCGGTTCGGGCCGGCGTTCACGTGGCAGTGCAGGCAACTCTGGTTGCACTTGTAGCCCAGGTTGACCTGCAAAGTGTCGAGCCGCGCGCGGGCGATCGGCGGGAAGTCGGTGCGGACCAGCAGGTGCAGGGTTTGGTGCATGGATGGCGTTTTACTGCGGAAACGTGGAAGTTGCCGCATCTGTGGTCGTTGCCGAAAGGGTCGGCCTTACAGCCTCGACCACATCGCGAGCCGAGCCTTGCACCTAACGCTCGGCGATGTAGTGTTGCATCGTGACGGACTCGCCCTCGACGATGTAGGCCCGAACCCGGAATTCCAGTTCCTGGTCGGTCTGCGTGGCGCGGGCCCGCTGGTGCAGGTATTCGGCCCACGAGGTCACGATGAAACGCTCGACGTAGCGCGAAGGGTCGGCCAGGTCGCGGTACAGGCGCCAGAAGGTCGCACCATCGCGCCGGCGCGGCGCGCGCAGGTGGCTCGCGGCTTCGAGAAACTCCGCGGTCGCTTCGGTGCGGATGCGGTAGCCGATCTCCACGGCCACCGGGCCGGCTTCGGGGTCGGGTTCGTGGAACACGAACGAGTCTTCCCACGGCGTGGCCGGCGTCACGTCGGCCACCTGCCCCATGCGCAAGGCGAAACGCCGCGCCAGCAGAATGCCCGCGCCCATGCTGGCGGCGGCGATGCACAGGGCGCTCGTCAACCCGACGATGCCCGAGAGCGCGCCCCAGAAGGCCGAGCCGATCGCAAACGACCCCAGCGCGGCGAGCGTGTGCAGGGCGGTGGCGC